>JADMIO011135760.1_pt1 | contig 52875 bp, 44 predicted proteins | sample 8958161 | NCBI WGS metagenome assembly JADMIO01 (sample SAMN16585339, study PRJNA669376) | soil metagenome | isolation source: Crop rotation soil | place: USA: Cullars Rotation, Alabama | collected 2011 | reverse complement strand
GCGACAACTTGTCCACGTGGAATTCTAAGCTTAGGATCCCAATGTGCTGGAAAATGCTGCTTCTTCTGGGGGGTTGCCGTCCGGACGACGGTCTCGGTCGGCTTCAGCTGTTCGCGACGTTCCAGTTCGGAACATCGTCGCTTCCGCCCGTCACGCGGGGCGCTCAGGCCTTGCGGCGGCGCGAGACGAGCATGGCGCCGACCGCAAAGAGCGCCCCGATCATCGAGGGGTCCGCGCCACCCACACCTGCGGAGCAGCCCGACGAGAAGCTGATGGCGGTGATGCCACCGTCCTCGTCCTCGTCCTCATCGTCGCTCACGCCCTCGTCTCCGCCGCCGGCACCGCCAGCGCCCTCGTCCTCGTCGGCCGCATCGCTCGTGCAATCGCCGCTCGCGTCGTCCTCACCGCCGCCCGACGCGTCGCCGCCGCCGAGATCCTCGTCGCCCACGAAGAGGCTGCGCTTGGTGGTGGTCGACGTGCTGGTGCAGATGACGCCGTTGCCCTTGAAGCCGGCGTTGCACCGGCAGCTGAACGAGCCGATCCGGTTCACGCAGGCGGCGTTGTCGCTGCAGTTGTCCGTGCCCTCCCAGCACTCGTTGATGTCGTCGCAGCCGTAGACGCCCTCCCGGTAACCCGGCTTGCAGGCGCAGTAGGTCGGGCCGCCGTCCGTCACGCAAGCCATGTTGGGCTCGCAGTCCGCGGCCGAGGCGCACTCGTCCTGCGGCTCCGGCGTCGCCGGGGCGGTGCTCGCGCAGCTCACGCCGTCGCCTTCGAATCCCGGGTTGCACTGGCAGGAGAACGTCCCCATGCGGTTCACGCACGCCGCGTTGTCGCTGCAGTTGTCCGTGCCCTCCCAGCACTCGTTGATGTCGTCGCAACCGTACACGCCAGCGCGGTAGCCGGGCTTGCACGCGCAGTGCGCGGCACCGCCCTCGGTCACACAAGCCTGGTTCGGCTCGCAGCTCGCCGCGGAGGTGCACGCCGCGCTCGAGGCAGCCTTCGCCTCGCCGATGCTCAGCGCGAGGGCGCCGATGCCGACCGCAGTGCCGAGGAGAAGGTGCGAAAAGAACGAGCGAGTCGTGACCATGGCGAGCCCCATCGATTTTCGGCAAGCGGCGCTTCGCGCGAAGGATTCGCGCTCTGGCTCGCGTTGCGTTCGGGGAGGGCTACTGCAGCCGCCGGGCCAACGCGCTCGATGCGCGGTGGGACCCTGAAAACAGGCCATTCCTGGCATCGGAAGCTGCGCCCGCACCTGCCCGCCGTCCCGCCGCTCTCACGACTGTTCGCGATGTTTCAGAACGGAACAGTCGCCGGCCGCTGCGCGCGCGGGCGACGCGCTAACCTGGAGGTTGGCATCCCGCCAGACGAGCCGTCCGGCGCCAAGCGACAACTCCAGTCCGAGACCATGCGAAAGAAGATGACGTCGGTTCGCGGCCTGGTGGTGGAACGCCCGGCAGCCACGTCGCCGAAGCTCGGCGCGCTCGACCTCCTCACGCGGCACGCCGCCCGGGCCATGAGCGCTCGAGTCGCCATGGTGGTCATCGCGGATCGCGATCGACGCCGCGTCGCCGCCTCGCACGGTACGGAGATCCTCGTGGGCATCGAGGGCTCGGTGCTCAGCGAGACGTGCCTGCGAGAGGGCGGGCCGATGATCGTCGGCGACGCCTCTCGCGAGGAGAGGTTCCGCGCCGACTCGCTCGTGACGGGTGCGCTTCAAACGCGCTTCTTCGGCGGCCGGCGCCTGTGTCTCGACGACGGCACGGTCGTCGGCGCGCTCTTGGTGCTCGATCCCGCCGTGCGGAAGGCGAGCGAGGTGTCGGCCGAGATGCTCGAGGAGCTCGGCGGTCTGCTGGAGTCCCACTTCGAGAGAACGCGGCACGGGCTCTCTCCTGGCGAGCTCGCCTCGGCCTTCCCGTTCGCGATGGTGATCGATCGCGGGATGCGCATCGTGCACGGCGGTCGGTCGCTCGCGAAGGTGTGCGACGGACCGGTCCTCGGCAGGTCGTTCGCCGACACGTTCGTCGTGCGTCAGCCGGAGATTCCCACCGCGTTCGACGCGCTCGCAGCGGCGCGCGGCCAGATCATCGTGCTGGAGAACGTCGAATCCCGTGTCGTGCTTCGCGGCTCCATCGCGAGCATCGGGCTGGGAGACACCCTCATGTTTCTCGGAACGCCGCGGCTCACGTCGGCGAAGGACGTCACGCGCCTCGGTCTCGGCGCCGAAGACTTCGCTCTCCACGACCCCGCCCTCGACATGCTGGCCATCCTGGAGGAGCGCGCGCGCGCCATCGCGGATCTCCAGGAGCTCAACGTCGAGCTGATGCACGCGAAAGCCCGCGCCGAGGACGCGACGGGCGCGACGAGCACCTTTCTCGCTCACATGAGCCACGAGCTGCGCACGCCGATGAACGCGGTGCTCGGCATGGCGACCCTCATCCTCGACACCGACCTCAGCACGGCGCAGCGGGACTACGCCGAGACCATCCGGTCGAGCGGCGAGAGCTTGCTGACCGTCGTGAACGATGTCCTCGACTTCTCGAAGATCGAGTCGGGGATGATGTCGATCGAGGAGGTCGCGTTCTCTCCCGTCCGGGTGATCGACGAGGCGCTCGAGCTGGTGGCGCTGCCCGCCGCCCGCAAGCGGCTGGACCTGGCGGGCTGGTGCGAGCCAGGAGTGCCCCCGTGGCTGCTCGGCGACCCGACGCGGATCCGGCAGATTCTCCTCAACCTTCTCAGCAACGCGGTGAAGTTCACGCAGAGCGGACACGCCACCGTCCGCGCCTCCTACGACGCCGACGTCGGCATGCTCGACGTCACCGTCGAAGACACGGGCATCGGGATGTCCAAGGAGGTCCAGGTGTCCATCTTCGAGCCGTTCACGCAGGCCGAGTCCTCGACGACGCGGCGCTTCGGAGGGACGGGCCTCGGGCTCACGATCAGCCGCCGCTTGGCGGGCATCATGGGCGGCACGCTCGAGGTCACGAGCGCGGTCGGGAAAGGGTCCAGCTTCGTGCTGTCGCTCCCCTGCGAGGAGGGCAACCAGCCCCCCGGGATGGACGGACCGACGCTCGAAGCAGGTTGGCGCGCCGTCGTGTTCGACCCTTCCCCGCTCCAGGCGCGGGCCATCGCGCTCCGACTGGTCCAGCTCGGCGCAAAAGTCACCCGCGTCGCCACGCTCGACGAGATGCGCGCAGCCTCCGCCGAGACCGGGGTGCGCCTCATCGTCGCTGGTGCTGCCTCCCACGAGGAGGTGGCCCCGGTCGCCGAGGCGCTCCGTACGCTGAGCGCGGCACCGTCGATCCTGGTCGCACCTCCGGGCGGCGCGAACGAAGAGCTGCCAGCGCGCATCGTTCGTCGACCGGCTTCGCTCTCCAACCTGTCGCGCGCGGTCGGCGAAATGCTCCGATCCCGATCCGCCTCCGAGCGGCTCTCCGCCGTCACCCCCGACCTGCCGTTGAGCGTCCTTCTCGTCGAGGACGACCTGGTGAACCAGCGGGTGGCGAGCCTGCTCCTCGCGCGGATCGGCCTGCGATGCGACATCGCGGCCAACGGCCTCCAGGCGATCGAACGCGTCCAGGCGCAGCGCTACGACGTCGTGCTCATGGACATGCAGATGCCGGAGCTCGATGGCATCGAAGCGACCCGCCGCATCCGCGCGCTACCCGTCGTGCAGCCGACCATCCTGGCGCTCTCGGCGAGCACGCTCGCAACCGAACGCGCCGCGTGCTTCGACGCCGGCGTCGACGGCTTCCTCCCGAAGCCCATCGATCCCGAGCAGCTGCAGGCGACGATGGCCAAGCTCGCTGCGCGCCAGCCCGTCGGCCCGAAGCCGACGGTCATGCCGCCCGCGCCGGGCGCCCTGGCGCGACAGACGCTCTCGTTGAAGAACCTTCGCATCGCGCGACCTCCGCGCGCTCACGCCGCGAAGGACGTGCGCACGATCGAGAACCGGAAGCACCCGCGGAAGACTGTCGCCCTCGCCGCAGGATGGTCCCGCCCCGACGGCCCCCGCTTCGAGGCACGCTGCTCCGACGTCAGCCTCGGCGGATGTTTTCTCGAGGTCGAGCCGGGAGCGGAATTCGGAGCCGACATCCTCGTGCATCTCGCTCTGCCTCCCGCCGCCGACGGGCACGCCCACGCGGCGGTGGTGCCGGGCACCGTGCGATGGACGCGTCCCCAGGGGATGGGGATCCAGTTCGGACTGATGGGGGCCCGCGACACGGCGGCGCTGCTGAAGCTCCTGGAGGGATGAGCTCAGGAAGGCCGCGCGAGCTCGGTCCGCGTCTCGTCGAAGACGCGCTCGATCTCGGCGATGAGGTCGTTCGCGACCTCGCCGGCCTTCGCGCGGTCCTCCGCCTGATTCGCGAGCGACCCGAGCCGTGTCGCCCCGATGTTGTTGGCCGCACCTCCGAGGACGTGCGCGGCCTTGGCGAGCGCGCGCGGATCGGCAGCGGCAGCCGCGCTGGACGCGTTCTTCACGTGGCGTGCGGCCTCCGCCACGAAGAGGTCGGCGAGCTCGGTGCGCAGCTCTCGATCGCCAGCACACAGCATCTCGAGACGGCGGTGATCGATCAGCGGAGCTACGCTCATTTCCCTTCCTCGAACGGGATCCCCAGGCCAGCGAGGCGCCGATAGAGCGTCGTGCGGCCGAGGCCGAGCAGCTTGGCCGCACGACCCATGTTTCCCTTCGTAGCGCGCAACGCGTTCTCGATGGCGCGGCGCTCCAGCTCGGCCAGCGTGATCACCTCGTTCTCGCCCAGGATCTCGCGTCCGGAGCTCGCAGGTGGCACCGGCGTCTCGAGCGAGCCCGCGGACGACGACGGCGACGACGGCGGCGCGATGGGGGGCAGTACGCTCGCGTGAATCTCCGCGGGAAGGTCCGCGAGGCTCACCTCGTCGCCGTCCGTGGCGAGCATGCAGCGGTGCACGAAATTCTGCAGCTCGCGCACGTTTCCCGGCCATGGGTAGCGGAGCATGGCCTCCAACGCGCTCGGCGCGAACCGCTTCGCGCCTCCACCCGCGTCCGCAGCGAACTTCTTCACGAAGTGGGCGACGAGAAGCGGCAGATCGTCGATGCGCGCACGCAGGGGCGGCAGCGCGATCGGGTACACGACCAACCGGAAATAGAGGTCCTCCCGGAACCGTCCCGCCTCGACCTCCGAGCGCAAGTCACGGTGCGTTGCGCACACGATCCGGACATCGACCTGGATGTCGACGGTACCGCCGACACGGCGAATGACGCGCTCCTGCAGCGCCCGAAGCAAGCTGGCCTGCGTCGCCAGGCTCATCTCACCCAGCTCGTCGAGAAAGAGCGTTCCCCCCTTGGCCTGCTCGAATCGGCCACGATGACTCTGCACCGCGCCGGTGAAGGCACCGCGCTCGTGTCCGAAGAGCTCGGACTCCTGGAGCGCGGCCGGGATCGCCGCGCAGTTGAGCGGAACGAACGGCCCACCGTGACGGGCGCTCTTCTCGTGGATCGCGTTCGCGACGACCTCCTTGCCCGTTCCGCTCTCGCCGAAGAGGCAGACGGAGACGTCGCTACCGACGACGCGCTCGACCTGGCGCGCGAGGCCGCGCATGGCCTCGCTCCGACCGATGAGCGAAGGCAGCATTTCCGCTTCGTCCGCGGCGCGCTGGAGCTGGCGCACGCGGTTCGCGAGGCTCCAACGCTCGTGGGCGCGACCGACGGCGGGCACCACGTGATCGGCCTCGAACGGCTTCGTGAAGAAATCGTATGCCCCGTCGCGCATCGCGCGCACGGCAACCCCGAGGTCCCGCGTGCCCGTGATGACGACGATCGCGACATCCGCGTCCCGGGCTCGCAAGCGGGGGATGAGGTCGAGGCCGCTCATGTCGTCGAGCTCGAGGTCGACGCACGCGACCGCTACGCCCTCCGTCCCGCGTTCGAGCAGCGCCGTCCCGGTGGCAAACTCGACGACGCCGAAGCCGGCTCGCGACAGCATCTTGTTGAGAATGCGCCGCGTGACCGCGTCATCGTCGACGATCGCGACGAGCCCCGGGAGCTGCGCATTCGGGCCGCTCCCCCGTTCGTCGGCGCGCGGCGGCGTGATCTTGGAGGCCTCGGCCGACACGTGGCTCCTAGCCTACAGCTTCTCGTCGGCAGACGGACCGAGAGAATCCCTGACTAAGCGCATGCTCGCATCGCCCGGACGCGTGAGGCGTTCCGACCCGCTTCGGGATGCGCCGCGACTCTCTGTCGCGACGGCAGCAACATCGGCGGCCGGCCCCTCGTCTGGTGGGCTCACCCGCCGAGCTCGAATCACCCTCGTCCACGATCACTGGATGGGCTTCCCATCGCCCGGCAGGTGAACGGTGTAGTGGACCGTCGTCGCCATACCGTCGAAAGGCGAGATGCGTGCGCCACGGAAGATCTGCTCGACGCAGCCGGCGACCGCGGTTCCGGCGTACGAACCGCCCATCTGAACAGCGTCGACGGTGCCGTCCGGCAAGAACGTGACGGACACGGGGCCATCGCCGCCGCGCGCATCGCTGCAGGACATCGCTCTGGCGCCGAGCCGTGCGAGGGCACTGCTGACGGCGGAGCGGTCGAGCCCCTTCGACGGCGCCGGAGGCGGCACGTCGAGCGTCTCGGGCTCCTTGGGAGGAGGCGTTCGTGCCGGGGCGAGCGCGGGGGCGTGAGGTTCGGCGCTCGGAACGGGGAGCACAGCCGGCGGCGTCGCGACCGCAGAGGGCGCCGGCGCAGCGTGGGACGCCATGGGCTCGCTCGCCGAGTCGACGGGCTTCGCCTGCATCATGGCGAGCTGGGGAGCTTCTCTCTGCGACGGGCTCCCCGCCCTCCGCTGAAGGTCTCCGAGGGCGAACCCTCCGACCCCGAGGAGAAGGACGGCGCCAGCGAAGGCGAGAAGCTTTCCTCGACGCCGCGCTTCTGGGCCCCCGGTCAGTTCCTCGGCCTCGGAGATCCGCGGTGCAACCAGGCACGCAGGTGCCGTGCTGCTGGGTCGGCCCGACGGACGCGGCTCGTCGCCGAGCCACGAGGCTTGGTCATCGACCTCCGGTGCGGGCTGCATCGGCCTCGGATCAGGTTCCTCGACGTTCCGTCGCATGGTCGCTCGGCGAAGCTCGGCCAGCTCCGCGCGCTCCGCCTCGACGGTGCGCCTCGTCGTCCGGAGCTGCGCGGCGAGCCGTCCGACCTTCACCGTGATCGCGTCGTTCTTCTTCGCGGGGGGCTCCGAGCCGAGCGCAACGGGCCGTGTGGAAAGACGAAGCGGCGGGCGTTCGTCCTGCTGCTTGGCGACGCGGTCCCGTTGCCCGAGCCGAACGGTCGGCGTCTGGAATCTGGACAGATTGCCGTCGAGGTCCTCTCCGCCGAGGGCCGATCCGGCGCCGGACTCCTCGCCGCCTCCGCGTGGGCGAGGGAATTGGCGTGCTGTAGTGGACGACATCACGGCATTTCCTTTCTTCCTGCGCGCAGTCGAGTCCTTCACGTCGTGCATGTGTCGGGAGGGCTCCTCGACGGCTCGCTCCCGACGTCGTTCGACGCGGCTTCAAGACTTCCGGCGTCGCGAGACCAGCACGCCTGCAGCGGCGACGATCGTGGCGATCGCAGAAGGATCCGCACCGCCAACCGGGCTCGCCGAGCAGAGCGCACCGGCTTCCTCGATCTCGTCTTCCTCCGCCTCTTCGAGCGCGGCCTTGTCCTCGCCGAGCTCCTCGTCCTCGCCGACGACGGTCGGAACCGGGGGGCGGTGGAGACGGCGGAGGGACGTCCTCGGCGACCGAGCATACGTCGGCGACGGCTTGCCTTTCGCCGTCGCGTCCGCGGCATCCGCGGCATCGCAGCCCTCCTCGTCCTTTTGGGCAACGCAGGTTTCGCCGTCACCCTCGAAGCCCTCGTTGCACGAGCAGACGAAGCCACCGACGAGGTTCGTGCAGGTCGCGTCTGCGCTGCACGTGTCACTTCCGAGCTGACACTCGTCCGCGTCGATGCAGCCGTCGGCACCGCCGATATACCCCTCGTTGCAGCGGCACTCCGACACGCCCTTGCCCGACGGGATGTTGCAGTTCGCGTTGGCACCGCAGTCCTCGTCGTTCGCACACTCGCCGGCGAGGACCGCCTCCTCCTGCGTCCAGCCCTCCTCCGTCTCCGCGGCAGCCACGCCGCCACCGAGGGCGACGGTGCCGAGCGCGACGAGCGTGCCGAAGGCGGTGCGAGCAGCGAGGGCAAACGAAGACTTGAACATGACGGCCTCTGGAGGAGCTGGGACCTCGACGTCACGCGGGGAGTCGCGTGGCTTCGTCGTGGTGCGTTCTGCCTCGGAGCCTTCGCAACCGGCGGGCCAACCTCGCGGCATGCGAAATCCGGCATCAAACGGCTCGAGCGTGCCGAACGAGGCGCGGAGAGCGTCCGCGATGTTTCAAACTGGAACAGAAGGTCTCGGCGCTTTCGCGGGGGTCGCGCGACGCGAGAGGTGTGGGGATCTTGCGTGTCGGGGACACCTTGTCCGTGCGCCGGTCACGCGACGCACGCGGCGACGCGTACGTCGGCGCGCATCCCGGCATCTATGGCTTCACGCAAGCCGCATCGAAGCTCGTCCCGTTCTCGGACGGCTGACAACTCGCCGTGCGACATCGGGGATTTGCGCTTGACGATCGATGCGTCCCCCGCAGTAGCCTGCGCCCGCCGCGCGCAGCCACGGAACCGCTGAGCTGGGAATCCAGGTCACGAACACTGACGGTGGCATCTACCAGATGTGGTTTCGACGCTAGAGGGGGAGAGTTTGGGTCGTGAGACGCAAGGCATCTTGCTCGTCGGGGACATCGCGCTGACTGCGTCCGCGCTGCTCGTCGCGACAACCTCGGCGACGAGGCTCCACGACTGCATTCGGCTCCAGCTCCGTGGTGCGATCGACGCGGGAGCGTGGCGGTGAGCGCTCCCCTCCGCGCCCTCCTCGTCGAAGACTCCGAGGACGACGCAACGCTCACGTTCCTCGAGCTCAAGCGCCAGGGATACGAACCGAGCGTCCATCGCGTGGAGACCGAGCCGGACCTGACACGCGCACTCACGACGAGCCGATGGGACGTCGTGCTGTCGGACTGGTCGATGCCGCGCTTCGGCGCGCTCGCCGCCCTCGCCATCGTCCAGAAGCACGATCCCGATCTGCCTTTTCTGATCATCTCCGGCACGATCGGCGAAGAGGCGGCCGTCACCGCGCTCAAGGCAGGCGCCGACGACTTCCTCATCAAGGGGAAGCTGTCACGCCTCGGGACGGCCATCGAGCGCGAGCTCCGCGAGCGGAGCGCACGTGCTGCCCAGCGAGATGCGGAGCTGGCGCGCGCCAAGGCGGAGCTCCGCTTCCGACGCCTGTGGGAATCGGGCCTCGTGGGCATCAGCGTCGCGGAGCTCTCCGGGAGCATCCTCGAGGCCAACACGAAGTACCTGGACCTCATCGGGTACACGCGTGAGGAGCTCGACGCCGGGGAGTTGAGCTGGAAGGAGATGACGCCTCCCGAGTTTGCCGCCGGAAGTCTCTCGGCAGCGGCCCAACTGAACGAGGTGGGCGTCGCCCGCGCTTGGGAGAAGGAGTACCTGCGCAAGGATGGGACCCGCGTCCCGGTCCTCGTCGGCGTGGCGAAGCTTGACGGCGACACATCGATTTCGCTCGTCCTCGATCTCAGCGAACGCAAGCGCCTCGAAGACCAGGTCCGTCAGACGCAGAAGCTCGAGGCGATCGGCGCTCTCGCCGGGGGTGTCGCGCACGACTTCAACAACCTGATGTCGGTGGTCCTCAGCTACGCAACGCTCGCGGGAGACGGGCTGCCGGAGGGGGATCCGCTGGGCGAAGACCTCTCCGAGATCCGCCAAGCGGCCGAGCGCGCGGTCGACCTCACCCGCCAGCTCCTCGCGTTCAGCCGCAAGCAGATGCTCCAGCCCCGAACCCTGGACGTGAATCGTCTCGTCACCGGCATGGCGAAGCTGCTGCGCCGACTCGTCGGCGAAGGCGTGCAGCTCTCCCTGCTGACGTCCCAGTCGCTCGGGAAGGTCCACGCGGATCCGACGCAGGTCGAACAGATCGTCATGAACCTCGCGGTCAACGCGCGCGACGCGATGCCAGACGGCGGTCGCCTCACGATCGAGACGGAGAACGTCGACCTCAACGCCGCCTACGCGGATCAGCATCACGGCGTCACGGCGGGTCCGTACGTGATGATCGCCGTGACGGACACGGGCACCGGGATGGACGCGGCGACGCGTGCTCGGATGTTCGAGCCGTTCTTCACGACGAAGCCGCAGGGCCAGGGCACCGGGCTCGGTCTCGCGACGGTCTACGGCATCGTGCGCCAGAGCCAAGGCCACATCTGGGTCTACAGCGAGGTCGGCCGCGGCACGACGTTCAAGGTCTACCTGCCGCGTACCGACAAAGCACTGATCGAGGAGAACGTGGCCGAATTCGCTCCCGAAACGTTGCGCGGCACCGAGACGATTCTCATCGTCGAGGACGAAGATCAGCTGCGCACCATCATGCGCGTCATCCTCCGGCGCCAGGGTTACAACGTGCTCGAGGCCCAGAACGGGGGCGAAGCGTTCATGATCTCGGAGGAGTTCGAGGCGAAGATCCACCTCATGATCACGGACGTGGTCATGCCGCGCATGAGCGGCCGCGTTCTCGCCGATCGCCTCGCGCCGTCCCGCCCCGAGATGAAGATTCTCTTCGTCTCGGGATACACCGAGAACTCGGTCGTGCACCACGGCGTGGTGGATGCGGGCGTCGCGTTCCTGCAGAAGCCGATCACGCCGGTCGTGCTCGCTCGGAAGGTCCGCGAGCTCCTGGACAATGCGGTGAGGCCCGAGCCTCCCAAGTCGGGCTGAACCGCGATGCGCAGGCTCTACGCTTCGCTTCTCGCTTTCGCATGCTGCGCGCCTTCGCTCGCGAGCGCCGACGATGGCGAGGTGCTCGGCGTCCCGACGCAGATTCACGGGTTCGTGAGCCAGGGCTTCCTCGCCACGACCGACAACAACTACCTCGCAGAGACCGAGCGGGGCAGCTTCGAGTTCACCGAGGTGGGCGTGAACCTGACGGTGACGCCGATCGACAAGCTCCGGATCGGTGCGCAGCTGTTCGCGCGGGACCTCGGCCCGATCGGCAACTACGACGCGCGGTTCGACTGGTTCTACCTCGACTATCACCTCGCCGACTGGCTCGGGCTGCGCGCCGGGCGCACCAAGCTGCCGTTCGGGCTCTACAACGAGCTGCAGGATGCAGACGCGGCGCGCGTGCCGGTGCTGCTCCCGCAGTCCGTCTACCCGACGGAAAATCGGGACTTCTTGCTCGCTTTGACCGGCGGCGAGCTCTACGGGCGCACGACGCTCGGCCCGGGCGGCTGGCTCGCGTACCGGTTCTACGGTGGCACGGCGTTCATCGATCCGACGACGCTGCAAGGGACGACGACCACGAAGGTCGACGTCGACGTCCCCTACCTCGTCGGCGGTCGCCTCATGTGGGAGACGCCGGCCGAGGGGCTACAAGTCGGCGGCAGCATCCAGTCCTTGCGGCTCGACGCCGACTTCGCGCTCACGGCCGACGCGCTCGCGCAGCTCCAGCAGGCAGGAGCGCTCCCGGCCGACTTCGGTGGGACCGTCGAGCTCGGTCTGCCGATCCTGCTCTGGGTCGCATCCGCCGAGTACGTGGAGGATCGGCTCTCCGTCGCGGCGGAGTACAGCCGCTGGGACGTCGACGTGGAGAGCAACGTCGAGACGCTGGTACCCGCGGCGACGACTTCGAGCGAGCGACTCTACGGCATGGTGTCTTACCGCATGTCCGATTGGTTCACGCCCGGCGCGTACTACTCGCTCATGTTTCCGGACACGAAGGACCGTTCCGGACGCGCCGCTTCCCAGCACGACGTGGCACTCACGATGCGGTACGACATCAATTCGTTCTGGCTCGCGAAGCTCGAAGGCCACTACATGCACGGCACGGCCGTGCTCGACCCCTCGCTCAACGACGGGGTCCGACGCGAGTCGCTCGGGAAGGACTGGGGCCTCTTGGCCGTCAAGACGACGGCCTACTTCTGACACACGGCACCTTGACGATGACAGCAGCGGTACGGAGTGGAAATGCGGGCGCGAGCGGGGGCGGGGTCCTCTTGTCTCGGCGCGCCGCCGCGCTCCTGCTGAGCCTCGCGCCATTCGCGTTCGCGCGGTCGACGTTCGCGCAGCAGCGGACGTTCCACGTGATCGTCCACGACGAAAACAAGATCTCGGAGGTCACGCGCCAGTTCCTCGCGGACGCCTTCTTGAAGAAGACGACGCAATGGCCTGGCGGCCTCTCGATCGAGCCGGTCGACCTCAAATCTGCCTCGGCCGTACGTGCCGCCTTTTCGGAGTCCGTGCTCAAGCGGTCCGTCACCGCGGTGAAGCATTACTGGCAGCAGATCATCTTCTCCGGTCGAGGCGTCCCGCCGCCCGAGCTCGACTCCGACGCGGACGTCGTCGACTACGTCCTCCGCCACAAAGGCGGCGTCGGGTACGTCAGTCCTGCGGCGACCATCAAGAACGCCAGGGTCATCGCCATCCGGGAGTGAGGTAACCGTGCGACTCCGCTTCCGCGCGAAGCTGCTGATCTTGGTCGGCGCGATGGGCATCGTGCTCATGGCCGTCGCCGCCGGGAGCGTGCTGCTCGGCATGCGTCAGGCGGCGGATCTGGCGACGATCGAGGGGCGGCTGGTCCCCAAGCTCGAGCTCGGTCCACAGCTCGACGCGCAGTTCACGAAGCTGCGTCAGGCGCTGCAAGACGCCGCTGCGGCGCAGGACCGCGATGCGCTCGGCTCCACGCGTGGGATGAAGGACGATCTCGTCGCGCGCATTCGCGCCGCCAGCAGCGTCCTCAATCCCGGCGACGCCGACGCGCTCGTCGGAGCCGTCGATGCCTACTACGACAGCGCGTACGACGTCTCGAGGCGCCTCGTATCCGGGGAAACGGGGGAGAGCCTGGCGGCATCCGTCACCGCGATGCAGCAGAAGCAGCGAACCGCTGCGGAGCTCCTGGAGAAGACCACCGCGCTCAATCGGAACGAGCTGACCACGAGCTTCACGACGATCCGCGATGGGAGCGCGGCCGCCGACCGGTTCCGCGTCGGGATCAGCGTCGCGGGGATCCTTCTGGTCCTCTCCATCACCACGTGGATGGGACGGGACGTGCTGCGGAACGTCACGAACATGTCGAGCGGCTTCGCGCGATTCGGAGCCGGGAATTTCTCGCAACCCATCCCTGTGACGACGCGCGATGAGCTGGGCGACGCGGCGGCCGAGGCGAATCAGATGGCGGCGCGTCTGCAAGCGCTGGCGGCCGACCGCGACAAGGGCGAGTGGCTGGACTCGGGTCTCGCCGGCCTCGCGCGCGAGGTGCGTGGCGAGCTCGCCGCGGCGGAGGTCGCCAAGCGCGCGCTCGCGTACCTCGCGCCGCGAATCGGTGCAGTCGTCGGGGCGCTCTACCTCGCAGAGGACGAGGGCTACGGTCTCGCCGGCACGTACGCCCTGCGCAAGAAGAAGGCGGCGCAACGCAAGATCCTGCTCGGCGAAGGACTGCTCGGGGAGGCGATGGCCGCCAAGGAGCTGCGCCTCGTCGACGGGCTGCCCGCCGACTACCTGCCGGTCGAGTCGGGTCTCGGCAAGGCGGCGGCCACGCAGCTCGCGATCGTCCCCATCGTTCATCTCGATCGGGTGCTGGGCGTCGTCGAGCTCGGGGCGGTCAAGCCGATGCACGAGCACGCCAAGGAGCTGCTCGAGTCCGTCGGTGAGACGCTCGCGGTCGCTCTGGAAGTTGCGCGGTCGAGAGGCGTGCTCGAAGGCCAGAACACTGCGCTCGAAGAGGCACGACTCCAGCTTCAAGAGAAGGCCGAGCAGCTCGGCAAGGTGAGCACGTACAAGTCGCAGTTCCTCGCCAACATGTCGCACGAGCTGCGAACGCCGCTGAACAGCATGCTGCTGCTGTCGCACCTGCTCGCCGAGAACGAGGCGGGAACGCTGTCACCCAAGCAAGTCGAGCACGCGAGCACGATCTACTCGGCCGGCAAGGATCTGCTCCACCTCATCAACCAGATTCTGGATCTGGCGAAGATCGAGGCTGGCAAGCAGGTCGTGCACATCGAGCCCGTGCCGATCCGCACGTTCGCCATGCATGCCGAGCGGATGTTCTCGACGAGCGCGGCGCAGAAGGGGCTCACGCTCCAGGTCCGCGTGGAAGACGGCCTTCCCTCGCACATCGCGACCGACGAGCTGCGCCTCCAGCAGATCCTCACGAACCTTCTCGGCAACGCGATCAAGTTCACGGACCGCGGCACGGTGACGCTCCGGGTGTTCCGCGCGAAGCCGGGGACCAAGCTCACTCGCCCCGAGCTGGCGCCGGAGTCGACGATCGGCTTCTCGGTGCGCGACACGGGCATCGGGATCGCGCCCGAGACGCAGGCGTCCGTCTTCGCGCCATTCGAGCAGATCGAAGCGAAGTCGACGCGGCGCTACGGAGGAACGGGGCTCGGCCTCGCGATCGCCCGCGAGTCCGTGCTCCTGCTGGGAGGCGAGCTCGTCCTGCAAAGCGAGCTCGGTCAGGGAAGCACGTTCACTTGCTACCTCCCCGAGCGAGATCTGGTGCTGTCCGATGCACCCGCTCCGGTTGAGCGGACGTCGACGCTTCCCGTCCCGGACGACCGAAGCGACGTCGAGCCGGGTGAGCCGCATCTGCTCGTCGTGGAGGATGACCGCATCGTCGCCGAGCAGCTCGTGGACATCATCCATGGGCGCGGGCTCAAGGTCATCGTCGCCGGGACGGGCGAAGAAGGCTTGCGACTCGCACGACAGCTTCGTCCCCGCGGCGTCGTCCTCGACGTTCGTCTACCCGACATCGACGGGTGGACCGTGATGGCACGGCTGCGCGACGCCGAGGTGACCAATACGATCCCCGTCCACTTCATCTCCGCGATCGACGCGCGCGACCGCGGGCTCGCCCTCGGGGCCGTCGGCTACCTCATCAAGCCGGCCAGCCGCCGCCAGCTCGCCGACGCCGTGCGGCTTCTCGCGCCCGACATCGTGCAGCGTGCCGCAAAGGTGCTCGTCGTCGAGGACAGCGCCGACGACGCCGAGTCGGTCCTTCGCGCACTGCGCGCGGAAGAGATCGACAGTGTCCACGTCGGCAACGCGAAGGACGCGCTGGAGGTCCTGAGCAACGAGAACCTCGGCTGCATCATCCTCGACCTCGGGCTGCCCGACGTCGACGGGCTGACGCTCCTGACCTCGATCCGGGAGCGAGCGGGGACGGAAGCGCCACCGATCATCGTCCACACCGGCCGTGCGTTGACGCCGGAGGAGACCGCGCGCCTCGGCACGTTCGCCGAGGCCGTGATTCCCAAGGGTCCGACCTCATCCGCACGTCTCCTGGAGGAGGTCCGGCTGTTCGTGGAGCGCGTGAGAGAGACGCTGCCGGGGCGTGCCGCCCAGCCCCCCCGCGCGCTGCCTTCGGACGAAGTCGCACCCGCACCACCCGTGTCGCGCGACGAGGCGCTGCGAGGTCGGACGATCCTCATCGCGGACGACGACATGCGGGCGGTGTACGCGCTCTCGGCGATCCTGCGCGAGCGAGGCGCCGAGGTGCTGGTCGCCGACAACGGCGCGGACGCCGTCGAAACGGCGAAGGACAACCCCGCGCTCGACGCGGTGCTGATGGACATCATGATGCCGACGATGGACGGCTACGAAGCGATGCGCCGGCTCCGCGCCGACGAGCGCTTCGGCCATCTGCCCATCATCGCTCTCACCGCGAACGCGATGAAAGGAGAGGAGGAGCGATGCCTGCAAGCGGGAGCTTCCAAGTACCTGGCCAAGCCGATCGACGTGCTTCGGCTACTTTCGACGCTCAAGGGACTGCTCGCGCCGCGAGCAGCCTAGCGGTACCGCGCCCGGCGGTGCTCGTCGTCGACGACGTCGAGGCCAACCTCCTCGCGATCGACGCGGTTCTCGCCGATGTCGAGTGCGAGGTCGTACGTGCCCGGTCGGGGAACGAGGCGCTCGCGTTCCTCCTGAAGCGTGACTTCGCCGCCATCCTCCTCGACGTCCAAATGCCGAACATGGATGGCTTCGAGGTCGCTCGGCATGCGCGGAGCAGTCCGAGGGCGGCGGACATCCCCATCATCTTCGTGACGGCGATGAACCGCTCCGAGGAGGGGACGCTGCGCGGTTATGGGGCAGGTGCGGTCGACTTCCTCTACAAGCCGGTGAATCCGACGATCCTGCGGGGCAAGGTGCGCGTGTTCACCGAGCTCTGGACCTCGCGCGCTCGGGTGAGGGAGGCGCTGCGCCAGGTCGAGGCGTCGAACGTCGCGCTCGCCGAGGCGGCGACGGCGAATGCTCGGCTCGCGAGCGAGCTGCGCGTGAAGAACGGCGAGCTCGAGTCTTTCAGCTACTCCGTATCGCACGATCTGCGCGCGCCGCTGCGCACCATCGACGGGTTCAGCCAGATGCTCGAGGAGGCGCTGGGGACGAAGCTCGACGGCGATGCCTCCGAGTATCTTCGGCGCGTCCGCCGCGCGGCGAAGCGAATGAGCCAGCTCATCGAGGATCTCCTCGCGCTGGCGAAGGTCGGGCAATACGAGATGAACGTGGAATCGGTCGATGTCTCGAACATCGCGTCGAGCGTGCTGGAGGCACTGACGCTCGCGGACGCCGAGCGTCGCGTGGAGATCGACGTCGCACCCGGGCTGCGAGCCGACGCCGACCGCCGCCTGCTCCGCATCGTCTTCGAGAACCTTCTCGGGAACGCTTGGAAGTTCACGTCGAAGGTCGACGGAGCGCGGATCACGGTCGGCTGCAACGCCGGCCCTCAAGGCGCTGCCTTCTATGTGCGCGACAACGGGGCAGGCTTCGACACCGCCTACGCGGACCGCCTCTATTCCGCGTTCCAGCGTCTCCACAAGGAGAGCGAGTTTCCCGGCACGGGCATCGGACTCGCGACGGTTCAGCGTGTGGTGCACCGCCACGGTGGCCGGATCTGGGCGGAAGCGCGCGTCAATGAGGGCGCGACGTTCCACTTCACACTCGCGCCCCCAGTCACGCCCTCCGTCGCTCCAGCGCCCACGGGGTAGCTCACCGGCTGCGCCAGCCAGCTGCCGCTTCACCCTCCGTGCGGACGAGCGGCGCGTCCATACGGCGGCACGCAGCCGCATCGCCCTGTAGGCAAGCCTTCGTGTAGACGACCAACGCCTCGCGCGGCTGCAGGCTTTCGAGCACCTCGCCGTACGCACGGCACGCCGAGCGCTCGTCGGCGTCGCAGGCGCGCGCGAGCAGCTCACGACCGTAGCGGGCCTCCAGCGAGCCCGGCGCCGGCGCGGATGCGACCTTCATCTTGCCGAGCTCCGCGCAGCCGTACATCTCTCCGGCGGCGCATGCACCGGCGAACAGCCCCTCGGCGCGCTTCGGATGGGCGGCGACACCGCGGCCCTGGAGGATCGCGCGACCGAGGTTGACGCACCCTCGCGCGCTATCGCCATGACACGCCTTCCGGTACAGCTCGAGCGCGCGGCCTGGGTTCACCGGCATCGCGAGACCGAGCTCATTCATCACGCCGAGCGCGCTGCACGATGGGGCCTCGCCGTCGGCGCAGGCGCCGCCGAGCTGCGCGGCCGCCGTCAGCAGGAGCTGCTTGTCGGGGTTGTGGCGCAGCGCGTTCTCGATGCACGCCGCCCTGTCGTACCCCGACTCGCCGACACCGCCGAGGGCGGAGCGTCCGCACCCCGTGAGGAGGAGCGCGGTGCCGAAGACGGTGATCAGGGTGAGGGGCTTGAGCGAACCAGAGAGCTTCTTCATGGCGACCTTGAGCTGCCCGGCGCGACCGCGGCGGCGAGCAAGAGGGGCGCTCCCACGCGATCGAGGCCGCGGGGGGCAGGTTTCGGCGGCTCTTCAAACCGTGGAGCGGCCCGTTCGGGTCGTTCGGTAGGTCAGGAGCTCTGCGCCCGCGCCTTTCGGTCGCGGTTGCCCTTGTCGATGTCGCACCGCTTTGCAAACGGCTTGCCATGCACGCGACATGGGTCTGGCGATTCGCACGCCACTTCGAACCGGCACGCGCCCCGCGTGGACGCTCTGGTAGCCTGCCGTCCGTGACCGACTTCACCGACCGCCGAAAGCACACGCGGATCAGCGTCGACGTGGCCGTCGATCTCGGTTCCGAGAGCAACTTCTACAGCGGCCGAACGCGCGACATGTCGATGGGCGGGCTATTCATCGAGACCGAAGCCGGGCTCGCCATCGGCACGAACATCACGGTGAAGCTGACGCTCGACGAGAAGACCTACGAGCTGCCGGCCTGCGTGATGTGGGCGCTCGACCGATCGACGGGCGGCGGGTTCGGCGTCGGCGTGCAGTTCACGAACCTGCCGCTCCGCTCGCGCAACGCTATCCTCGGGTTCATGAAGCGGCGGGCTCCCGTCGAATTCGAGATGATGGAGCCCGAGAACGAGACGTAGTCGCTCCACCTGACCCGATCTGGAACATGCGGGACGGCCGACGGCTACGCCGCCCGTTGAAGGGCCCCCGCCGCGAGGTCCGGCGTCGATCTCGCGGGCGGAAGAACCGTCCGACGCCGCGACGAGGGCGCTGCGGAGTCGAAGAGCGCGCCGCGCGGAACGGTGACGCGCACGACGCTCTTCTGGGCCACGTAAGCGTATTCACCGACCGTCGCACCACCGAGCACCGAGGCTCGTGCGCCGAGGACCGCGCCCTCGCCGACGACGGTCCGCCCGCCGTCGATGATCACGCCCTCCATCAGCGTGCACCGCGTGCCCACCGACGCGCCGGCACGAATCACGATTCCACGAGGTTGCGGCAGACGGAGGCCGGGGCCGATGCGGTCGCTCTCCACGACGACTCCGAAGCCGCGCGCCAGGATGGTGGAAAGCCCCAGCGACGAGCCGAACAGCGCACGCATCGCCGCCGCTCCGCGGATGAGACACAGGACCGGCAACGAGCGATCGGTGAGCGCGCCGAGCCACGAGCGTCGCTCGTCGTCACGACGCTCGTCTTCGACGAGCACGGAAGCGTCGACGACGAGCGAGCGAAGCTGAGAACCGGCGGAACGAACGCGATCTGCGATGGAAGGGCGGATGGTCTGCATGACGTGCCTCGAAGGATGGGTGGATGACGAAGCTCACATCCGGACGCGGATGCCAGACGAGTACGTGCTCGAAATCCCGATCGTGATGGGGACGCTGCGAGAGGCGCTGAGCCCGGTCCGGACGTCCTTGAGGAACGCGCCGGTAGTCGTGCGCGAGGAGTGACCATGCAGCGTCGACTCCTGCGATCGCTGGAAGGGCGCGTCCGGGACGTACGAGGTCTTCCAACCGTCGCGCCGCACGCGCGTCGTCCATTCGACGTCCTCCGCCTGGCGGAGCCGCTCGTCGAAGGGCTGGCGGTTCCACGCGCTACGATGCACTGCGGCTGCCGCCATCGAGAACGACGCGGGGACAGGAGTCGTGCCGGGAGCCGATCGAGCCGCTTCGGCGGCGCGGCCCGCACGCCCTGCGATCTGCCGCCCGAACGCCGCGGCGAGGGTCGGCGCCACCGCGAACGCCTTCACGAGCTCGAGGACGGATGTGTCCGAGAGGGGCGTCGCGTCGGCATCGACGAACGCGACGATCGCCGAGCTCGTCACCCGCATCGCCTGATTCATCAGCGCGCCCGGCGTGGCTGCGAAATGACCGGGGTCGACGATGCGCACGCCGGCGCGCTCGGCAGCACGCCGCGAACCGTCGATCGAGCCGCAGTCGAGGAACGCGATTCGAGGTGTACAGCCGAGCTGGCGGCGGAGCTTGTCGAGCGTGGCCTCGACGAACGGCATCCCGTTGCGACAACGAACGACGACGTCGACCTGCGGCTCCTGCGGCTGAAGCATGACGCTCTCCTCTTGGCCGGCAGGCTCTTCGCGCCGGCATGGGGCCCTAGTGCAGGGGTCGGGCCATGTGTCGCAGCCGATGAAGCGCGGGAACTGCCCCACTTCGCTCGCTCGGCCGGGGAACGACCTGCTGGCGTCGCCGCCCGGCCGTTTCAGTCTGGAACATGCCGAACGGCGTCGGCGCCCCGAGCTGCGCGAGCCGGAGCTCCGATTCAGCTCGCCGCAGCCGCGCCCGCGGCGTTCGCGAAAGCGGCCGCGAGCTCCACGGCGGTCCTGAATCGATCGGCCGGGCTGACGGCGAGGGCTCGTACGAAGAAGGCGTCGAGCTGCCTCGGCAACGTCGGGTCGAGCTCGCTCGGCGCGTCGAAGCTCCCCTTCGCCACCGCCGCGAGTGTCGCGACGAACCCGTCCCCTCGAAAGGGCGGCTGGCCGACGACGCAGCGGTAGAGAACCGCGGCCATGGCGAAGAGATCAGCCCGATAATCGACCACGCTGCCGTGGACTTGCTCTGGACTGATCGAGTGGGGTGACCCGACGACGGCGCCGGGCCGGGTGATCACGCCCCCCGTCGCGTTCAGCACCTTGGCGACGCCGAAGTCCAGGATCTTGAGGAGCTCGGCGTCGGGCTGGTGCTCCTTCGCGAGGAACAGGTTGCTCGGCTTGATGTCGCGGTGGATGACGCCTGCCCTGTGCGCTGCCTGGAGCCCGCGCGCTCCTTGGCGCGCGATCACGATGGCTTCGGGCAAGGTCAGCCGGCCGCGTCGCTGCAAACGCGTTGCGAGGTCCTCACCGACGAGTCGCTCGAGCACCATGAACGGCACACCGTCCGTGATGCCCACGTCGTAGACCTCGATGATGTGAGGGGAGCGCAGCGATCCAGCGACGCGTGCCTCCGCCTCGAAGCGCGCGCGAGTCTCCAGCCCGGCTTCGGTCCGCAGGAACTTCACCACGACGGCGCGCGCGAGCTGGCGATCGATCGCGGCCCACAAGAGGCTCATCCCACCCTTGGCCAACTGATCGACGAGCTCGTATCGGCCGCCGAGGAGAATGCCTCGCGTGAGCGCCCACACACCCTGCGTCCGCGAGATGTGTTGCACCTTCGCCGTGCTCGGCACGATGGCGGAATCCGCCATGATGCCCGGAGCAGGCACGGAAGAGCGGCGGCGCTTCGTCATCGGGTCGAAGCGATGGCTGCCAGGGGCCGCGCCTCTCTCGCGTAGGGTGTCGACCCGCGGCGGCGACGGCTCAGCGCGGGGTCGCCGGCGCGGCGCCGCGGATCGGCTGGACGCACCCTACGAAGCGCGCGTCGACGGGCGCCGCCGCGCGACGAGAAGCGTGGCGCCGCCAAAGCGCAGCGGAGTCTCTCGGGGGAGCTCGGCAACGGCGAGGCGCCTCCGCGCTGTCCAGAGGCTTGCGGGAGCGTCACGCGATCAGCGCGAAGCGCGAGCGTCGACCGGCAGCGTCCGCACCCGCGAATCGAGCTCCGACGCATGGCTGAAGCGGGGCGCCTGCTCGACGAGCTCAGCGACGAGCACCGCAGCAATGATCGACACCGCGGAGAGTAGACCCACCGCGAGCGCGATCCGACCGCGCTGCCCCCGGCCGTCGGAGGTCAGTCCGGCGTCGACCGCGTCGCGATCCGCTTCCTCCACCGGCTCGCGCGAGAAGAAGCTGGCTCTTCCGAAGTACGAGTCGCGATCTGCTGGCATCTCGAGATGCGGAGGGGGACCTTCCAACTGCTCCATCGACGGCGCTGTCTCTCGCTGTTGCATGAGACTGTACGAGAGCAAGCCGCTGGCCAACGGCGCGCGTGCCGCGCGCGCCGTTGAGGTGGTCCGGATCTGCGAGCGAGCGCTGCGCGACGGGCCCAAGGCGAGAGCCGCGCTCCTCCGCGAGATCGCCTTCGCGAGGTACGCCGACGCGTTCAAGAACGCGGTCCTCGACGCCGTCTGACCAAGCCACGCGATCGACGAGAGCCCGGCGCTCCGGGCGTCCGCGCTGTTTCATTCTGGAACGCTCGTCGATGACTGGCCTGGCCGGACCGCGGAATTCGGCCGGGAAACGCGGCGACGACGGCCGGCACGTCGGCTGCAATGGCGGTGGCGTCGCACCTGCCGACGGCTCGACGGAGAAGAACATGATGACATCGCCGGTCTCCAACGCATCACCTCGCGCGCGCGTGCTCGTCATCGACGACGAGCCGGTCCTTCTGCGGCTCGCGGATCGCGTGCTGACCAAGGCCGGGTTCACCGTCGTCACGGCGACGTCGGCGGAGAGCGCGTCGTCGCTGCTCGAGACCGCAGACGCCGTGGTCTGCGACGACGGGCTGGTGGGAATGCGCGGCTTCACGCTCCTCGAGTCGATCCGGGCGCGCGGCGTCGCGGTGCCCTTCATCCTGATGACGGGGACTCCGACGGTCGCCAGCGTGGTCGACGCGTACGAGGGCGGCGCATCGAGCTTTCTCCTCAAGCCGTTCCGCATCGAGGACCTGGTGAGCCGCGTCCGGGTGGCGCTCGAGAGCGCTCGCGACGGGGTCGCGCCGAGCCCGGAGCTGCGGGTCCGGGAGCAGGCGCGATGCCGCATGCACACGGCGCTCGATCGAGCCCTCGCGGGGCTGAAGATCGTGTTTCAGCCGATCGCGACGTGCTCGACGTCGAAGGTGTTCGGCTACGAGGCACTGATGCGTTCGAGCGAGCCGGCGCTGCCGCATCCGGGCGCAGTCCTCGAGGCTGCCGAAGACCTCGGCAGACTGAACGACGTCGGACGCCGGGTCCGGGAGCTGGCGGCCACGTGCTTCGAGGACGCGCCGCCGGAAGCGTTGCTCTTCCTGAACCTGCACCCCCGCGATCTGGACGACCCCGACCTCTTCGATCCGAGCTGCCCCATCGCGCCGTTCGCCGACCGCGTGGTCCTCGAGATCACCGAGCGCGCGGATTTCCGGGCTGTGCACGACGGTCCGGCGCAGCTCGAGCGCTTGCGAGCCCGCGGCTACCGGATCGCGGTCGACGATCTCGGTGCGGGCTATGCAGGCCTGACGAGCCTCGTGGAGATGGACCCCGACGTGGTGAAGCTCGACATGGTCCTCGTGCGCAACGTCGACTCCGAGCCGCGAAAGCGTCGCGTGGTCGGCTCCCTCATCCGTCTTTGCGCGGATCTGGGGCGGCAGGTGATCGCCGAGGGCGTCGAGACGGCCGCGGAGCTCGCCGTCCTCCGCGAGCTCGGGTGCGACCTGGTGCAGGGCTACTACATCGCCCGGCCTGGCCCCGGATTCCCCGCCATTCGCGTCGCGAACTGAACGACGCCGGACCTTGCTCGCTCGCGAGCCGGGGCGGTCGTCCAGGTGGAGCCATGATTCGATCCCTGATCACGAAGTCGATCCCTGCGCGCGTAGCGAGCCTCGTCGCGGCCGTCGTCATCGTCATGGCGGGCATCACGGGCCTCGCCGCTTACTGCCAGGCGATCGCGGACGCAGAGCAGGTACTCGCGAGCAGGGGCCAGGCGTATGCCGCGCTCGCAGCGCGCGAGATCGAGCCCGCCATCGCCTCCGAGCGCGCGGAGACCGCGGGGGAGATCCTCGACGCGGTCGTGCGGGACCCCGAAGTGCTCGAAGCGACGCTGCTCCGCGCCGACGGCTCGGTGCTCGCGACGCGCCCCCATGGTGGTGCCGCGGACGTCCGAGATGCTGGCGGCGCGACCGCGCGGGCGGTCGTGCGACCGCGCGAAGGGTGCCGCGGCGAGATCGTGGTGCGTCTCTCGTCGTCGAGCCTAGGCTTGGCGCGTGCGCGCGCGATCCGGACGTCGGGCGCCGTCGCCGGCGTCACGATGGCGCTCGGGATCGCCGGCGCGCTCGTCATCGGCGCGTCGCTGCGACGTCGGCTTCATGCGCTCACCGAGGTCGCCGCGGCCATCGCCAAGGGCGACGACCGCAGGCGTCCCGTACCTACGGGCTCCGGTGACGAGATCGACCAGCTGAGCAGCGCATTCGCGACGATGCTGGGCCACCTCGAGGGTCTGCGCGCCGACCAGGCGCGCGCAGCGGCCTGCGAGCAAGAGCGCCTGGACGAGCTCGTCCGCGAGCGAACGCGCGAGCTCGAAGAGCGTCATCGGGAGGTGCTGCTGCTTCTCGATCACATGAGCGACGGCGTCTTCACCATCGACCGTGCCGGCAACCTCGGCAGCGAGGCCAGCCGCATCCTCGAGACCTGGTTCGGGCCCGTCGCCCAGGGGTCGAAGCTCTGGAGCTACCTCGCCGCGAACGACGAGGGCCTCGCGCTTCGTCTCGAGATGGGCTGGGAGTCCGTCGAGGCCGACTTCCTCCCGCTCGAGCTGTCGCTGGAGCAGCTCCCCCGGCGCTTCCGCGCCGGGGCGGCGACGTACGATCTCCGCGTGACGCCGATCCAAGGTGACGCCGACGTGCCGGAGAGGTTCCTCGTCGTGGTGCGCGACGTCTCGCTCGCCCTCGAGCGCGACGCGGCCGCGGAGGACGTCCGTGAGCTCGGTGCAGCGCTCGAGCACATCGCCCGGGATCGCGACGGGTTCCTCGAGCAGCTGCGCGAGACCGACGCGCTCGCACGGCGGGTCGGGGCCGCGCGCCAACCGCGCCCGGAGGCCCTTCGCGACCTGCACACCCTCAAGGGCACCGCCGCGATGCTCGGGTTCCGCTCGGTGGCCGCGGCGTGCCACGCGTGGGAATCGCACACGCACGCGACGCAGGAGCTACCGACGGGGGAGCTCCGCGCTCGCCTCCTGGATCGATGGGAGGCCGTGCGCTCTTCGCTGGCCCCGCTCCTTGCCGGCGCAGCACGGCCGGGCGTCGACCGCGCCGAGGTGACTCGCCTCGTCGAAGCGATCCGAGCAGGACGGCCCCGTCGGGTGCTCCTCGCGTTGTCCGATGCGCTCACGATGGAGCGTGCCGACGCGCAGCTCCTCCGCCTCGCGGAGTACGCTCGAACCGCAGCTCGCGAGAGCGGTCGGACGGTCGAGGTCGCTGTCGCGTGTGACGACGTTCGGGTGCAGAGTGCTGCGTTCGCCCCGCTGTGGACCTCGCTCGTCCACGTCGTGCGCAACGCCCTCGCGCACGGCGTCGAGTCTGCGGAGGAGCGCGCCGTGGCCGGCAAGCGTCTCGAGGGTTCCATCCGGCTTTCGTGCTCGCAGGGCCCGGGAGGCGTCACCATCGCGGTGTCGGACGACGGGCGCGGCGTGGACTGGGAGCGCGTCCGGTCGATCGCCGACGCGCGTGGACTGGCGGCGACGACGCAGCGAGATCTCGAGGCGGCACTCCTCACCGACGGCTTCACCACATGCGAGGTGACGTCCGAGCTGGCGGGTCGCGGCCAGGGCATGCCGGCCGTGCTGGCTGCGGCATGCGACTTGGGGGCACGTCTGCAGGTCCGCTCGAGCAAGGGAATGGGTACGACCTGGTCGATCGTCGTGCCACCCAGCTCCGCGTGGCTCCGGCCGACACCGGTGCCGAGCACCGCGCCGGCGCACGCTCGAACGCTCTCGTAAGCGATGCGACGGCGCTTCGCGCCTCGCTGGATCGCTGTCGAAACAGCGCTGCGTGACCACCCGATTCGCTCGTGGAGACCCGCTGTCGGGTCTCCACGTCGTTCGTCGTGTTCGAGGTGTTTCAGAGTGGCACGACGACAGCCCTCGACCTTCGAGGCCACGGCGGAAAAGAGCGAGATTTCCCAAGCCACGCAAACGGCACGCTTGGTGCTGAACAGACTCCAGAGGCGACGAGACGTCATGCACGAGCCGGACAGCTTCAACAACCAGAGCGGTTCAGCGCACGAGCCGGTTCAGGAGCGCCTGCTCCTGGTGGACCCCATCGAAGCGACGCGCACCACGCTGGCCCGGCGACTGGAGTCGCTCGGCTACGCGGTGGAGACCGCCCGCGACGGTGTCGAGGGCGCGGCGTCGGCGCTTCGGAGCCCGCCGGCCGCCGTGATCGCGGACCTGCGGCTACCGGGCGTATCGGGCATTCAGCTCTGCCGACTGCTCCGTGCCGAGCCTGGCACCCAGCATGTCCCGATCCTGCTTCGTGGCGACGAGGACGACCGGCGCAACCGATTCTGGGCGGAGCGGGCGGGCGCGTTCTCCCTGCTCGGCAAGGGACGCATCGGCGAGCTCGTGCGCGTGCTTCGGCGCGCGGTCGCGGCGGCTCCTCCGCCGGATGACTTCTTCATGCAGATCGACGGACCGGATCACATCCACGACCGCATCGCCCGCCACCTGGACGCGGCGCTCTTCGAGTCGGTGATCGCCGCCGAAGTGCGCGCTCTCGCGAGCTGTGATTCGACCCAGAACCTCTTCGATCTCCTGTCGCAGTTCCTGTCGCAGATCCACGGCTACCGATGGATGGCGATCACGACGCAAGGCAATGCATTCTTCGGCGTCCACCACCACGCCGGCGAGGGCGAGCGTGCCGTCGCGGAGGCGCGCCGCGCCCTCGGTGCCACGGGAGGCGAGGCGTTCGTCTTGGAGGACGAGGATGCCGTGGGCGAAGCGGGGGGTCCGCCGGCCGTCGTGGGGCGCATCGCATTCGGCGGTCGCGAGGTCGGAGCGTTCGCGCTCGCCCCGACGTGCGGCGGGGACGACTCGACGCGCGAGCTCGTGCGGGTCGTCGCCGGCGAGCTCGGGGGCGCCCTCCGGATGACGATCCTGGTCGAGGAGACCCAGCGGATGGCCGCGACCGATCGCCTCACGGGTCTCATGAATCGGCGCGCCTTCACGGACTGGGCAGATCGCGAGCTGGCGCGGCTCGATCGCTATGGTGGGTCTCTCGCTCTCGGCGTCATCGACGTCGACCACTTCAAGAGCGTCAACGACCGGTTCGGTCACGGCGCAGGTGACCTGGTGCTTCGCGAAGTCGCGAAGATCCTCGCGCAGGTCTTCCGCCAGTCCGACGTCGTCGCGCGGTGGGGCGGCGAAGAGTTCGTCTTCGCGCTCCCGTCGTCGAGCCTCGACGGAGCGCGCATGGCCGCCGAGCGCGTCCGGCGCGAGCTGGCATCGAACATCATGAACCTTGCCGGCTCCGACGGGTTGCTCGTCACCGGATCCATCGGCGTCGCGCAGCGGCGGCCGCGCGAGTCGTTCGACTCGCTCGTCGAGCGCGCCGATGCAGCGATGTACGTCGCAAAGCAGTCGGGACGCGATCGGGTCGAGGTGGCGCCGTGGAGCGCCGAGGCCCCGGTCGACGCCCACTGCGGAAGCATTTCATCGATCGATCTCGAGGCCGAGGCGGCACGTGCCGTCTCCATGACGGGTGCCCGGCCAGCACCCACCGACGGGCAGCTCGCCCCAACCTCAGCTGGAGTCCTCGCGTGACGATTCAAACTACCGATCTCGTTGCGAACGCAACGTCGAGCGCGTCCAACCGCGCCCAACTCGCGGCGATGCTGCGCGACACGGGCCTCGACCTCCTGGGGTCGCTCGGCGTCCCCGTACAAGACGACGCGCCCTTCGATCCCGGACAGGCCGTGTGGTCGGATCCGGTCAGCCTCGTCGGGTTCGCAGGCAACAGCCTGGCGGGCACGATGATCGTGTCGGCCCCCTGGCCTCTCATGGCGCGGACCTCACCGATCGCGGACCACCGTCCAGAGGGGCTCGCGGACTGGTCGCGCGAGCTGTCGAACATGATGCTCGGGGGGCTCAAGATCGCGCTGCTCCGCCGAGGTCTGGAGCTGCAGATGGGGCTCCCGGCGTCCGTCGTGAGCTCCGACATGCGGATCAAAACCTCGTCACGCGATCCCATCGGCCATCGGTTCGGCTGCGGCGGACAAGACCTGTTCGCGGCGCTCGACTGGATGCTCGTCCCCGGTGTGGTGATTCCGGCCGCGACCCTTGCCAAGGAGGAGCTCGCGCTGGATCACGAGCTGCTGCTCCTTTGAACGCGGCTCCTTCGGTGGTGCGGTCGGGCGGCCCGAGAGGCCAGGAGCGCGGCGAGACGTCGGCAGCGGAGAATTCGATGAATCTCAAAGTGATGGTGATCGACGATTCGATGGTCGTGCGCAAGCAGGTCGCGCAGGCGCTGGAGGGCGGTGGCTTCGACGTCAGCGAGGCCGTCGACGGTGTCGAGGCGATCTCACGCCTCGCCGGAGCGGCCGTCGACCTCATCTTCTGTGACGTGAACATGCCGCGCATGAACGGGCTCGAGTTCCTCGAGGCGTTGCGGGCCACCGACGGCGCGCCCACGCCGGTCGTGATGCTGACGACGGAGGCCGAGCCCGCCCTCGTCTCGCAGGCCAGGGCGTTCGGCGCCAAGGGCTGGATCGTGAAGCCGTTCCGACCCGAGCTGCTGGTCGCGGCCGCGAAGAAGCTGACCGCCTCCGCCGAGCCCCGCGCCAAGTCGCCCGACTCCACGCGCCGGACACCTTGAGATCGAGTGGTCCCCGGCGAGCGCACGCCCTCGAGGTCCGAATGGTCGCCGTTCGGCGACGGACGCGCGTACGGACGAGTTGCCCGAAGGCGCCTCCTACCCGAAGATCGTGCAGCCGGCGACGCTCGGCCTCGTCGCGATGATCCCGGCCGGCACCATCATGGGCGAGTCCGGGTCTCGAGCGCCACGCGCACCCGATGGACGAGATCGTCGATGCTGAACGGCTTGAGCAGCACGGCCGAGACGCCGCTTTCGAAGGCGGTGACCACACGATCCGCCGTGGGCCCGCCCGACATCAAGATGAAGGGCGTCGGAAGGCCACGTGCGCGGACCGACTCCAGGAGCGCCGAGCCGCTCTTCCCCGGAAGCCACTCGTCGCACAGGACGAGGTCCGCCCCGTCCAGCTGCGGCTCGGCCTCCTCGACGGAAGCAGCCGTGACGACCGCGAAGCCCGCCTTCGTGAGCACGCGCGCCACGATGGCGAGAATGGACGCCTCGTCGTCGATCACGAGCACGCGCGGAGCGGGCGGGGCGGGAGTGGGTGACGTCATCGCGCGCCTCTCGCCCAGGGTCACGAAGCGCCGGGCGACGAATGTAAGTGTGCAGCCTCCATGCCGGCGAGCCGTTCGCGACAGTTGGCCGACATCTTGCGATGCGCCGTTCATGCGCACCTCCGCCGCCTCCAACGCTACACCGCTTTGGCAGTCCGCCCGCGTCCCGTCCGCGAGCTTTGCTCCCGGCACCCTCATCGACGGCCGCTACGAGATTCTCAGGCCGATCGATCGCGGCGGTCGTTGCGAGATCGTCGAGGCCCGACACCTCCACACGAGCCGCGCCTTGGTGCTGAAGCTGTTGCCTCGAGCGGAGATGTTCCAGAGCGACGCAGTCCGGCGCATCGAACGCGAAGCGGTCATCCTCGGCGCCATCCAGCATCGCGGCGTGGTCGCCATCTCCGATGCGGGGATGTGCAAGGTGACCGGCCGGTACCTGGCCCTCGAGAAGCTCGAAGGGCGCACGCTCGAGGGGCTTCTCATCGCCCGGCGAGCGCTCGGGGTGGACGCCTCTCTGACGATCTTCCGCCAGCTCGCGGCGGCGCTCGCCGAGGTCCACCGGCAAGGGTTCGTGCACCGCAACGTGAGGGCCGGGAACGTGTTCGTGGGATCGAGTCGGCTCTCGGGCGAAGCCTCGTACCTCCTGAATTTCGCGGATGCCGCGGAGATCGCACGCACCGACGAGCCCTGGGCGGCCCTCGACGTCGACGTCGCCCCCACGGCCTTGACGGCCCCGGAGCAGCTCGTGAGCCCCACGCTCGCCGACCCCCGCACCGATCTCTACGCGTTGGGGGCGCTGATCGTCGCCACGCTCGGCGGCAGCACGGACCAGATCGCCTTCGGCGGCACGGACACCCGTCGCGCAACGTCGCTCCTCGCGGCGCGAAGCGACGTCCCCCGGCCGCTGCTCGACGTGCTCGACGCCCTCCTTGCATCCGCGCCCGCGGAGCGCCCCCAGTCCGCTGAAGCGGTGCTTCGCGCGCTCGCGGGGATGGGAGGGCGTCCACTCGACCTCCTCCGCTACTTCCCCGCGGAGGCAGCGGGGCAAGAGGCGCCGCACCTCCAGCAAATCGGGCGCGAAGCCGCGACCGATGCGTCGCGCCGTCGAAGCCCGAGGGCGCCCTACGCGACACCCGTCCGGATCGTGAGCGAAGCGGGCCAGATCGACGGGCGCAGCGAAGACATCAGCGCGAGCGGCCTCCTCGTCGTCACGCGGGACCTCGTAGAGCTGCAGGGAGTCGCCACCGTGCGCTTCGCCCTGCCTACGACCGGTCGTGTCGTCGCCCTGCAAGCACGACCGAAATGGACGCGAACACGCACCGGACGAACCGCGATCGGCCTCGAGCTCGTCGATGTCGACGAGGCCACCGCGGCGGCCATCGATGCCTACGTTCGCCACATGGCTGTCGAGCGCTAGCGCGCTGTTTCAAAACCGAGTCACGCGGTACAGCGGCGCTTCAGAACGAAACCGTCGCCAGCGAGCTCCATGGTGCGTCTCCGGAGGGCTCATGCCGCCGGCTCGCGCCGTTTTGTCTCGTAGCGGTGGGCTCGCCGTGTGGTCCGCCCTCGGGGCCGCGCCGGCGATGACGTCGCCGGAGAGCGGGCGTGCTCGTCGAGCCCCGACGACGCCGCGATGCACCGCACCTCCGCCGAGACGGCCTCGGCTCCGCGCAGCGACGTGGCTGCTTCGTCGGGTCCTCCAACCAGGTCTGCGCTCGCCCGTTCGGCGAGGCGGACCTGCTCGCTCGCGACGTGCTCTGCCTCGGCGAACGCTTGTCGGGCGACGAGCGGTCGGGCGGAGCAAGCGGACGCGTGTGCATGAGCGCGAGCGCCGCAGACGCGTGGACCTCCGCTTCCGCGTGCTCGCCCCCCGTGCTGAGGAGACACGCGAGGGCATCGTGCGCCATCCTTCGCGTCGTCAGGTCGACGGACGGCAGCGCCAGCAGGCGACCGTAGTGGCCCTCTGCCTCGCCCGGTCGATCCGCGTACGTGAGCGCGCCGAGATGGCAGAGGATCCTCGCGTCAATCGGCGCGCGGATGCGACGGTAGCTCGAGCGCCCGGATCAGCTGGCGGCGCGCCTTCTTGGGGCAACCGAGGCCCGCGAGGGTGCTTCCGAGGAGAAAGACGGCGCGGCGCAACGCCGGCGTGCACGCATGAGGTCCCCGCGTGCGCCAACCGACCGAAGAAGGGCGCCCAGGGCGGAAATGGCGAGCGCCCTGCAGCTCGACGAGAGCTGCAGGGCGTCGCTGGACCCGATCAGCGACCGGGCGCCGACCGGCTGACCACCGTCACTCGGTGTACTCGCACGTCAGGTCCATCTCGTAGCCGAGCATCTCCGGCGCGCCGCCTTCGACCGTGGTCGTGAACTCCACCTCGATCTCCTCGGCCAGGGCATCGGTTCCGAGGGCGTCGGCGAGCGACGGCGGATTGGAGAGGTCCGAGATCTCGTTCGCGCTGGTGATGGTGACGATGTCCGTGAAGTCGCCCCACGCTTCGGCCTTCGTCAGGCGGGTGCGAGCCCGGACCTTGATGCTCGAACCGGGGGGAACGTGCGCGCGGTACGGCATGATGGTCCAGGCCGCGTGCGAGCCGACGTACTCGTCACACGCATCGCCGGCGCTGAACGCGTCGGTGACCGTGACGGGCTCCGCGGAGGCGCCGCAGTCGTTGATGATCTCCACGCTGCTCTGAGGCCGGGCCTTGATCGTCGCGCAGGTGGTGGGGCAGAGGCCGAGCTCGTCCTCGTCGATCGGGTAGTACCGGTACTGGCCGCCCGAGCTCCCGCCGCACGCCGCGAGGTCCGCCACCGCGTTGATGGTCGGGCTCTGCGTACCGTTGTGCCAGAGCACGCGGATGTCGGACATCATCGCGCCGGCGGGGATGCGGTAGCTGCACGAGAACTCGTTTCGGATGTCCTCGAGCGCGGTGAGGAAGTCCGAGGAGGCGGTGCTGTCGGGCGAGATGAAGATGGCCGAGTCGGTGTCGCCGCGCTCCGCGACGGTGTTCATGAACGACGTGCCGGCGCCGGAGATGCCGATCGAGAAGACCTTCACGTCGTCGTCCGCAGCACCCGACGCGGCCGAGTAGACGGCGTTGGCGTTGCCGCACTGGCTCGGCTGGCCGTCGCTGACGAAGACGACCGCACAACGCTCGGTGGGATGCGCCTCCTGGTACTCGCGGCAGAAGTCGCCGGCGCCTTCGACCGCGACGGCGCTCGGCGTGCCGCCCACCGGCGCGATCGTCTGGAGCTTCGCGACGATCGCGTCCTCGGCCGCATCGGGCAGCGTGTCGGAGAGGACGAGCGGGCAGTCGCCGGCGCTCGTGCAATCGGAGGGAAGCGACGGGCGGTTGCACGCGGTGGACTGGCACTGCGCACCCTCGCCGACGAGCGCGGCGACGCACGTCGCGTCCCAGGCTTCATAGGTGCACGACGAGCCCGGCGTGGTCCCGGCGATCGCGGAGTAGGCCGCGACGCAACCGCTGTCCCACGCCTTGGAGCACGGGTTCCGGCCGTTGTTGTAGGTCGCGAAGTTCGTGCGGAACGCGGTCACGCAGGTTGCGGTCCAGTTCGAGATGCACGACGGCGTCGCGATCGTCGTCTTGTACGCGGCGTAGGTCAGCGTGTTGGTGGGCGCCGCAGCGGCAGCGGCCGAGTTGCAGGCGATCGAGGCACCCGTCGCGTTGCGGCACGTCATCGACGTCGTCGCGGTGCAGGGGGCCTTGTTCATGCCCCAGTTGCCGCCGGAGGCCGTCGTGCCGTTGCAGCAGCCCTCGAAGCCCTTGGTGCCGCACGTCGCGGTGGTCGCGGTGCGGATCGGCGTTCCGGTGCCGCCGCAGCCCGACGCCAGCGTGCTCGAGCTCGTGGTGCACGGCGAGAACGCGCACGTGCCCTGAGGATTCTCGCCGCAGCAGTACTCGAGGCCGTTCGTCGAGCAGACATCCTCGACGTGCGGCGCGCACGCATCGGCGAGCACCCCCGCCGCCTCGCACGGGCTGTGCGCGCACGTGCCGCTGTCGACGAAGTCTTCCACGGCGTCGCACGAGCTCGCCTGGCAGGTGCCCTCGGGCCAGAACTTCATGACGATGCCCAGGCCCGCGCTCTCGTCGTCCTTGACGAAGTTCGTCAGCGCCTCGCGCGCAGCGCCCCAGCGCGACGTCGCGACCGACGGGGCGTTCCAGCAGCACTGGTCTTTCACGCCGATGTACGTCGAGCACGTCGTCGAGTTGATGCAGGTTCCGCTGCAGTTGTTGCTGTCACAGCGGCCCGTGCACTGGTCCGCGTAGGGGCAGTCGCGGTGGAAGTTCATCGAGCCCGAGATGTCGAGGGACAGGAACAGCGTCAGGTCCACCTCGTCGGCGACGTGGACGTCGTCGCCGCAGCTCGGCGCGACGCACGCGCCGTCGACGTTGAAGGTCCAGTTGTTCCCGCAGTCGCACTCGTTCGAGTTGCCGTTGCCGGCGTCCACGAAGACGACGCGATTCGTCGGCACGTTGCAGGAGACGTCGATGCACTGGCCGACGGCGAGGGGCTCCGTCGCGGCCACGTTGCACTGCCCTTCGGGACCGCCGAGCGAGCAGCCGTTCATCAGGTAAGGCGGCGGCGCCTTCCACTTGATGCGCATCGCATTGAGATCGGCGACCGGCACCGGGGCGTTGCCGCGGTTGCACACGGGGACCACGTCCTCGCAGGGGACGCCGGCGGCGATGTCGTAGTCTGCGCCGCAGGCCGCGTTCCCCTGCCCCGGGTTCCACGCGACGCACTCGCCCTTGCCCCCGTCGGCGGCCTCGTCGCAGTAGTGGTCGAACTGACAGTCGCGGTCGTCGTTGCAGTCATCGGGCAGTCCAGCGGAGGTCGCGCCGGCCGGGAGGCCGCCGAGGCTGCCGGTCTCCCAGTCGAACGAGGTCTCGCCGCCGCCGAAATCCGGCGTGCCCGGGCTGATGGCGCGGCACTCCGGATCGCACGCGTTGGGCGTCGTGCCCTCGGCACCGCAATCGTTCGGCTCATCGGTGCCGAGATTGCGCTTCGTGATCGTGCTGCCCGAGCTCGGCCCGCACACGGACCACTCGCCGCCGACGCACTTCTGCTCGCCCGTCGCGCAGCCCGCATCATGGTGCGTCGTACACTCGTGCGTCTCGCCTTCCGTGTCGCACGGGCCGGAGAGCAAGTCGCCGCCTTCGCCGTCGCCGCCCCCCTCCCCCACCTGTTGCGAGTGGAAGCCGCCACCCGGCGCGGGGAGACCCGATTCGTCGTCGACGCAGTGGACGAGCGCTCCCGCGGCGACGACCAGCATGCACGAGGCGAGGACGCCCGGGCGCGTCGGTCGACGCGTCGCGCGCGAGCGGGCCTTCGGGTTGGAGGGGGCGGAGCGGAGTGCGGCTTCGGGGACGTGGCTCATGGGTTCCTCGGGATGCCGTCGGTCTTGGTCGCCGTCGGCGGACGACCCCAGTGCAAATCCGGGCCCGTTCGTCGCCCGTGGGGACGAGCCGGGAAAACGCCGAGAATCGGCGCGCTGGCCGCAACGAGCCGAGCCCCACGCGCGGCGCCGGCTCGGTGCCACCTGTTCCAAATCGGTATGGAGCGGACGTCGTGCTGCGGGCTCGAGTGGGTGGCTTGCCGCACCGCGCGATGACGACGCGCGGTGAAAGAGCGGCAGGGCTCGCCTCAGCGTTCGACCGCGAGGTACCTCGCGTAGCGCTCGATCGCCTCGGCGGACGTCGCGTCGATGTCCACGAACTCGAGACCGATCGCAGTGCGTCCCGCGCGCTCGCGCCGCCACTTGGCCACCGCGCGCACTTCCACGACGCGGCCCGTGGTCGGGAGGGCGAAGCGGACGGTGCGGAGGCCTCGAAGCTCGGCCGGGCCGAATGCCAGGACGAGGAGCCCGCTCGAGCTGATGTCTTCGGTCCTGCCGTCGATGTGCTCGTCCTCACCTACGATGCGGACGGGCGTGATGTACGGTGCGCGAAGGTGTCGGCGCCGCGCGGGCGAGGGCCGACGCTTCGAGCCGTAGTCGATGGCGATCTCCTCGTGCGGGAACGAGAGCAGCTGGTGCGGCTGTTCGCCGAGATCCCCGAGCATCGCGAGGACGGCGTCGGCCGTCTTCGGCCTGGCGCTCGGGGAGGTCGCGAGCAGCGCATCGAGGATGTCGAGCAGCTCCTCGGGGAGGTCTTTGCGGTGTCCCAGAAGCGCGCGACCGCGCTTGGCCGAGCTGAGAGACTCGAGCAGCTCGCCCGGCTCGACGCCGAGGCAGGTGGCGACGAGCTCGCCGAGGGCATACAGGTCCATGCGCGGGTCGCCGAGCATCGGCACGAGCTCCTCCAGCTTCTGGAGATCGGCGAGGTCTACGATCTCCTCCATGGGCACCGTCGGGGAACGTGGCGCGACGTTGACTTCGCCCGAGTGGGCGAAGTCGATGAGCTTCAGCACCTCGACGCCCATCCGCGTCGAGGCGATGAACACGTTCGCCGGCTTGATGTCGCGGTGGACGAACCCGCGGCGGTGCACCTCCGCGAGCGCGAGCGCGCTGCGACGGAGAAGAGAGAGGACATCATCGGGCTCGAGCGCGCCGCGTGCGGCGAGAAGGCCGTCGAGCGTCCTGCCCTCGAGCCGCTCGAGCACGAGGAAAGGCCCGTGGACCTTGCAGATGCCCGCATCGAAGATCGTGACCACACCGGGGTGCTCGACGGCGCCGAGCGCGCGCGCCTCCCGACCGAGCCGCTTCACGCCTTCGCCCCGGCTGATCTCGCCGCGGCGAAGCAGCTTCAACACGACGGGGCGCCCGGTCTGAACGTGGCGCGCTTCGACGACCTCGCGCCGCGTTCCGCGGCCGATCGGTCGGATGATCGCGTATCGCGAGTCGACGACGGGGCCGCCGCCGATCGCGGACGTGGAGCGACGAGGTGAACCGGTGTGGAGCTCTGGGGTCGTCATGTTTCGACCTCATCGCAAGAGCTCGGCCAGTCCATTCCGGCCGGGGTCCGCCTCGCTAAGTCTCGGTGTTGAAAGGGCAAGGGCACGATCCCCCTCCGAGGACGAGGCGCGTGCCGACTGTTTCAAAACGAACCAGTCGGTACGGGTCGAGTCCGCTTCTCGGCGCCGCCGAATGAAGTAGTAGGCGACGAAGCCGCGCTGAAGGACGGCTGGACGACCTCTTGCACGAGCCGCGGCCAGAAGGAGCCTTCAGATGCTTCCCCGCGAGCTGCCACGCGTCGACATCGTCGTGCGCTGTCGAAACAAGATGCCCTACGTCGAGCGCACGCTCGAACGCCTGCTTCAGCAGCGGCGATGCATTCCTCAAATCACGTTCCTCGACTGCGACTCCACCGACGGCTCGCGCGAATGCGCTGCGCGCTTCGGCGTCCGCGTCGTGCCCGTCGAGCCGGCGATCGCGACGGCTGGCGCGATGATGAACCACGCACTGCGCATCACTCGGTCGCTCATCGTGGTCTTCGTCGACGCCGACGCCACGCCGCTCTCGGACACGTCGGTGGCTGCTCTCGTCGAGTCCTTCGAAGCATCACCGACCATCGCGATCGCGTTCGGGCGCCAGACGCCGCGCCGGGAGATGCGCCGCACCACGACCGGGGAGTGGCAAGCCACGTCCGGCGCGCCGCACCGTCCGCCGACGGGCGGTGGCGTGCCTCCCTCTTCGGGCGGGAGCGGCTCGATCCGCCCGCCGCAGCGTCCGCCCACCGGCGGCTCGGCGGCTCCCTCCTCAGGCGTGAGCGGTCCGGTCGGCGGGTCCTTCTCCATCGCCGCAGCGGCCGTGCATCGGAGCGCGTGGCACTGCCATCCGTTCGACGCGCGGGTGCGCGCCGGCGAGGACCTCGAGTGGATCCAGCGGTTGCGACGCGACGGTTGGACGACCGAGTGCGTCCACGACGCGCCGTTCGAGGAGTGCCACGACCAGACGCTGCGCGGACACTTTCTCCGGACGGCGGTCCGCAGCTGGACGAAGCAGCGCGCGTTGACGATGACCTAGCTAGAACGCGAGCAGCCTTGCTCGAAGCGAGCGTGAAGCTGAACGTCGCACCTCGGTCGACTGCGCCCTCGGCCCCGTGCTCGAGGCGATGCGAGATGGAAGCGCGCGTGCGTGCCGGAACGCGATGACCCGCGTGTCCCACTTTGGGACGCCACGCGATCGGAGAACCCTGCCGTTGCGCCAGACCGTCAAGAGTCGGGCCGGGATCTCGACAGAGCGCGCGACACGGTCGGGCCGAGCTGGGCAAGGTCGTCCTTCGAGACGAAGGCTACGGCGCCAGCCTGCAAGGCCGCATCACGTGTCGCCGGGTCGCTCGTCCCGGAAACGACGATGATGGGCACCTCGGGAAGCCGTTCGCGAGCCATGGCGATCGCCGCGGGCCCACTGAAGCGCGGAAGGCACCAGTCGGAGCTGACGAGATCCCACGACCCGCTGCGCAGCGCCGCGGCGAGCGCGTTCGCTTCGTCGACGCGCGTGGCGCTGACGACGTACCCGCTGTGGGCGAACGCGGCGAGCACGAGCGTCGCGTCGTCGTCGCTGTCTTCGATCATGAGCAGGCGCAGCCGAAGCGCCTGGCTCAACGATCGCCGCCGCGCGCGACGTAGCGCTGTACCGTACGGGCGCTGAGCCCGAGCCGATGCGCGGCACGACCCGCACTGCCGGCCTCGAGGTCGAGAGCAGCTCGAATGATTCGATCGACGGAGTGCTTCAAGGAGTGACTCGGGTCGATGTCGATCGTACCCGCGCGGGGCGCTGGGCGCACGATCTCTGCTCCGGCGATCGCCTTGCGCCCGGGGTCGGGGAGGTCGCGCATGCGAAATGCCCTATTCGTTGCAGGAAGAATCGCCGCGGACGTGCGAGCGCCAGTCTCCCTGGTGGGCGGCGAAGCGCGCGACGAGCTGACGCGCGGCTACGCGCTGGCGGCCATTCGTCCCTTCCGCGCGCGCTTCTGCGAATACATCGAGGCGTCGGCGCGCGACCACGCCTCCACGAGATCGTGTCTCGTACTCCTCGCGGCGAGCCCGATCGAGGCGCCGACCTCCGCAGTGGCAAGTTGCTCGGCGATACGTCGCTCCACAACCCTGCCCGCGTCCTCGGCGCATTCGACGAGGAGTACGGCGAACTCGTCACCACCGACGCGTGCAACGCAGTCCTGCTTGCGCACCGCCGACTGAATCGCCGCCGCCGCACGGCGGAGCAGCGCGTCGCCGGCCGCATGGCCTTCCGTATCGTTCGCGAGCTTGAGACCGTCCAGGTCGATGGAAAGCACGCACGCGGCGTGGCCGTAGCGCTTGCAACGGGCCTCTTCCGCCGCCGCGAACCGATCCCACGCGCGCCGATTCCATAGACCCGACAGCTCGTCCGTCATCGACACGGCCTCGGCGAGCTCCAGCCGGCGGCGCTCCGCCTCGAGCCGCAGGTCTCGGTCCAGCACGGTCGCGAGCAGCCGACCCACCAACGTGACCAGCCGACCTGGCGCCTCCTCGGCCCCCGACCGCGGCTCGGGGTCGATCGCGCAGAGCGTGCCGAACAGCTCGCCGTCCGAGGTGCGCAGCGGATAGCCGACGTAGGCGCCGATCCGCAGTCCCGCCGCAGCGGGCGCCTGGACGTAGGCTGGGACGTCCCCGAGGCACGGCGCGTAGCTCGGGCCCCGACCATCCACCATCCGGGCGCAGAGCGTGTCGGCGAAGTGGAATGCGTCGCCCTCCGAGACCGGGTAGCCAGGTCCGGAGACGTGGGCGGAGAGGATGATCTGCTGTCCGCCCGTGACGCGTGTGACCATCCAGAGGCTCATCCCCATCTGCCCGCGGAGCAGCTCGAGCGCGGCATGGGACGCCTCACCGAAGTCGACGAAGGGCTCCAAGGCCGCCGAGGGCATGGCAGTCACTCCTCTCGAGAGGTCTTGGGCTCGTCCTCGCCCCATGTCCCCGACCAGAGCTTCACGCGGTTCCGTCCGCCGCTCTTCGCCGCATAGAGCGCCTGGTCCGCCCGCGCCAGGAGCTTCTTGGCATCGAGCTGAGGGTCCCGGGACTCGGCGGCGGCGACACCGAAGCTGGCCGTGACGCGGAATGGCTGCCCGTCCAGATCCTGGTGGGACAGCTTTTCGACCGCATCGCGCAGCCGCTCACCGAGGATCATGGCGCCGGCCGCACCCGTGCTGGGCAGGACCACGCACATCTCCTCCCCGCCGTACCGACACACGACGTCGGCGCGGCGGACCAGCCGGTTCAGTGTCGTTGCAATCGCTTTCAGCACTTGGTCGCCGACCACGTGCCCATAGGTGTCGTTGACCCGTTTGAAATGGTCCACGTCGACCAGCATCGCGCTGAACGGCATGCCGTAACGAACGTGACGGGGGATCTCCTGCTCGAGGATCCGGTCGAGATGCCGCCGGTTGTAGATGCCGGTCAGGCTGTCGGTGCACGCCAGCTCGTACAGCCGCTCGTTCGCGACCTTCAGCTCTTCCTGCGCGGTCCGTAGTCGGTAATGGATGCGGACCCGCGCGAGAAGCTCGCGCTCGTGGAAGGGTTTCGTGACGTAGTCGGCGGCGCCGGCCTCCAAAAGGTCCGCCTTCCGGTCGCTCTCGTCCGCGCTGGTGAGCATCAGGAACGGGATGTCGGCCAGCTCGGGTCGGGACGCCCGGAGGCGAAGCAGCGTCGGGCCGTCGCAGTGGGGCATCTCGACATCGCAAATCACGATGTCGGGCCGCAGATCCGTCATCGCCTTGAGGGCGGCGAAGCCGTTGTCGCACTCGTCGGCGACCGCGTACTCACCGGACCGCAGCAGCGCGGTGGCCACCTCGCGCCGCATCGTCGCGCTGTCGTCGATGATGAGCACCCGCCCCTTTCGCACGCGCGCAGTTTGGCACGAACGCCCCACCGTTCGCACGGTCACCCTTGAGCTGAGCTGTTGGCGGGGCGCCTCGACACTCTTCGGATGGCGAAAACTGCCAGGTACGTTCGAGAACCCGGCTTCGGCCGAGCATGGCTGCCTGCTCGTTCCGCCGAAGAGGGCGGCCGCTTCCTGGGCACCGCGCAGCGAGTCGTGCGATCGTCCGAGATGATCGCGGCGCTGCGGCTGCGTGCCAGGTCCACCAGAGGAGTACCCATCGATGCCCGGTGATTCACCAAGAGGCGAGCCCCTGGTCAGCCAAGGCCGAATCCTCGTCGTCGACGACGAGCTCCCGCTCCAGAGGGCCTACGCTCGCACCCTCCGCGATGCCGGCCACGCGGTCGAAACGGCAAGCGATGGCCTCGTTGCCCGCGAGCTCATCCAGCGCCAAGCCTTCGACGTCGTCGTCACGGACGTGATGATGCCCGGCCTCGACGGGATCGGCTTGCTGCGCGCAGTGCGAGAGGTCGACCTCGACATGCCGGTCGTCGTCGCGAGCGCCCAGCCGACGCCCGACACGGCGCACCAGGCCGTCGCTTACGGCGCGACGATGTTTCTCGTGAAGCCGATCGACCTCAAGGCGCTCCGCCAGATCGTCGAGCATGCCATCCGCGTCCGCAACATGGCGAAGCTCAAGCGCGAGTTCTTCGCGCAGTCGTCCGAGCGGGAGTACCTTCTCGCGGACAAGGCCGGCACCGAGATCACGTTCTCGCGTGCACTGAGCAGCATCTGGATGGCGTTCCAACCCATCGTCCGACGCGACGGCGAGCTGCAAGGTTTCGAAGCGCTGGTCCGCAGCGGCGAGCAGGCGCTTCCGACTCCGGGCGCCCTCATCGACGCGGCCCAGCGCGTGGACAGGCTCTTCGACCTCGGCCGATGCATCCGCGAGAAGGTCGCCGAAGCGATTCAGGACGCGCCGGAGGGCTGCGACATCTACGTGAACCTCCATACGCAGGACCTGATGGACGACGCGCTCTACGATCGCGCGGCGCCCCTCACGGAGCACGCGAAGCGCATCGTCCTGGAGGTGACCGAGCGCGCGGCGCTCGACCGCGTCGACCTCGTCGAGGCACGCGTCGAGCGCCTCCGCGAGCTGGGCTACCGCATCGCGATCGACGATCTCGGTGCAGGGTACGCGGGGCTGACCGCGTTCGCGCAGCTCAAGCCGGACCTCGTGAAGCTCGACCTGTCACTCGTCCGCGACGTTCACCGAGAGCCGGTCAAGCGGCGCCTGGTCGAGTCCGTCACGACGCTCTGCCGCGACATGAGCATCCTCGTGGTGGCCGAGGGCGTCGAGGACACCCGGGAACGAGACGTCTTGCTCGAGCTCGGTTGCGATCTGTTCCAGGGGTTTCTCTTCGCGCGGCCCAGCCGCTCGTTCCACTTCGCCCGGACCGAGCTCGTGAACGTGGCGTAGTGTTCAATCCGGCATCGAGAATTGCGTGACGAACGCGCGATTGGGCCGACCCAGATAGTACCCTTGCACGAGATCGCAGCCGAGATGTCGGACGGCCGCGAGCTCACGCGCGGTCTCCACGCCTTCGGCGACGACGACCATCTGGAAGCGGTGGCACAGATCGACGACCGAGCGCACCAGCTGCTGGCGCATGTCGGACGAGTCGATCCCGCGCACGAGCGTCATGTCCAGCTTCACGATGTCGGGCTCGAGGGTCACGAAGCTCGTGAGCCCGGCGTAGCCTGCACCGAGATCGTCGATCGCCAGGCGAAAGCCATGGAAGCGCAGGACGCTGGTCCGTGCGCGCACGTCCTGGATCTTCTCGATGGCGCTCCGCTCGGTGACCTCGAGGATCACCCGGTCGGCGTAGCGGTGGAGCGGCGATGCGTCGGAGTAGATGCTCGCGTCGAGGAGCTCCGACGTGTGGAGGTTGATGAAGAGCGTCGCGTCGCGCTGGGGGACCTCCGCGAACGAGCGCACCGCGAGCTCGCGCACGCGGGCACCCATCTCGTAGATCCGGTCGAGCCGCTCGGCTGCGTGGATCACGTCGAGCGGCGACGGGAGCGACGGCTCCGACGATCGCATCAGCGCCTCGTAGCCGAAGATCTTCCCGACCTTGACGTCGACGATCGGCTGGAACGCGATATGGAGCCCCTCGAGCGCGCTGTCGAACCGCGCCGCGAGGCCGGCACGGTCTCCTGGTTGCTCGGAGTCGCCACCGAGGAGGCGTAGCGCTTCACGCTTCAGGCGCGCGATGCGGTGGAGGCCCACCGCCCTCGCCACGACCTCGACGAGCACCTCGCGCTCCACGGGCTTGACGAGGTACTGGATCGCACCGAACTCCACCGCTTCGGCTGCGCTCTGGATGGTGGGATCGGCGGTGTTCAGGATGACGGGCAGATCGAGGTCGTACGCGCGGATGGTGCGCAAGAGGTCGAGCCCCGTCGCTCCGGGCATGTTGATGTCGCTCACGACCGCGTCGAACGCGCCGCGAAGTACGAGATCCGCAGCCGCCGCACCGTTCGACGCGAGCTCGGCTCGGTACCCGGCAGACTGGAGGTATCGCTGCATGGCACGAGCGAGCGCGTCGTCGTCTTCGACGATGAGGACGTGCCCGGCGTCGAGGCTGGGCTCACGTGAGGCCGACGCCGGACGGAGGGTGGGCGAGTCGCGCCGCTCCATCTATCGCTGCTCCTGGGTCGTCGCGATGCCGAGCGCGGCGAGCACGGCGGATTGACCGAGCAAGGCCTGGAGTTGAAGGTCCGCCGCGTTGGCGATCGCTTCGTCGAGACGTACGCGGTCGACGCGCGCGGTGCCGGGAGCGTCCAAACCCTCGAGCAACCGGGGGAAGCGCTTCGTCACCCACGCCTGGAGCGCGAGCGAACGCCTGCGCCGCTCTTCCTCGGCGTCTTGTGCGCGCAGGCTCTCGATGCGCTGCACGAGCGCCTCCATGCTGCGCCGAAAGAGCTCGATGTCGAACGGCTTGCGGAAGAACCTCACGACCTCGCCTTCGTTGATCGCCCGCAGCGCGCGGTCGACCGTCGCGGAGCCGGTGAGCAGCATCCGGAGCACGCGCGGGTGCTGGGAGCGGACGCGCTCGAGGAAGTCGAGCCCGTTCATGTCCGGCATGTCGATGTCGGACACCACCACGTCGACCCGTTGGGACGCGAGGAGCTCGAACGCTTCGACCGGCTTGCTGCTCGTCAAGACGTTGAACTCGGACCGCGCGAGGATGCGTGCGATGGAGCGCAGAATCGCCTCTTCGTCGTCGATGAACAGGACTGTCGTCTTGCGCGGTGCGGTCGGTTGGGTCGAGCTGCTCACGGGAGCCATCGCAGCCAATCCTTTCGCTGGAGAATCGCGATCGCTGCATCGCACTGCTCGACGAACGCCTTGGCTGAAGGGAAGCGGTCGTCGGGCGCCTTCTCGAGCAGACGCTGGACGAGCTGCGTCACGACACGAGGGAGCGGTCGGTGCGGGCTCGTGACCATCGGTGCCGGCTCCGCCACGTGCATCCGCAGGACCGTGTGCGGGTCGCTCGAGACGAATGGCTGCACGCCGCTGAGCATCTCGAAGAGCACGACCCCGAGCGCGTAGAGGTCGCTGCGCGCGTCGGTCGGCTCGCCGCACGCGTGCTCCGGCGACATGTAGGACGGCGTTCCTTCGTCGCCGATCGAGCCGAGCTGTACGGACGCGCCGAAGTCGATGAGCTTGATGCGTGGCGCCGATGCATCCTCGGAAGAACCGGTGAGGATCACGTTCGCGGGCTTCAGGTCGAGATGAACGGCGCTGCGCTCGTGCGCCGCAGCCAGTCCCAACGCGATCTCGCTCGCGAGAGCCAGCGCTTGGGGCGGAGGTAGCGGTCCATGCTCCGCGAGGTAGTCGTCCAGCGAGAGCCCTTCGACGAGCTCCATCACCATGAAGGGGCGCCCGTCCGACATCAGACCGTAGTCGAGGACCTCGACGACGTTCGGGTGATGGACGCGGCGCGCGACGCGCGCTTCCGCGAGGAATCGCTGCCCCGCCAGCGGGTCCTCGTCCATCGTTCGATGGAGCAGCTTGATCGCCGCGTAGTGGCCGAGAAAGCCATGCCGCGCGAGATACACGCGCCCCATGCCTCCCTCGCCGAGAACGCTCTCCAGGTGGTAGTTGCCCAGGAACCCGCCAACGTCCGCGCGCTCGACGACGTCGTAGAGCTTCCCGTGGTCGACTTCGCATTCGGCGCGCGCTGCGGATTGCAGAGCTCCGCAGAGCGCACACCGGCGAAGCGACACCGGTGCGGATTCCGGGGGGGCGTCGATCTCCAAGCTCAGCGGACGCACCTCGACACGGAGGCCGTTCGGGAGCGCCGCGAGCGACACGAGGACCTCGCCGCTGCTCGTCCCCATCTCGACGCGGACGCGTCGCGAGGTGCCGCTCGACTCCAGGTCGGTGGAGATCCGCAACGGATCGATGCCTGCGATGCGCGCGAGGCGGATGGACGCGGCGACCGCGACCTCGGCATCGACGGTCGTGCTGACGAGCGTCGTCGTGCCTCGCTTGAGCTCGAGCTGGCAGGCGTCGGCAGCGGGCTCGAGGGTCACGAGGTTCGCTCGGAATCGCAGCGGTGCCGCCAGCACGAGATCGCAGAGCGCGCGAGGACCGAAGCCACGCTCGGATGCCGAGTCGGGGTCGTCCAGACCGGCGAGCTCCACGGAGTGTGCTTCGCGTACCGCAGTCAACTCGCACTCCTCTTCGGGGATCGAGGGGCCGCCCCGATCGCGCTCACGCCCCACCTCTGCCGGTACGGACGAACGTTCCCGCGGATCAGGGGGTCGTGATCGGCGATGCGGATCCTTCCCATCCGACCGCCGCTCCCGCGCATCCAATCGCCGGCTCGATCTTTTCTCGCAACCGCGCGCTCGCGTCGATCGGATTCTCGATCGATCTGCCGCGTGGAGACGACCGCACCGGGCTGACGGCTTGTCACGGAGCCGTCGCGCGGCGGGGCGCTTCGATGCAGGCGACGAATTGTCGCGGCGATGCCTGCAAATCTGGCGGTGCGTCCGAGTCGCGCAACGTCGAATCGACTTCCGCGGCCCGTCCGCCTTCGCACGGCGGCCCGTCGTCGCGGCGCGTCTCTGGATGATGCATGAGTCCCCTCCTTCTCGTGGTCGTGCCGTTGCTGTGTGTTTCTTCGACCACGATCCGGCTCAAATTCCATCAACCCTACGCGAGCGCGGGAGATAGCGCGACCCCATCGACTAGGCAATGTGACAGAGACGGAGAAGGCTCCGCCGCCCGACCTCGCCGTCGGTCCCTTCCCCCCTCCGTGTCGCCGGTCGGCCGCTCGTGCCTTCCCGGGCCTCCAGCTTACAGCCTGCTTGCCATGGGACGTGGGACCTCGAGCGGGTCCCGACTCGGGACGCTCGACGGACCACGCGCCGTCTCGCCACATCCGGTCGGGCCAGGCCCGTAGTGCTGCCGTGTGATCGGGCCCTTAGGCCGAACCTGGCGGATCTCGCCACTCCGAGGGCGCGTCGTGCTACGCCGTTCCGATGCCGGACAGCTTGGCCGACGACTTGATTTTCCGGTGCTCGCCGGATGTCTACTCGCGGGTTCTCGATGGAGAGGCCGTGCTGCTCGACTCCACGAGCGGGAGGTACTTCGGGCTGAACAGCAGCGGCGCGCGCATCTGGGAGTTGCTCCAGGCCGGGAAGTCCGCGGGCGCGATCCGCGCCGCGCTCGTCTCCGAGTTCCAGGTGGATGCGACGCAGGCGGCGGAAGATCTCGCCGCGCTCGTCCGCGAGCTCGAGGCGCGGGCGCTGGTCCATCGCGGCCCGTGACGCCGGCGGGAGCCCTCTGCACCGCCTGCGGCGCATGCTGCAACGGGACGCTGTTCGACGAGGTTCCGTTGGCGGCGGAGGAGGTCGAGCTCGGCGTCCGGCTCCGGCTCCCCATCGTGCCGTCCGGGGAGGAAGCGGCCATGGCCCTCCCGTGCCCGCGGCTCGAGGTCGCCACCTGCACGGTCTATCCGGACCGTCCGTCGACGTGCCGGACGTACAAGTGCGGCCTCCTCGAGGAGCTCGAAAGAGGATCCGTCAGCAGCGAGGAGGCCCACGCGCACGTCGGCGCGCTTCGCGAGGCTGCGCAGCACGCCCGCGCGCTCTTGCCGGAGAGCGGGTCGACGCCGCTGATGCGCGCGTACGAACGATTCGCCGAGCACGAAGGGGGCAGGCGGTCGGCGAGCTTCGAGGCGAACCACGCGGAGCTCATCGCGAGGATGCGCGAGGTCGGTGTGCGCGTACGCGCCGTCACGAGGGGCGTGGCGGAGCGTGTCATCTGATGCGGCAGGCCGAAGTGCGCCCCCTGCTCGCCCTGCTCTTCGCGAAGGACGAGCGTCGACTGCGCGCCGCAGCGCCCACCACCGAGGACGGCTGGCGCGACGTTCATCGAACGTGTCTCGAGCTGGGCGCCGCGGGGCTCCTTCACACCTCGCTGCGCCGAACGGGATGCTCCTCGCTGCCTCCTGACGATGTCCAAGCCGCGATACGTCGCGCGCACGCGGCGAACACCGTCCAGAACATGGCGCTCGAGGCCGAAGCGCGACGGGTGCTGAGCGCACTACGCGCCGCGCACGTCCTCGCCGCGCCGATGAAGGGTGTCGCGCTCTTCGTCGAGAGCGTGGTCGTCGACGTCGGAGTGAGGCCGACGAGCGACTTCGACTTCGCGACGCTCCGCCATCAGCGTGCCGACGTCCTGCGCGTCCTCGATGAGCTGGGGTACGCGGAGCAGCACCGGGCGATCTCGTGGAAGCATCTCCCCGCACGCACGCGCGGTGACATCACGGTCGAGGTCCACGAGATCGCATACTGGCACCCGAGGACGCGCGCGGTGCTGGGCGCGACGGAGCTGGCCGCAGAGCACCGCCCTACCCGGCTCGGACGGCTCTGCGCGCTTCAGGTCCACCACCTCGTTCTCGGTTCGCCGCGCGATCCGGGTCTGCTCATCCGGACACTCGCGGACGTCCGCGCCTTCCTGGCGCTCGCGGAAGATTCGAGGGAGCTCCGAGATGCCATCGTCGCCGGGGCCGCGGAAGCAGGCATGCTCGAGGAGGTCGCCGCGCTCGACGCGATCTTGGCCGATGTGCGAGGCGAGCCGAGCGTACTCGGGCTCTCCACTTCGGCTCGCATGCAAGCGGCCCTTCTCGACGTCCTGACGTCACCGCTCCGCGGGGAACGGATCGAGGCTCTCGCGCATGCCTTGCGCGTGCTGCCGGTGCAGCCCTTCGCGCTGACGCGCGAGCTCGTGTCCGTGCTCGCATTTCCTTCGCGCGACTTCGTCGCGGCGAGTGAGGGAGCAGAGCGGGACTCGTGGACCGTCATGTGGCGGCGCATTCGACGCCCCGCCGCGCTGCTCTATCGCATCGTGCGGGCACTCCCGGAGACGCTGCGTGACGCGGGCCGCGGACCACCCCGGTGAACCCGGCAGCCGTCGAGGCGCCCGGCCCCGACGCGATCAGAAACGTCGGGCGTCGCCGAGAGGCTGGCGAGTCGCTAGGCTGAGCCGCTCATCTTGCGTGATGACACTCGTCCGGCGCCGATGATCGACCCTGAGCACGCGGTCGGACCGCCTGCCGCGACCGACCCCCCTGGGGACCTGGCAGCAGCGCTGCAGCGGATCGACGAGCTGACCGCTGCGCGGAACGAGGCGCACGCGACCATCGCGCAGCTGTTCGCCGAGCTCGCGTTCAAGAACCAAGAGATCGAGGCGTGGGCCTACTGCGTCGGGCACGATCTCCGCGTGCCGCTTCGCGCGGTCGAGGGCTTCAGCCGGATGTTCGAGGAAACGCTCGGCAAGCACCTCGACGGAGAGGCCGGCGAGTACCAGCGGCGGGTCCGGCGCGCCGTCGTGCGGCTCGAGGATCGCATCGCAGGGCTTCTGGAGCTGTTCAAGGTCGGAAGGAGCGAGCCGGTGGTGGACGACGTCAGCTTCTCCGAGCTGGCCCGCGACATCGCGATCGAGATCGGCGGCTCCGAGGGCGGGCGGCTGCCGGAGGGCTTCGTCATCGAGCCCGACATCCGCGTGACAGCCGATCGGCGGCTGCTCCGCGTGGCGCTCGTCCACCTTCTCGGGAACGCCTGGAAGTTCTCGTCCCGGGTCGCCGAAAGGCGGATCGACGTCGGGCGCTCCCAGAGCGACGAAGGCACGGCCTACGTCGTTCGCGACAACGGGGTCGGCTTCGATCCTGCCTATTCGGAGCGCCTCTTCGAGCCGTTCCAACGTCTTCACGGCGAGCGTGAGTTTCCCGGCCTCGGTGTCGGCCTGGCGACCGTGGATCGGGTCGTGCGACGCCATGGTGGGCGCGTCTGGGCGACCGGATCGGTCGGGGAAGGCGCGGAGGTCTCGTTCACGCTCGCCCCGCGTGCGAGCATCGTTCGTCGCTGACTCCATCCCAGAGGCGGCTGGTCGCCGTCCGCGGGACCGATCACCTGCGCACGCGCGCAGGCCGACGGCAGGGTTTTGCCGATTTTGTGCCGGCTTTCACTTCTCGGCCGACGCGGGGTGTGACAAAGGTCTACCGCTTCTGCGGGGGTGAACGACCTCGGGTGCCGCCGCACCTGACGACGCCACCTCCACCGTCCTCGACCCGCCGTCTCCGAGCCGCACCTTGTCGCCGAACCCGCCCAAAGCGACCGAACGTCGCGAGTCGAACCTCGACCTCATGGCCGTGTGGCGGGCCGTGCGGAAGCACTGGCTCACCACGGTCGCCGTGATGGTGCTCATCGCCGTCGGCGCCGCCTTCGTCACGCTGTCGCAGGTGAAGATCTACGAGGCCGAAGCGACGATCCTGTTCGACCCGAACCCGCCGCGACCCCTCGGCGCGCGCGTCGACAGCGTGGTCGAGATGGGCGCCGGCCAGACCTGGGACACGCGCGAGTACTACGAGACGCAGTACCAGCTCATCACGTCGTCGCGCATCGCGAAGCGCGTGGTGAAGCAGCTCGGCCTCCAGCGCGACGCAGGGTTCGCGCAGATGACGCCGCCCGGCGTCACGCCCAAACCGCTCGCGGCACCGCTCGAAGAAGACACCGCTTCGGACATCCTGCGCGGACGCCTCCGCGTCGAGCCGGTCAAGGGCTCGCGCATGGCCAAGGTGCGACTGACGGACGCCGATCCCGAGCGCGCGTCACGCATCCTCGGCGTCCTGGTCGACGCGTACGTCGAGCAGAACCTCGATGACGCCCTCGCGCTGACGGCCTCCGCGTCCGACTGGCTCCGAGGTCAGCTCGACAAGCTGAAGGTCGACCTCGAGTCGAGCGAGATGGCGCTCCACGAGTACAAGATGGACAAGAACATCCTGTCCGTCGCGTTCGACGATCAGACGAACATGCTCCGCGGGCAGATGGCCCAGATCAGTGGGCGCATGACGACGCTCGCCGACGATCGCGCTGGTCTGGCCGCGCGCGTCGCGCAACTGCGCAAGGTGGGCACGGAGAACCCGACCGATCTCCCGGCGAGCGAGTTCACGAAGAGCGAGACGCTCGGTGACTACAAGAAGCGCTACGAAGAGGCGCTCGCCGAGCGCGACGGGATCAAGCAGCGCATCGGTCAGCCCGGTCCGAATCACCCCGAGGTGAAGGAGGCCGACGCGAAGGTGACCGCCGCGCGCGACGCGCTCCTCGCCGAGATCCGGAACATCCGCGGCGCGCTCGAGAGCGACCTCGCGATCGTGTCCAGCCATCTCGGCGATCTCAGCGGTCAGTTCGAGCGGGCGAAGTCGCAGGCCCTCGAGCTCAACCTCCTCGAGATCGAGTTCAACCGCCTCCGCCGCTCGAAGGACAACACCGAGAAGCTCTACTCGCTCGTCCTCGAGCGGACGAAGGAGAGCGATCTCACGCGGATGCTGCGCGTGAACAACATCCAGGTGGTGGACCGCCCGCGACCGCCCGGCGCGCCGATCAAGCCGAACGTCCCGCTCAACATCCTCGCCGGCGTGCTCCTGGGCGCGGTGCTCGGCATCGCGGCCGCGCTCGGGCGCGGTCTGATGGACCGGACCGTGAAGACTCCCGAAGACGTCGAGCACGTCCTCGGCGCGACGTTCCTCGGCCTCATTCCGGAGATGGCGGACCTCGGGAAGGGCCCGAAGCGGCGTCGCGGTGCCGCGGGCGCAGGCGCGCCCGAGCTGGTCGTGCATCACAGCCCGATGAGCGCGATCGCCGAGACGGCGCGGTCGGTGCGCACGAACCTGCTCTTCATGGCGCCCGACAAGCCGTACCGAACGCTCCTCATCACGAGCGCCGGTCCCGCCGAGGGCAAGACGACGATCGCTTGCTGCATCGCGGTCGCCATGGCTCAGGCCGGAAAGCGCGTGCTCCTCGTCGACTGCGATCTGCGTCGCCCCCGCGTGCACCGCGTGTTCGGTCGCACGAACGAGGCGGGGCTCACGACGGCCCTCCTCGAGGAGGGGGACGACAAGAGCAACCCGCACGAGACGGAGGTGCCGAACCTCTCGGTCGTCACGTCCGGCCCCTTGCCGCCCAACCCGGCAGAGCTGCTCCAGAGCGAGCGCTTCCGGCAGTGGCTCCGCAAGATGGAGACGCGCTTCGACCACATCATCCTCGACAGCCCGCCGCTCGTCGCGGTGACGGACTCGACGATCCTCTCGACGATCGCAGACGGTACCGTCATCGTCGTGCGCGCGTTCAAGACCCGGAAGGAGCTCGCGCAGTACTGCCTGCGCACGCTCCAGGACGTCTCGGCGCGCGTCGCCGGCATCGTCCTCAACGCCGTCAACCTCGACCGCGACGAGTACCGTTACTCGTACCAGTACTACCGGCGCGACACATACTACGCCGACCCGACGGCTCCCCGAACGTCGAAGACGGTGGAGCCCGAAGACTCGCGCCCCGCGGCCGACGCCTGACGACGGCGTGGGAGTGCTACCGGACGAGCTCCCGGTACGCGGCGACCGTCGCATCGACGGTTTGACGCACCGAGAAGCGCGACACGGCGCGATCGAAGCCTGCTCGCCCCATCGCAGAACGGACTTCCGGAGTCATGCCGATGAAGCGCTCGACGGCGGAGGCCAGCGCCCCTGGATCGGAAGGCGGGCACAGGATGCCCGTCACCCCGTCGACCACTTGCTCGGGGATGCCTGCGACGCGCGTCGCGATGACGGGCTTGGCGCACGACATCGCCTCGAGGACGGTGCGCGAGAAGCCTTCACTTCCCCAGATGAGGCGGCCGTGCCCCCGAATCGCGAGTCGCTCCCGCTCCAGCGTGGGAAGCACGACGACGTCGGATGCTCGGATCCAGTCGAGCGCCTCGCCGTCCCACCCCGCGAACCGGACCGCCACGTGGCGCACCTTCGCGGCCGCAGCGCGGACGTCGGCCTCGTAGTCGGGATACGGCGCATCGCCCACGAGGACGATCGCGAGCCGTCGGGACGCCTGGCCGGTCCGCGCCCCGATTCGCGCCGCCGCCTCGACGATGTGATGGATGCCCTTGAAGGGGACGATCGTCCCGACCACCACCGCGAGGACGAGGTCGTCGCGCAGCGGAAGCGGAGGCTCGACCGTGGCGAGAAGCGTCTGGCGGTCGCGGACGGGCGCGGCGCCCGGCGGCTCGACGCCGTTGTAGACGGTGCGACATTTCCGGCGGAACGGGCGGGGAACCGTGCGCCTCACCCCCTCCGCGACGCAGAGGATCTGATCGGCTAGGCCGGCCGCCGTCGCGGAGAGGTGGCCGAGGCCTCGTTCGTCGCCGCGGACGTGCCACACCTTCGGGATGCGCGCGAAGGTCGCGCCGAGCCCGCCCAGCAGCATGCTGCGGGTGTCGTTGAAATGCGCGATGTCGGCGGCCTCTCGGCGCAGGACGCGGGCGAAGCGGATGCCGTACGGGACGACGTCGCCCGCGAGGAGCAGGCCGCGCTGGATCAACGACGTCTGGAGGAGACCTCCGCCGAACGTGTCGACGGCCGGCGGAGCGGGGAGCACCTCGACCGACTGGCCCGAGTCGCGGAAAGCATCGACGCACGCGCCGTGCCCCGGGAACACCACGTGCGCCGAGACCTCCGGAGGGAGGCCGCGCAGGAGGACGAGGAGGCTCTTCTGAGAACCTTTGAAGTCCAAGTAGTACGAGACGAAGTAGACGACGTGGATCGGACGCATGTGCGGCCCGACCTCAGTTGCGCGCGAGCGCGGGATCTTCGCCGGCGCCATCGCTCGTCCGCGCCAGCGCGCCCGCGATGATCCGGGCCACGCGCCGGACGACCTCCGCCCCCAGCAGGGGACCGAGCGGGAGGCTCAGCACCTCGCAGCAGGCACGCTCGGCGTTCGGAAAGTCGCCCGGTCGATGCCCCAGGCTCTCGAGCGCCGGCTGCAGGTGGAGCGGCTCCGGGTAGTAGATCTCCGTCGCGATGCCCGCGGTCGCGAGGGCGGCACGAACCGCGTCACGATGCGGCAGCCGGATCGTGATCTGAGCCGCGGCGTGTCCCGGCAGATCGGCGCGCAAGAGCCGCACCCCGGGCACGGCGAGCGCGCCCGCGATCGCCAGCTCCTCGGCGTACGCAGCGGCGACGGCACGGCGGCCTTCGATCCACGACGCGACGTGCGGCAACTTCACGCGCAGCCAGGCCGCCTGCATCGCGTCGAGGCGGAAGTTCCCGCCGATCATCGCGTGGTGGTACTTCGGCGATGCGCCGTGGACCCGCAGCGTGCGAACGCGCTCGGCGAGCGCCGCATCGTTCGTGACGACGAGCCCGCCGTCGCCCAGCGCGCCGAGCGTCTTGGTGGGGAAGAAGGAGAAACACCCGAGGTCGCCCAACGCTCCGGCACGGCGTGCTCCGGCAGAGCGTGCGCTCGCAGACGGCGCTCCGTCGTGCGCGCCGAACGCCTGCGCCGCGTCTTCCACGACGTGCGCGCCCACGCTTCGCGCGATCGCGACGAGACGATCCATCGCGGCGATCCGTCCGAAGAGGTGCACCGGGAGGACGACCTTCGTACGCGGGCCCACGACGCGCTCGACCGCCACGGGATCGAGGAGCAGCGTGTCGTCGTCGACGTCGGCGAAGACGGGCTTCGCGCCCAGCCGAACGATCGCGGAGACCGTCGCGAAGAAGGAAAGCGGCGTCGTGACGACCTCGTCGCCGGGACCGACGCCGACTTTCCAGCACAGTGGGATCCGAAGCTTGGAATTCACGTGACTTGAAGTCGCGGC
>JADMIO011011101.1_pt1 | contig 52876 bp, 40 predicted proteins | sample 8958161 | NCBI WGS metagenome assembly JADMIO01 (sample SAMN16585339, study PRJNA669376) | soil metagenome | isolation source: Crop rotation soil | place: USA: Cullars Rotation, Alabama | collected 2011 | reverse complement strand
GCCGCGACTTCAAGTCACGTGAATTCCAAGCTTCGGATCCCACTGTGCTGGAAAGCGGACTTCACGGCAGAAACGGAATCGCCACCACCAACGATGGTCACTGCTCCGGGGTTGTCCGCCAAAGCTTGCGCGATCTTGAACGTGCCTCGGGCAAATTGAGGAATTTCGAAGACGCCCATGGGGCCGTTCCAGACTACCGTGCGCGCAGTCTCAATTTCGTCGGCGAACAGTTCGACTGTTTTCGGTCCGATGTCGAGAGCCATCATGTTGTCGGGAATGGGCTCGCCTTCGCCGATGATGCGAGTCAGCGCATTGGCCTCGACGCGGTCGGCGGCTACATGGTCGACAGGCAACAGGAACTTGAGGCCTTTTTGCTTGGCTTCGGCCAGTAATTGGCGCGCAAGGTCGAGCTTGTCATCTTCGACCAGGGACTTGCCAATGGGCAGACCTTGCGCCTTCAGGAATGTGTATGCCATGCCGCCGCCGACAATCAGGGCATCGACCTTGTTCATCAGGTTCCGGATCACTTCGATCTTATCGCTTACTTTTGCGCCGCCGAGTATGGCGACGAAAGGCTTCTCGGGGTTCTCGAGAGCTCTGCCGAGGTACTCGAGTTCCTTCTCCATAAGCAAGCCCGCAGCTGATCGCTCCAAGAATTTGGTCATGCCGACCGTGGAGGCGTGCGCGCGGTGCGCGCTGCCGAACGCGTCATTCACGTAATAATCGGCGAGCGATGCCAGTTGACGCGAAAATTTCTCGTCATTAGCTTCTTCTTCGGCGTGGAAGCGTAGATTCTCGAGCAGCAGCGTCTGGCCTTTTTCCAGCTTCCCGGCCATTTCCTCGGCTTCCATGCCCACGCAGTCCGGGCAGAAGCCGACGTTTTCGCCCCGAGCCAGTTCGCGGTCGAGCATCATACGCAGTCGTTCGGCAACCGGCTTCAGGCTCATCTTCGGATTGGGTTTGCCCTTAGGACGTCCCAAATGCGACGCAAGGATCAGCCGGGCGCCGTGGCGAAGCGCGTATTCGATCGTTGGCAACGTTTCACGAATGCGAGTGTCGTCCATAACGCGACCGTCATCTAGCGGAACGTTGAAGTCCACACGCATGAAAATTCTATGGTCATTGAGGGGAAGGTCGCGGATGGAAAGTTTCGCCATGGTGATTACCCTCCGAGTTGCGTTCGCCGTGTTGCTGCGGATTTCAGTTAGGCGAACACAAGGTTGCGCCCGCTGGGTCGTGGCGGCCCGACTGCGCCGGACCGCCTCTCAGGTTATAGTCCTTTGCTTCCGATGAAGTTGATCAGGTCGCGCACACGGCAGGAATAGCCCCACTCGTTGTCGTACCACGAGATCACTTTCACGCACTGCCCGCCCACGACCAACGTCATGGCAGCGTCGACGATGGAAGAGCGGGAATCGCCCTTGAAGTCGGACGAGACCAGTTCCTCTTCTTCATATCCAAGATAGCCCTTCAGCGGACCGGAGTCGGACGCCTTTTTCAGGGCGGCGTTAACCTCGTCCTTGGTGGTCTTCTTTTCGACCCAAGCGACCAGATCGACCACGGAGACGTTCGGCGTTGGAACCCGCATGGCAAAGCCGTCGAGTTTACCCGCCAGATCGGGGATGACGAGCTTCAATGCCTTCGCGGCGCCCGTGGAAGTTGGAATCATCGAAAGCGCCGCCGCGCGTGCGCGCCGCAAATCCTTGTGCGGAAAATCGAGGATGACCTGATCGTTCGTGTAAGAGTGGATCGTCGTCATCGTGCCGGCGACGATCTTGAAGTTGTCGTTGACGACTTTTGCGATGGGAGCGAGACAATTCGTGGTGCAGGATGCGTTCGAAATGATGTTGTGTTTCTTGGGATGGTAAACGCCTTCATTGACGCCGAGCACCAAGGTCACGTCTTCATTCTTGGCCGGGGCGGAAATGATCACTTTCTTCACGGTTCCGCGAAGGTGTTTGCCGGCGTCGTTCGCGTCCGTGAAGCGGCCTGTGGACTCGATGACAACCTGCGCGCCCACCTCTTCCCATGGCAGCTTGGCTGGGTCTTTTTCGGCGAAGACCTTGAACTTCTTGCCGTCCACAGTGATGTTGTCATCGCCCGCCGCGACCTTGTTGGGCAGATTGCCGAGCACCGAGTCGTATTTCAAGAGGTGGGCCAGCGTCTTGGGGCTGGTGAGATCGTTGACTGCGACGAACTCGATGTTGGGGTCGTTGAGCGAGGCGCGCAGCACGTTGCGTCCGATGCGGCCGAATCCATTAATGCCTACTTTGATAGCCATCCAAGCCCTCCAATCGCGTAGAAGCAGGCGAGATCACCTGCGAAAACAACAGATGGTATCAGGTAGAGGACTATGCAGCAAATGACGTGCGACACATTTCTGAAGCACGGAAGTGCGGGCGAGTCTGCCAAGCGCGCTGCTCGCCCGATAGAAGCTGTTACTTCTCCCAGTGATGCGTCGCGAACTGCTGCGGATCGAAGATTGCCGGATCGAGTTTAGGGTTTGCTGAGATCTCCGAATATTCTTCGCTGAACACCAGCTTGCCTTCGCTGTGAACTTCTACCCGCGCCGCAATCATGCCGCCGACCAGCGGACGGTAATCGCTGAATGTGATCTCTTCGAGCTTTGCTGGATCGCGATCGTCGGGCTGAATCAACCGTGCGAATAGTAGTCGTTTCTTTTCTACCCAGAACTGTTTGGATTTCAGATCGCCCTTCTCCGCGCCGACCACGTAAGCGGGCTCTCCTTGCCAGGTGTCCTCGTGGAATTTGGTAATGTCGATCTTCTCGCCTTTTAGTTCATCGAGCGTTTTCTGCGGAGGCTGCCCGTACACATCGAAGCCAAGCACGAGCAGCAAGTTCAGGTACGGACGCGTCCCAACCTGCTTGCCATCCTTAAAAAAGTACCCAGTGCCGTCGATCATGAGAGCGCCGTTGCCCTTGCTGGGTTCGCCGACGTCAATACGCAACTTGCCCGGAAGGCTAGCGGCTTCGTACCAGGTTTCGACTTTGGTGGTGCCGTCGGCGTTGTAGGTGGTGCTCTTTTGGGTGAAGGTGAGTGTCTTATACCAGGTTTTCTCGTAGCGGGCGTGCATGGCTTGGATAAGAGACTCCGCGTTGTGGACGCCCTCGGCGTACGCGCCCAAGGTGAATAGCAGACAGACGGTTGTGAGTACCAAACACCGGCGAATTGTCATAGTGAGATAAAGACGTGTGATTCGCGCCTTGGGAAGCATCACAGAATTCACTGTTGCCTCATTCGTATCGCAAGGCCTCGATAGGATCCAGATTCGCCGCGCGCATCGCTGGGAACATGCCGCTCGCAACACCCACGATGGCAAGAATTGTGGTGGCGATCAGTAGAATTTTCGGGGCGACGATCAGCCGGATGTCGCCCGCGTCTGCGTGACTTGCCATAGCGCTGTATAGCGTGAGTTTGCCAACCGAAAGCGACACAGCGTAAGAGAGCAGGATTCCGAACACGCCGCCCACGGCTGTAATGACCATGGCCTCAGCCAGGAACTGAAAGAGTATGTCTTTTCGCCGTGCCCCCAACGCTTTTTCTACGCCGATCTCGCGCGTGCGCTGCGTGACCGAGACCAGCATGATATTGGCCAGCCCGATGCCTCCGATGCCGAGGGTGATGGTGCCGATGAAGGTCAGAAGAATCTTCAAGCCAAGCGTAATGATGTTGAACTGCGAGAGCTGCTTTTGAGCGTCGAAGATAAAGACGGCGCGATGGTCATCCACCTTGAAGTTGTGCGCGATAGCCAGGGCACTTCGAATCGCGCCTGTGAGCCGATCATGGTCCAGACCTTCGAAATCGAGCCAGATCCCGTCAATGTAATGAGTGTCCTTCAGTGTCTCCATTGAGTTGTACGGGATGTAGATCTGGCGGTTGATGTCGTCATCGCCTTCCTGCATGCGCGCCGCAAGGACGCCGACGACTTCGAAGCTGATGCCATCGACGCGGATAGTCTGCCCCACTGCGGGTGCGCCCGAAAAAAGCTTCTCCTTTGCCTCCCAGCCGATCATCGCCACACGTGCATGACTGATGTTGTCGCCGTCGTTCAGAAAGCGTCCGTTATACAAACTGAGATTCCAGATAGAGATCGCGGGAGGATCGATCCCGGTGACGGGAAGCGTGAACGACCTCGTCTCCTGCGCCACTGTGCTCTGTTTTACTCCAAAACGCGAGGTGTGCCGGATGAGCGGAGCGACGTTACGCACGAGTTCAACGTCTTCATCGGTGAAGCGAATTTCGACGCCAGCCTTGTTTCCGCCCGCCTGCTGGGAGGTGCGGCCAGGGAATATGCCGACGGCGCGGGCGCCAAAGCTCTGGAATATATTCTGAATGGCGGTGCCGAAGCCCTCGCCATATGCGAGCAGGAGTACGACGGTGGCGATGCCCCACGCCATTCCGAGCATGGTCAGAATGGTCTTGCGCATGTCGTGGCGCATGGCGGCGTACGCTTGTTGGAGTAGATCGCGGTGCATTGTTATTCCTTGCGGAGGGCCTCCACTGGTTGCAGCAGCGCAGCCTTGCGCGCAGGATATAGTCCGGCCGCAATTCCTGCGATCGCCAGCGAGCACATCGCGAGCATGGCAGTGGCAGGCACCAGCTTAGGGGTGTCGAAACCAGGCGGTTGCGGAAGCGTGGAGAGCGCCGCCATCAGGGCGGCCGCTGCACCTATTCCCACTCCCCCGCTAAGCAACGTGAGGAACGCGCCTTCAACAAAAAACTGAAACATTATGCTGGTATTGGTCGCGCCTAATGCCTTGCGCAGGCCGATTTCGCGGGTACGATCGGCGACCGCGACGAGCATGATATTGATAATTCCGATGGCGCCCAACGCCAGGGTGACGAGGCCGACGCTGCCCAGGAACATATTCATCGCGTCGAAGATTTTACCAATCTGGTCAACGGACTTGATCGTGTCCCACTCGTCGAAGGAGTCGGCGTTGCGATAGTCGAAACCGTGATTGCGAGCGATGATCTTGTGGACCTCAAGCTTTGCGGCCTCATGCACGTCGCGAGTACGGGGCTGGTAGTTGATGAACGAGATCGGATCGGGCGCGTCGCCGCTGTTCGTCGCGGGGAAATACTGGTTCATGGTGCTGAACGGGATGAAGCTGCGCAGGTTCAGGGTATTGTTGTCGCCGTGACCAATGCGCTGCAACGTGCCAATCACCTCGAAGCGGATGCCATTCAACAGAATCGTGCTGCCGACCGCGGGACGACCGGGAAAAAGAAGGCGGCGTGCTTCATCTCCTAAAACGAGCACGTTGCGTTTCTGGCTGTCGTCGAGTTCGTTTATCCAGCGGCCCTGATCGATAGGCAGATAACGAATCTCGTTGAAGTCGGCAGGGACACCCATGACCTGTCCGCTGCTTTGATAGAAGTCGCTGACGGCGCGAATGTCGCTGCGGGAGATCACGGGGGCCGCCATGCGCACATCCGGCGCCTGTGATGCGATATCGAGATAATCCCGGTAGGTCAGGTAGTACTGGTGCAGGCCGGTGAAGCTGCCTTGCACCACGGGCGCGCGTCCGCCCCACACAAACATAACGTTTTCACCCAACGAGGCGAACTGTTTCCTATTGCCCGCACGAAAGCCTTCACCCAACCCGACCAGCAGCAGTAGGGAACCAACACCCCACGCGATGCCGAACATAGTCAGGAATGAGCGCAGCTTGTGGGCCCAGAGCGTGCGCAAGGTCTGGGCAAAAATCTCGAACAGCAGGCGCATGGGATGAACTCATGATACAGCCTCAGGCCGCATCACAAGCGATTTCTGTGTAGCTGTCAGAAAGGCCGAACGCCGTAATACCGGTGGAGATTGCCGATTCTGTCCTCGATCAGACGCTCGTAACGGTCGCGAATTTGGGGAGTGACCGCATTGTGCGCTCCGCGGGAATCGGCGGTCAAGTTGTAGAAGTAGTTTCGACGATTCACGGCATCGGCAATATACAGGTCGTCGCCGTTTCTATCGAGAATTCCATAAACGGGCGCATAGCTCGATGCGACCAGATAGTTTGGCCGCGAGTAGGCGACCTGCTCCTCTACAGTGAACGTAAATAGAGGCCGGCCTGGCGGCTCCAGATTCAGAATTGGCCGGTGATCCAGGAGATAGTAGAGCGTCGGAGTGATGTCGGTGTTGAAGGCAATCCCAGCCGGTCCCACTGCACCTTCGTCCTTAATTGCGGAGGCAAATGAATGATCAGCGGGATGCGAATAATTTCCGGAAACAGAAAATCCGCATGGCCGTAGCGCCCGTATTCGCCATAGCTCTCGCCATGATCGGCGGTCAGAATAATGATGCTGTTGTCGTAAAGACCTCGTTCCTTCAGAAAGGCCAGAAACTCTCCAAAAGCAGCATCAATCCTGCGAATTTCGTGGATGCTGACCTCGCGACGGCTACTGGAGAGGCGAGAGCGTTCCAGCGTCATCGTGTGCACATTCTGCGGCTGAGTGTAGGCAAAGATCGGGCGAGGGTTGGTTTGCCTGGAGAGGTGGGACTCAAGTTCGTGAAGCGTGGAAACGAAGTCCAGATCGTTCCACATTTTCAAGTCGCGATCCAGCCGGATCAGAGACGGAGAGGGAACCAGAATCCGCTCGAGAATGGGATCCACGGAAACGTAGCTCTGATAGCCATCGGTCTCAAGCAATTGCTGAAGGTGATTCAACGGGCGAAACGCTTCCAGATGCTGTTCGTGGAGCAGCATCGCCCCTACCCAGATTGCAGGTTCTGAGAGAGCTGTGCCGGCATAGCGCGTGAAGGCGTTATGAAAGACAAAGCTATCGGCTGCGAATTCCGCGGTTTCGGGTGCGAAGTTCACTGACGCGTTGTAAGGCGCCACATAGTCTTGTCTAAGGCTGTCGATTACAAAAATGAAGGTATTTGGTTTGGGCCCGGGTGATGGTACTAGGTTTTCAACGAGTCCCGGCTTCGCAGCCGCGATCTTCACTTCCGGGCCGAGGTTCGTGTTCCGCCTCAGAAAGTCGAAAAAAGCGGCATTTTCAGGTGGGGAGAAGCTCCGGAGGATGATGGTGGAAGCGGTGGAGAAGGAGACGTCTAAGCGCGAAGCACCTTCAGCTTCCTCAGCGAAGGTGCTGGCGTAGGTCGTGCCCCTTCTTATGCCGACGGCCTCGACGGTCACAAACAAAAGGCTTGCGCAAATGAGAACTGAGAGGACGACCTTCTGCCAAGGCTTAGGCGACGGCAGAAACCAGCGAACTGCGAGGACAGTGGCGGCCCACAACGCGATCACGGCCATACGCTGCAGCACGAAGTCCCAATCAGTGCGCTGGAGCGCGACCGGGATAGCCCATGCCAGAAGCAGCAAAAGCAGCAATCCGCAGAAAACGAAGTAGATCGAGCCACGAGACATCATCGAACTGATGAGTTGCACCAGCGGCGGCGCAACACTGCATTTCCACAACGCAATCACCGCAGCGCTGAAGGTGGCAGCGTAAAGCATTGCCTGGATGCCGTCGAAGGACAACGCCGGAAAAACCAAGCTGCGAATCACTATGGTGGCTAGTAGGCAAGCTAAAGCAGAGGAGAGTATCGAGAATCGCTCGGCGGCATTTCGGCTCTTGGAGACCAGAAAGCAGAGAAATGCCAGAACCATTCCAACGATAGAAAAGATCGCAACGTGCGCGGCAACATCGGCAATGGCGTGCGCGAGCTCGCGCGTACTTGTAATCCATGGAAACCGATGGCTGGTGATCCCAAATGCGACGGCGGTTGAAACGCCAGCTAGCGCTGCGGCCCAGAGTTGGTCAAGAGGGCTTCGATGCCCTTGTGCCATCAAATCATCTTTCTCTGTCGGTTTTGCGCCGATTGCCGCGAGCCAAAGTAGCGGAAACAAGCCCAGCAGGCCCCACAGGTAGGCTGACAGATCGCGTGGCAAGGATGCGAGAGACTGCCGAGCGAAAGTGACGACAGCAATGATCGCCTGAAGCGCGATGAAGGAGACTAGCGGGATCCGCGTCCTCCTAGGAATGGGGTGCGCGTACAATGATCCTGCCAGGAATACCAAGACGCCCAGGTAAATTGCGCCGTGCCAGCGCACGAAAGCTGGAAGCCAGCCCATCAAAGGGTGTTGAATAAATCCGAAATAGCTGAAGGGAAGATAAACCAGCAGGCAATAGGTGGCCGTTAACAGCAAAAATGCAGCGTATGAGATGTGGCTGACGAGTTGCACCAGCAGCAGGCCAAGTGGTGTTCGGGGCGAAGTGGGTTCGGGTTCTACAGCTTCACCGTTGGGGAAGGAGAATTTCTGGCCATGGGCCATCGGATATATCAGTATAAAGGTGGCCGATTTGGCCGCGACGAGGACCATTCAACGACTTTTAACCTCAGAAAAAGTTGCGGTTCCTGTCACCTTTTGTAATACCGGGAATCGCATTTATGTTGCTTTCTCCGTATTTCTCCCCTGGGGGTCTTAGTGATTTACGTAAAGATGTTTTTGGCAACGTGGCTGGTTTCCGGCATTAGCACCGCCTTGGTAGGGTTGGCGTGGTTGTACGCGAAGAGTTCGCAAATGCTAAAAGAGGCCGCAGCCCCTTCCACTTCCTCCTAGGTTCTGCGACCAGAACGCTTCTCCGCCGTCGAAAAGGCCCACTCCGTCGAGTGGGCCTTCGACTTTATGTCTAATTTCGAGGAGATTCCATCTTCCAAGGCCGATGACGCAGCGCGCACAGACCTTGGCGAAGGCTTCCGACTATTTCACTATGCTTGCCAAGCCGTAGGGGTAGGTGCCGCTCGGGACATCGATCAAGGTTGGGGCAGCGAGCTCGACTAGAGTTCCGTCCGATTGGATATTGATCGCGTGCAGGCCGACGCCCGCAACTGCATAGAGGAACTGCCCGGTAGGATCGACCTGCACGTTCCAAGGCTGCGCGTTTCCAAGGGCAGTGCTCAACTGCAACTGCTGCATGAACACGGGAGCCGCAGGATCGGTGACGTCATACACCGAAACGCTGGAGGTGGACGTGTCGCCCGTGTAAAGGCGAGTGCCAGCCTGGTTCACCGCGATCCAGCAGGGCAGGCCGCCCGGGCCGGAGACGGTGGAGGTCAACGTCATGAGACCTGTCCCGGGGACATAGCTGTAAATCGCAATCATGCCTTCGACCGGCAGGGCAGCGTAGATGTAGTCGGAAACCGGGCTAGCCGCCATCCCCAAAAAAACGCTGGTTCCGGGCGGAACAGGCACGGTGGTAATGAGATTGAACTTGCCGTTGGAGCGGATGCGATAGACCCCGATCTGCGAAGGCGAGGCCATGAATTCATCAACCATGACCAATTTGCCGGTGCCTACCACCGCTTGGGACGGTGAGGTTCCGGTCGGGTACGTGATCTTCGACCCCACGTTCGGTGTCAGAGTTCCCGTCGCACTGGCAATGAACGAAACGATGTTCGGCGCCTTCGGATTAGTTTGTGAAGTGTCGCTGGTCTTGTTGACGACCACAAGCAGATTGGCACCGTCGGGCAAGCCGCTGACCAGGCCGAGGCTTGCTGGCTGAGAACCCGCCGAGTTAACCGGAGTGCCATTCAGCGTCAAGCTAGCGTCGGAATTGATGACAAAGGAAGAGATGGTGTTGCTGTGCCCGTTTACCGCGTAGAGGTTGACGCCGGCAGGATCAATGACGATCTGCTGATCGTCGTCCTGCTGGAAGCCCAACTGTTGACCTTCCGGAACGCCCCAACCAGTTCCGGAAGTCAGATACGGGGAGTTAGGCAAGGGGGCGAGATTTCCCAAGCCATCGTTGCTGAAGCCGAGAATGCTGTTTCCGTTAGTGGTGTTGATATTGCTTTCTACATAAACCGCGTTTACCTGTGCGTTGAGGGAAGCGGTCAGGGCAGGCAGAGCAAGACCGAGGACGAGCATGAACAGCACGCTGAAGCTGTTTCTCCGAAGCATGTCATTCCTTCCTTGTATTTGGCTTGCCAGAGGCAATTACAGGGGGAGGGCTGGGACCGCGGCTTGCACCGCGGCCCTAAGCTTCATTGACCCTGGACTCAGATTGCGGCCAGCATAACACCGGAAGCTGCCTGAGCCATAAGGAAAACTACTTCAACACAGTGGCCAGGCCGATCGGGAATGACTTCGCGGGGACCGGCATCAGAGTTGGAGGCGCCAATTCCGCCAAAGTTCCGTCGCTCAGAATGTTCACCGCGTGCAGACCCACGCCGGCGACTGCATAGAGGAATTGGCCTGTGGGATCGACTTTTACGTTCCAGGGCTGCCCGTTGCCGGCTGAAGTTGACAGGACCAATTGCTGGAGGAAGGTCGGATTGTTCGGGTCGGAGACGTCATACACCGAAATGCTCGAGGACTCGGTGTCTCCACTGTACAGGCGAGTCCCGGCCTGATTGATTGCCAGCCAGCACGGCAGTAAGCCGGGGCCTGCAACCGTTGAGACCAGCGTCATAGCACCGGTGCTGGCATCGAAACTGTACACAGCGATGAGGGAGTCCGCGGGCAACGCTGCGTAGATGTAGTTGGACACGGGGCTTAGAGCCATGCCGAGGATCACCTGAGTGTCGGGCGGGCCGCCGATGCTGGAGAGCTTGGTGAACGATGCATTGCTGGTATTCAGGCTGTACGTCTCGATTGACGATGGAGAGGTCATGAACTGATCGATAAACAGGAGATTGCCGGACGCAATCAGCTGCGAGGGCGAGGTTCCCACTGCGTAGGTGATCTTTCTGCCCAAGTTCGACGTCATGGTTCCGCTGGGGCTGACTGTCATCGAGACTAAGCTCGGAGGCTTAGGGTTGATCTGGCCGGTATCGCTGTCCTTGTTGAGCACAGCCAACAGGCTGTTACCGTTTCTCAACACGCCTTCATAGAAGGCCAAGCTGACGGGTTGGCTTCCACCCGAATTTACCGGGGTGCCGTTGAGCGTCAGGCTGCCGTCGGCATTGATAGTGAAGCTCGAAACGGTATTGCTGCGACCGTTAACGGCGAAAAGCAGCGTTCCGGCATTGTTGACGATGATCTGGGAGTCAGCGTCTGCCTGAAAACCCAGCGACTGCCCTTGCGGCACGCCCCAGCCGGTGCCTTGGGTCAGATAGGGAGATTTTGGAAGCACCGTGAGGTTGCCGAAACCGTCATTGCTAAATCCAACGACCGAGTTTTGATTTGTCTTCGAAATGTTGCTCTCGACATACACCGCGTTGAGCTGTGCGTTGGACGCGACTGTCAGAAGCAGCAAGGACGTACCGAGGAGCAGCTTGGACAGCGCGCAGAAGCCACGTGTGAGATGCTTGTTCATTTATATTTTGTCCTTTTCTGTAGGTGGTTGTTCTGACAGCGAGTGCGGGGAGCGTGCTGTCTCGCTGCATTGCCGCGATCAGTGCCTCCTAGCCCTTACGCGGTGTAACCCCAGATTTGGGCAAGCATAACATGTCCATAGCTGTTAACAAGAGAACAATTTTCTTGTTTCTGATAGTGACTTGAGTCTCTAGTCGAGTGATTAAATGCAAAAACTTGCACTCAGTGACTGACAAAGTTCACTTCCGGTAGAAAGCGGAATCTACAGGTCTTATTACGCGTGGGAACCACAATGGCCGCCGTAGCGGTCCGGACGCCGGACGCGTTAACGCTAGCCAGTTTTTATAGACCGCGTAGGAGCGATTGGTGTCCACGAAAATGTCGCCGTAGCGGTCATTGGAACCCGCTTTCTCCACGCGAACCATTTGGTGCCAGCAATGCATGCCGCTGACGGGATCCGGATGAACGGGAAAGGTAATGTTCTGGTGGACGCCGGGATCGCTCCACCATACGCGCTGGGTATCAGGGTCGGCACTTTTGTAGGGGTGAACGGATTGAACTTGACGCATCTTCCACTGACCGGGCCCGGTCTGCTGTAGATCGACCCAGGCACTCGACATGCGCTCGATCTGTTGATCTTCGTTCACGTGCCAACGCCCGAGATGGTGTGAACAAGCGACCACATCGGGAGCGAGACCTTCCGTGACCCAGGCGTGGAGAACAAAATACCCAATCTCGGTATGCACTTTGACGAGATCACCCACGCGCATGCCCATGCGTTTGGCGTTTGCCGAGTTCAGCCAAAGGGGATTCTTGTGAGAAATCTCGTAAAGCAGCTTGGCGTTGCCGGAACGCGTGTGGATGAGATTTGGTAGTCGGAAGATCGGAAGAAGAGTGTAGACGTCGCCACGCGCGTGTTCGGGCCAATCCACCTTAGGCATGTGCCTGGGACTGAAGTCTTCCGATGAGCGACCTAACGAAACCGCCTGCGCGCTACGGTGGATGTGGCTGCGGTAATACTCGGGCAACGCGAACTCTGGCCAGTTCCAGTCAGCCATGGTCTGGGAAAACAGTTCGAGTTTGCGGGAAGGCGTGTTGAAGCCGACGACGGGCTTGTCTCCGACTAGCACGCCGACGGTCTTACCGCCCTTCAGAATCGTTCCGTTTGGCTGGACCGCTGAGTTCTCCAGGTCGGCGGGCGCGAGCGGGTTTTCGTTCTGGCGATGCATCTCGCCTTTCACTTCGAAGGCGCCGTACTTGCGCATGTACTCGAGTGGGGTGAGGTTTTCTTTGGCGGCCACTGCCGGCAGCCCAGGCACGGAGTTTTCGAAAATCCAGCCGTAATAGTCGTCTGTGGTCAGCTTCTGGCCGGGGCGGTAGGGGGATTCGAACCACTTGCGCACGCCGAGCGAACCGTCGGGGTCCATTGCCCAGGACAGGTTGATCCAGAACTCGTCCTCTTCCCATACTTCGCCCGGGTTGGTCTCGTACGTGTAATCGAAGTGTTCGCCTTTACGTTCGCGCAAAACGCGCATCACTGGCTGGCGAAAACCGATCCAGCGCCCGGAGTGCGTTTCCTGACTCATCAGGTCGTGTCGCTCGGGGCTGAAGCCCATCGGCAGAACGTAATCGGCGAACCATGCCGTCTCACTCCATGTTGGTGTAAGCGCGGCGTGAAAGCCGACCTTCGATTCGTCTTTCAGCATCTCGATCCACGAGAAGCCGTCGGGATAGGTCCAGACCGGGTTGAACACGCGCGTGAAATAAGTATCGATGCGGCCGCGCCCTTCTTTCAGGAAGTGCGGGAGCAGCGGCGAGAGCTCGTGCATGGCCAGCGGGTATTCAGGCGGATAGAGCAGTTCGTTCCACTCCTGCTGCGGCGGCGGGGATGAAAATGGCTTGGCAACGAACTTGTTCCATGCATTCAGATTGTGGCCGCCTTCGGTGCCGACCGAGCCGGTTAATGCATGTAGAAGCATCAGGGCTCGCGCGGTTTGCCATCCGCCCAGGTTGCCGGAGGCGCTGCCGCGCCATAAATGCGAGGCGAAACGGCTGCCAGCCTGTGCGATCTCGCGCGCGATACGAACAATGTTCACCGCGGGAACGCCGCTTTCTTTCTCGGCGAATTCGGGCGTGAAGCGGGCGTAGTACTTGCGCAACGCGGTAATGGCCGACTCGAAGCTGCCGTCGAAACCCTCAAGTTCGAGTTGCTGCCAATTAGTCCAGTTCTTCACGAACTCGGCGTCGAACAGATTCTCGTCGAGGATCACCTTCGCCATTGCGAGCAGGACGGCGGCTTCGGTGCCGGGGTACGTCGGAAGCCAATAGTCAGCCATGCTGGCAGTGTTTGAAAGGCGAGGGTCCATGACCGCGAGCTTCGCGCCTGCCATCTTTCCTTCGATAATGCGTTGGGCGTGCGGGTTGAAGTAGTGGCCGGATTCGAGGTGCGCCGAGAGCAGAAGGATAAAGCGGGCGTTAGCGTGATCGGGCGAAGGGCGGTCGGCGTAGTGCCACAGCATGTAGCCGAGGCGGGCTGACGATGAGCAGACGTTGGTGTGCGAGTTGTGGCCGTCTACGCCCCAAGCTTGCAGGATGCGATCCATAACGCCGTCGTGGCCGGGCCGGCCGACGTGGTACATGATCTCGTTCTTGCGATTTTCCTGAAGCGCTTTGCGCATGCGCGCGCCGAGGGTGCTCAGTACTTCGTCCCAACTGACGCGCTCCCACTTGCCGCCGCCGCGGGGACCGACCCGTTTCATGGGGTAAAGAATGCGGTCGGGGTCATGAATCTGATTGATGGTTGCCGGACCTTTGGCGCAGAGGCGTCCGCGGCTGGCAGGATGCTTGGGATTGCCTTCGAATTTCTCGATCTCACCGGTCTCTTTGTTGATATAGGCAAGCAGACCGCAAGCCGACTCGCAGTTGAAGCAGATGGTTGGAATGATCTGAAAGTGGCGCTGAACTTTGCGCGGCCACTGCTGCGGATCGAGTTCGACCCAGTCGTCCCATTTTTCTACTGGAGGGGCGAAGCTCAGGTGGCTGCCGTCGCGTTTGAAGTCGTTCATGGAAATCTCCTAGCTATTGGGCACGCTCTGTCCAGCCATGACAAAGGCCCATTCGAAGCAGAACAATCCGCCGAGCGCAAACAATGCGGCTGCAGCGACCAATAAGAAGTTGTGCGGCGCGATCGCGATAAGAATCAGGGGCAGGACGCAGCCACCCGCGATAGACCCTCCCCAGAGCAGATTGCGAAATGGCCCGTGAGTCATGAGGCGCACGGCATAGCCGGCGTTGTCGGTGACGTGTGGCATGGTCAGCTCGCACAGGATCACGATCAGGTGAAGTGCGATAAATGCTGCTAGTGTTCCGGCGGCGAGGGACTGTCCTTCTGCCTGCAGGCTTGGCGGCAAGAGCACGTAAACCGCCGCGCCGCACATCAATGTCTGCACCAGCAGATGGAGAGGCAGCAGCGGTGTCTGCCAGAGGTCCCTCCCTTCACACTGACCGAACAGAAACGCGGTGTAGATCGCCGCGAAGAAACCCGCGAAAACCGTCGGCCAAATCAGAAACGCAGAAGCGCCCGGCGATCCCAGCGCCTGCGCGAGCCAGAACAATCCCGCGAGGCCACTGTAGAGCATGAGGATGTAAGTGCCGCGTGCCAGCCAGGATTTGTTCTGCGGATGAAGAAGGATCCGTAGGAAGCGCTCTTTGCGCGTGAGGTCACCGACCAAACAGATCGCCGTCAGGGACGTGAAGAGCAGCGCGACCGTGGCGAGAATGCCTTCCCGCCAGCGGTTCGGAGCGAGCCATCCCATCGCGATCCCGAGAGCCGGCAAAGCCAGCACTCCTGATCCGATCGACTTTAGCCAAAGGTACATCGGGACCAGCCATCCCCATGGGCGCTCATGGTCAACGTCGTAGGTGGCCAGCGCATTGTTCTGCAAAAACGGGCTCTCATTGAGGTAGATGGCGCCTCCGCCGTGCAGATGCGTGTTGCGTTGCGACCAGACGTAGAACTCTTCGTGGCGAGAAGCAGTGGGCACGATCGCGCTTTCATCGCCATCGATGTAGTAAAGCTTCGGGCGCGTGCCTTGCTCGGGCTTGCGGACGCGAACGGCTTCGCGGTTGCGCAACGTCGCAATCTCACCGTCAGGAACATCGAGGTCGCCGGCGATGATCGCGTGCTCGGGGCATACATTTACACAGGCTGGCTCAAGGCCAATCTCTGTGCGATGCGCACAGAAGTTACACTTTGCCGCTGTTTGCTTTTTGGGATCGATATAAATTGCGTCGTATGGGCACGCCTGCATGCACGCCTTGCAGCCGATACACATGTCGGAGTTGAAATCGACAATGCCGTCTTTGCGCTGAAACATCGCCGAAACCGGGCAAATGCGCACGCACGGCGGGTTCTCGCAGTGATTGCAGCGCGTCACTTGAAACACCCGGCGAGTGTTCGGGAACAAACCTTTCTCGACGTACTTGACCCAAGTGCGATTTACGCCCAACGGGACGTCGTGTTCGGTTTTGCACGCTACCGTGCAGGCGTGACAGCCAATACATTTGCGGTTATCAATGATGAAGCCGTATTTCATTGAACTCCCGAGGAAAGAAAGAGAACTTCGAGTTTTACACTTGCGGGGAAGCAGGTCAAACGCGCCGCCTGACGGGCCGTACCACCTGCTACACTACCGACAATCTATGCCTGAAAATGACCGTTCCCGCACTTGGCTCTGGGTGCTGATTGGCGGCGGGGCCTTCTTCCTGTTCGTCATATCCGTCTTTACCCTCGTTTATCTGACCATGCGGCCCGGAACGCAAGCCTCCGGCATCGGCTTTGGGAGTCGCATCGGCGTCGTTGATCTAGAGGGCGTGATCATCAGTCCCACGAAGGTGGTAGAGCAACTTAAAGATTTCGGCGACGATGACTCCATCAAGGCCATCATCCTGCACGTGAATTCTCCTGGAGGAGGCGTCGCCGCGTCGGAGGAGATCTACCGCGAAGTGAAGCGTGTACGCGACGACAAGAAGAAGCGCGTGGTGGTCTCCATCGAGACGGTGGGGGCGAGCGGCGCCTATTATGTTTCGTCAGCCGCCAACAAGATCTATGCCGATAACGGTTCCATCGTTGGGTCGATCGGAGTGATCGCCGAATGGGTCAACTACGAGGACCTGATGAAGTGGGCGAAGCTCAAGCCGGTCACCTTCAAGACAGGTGAATTCAAAGATACCGGCTCGCCTACTCGCGAAATGACTCCGGCTGAAAAGGCCTATTTGCAATCGCTGATCGACAACATGTTCGGACAGTTCATCGCGGCAGTTGCCGACGGCCGCCACACCAGCTTCGACAACATTAAACAGATCGCAAACGGGAAGGTCTGGACGGGGGAAGAAGCCAAGAAGATGAACCTGATTGATGAGATTGGCGACTTCCAGGCGGTGGTGTCCGACACCGCGAAAACGGTCGGAATCAAGGGTGAGCCCACGCTAGTGAGACCGGTAAGGGATCGCAAAACACTCCTTGATCTTGTGTTCGGGGATGTATCGGAATATTTGCCCACCCGCGAAAAGCTTCTCGATCAGGGGCCGGGGCTGTACTATCTCTGGAAATAATCCGAGAGCCGGTCTCAGAGAGAAAGCATAATCATCTTCATTGCGAGGCCAAGAACAGCGGCCACGAAGATTCGTCGTAGCCAGACTGCGCTGAGGCGGAGCGCAACGCGACTACCCAGCAGCGCTCCGAAGAACATCGTTATCCCTAAGACGATCCCAAGTGGCACGTCCACCACGCCCCGCCAAAGAAAAACCATCGTTGCCACCGCCGATGAAAACACGTTCATGACCTTGGTGGTGGCTACGCTCTGAAGGAAGCTCATGCCGAACAGAACGACGAAAACGGCGGACAGCACCGTGACATAGCCACCGCTGAACAGGCCTCCGTAAACTGCGAGGAAGAAAGTAGCGATGTAGGCCGCGAGGCGACGGCTTGGCGACACGGGTTGTGTCGCTGTTGAGAGCCCGATACCGGGATTCAATAGCGCAAAGGCGCTGACGGCGATCATTGCAGCTGCGATCGTTGCACGCAGCGGACGCGGAGGTATTTCGAACAACAGCAATGCTCCCAACCCGGAACCAAGGATTGTCAGGAGGATGCAAGGCGTTAGAAACGTGCGGTCGACGGCTCCGCTGCGCGCGAACGACATGGACGCTCCAAGGCTCATGAAGAGCAAGGCCAGCATGTTGGTTGCGATCGCCGCGTGAGACTCCATGCCCATGCTGATCATCGCGGGCACGGTGATGAGAGACGTGCTTCCCGTTACTACGCTAACGAGGCTTGTCAGGAAAAAGACCACAACGAGGACGATCAAACGGTCGATCGAAAGCGGCATATTCACTGTTGCAGTTTAGGTCTCTTTCTCTGGCTGTGGGAGCGGACTGCCGCAAGGCTCGCGCAGCGCACGAAAAAAAGGCGGACCCGAAAGCCCGCCCTTTAGGATTGAAGCACTTATTGGTTGGAGATGGTCGCGGTGCTGCCATCCAGTCTCTGGAGGCTGACCGTGAACTTCTCGTTGTAAGTCTGTGCGCGGTTCTGCAGCCAGCTCAGAGCCAGAGCCTCGCCCAACAGCATGGACGAGTCGGAATCTTGGCGCCAGTGGATGCCCGCCAGGATCCCGTGGCCGAAGGTCACGTTGTGGGCCAGCTTGTTCAGTTCGCCGTTGACGGTCAGCGTATCTCCGCCGGTGTACGGCTCAAGCGCCAAGCCATCGCTGCTGGGCTGAACCGGGTTCGTAAGGACGAAGTTGCCGTCGTAGAAGAACTTCAGAATGGTGATGCACGCGCCGGCGACCGTGCCGTGGCCGGTCGGGTAGGACGGATGCGTCGGTGCGCCCTCCGGGAACGGCTGCGGCAACAGGTAAGTGCCGTACTTGCTGAAGACCTGCTGCGGAGCAGCGGAGTTCAGGATGTTGTTGTTTAGGGTGGCTTGGATTTTGCTGCCGTTGCCGGTGAGGATCTGGTGCAGCACGCCGCCGCCGGACTCCGGACGCGGTGTCAGGTGAATGAGCCACTTCTGGAACCAGACTTTGTCGAGAGCGCGAGCCGCGATCTCGCCCATGGCAGCGGTGAAGTCGGGTCCGCCGAAGGTGCAGAAGCCGTTCTGGGTTCTGGATCCGACGTAGGGGTTTCCGGGGTTCACGGGTACCTTGAGCGTACCCATCACCAACAGTGCGGTGAAGTAGGCCTGGAACAGCACATCGACGTGTGTGTACGCAGCCAAGTTACGTCCGCAATGCATGTAGCGCGGAGTGGGATCGAACTGGAGGCTCTGACCCGTGCTGATGCCGTTCTGCACTTGCTGGAATGTGGTGACGTCAGTCATGTAGTCCACGCCCGGCACGAAGTTCTGCATCTTCTGGTCCATCGCCTGGGTGCCGAACATGGTCGGAACCAGCATGAACTGCGACATGTACGGTCCGAGTGCTTCGCCCGGGAAAGCGCCGCGGAATAGCAGATCGGGAGTGACCTTGCCTTGCGCATTCTTGGGGCCACGGTAAGCGGCGCCGTAGCTCGTCAGTTCTGCAGCAGCCTGATTGGCTATGTCGTTGCTCGCGTACTCGGTGAAGGGCACGTCATAAATCAACGACGACCAGTACATTTCCGAAAGCTGCGCCCCGTACTGAGGGCTGGTGATCTGGTCGAACGGCGGAACGGCTGGAAGGCCAGCCGGATCGTTGAAGAACGGCGCATTTCCGAATACTGCCGAGTCAGCGCACGACAAGTCGAACGCATATGATCCTTGGGGACCATTTTGCGTCCGCGTGCCGCCGATGATGATGGCTTCCCAATCCGAGTTCAGGCCGGTTCTCAATGCGGTCTTGAACGAAACCCAAGCCGCGGGGTTGACTACGCCAATGTCGTCCTGCAGCAGTCCCTTGCTGTACGTGGCGGACTTGTCGGCGTAGCGTGCTTCGTCGCCGTTGGTGGTGTGGGGTGGTTCGACGAGATTCAAATCCTGCTGTGCGCGCCTTACGCGGAGGTTGTAAGCGCGTTGCAGACGCTGTGAAAACGGACCTGCACCGGCGCGGCCGTTGGCATTCACCAACCCGCCGACGGTGCTGGCGACTGCTTCTGGAACGGCGATGCTGCCGGCTACGCCTGCGGCCGCCGCTGCCATACCGGCGCGGCCGAGAAACTGCCGGCGGTTAGCGCCCTTCTTGGTTTCAGGTTGAGTAGATACACCTTCGGTAGGGGTGATTTGGGGGGTCCTTTGATCCATGGGTTAACGCGACTCCTTGCACAAGAGAGTTAAACACCTTGAAGGGGCTATGCATTTGAAGAACCAGAGTGGCTGGATTTGGGCAGGTATTCCGGCGAAAACGGCTAACCCGATGCTCTGGTTGCAACTTAAGTTGCTCCCGCGCATCTTTACTGGATTCCGTTCTCCACAGTGCGCCGGTGTGTAATGTGCATATCTATTCACACTTGGGCGCAGTTTCTGCTACTCAGCCTGAGCTGTTTCTCGGATTGTTCCCCCTTAAACCATCGCCGTCAGCTAAGCGTTTGTACCTAAGCGATTTCAAGTGGATTTTGCGAAGCAAACGTTCAACTTGAAAATTGCCCCTCGAGAGAAGGTCTCGTCCAGATGAAAGGACCCCTCCAATCAAACCGGGTACCAGTACCCTCTCCCGAGGTGCATTGTCTGAGTCGCAGAGGAGCGCCCTGCGGCTCGGGTTTTGCGGCGTAAAGCAACGGAGCCGAAGCCCTGGTGCCCTCTCTTGTGCAGGAGCCACCGCAAAATTGAAAACAGGACGGTCCGCGAGCGGGCCGTCCCATGAAATCAGCCTTACTGCTCGTTCGAGATGGTTGCCGTGCTGCCATCCACGCGCTGAATGTTGATGGTGAACTTCTCGTTGTAGGTCATCGCGCGGTCCTGCAGGAAGCTAAGTGCCATTGCTTCGCCCAGAGTGATCGACCATTCGGTGTCTGTGCGCCAGTGAATGCCGGCGTGAATGCCGTGTCCGTAGCTGACGTTGTGGGCCAGCTTGTTGAGTTCGCCGTTGACGGTGATCTGGCCTGCGTCGCCGCCGGTGTAGGGAACCAAGGCGCTTCCGTCACTGGTCGGGACCATCGGGCTTGGCCAAACGAACGAGCCGTCGAAGAAGAACTTTAGGATGGTGATGCAGGCGCCGGCAACCGTGCCGTGACCGGTCGGGTAAGACGGGTGCGTCGGCGATCCCTCTGGGAAAGCCTGCGGCAGGAAGTAGTCACCGAACTTGCTGAAGGTCTGGGCGACTGCTTGCGAGTTCAACGCGTTATTGTTGACGCGAGCATCAATGGGATTGCCCAAGATGTTCTGGCGCAGCACGGCGCCGCCAGACTCCGGACGATGGGTCAGGTGCACCAGCCACTTCTGGAACCACACCTTGTTGAGTGCGCGAGCGGCTACTTCGCCGACCGTCGCTGCAAAGTCCGGGCCGCCGAATGTGGAGAACCCATTCTGTGTCTTCGAACCGATGTAGGGGGTGCCCGGGTTCAGCGGACAATTGATAGTGTTGAGTACGAGCATTGCGACGAAGTAGCCCTGGTACAGAACGTCGTTGTGCGTCCACGAAGCCAGGTTACGCCCGTTGTGCATGTAAACAAGATTTGAGTCGGTTTGCAGAGTCAACCCGGTGCTGATGCCGTTCTGCACTTGCTGGAACGTAATAGGATCCGTCATGAAATCGGTGCCCGCCGTGTATGTGGCCATTTGCTGAGGCAGTACCTGATTCCCCAGCGCGGTGGGCGTGATCATGCACTGGGACATGTAGGGACCGACGGTGTCACCCGGAAACGTTCCGCGGAAGAGCAAGTTGGGAGTTACTGTCCCGTTGCCATCACGAGGACCACGGTACGTGGACAGCGACGAGAGTTCAGCGGCCGCCGCGATCGCGACATCGTTGCTCTCGTAATCGGTAAAAGCCACGTCGCGCAACAACGCTCCCCAGTATTGTTCGATCAACTGAGTGCCGTAAAAAGCGCTGCTGATCTGGTCGAACGGAGGAACGGCGGGGAACCCGTTCGGGTCCTTGAAGAAGGGCGCGTTGCCAAACTGTGCAGAATCGGCGCATTCCAGGTCAAAGGCATACGATCCCTGGGGACCATTCTGAGTACGCGTACCTCCGATGATGATGTTCTCCCAGTCGGTCATGGAGCCACTTGCCAAGGCTTTCTTGAACGAAGCCCAAGCTCCTTGGTTCACGATGCCGATATCGTCCTGCAGCAAGCCCTTGCTGTAGCTGGCGGACTTGTCAGCGTAGCGCTGCTCGTCACCGTTGGTGGTGTGGGGGGGGATGACCAGGTTGAGATCGGCCTGGGCGCGGTTGACACGCAGGTTGTAGGCGCGCTGCACGCGCTGCTGAAATGAACCTGCGGGTGGCAGGGCATTGTTGCCATTTGAGTTGTTCACCACGGTTTTCGCCACTGCTTTCGGGATGCTGCCGGCCACGCCTGCAGCGGCGGCTGCCATTCCCACACGGCCTAGAAACTGACGGCGATTCGCGCCTTTGGAAGCCTTGGGCTGCGGTACGGCTTCGGAAGACACGGGTGTGACTTCTTGGGGGGTCCTATCCTTCATGGTCTGTGCTGCTCCTTCAGGAATGTAACTTCGGTGAGCAGCTATGCACTTGTGCGACCACTAATTCTCCACAACAGCAACCCAGCGAAATACGCGAACGTAACAGCTACTCCGGTTTCGACTTAGGTTCGTGAGAGGCAGAGAGGACACTCCTGATCGAACAGTACTGCCCAGTGCAATTTTCTTCACATTGTATGTATGTGTGTGCCCAGAAAAACCTCGTGTTACGAAATGCAACAGTGTCGGGAGTCGATATGTTTAGGAAGAAGGGATGTACGTTGGCTTGGGTTTGAGATTTCACAAATACGCAGAGCAAAGGAGGGATCCTAGAGGCCGACTCTGGGGGAATGGGTTTGTTAAGGGCTTAAAACGTTGCGCTCTGTCTGGTCACGAATCAATTCTACATCGTGCAACGAAAGAAAAAGCGAGAGCCGGTCCGGACCCCCTGACCGGCCCTCGTACGGCTGCTACTGGTTGGAGATGGTCGCGGTGCTGCCGTCCAGTCTCTGGATTTGCACTGTGAACTTCTCGTTGTAGGTTATAGCCTTGTTCTGCAGATAGCTCAGCGCCATGGCCTCACCGAGAGTCATAGAGTAGTCGGTGTCCGTGCGCCAGTGAATGCCGGCATGGACGCCGTGACCGAAGCTGACGTTACGCGCCAACTTGTTCAGTTCGCCGTTCACAGTGATCTGCCCCGCGTCGCCGCCGGTGTAAGGCTGGAGCGTGGTTCCGTCACTGGAAGGCACCATGGGATTGGGAACGACGAAGCTGCCGTCGAAGAAGAACTTCAGCACGGTGATCGCTGCGCCGGCCGCCGTGCCATGTCCGGTGGGATAGGACGGATGTGTCGGCGAGCCTTCAGGGAAGGCCTGCGAGAGGAAGTAGTCGCCGTACTTGCTGAAGCTCTGCTGTACTGCTTGCGAGTTCAGGACATTATTGTTCAACGTCGCCTGGATGGTACCTCCCAAGCCCTGCATAATCTGGCGCAGGATGGCTGCACCCGATTCCGGACGAAGGGTCAGGTGCACCAGCCACTTCTGGAACCACACCTTCTGCAGCGCGCGGGATGTGACCTCGGACATCGACTGAACGAAGTCCGGACCGCCGAAAGTGCAGAATCCATTCTGGGTCCTGGAATTGATGTAGGGGTTACCCGGGTTCAGCGGCACTCCATTCGGAAAGACCAACGAGTTGTTGGTCATGCAGAATAGGGCCACCATGTATTCCTGCGGTGGATAGTCGCCGTGCGTCAGCGCTGCGAGGCCGCGGCCGTCGTGCAAATAGTAGGCCGTGGTGGTTTGCTGAAGATTTTGACCTGTCGATTGCCCGTTCTGCACCTGGAGGAAAGTGACGGGATCTGTCATGTAATCAACCCCGGCGGCATTGGTGAAATACAGCTGGTTGATCGCCTGGGTGGACATTTGGGTCGGCGAGATCATGAACTGCGACATATAGGGCCCAATGGTCTCGCCCGGGAACGTGCCGCGGAAGAGCAGGTCGGGGGTGACTTGCCCGTTGCCATCGCGAGGACCACGGTACACAGGACCGAGAGCGGACAGTTCGGCAGCTGCGGCTTGGGCTGTCGCGTTATTGGCATAGTCGGTGAACGCGACGTCGCGCAGCAACGATCCCCAGTACATTTCGATCAGCTGTGCACCGAATTGCGGGCTGGTGATCTGGTCAAAGGGAGGCACGGCGGGAAGACCGTTCGGATCATTGAAGAACGGCGCGTTTCCGTATTGCGCGGAATCGGCGGTCTCCAGATCAAAGGCGTACGAGCCCTGCGGCCCGTTTTGCGTGCGGGTGCCGCCGATGATGATGTTCTCCCAGTCGGTCATGGAGGCGCTGGCCAGTGCCTTTTTGAACGAGACCCAAGCGTCCGGATTGACCAGCCCGATGTCATCCTGCAGCAGGCCCTTGCTGTAACTGGCGGATTTGTCGGAGTAACGAGCCTCGTCGCCGTTGGTAGTGTGCGGAGGAATGACTAACTTCGAGTCGGCGGTGGCGCGGTTCACGCGCAGGTTATAGGCACGCTGCACACGGTTGGCGTAGCCACCGGTTGGCGGGAGGTTCCTGTCATTGCCGGCACCTTTGCCTGCGGTGTTGGCGAATGCGGCTGGCACGCCGCTCAGAGCGCCGGTAGCAGCTACTCCAGCCGCCATTCCCACGCGGCCGAGGAATTGGCGGCGATTCGCACCGTTCTTGGGGTTGTCAGGGGTTGTGCTGGCGTTTGAACACACGGGTACTTTTTGGGGGGTCCTGTCGCTCATTACTGTCGCTCCTTGATCGGATGAGTTACTGCGGTCAGGAGCAAAGCACTTGGCCGTCCAGAGTGGCTGTTCGATCAGAAATTTGAATCGCGCGAGTAAGCGGATGCGGGACGGCCACTTACAAAACTTTTTAGAGTGTCGCCATATTAGGAACTCCCGAGGCGATTGCAATCCTGTTCACATTTTGGGTTTGCCGCTACCAGAATATGCATCGTGCAGCGACATATCGCAAACCCTTCGGATGCGATTCTATGCTTCACGTAAACAGGCTTGAATTGATGGTTCGCGAAGTGCATAAACGATTCGGGCAGTTCTTGTTGAATGCGGATAAATATCGTGTCGGAAGGGGCTCCGCGTCCACGGACGGCGGCGCCGTTTGGGGGACTTCGCCACCGTCGTTTATTCTTAAGGGTTCCGTCCAGCGGCCTGTGGTGGATTGCTTACGGACGCCGGATTAATGGATCGATTTCGACCTAAATTCCTATGAAGACTGGAATCATCGGCCTGCCGCAGGTGGGCAAGACATCGCTGTTCCGCATTCTGACCAAGGCGCACTTGTCGGACCGCGCTTTCTCAAACCCACGCGAAGCGCACGTGGGCGTCGCCAGAGTCCCCGATGAACGCCTGGACAAACTCGCCGCGATATACAACCCGAAGAAGCTGACGCACGCCTCGGTTGAGTACGTGGATGTGGGGGCGATCGGGCAGGAGGCGCTGAAAGAGACCGCGTACTTGACGCACCTGCGCAACGTGGATGCCCTCGCACATGTGTTGCGGGCGTTCGATGACCCCGCCATTCCTCATGTCGGCTCGATCGACCCGGTGCGCGACGCGAGGAACGTCGAATTTGACCTGATGGTGAGCGATCTTGGGCAGATTGAAAAACGGCTCGAACGTGTCGAGAAGGACCTGAAGAAGATGCGCTCAGCCGAGCTGGAAAAAGAATTGGAACTCCTCACCCGGGCCAAGGCGCACCTTGAATCGGAGCGTCCGTTACGCGAGCTCGAGATGACCCCGGAAGACAAGAAGCGCTTCCGCGGCTTCATGTTCCTCAGCGAGAAGCCGATTCTGTACGTGCTGAACGTCAACGAGAGCGGCGATCTTGGCAAGGATCTCGAGGAAGCGCCCGCGCGTTTCAAGATCACGGACATGGCATCGCGGCCCCATTCGGCAGCAGCGGCCATCTGTGGCAAGGTGGAAGCCGAATTGTCGGAAATGAGCGATGAAGAGGCAGCCGAGTTCCTAGCCAGCTACGGGCTGAGGGAGAGCGGCCTCACTCGCCTCATCCGAACTACCTACCATCTGCTTGGACTGATCTCGTTTCTGACGGCAGGGGAGGACGAATGCCGGGCATGGACCATCCCGGTGAACACACGCGCGGTGGAAGCTGCGGGCGCAATTCACTCTGACTTGGAAAAACACTTTATTCGCGCGGAAACGATTCGCTGGGACCAACTGCTGGAGGCCGGCTCTGAGGCGAACGCCCGCGCGAAGGGCACGTTGCGTCTGGAAGGCAAAGACTACATCGTGCAGGACGGCGATGTCATGCACATCCGGCACTCCGGCTAGCGCCGGGCGCGACCTGGTAACTGCTATTATCGCAGCACCTAATGAATCCCATTGCCCTCAGCGTGCTCCTGGGGTTAACGGCGGCTCTCGCCAACGTTTTCGGCGGCGCGATTATCGTTCAGAAGAATTGGGAACGGCGCTACCTGCGCTACTTCGTGGCATTGGGGGCAGGGTTCATGCTGGCCACGGCGATCGTGGAGGTCGTTCCCGAAAGCCTGAATCTGGGCGGCAAGAATGCGGCGTACCTCGTGCTGCTGGGCTATTTGATCATCCACTTCTTTGAGCACACGGTCACGCCGCACTTCCACTTCGGCGAAGAAACTCATGAGCATGAATTCCAAGAGGCGCACGTCGGATACTCGGTCCTTCTTGGCCTGATCATTCACACGTTCTTCGACGGGATCGCGATCGCGTCGGGATTTATCGTTTCGAGTTGGCTGGGCTGGATCATCTTTCTGGCCGTATTTCTGCACAAGATTCCTGAGGGCTTCACAGTTTCATCTGTCATGCTCGCCAGCGGTACCAGTCGGGCCCGGGCGTGGGGAGCATCGGCAATCTTGGGAGCTGCGACCGTGGCAGGCGTGCTGGTCATGGCTTTGTTGCGGCACCAGATCTCGTTCGGATTGCCTTTATCCGCAGGGGTAACAATTTACGTTGCGGCGTCGGACCTAATACCAGAAGTCAATAAAGAGCCAGGCGTACGAATGGCGCTAGTGGTGTTTGTTGGCGTGGGTCTCTTGTTTTTGCTCGACACTTTCTTTCACTTTCACTGATCGCTGTTATTCGACCTGGTGCCTGGCGTTGTAGCCCTCGCGCGTGATGATCTGGTACTTCAGTTCTTTGCCTTTAGGGTCACGGACCTTCAACGGACTACCATCGGGTTCGACGAGTTCAACTTTCAGCTTGCGATAGGAGCCGTCCAGCTTTGCGTTCGTGGGACGATAGCCGAGGGTGTATTGCGTGCGGATGCTGTGGCTGATGGACTGAAAAATTGAAGGCAGCTCTCCGGTGAAACGGGGGTAGTATGCCCGGCCTCCTGAAAGCTGGGCAAAAGCACGCAACTGGTTGTCAGCTTGGAGATAGTCAACATTACTCAGGAACATGGGCAGGGTTCCCCCATGCGGGGCCGCACCGCCATGCGAGTCGAAATATTCCCGGATGGCGAAACCAACGGAGATCGGGAAAATGGTGACGTCCTTCGTGGCCTTGATCTTCTTCAATGTCTTGTCGAGGTTCAGCTTGCTGAAGGTGTCGATTCCCGTGGTGATCAAGATGACGTCTTTGTGGCCGGGAATGCCATCGATGCGATCCAGCGTGTCATAGAGCGAGTCGAACAGATTCGTCTCGGAAAAGTTCTGCTGCGTGAACAACTCCTGCTGCATTTCCCGCAGGGCTTCGTACACACTCTGCCTGTTCTGGCTGAAGTCGCTGAGGATCCGCGGCTTGATGTCGTAGGAAACGACGGCGGTCCAATCGTCTTTCTTCAGGCTGTTGGCGAAGGCGTAGGCTGCGTTGAGTGTGTCGCCGTAGAAGTAATAGTTCGCCGAAGCCGCTTCGACTAGCAGGACCGCCGTGATCCCCGCCTCGCCGGTATCAAAGTTCGTGATCTTCTGCAGAACGCCGTCTTCATACACCCGGAAGTTGTCTTTCGTGAGGTGCGACACGGTGTAACCGTCTTTTGTGGTCACCATGACTGGCACCTGGACGAGCGGCACATCCACGCGCAACGAATAGTCCGGCATGCCCTCTATTTTTTTGGGCTTCTCAACGGGAGGGGGAGGCGGTTCCTCCTTTTTCTTTGGGATCGCGTAGGGGCCAACTTCATTGCCCGGCCCCCCGGCCTCCGGTGGAGCTTCCTGCTGCTTTTGTCCGGAACTCGAACTACCTGAGCTCTGGGCGGCAGCCATTGTGGCCAGCATCACGGCAGTGACGAGCGCTACCAACCCCAGAGTATTTATCTGGCGGCCGCAATACCGTAAATACTGTATAAATCGTGCGAAAAACATGGATTTCATGGGAACGCTGCTGCTAGTATAGACGCACAGCTTCGCGCACGGGATGTTTCCGGGCCTTCGCGTTGCCACGCGTCTGTAGTACGGGATCTTCAACATCGCGAACTGGATTTCAGGAAGTCGCCGACTACGGCGCTTCGAGGCAGTGCAATGAGACTTCTTGGCCTCGCTTGGGTGGCAGTCTGTGCTTTGGTACTCTCTCCCGCCACAAACGCTGTAAATTCGATCCCCTCTGGGATTATCCCTGTCAGCCAAATCACGACCGGCATGCATGGGGTGGCCTACACCGTCTTTTCGGGCACGAAGCCGGAGCCCATGGACGTGGAAGTTCTTGGCGTACTGAAGAACGCCAACGGCCCAAAGGGAGACGTCATCCTCGTTCGCCTCGAAGGAAAGAAAGTTGAATACACCGGCGTGGTCGCCGGCATGAGCGGCAGTCCTGTCTATTTCGACGGCAAGCTTGCGGGCGCGGTCGCGTTTCGCATCGGCGAGTTTTCGAAGGAACCGATCGCGGGTGTTACGCCAATCCAAGAAATGCTCGAGATCAACGCACTCGATGGATCGCCTGCGCCGCCTCCAATCCCTCTGCGGGACGGGGTGAACGAACCCGCGAAAACCTCCGGCCCCGGGCCTGGGCCGAGCGCTGTCTCGGGTGTCTCCAATTACCTGAAGCCCATCGAGACGCCGCTGGTGATGAATGGATTTTCCGAAGACACGCTGAAGATGTTCGCTCCGCAATTCGCATCGGCTGGGATTACTCCCGTCATGGGGGTGGGCTCCGTCACTGACAAGGCGCAGCCCGAACCGCTGGAGCCTGGCTCAGCCGTGAGCGCCGTTCTGGTTCGTGGCGACATGGACATGACCGCTACTTGTACCGTCACGTACATGGACGCGCATCATCTGCTGGCGTGCGGTCACCCGATCATGCAGGCTGGACGCATCGACGTGCCCATGACGAAAGCGGAGGTGCTGGCCACACTGCCGTCGCCGATGAACGCGTTCAAGATCGTCAACGCGACTGAGCCAATCGGATCGTTCGTGCAGGACCGGCACACCGGCATCATGGGTGAGTTCGGCAAGAACCCTGACATGATTCCGGTGACGCTCAACGTCCACGGCGGTCCTACCGTGAAGCAGTTCCACTACGAGGTGCTGAACAATGCCCGGCTCAGCCCGGTGGCGATGGCAGCTACTGTTTTTAACGCTCTTCACGGGATGAACGAATACGGGGATACGATCACCTACACCGTGAACGGTCGAATTGACGTGAGCGGATATCCGCAAGTCAAGATCAGCGACATGTTCGCTGCAGCCGACAGCGGTCAGCCCGCCGCGATGCTGGCCGCCCTTTCACTAGGAGACCGCTTCACCAGAATCTACGACAATCCCTATACGCAACCTGACGTGAAAGGTGTCGAGTTGAACATCGACATTTCCCGCCAACGCCAATGGGCACGCTTGGAAACCGCGCGCACCGACGTTTCCGAGGCTCGTCCCGGCGATGACCTGATGATTGAGGCCGTGCTTCGGCCTTATCGGGGGGAGGCCGTTGTTGAGCAGATTCCGGTGCACATTCCGACGTCTACCGGACAAGGACCACTCCACATTGTAATTTCGGATGGGGACACGCTCGACCGTGGGCGACTGAAGCGCCAGATCGCAGGGCGCAAACTCGATCTCTCGGCCACGATCGCAATCTTGAACAAGCAGCACTCGAGCAATCGGGTCTATGTTTCGCTGCTCGAAGCCGATCCTGAAGCGATGGTCGCCGACAAAGTCATGCCCTCGCTGCCACTTTCGGTGATGAACGTAATGCAGGGTATGCGTGGCACCCAGGAGATGGTGGTGTCGAACGAATCGTCGGTAGCCGAATCTGCGACTGCGCCGCTGGATTACGTAGTCTCAGGCGCGCAGGTGATCACGATCAACGTGAAGTAGCCGGATCAAATCGGCGCTACGTAAAATACCAGCCTGCTTCGAGTTCACTTCGAGGCAGGACATTTTCCGGAGCCCAGCAAGAATTCAAGGGCACCGGGCAGCCGCGCTGACCAAGCTTCCTCGTTGTGTTTTGCTCCCGAAGCGATTACCAGGCACGTAGCGGATGGTGATCCAAGTGCACGCACGAAGCTTTTCGCGTCCCTGACCATTTCCAACTTCGCTTCCCCCTCACCTTCGTCCGTTCCCGCGCCCACGTACACTCGCGCAGGCCACTTGTGAAACGCCGCGGCTCGCTTCAGCAGGATGTTATCCCCAACGTACAGAGAGGGACTTTCCAGCAGCAGCCATCGATACGTTCTCGGGCGTTCCATTACTGTGTACACGGCGATCGCTCCACCGTAAGACGACCCGGCGAGACCAACCTCTGCGGTCGCACGGTACTTCGATTCAACCAGCGGTCTGACCTCCTTCTCCAGGAAATCAGGGAATCGTTTTCCTTGAGGAGAAGGTAGCGGCGGGCTAAGACTGTCATCCGGGTAAGGCAGGTACTCATTCGCGCGATCCGATCCCGGATGCTTAGATTCAGCCGTGGAACCGCCATTGTCTATGCCAACAAATATGATCGGCGGGATTTTTCCGGAAGCGATCAACTTCGCGGTAACCTGTTCGAGATGGCGGCCTTGGAAGACTGCAATCCCATCCGTGAAGTAGAAAACAGGGTACCGGCGTGCGAGCTGCTTTGGGTCATAGTACCCCTGAGGAAGCCAGACGCGTATCGACCTCGTGTTGGAGAACACACTGCTCTTCATCGTCAACACTTCGAGCTTCGCCGGGTAAGAAGTCTGGGCCCGGATGCTTGCTGTCATTAGCAAAATGCCACACGTCGTTAGGAACTTGGCTTTCATTGTCATCTTGCCCCTGACAGGTCTTAGACGTGTTGCTGCTGTTGTGGTTAGGCCCGCGTGGTTGTGGGTAGGGCTTGGGTGCGCCTCCAAATGCTACAATCCCGCTCGCATGTCCAAAAAACGAGCGAAGAAAATCAAACTGCTGCTGTTCGACGTAGATGGTGTCCTTACCGACGGCAAGCTGTTCATCTTTCCGGCGCCTGCGGGTGTCCAGCAAACGACCCAGCAACACGCGGCCAAGCACGAAGGCGAGGGCGGCTTTGGGCTGGTCAGCCAATCTCTCATCGAAGCCAAAGGCTTTCACGCGCACGACGGTACCTCCATCTCGTTGGCGCGCTTGGGAGGAATCAAAACAGGGCTCATCACCAAACGTGTATCGGAAACTGTAGCCCTGCGAGCGCGGGACCTCAGACTGGAGCATGTGCACCAGGGCATTCAGGACAAACTCTCGGTCTTCCGAGAAATCCTCGCTCAGGAGGGTTTGAAGACCTCGGAAGCGGCATTCGTTGGGGACGACATCATCGATCTGCCAGTGCTGCGCAACTGCGGGTTCGCAATTGCGGTCGCGAACTCACGGGACGAGGTCCTACGGGACGCGCACTATGTGACTCCTCACGCCGGCGGCGATGGCGCACTGCGTGACGCGGTCGAGTACATCCTGAAGGCTCAAGGAAAGTGGAAGCGTGTGATGAATGAGTACATCTCGGAAAGAAATCCACCGGCTAGACGGGATTCACCTGCTAACAAACCCATCGATGACGTACGTGGCGGCAAGAAAGCACGCAAAAGCTAAAAACCCACCGGTTGTCTGCTTGGGGCGTGCTCGGGTCGACAACCGATGGGCTACCGTTTCTCCTTACTCACCCTGTTGTTTTCAGGAGTTGATTGAGAGTGTAAACCCAAATAGGCGAAAAAGCTCTCGCTGATTTGAAATTTTTTATTCGGGGAGCGACACCGGTTTGGTTGCCATCAGTTCAGTAAAGCGAGGGTCCTTCCGGAGCGTCGCAAACTCCGCATCGTGATACACACTTTGGATCCCCGGGTAACCGTCCTCCATCGCCCGGCGGAGGCATCGCAAGCTTCGGTCCGTCATTCCTGATTTCGCATACAGCTTGGCGAGCTCGTATTCGAAGCGGGCGCGGTCCTCAGGAGAGGACAGCTGGGCCGTTATGCCGCTTCTGGATACTCTTTCAAACACATCCGGATCAAGCTGGAGCGCCTTCGTGTAGGCTTCGACGCCTTTACCGAACTCCTTCTGGGCGAAGTAAGCCGCTCCCAGGTTGCTGTAATAGGAAGCAATGTCTGGCCGGAAGGAAATTGCCTTCTCGTAATACCGGATCGCAGCCGGATACTTTCGCTCGACAAAATAGTCGATCACGCCGATGTTGTTGTACGCGGCGGCATAGGTCTTGTCGAGCTTGGCGGCCTTCTCGAAGTTCTTTTTTGCATCCTTGTACCGCTGCAATTGGAGTTGTGCCATGCCGCACTTGTTGTACAAAACAGGATTCTTCTTGGCCTTGCCAAGGGCGGCTTTGTAGTAATCGAGGGCGTCGAAATAGGCTTTCTGTCCGCTGAGCTCGTCACCGCGGCGTTCCAGTTGTTCGGCGGTGGCATCGGGCGGAGGTGCTTCGGCGCGCGGTGGCGCCGGGAGGCTGACTTGGGCGTGCTCGGTTGAGGGCGAGGAAGCGACCTGCGCCACAACCGTTGAACCGGCCAACAGCCCAACGCCCAAAACAGCAACGAGGTACTTGCAAGCCATGCGCTACCTCCAGCCGCAATTACTGTCAGATTCTACTCAGTGTGGATTAGTTCCTGTTGAGTCCGATGGCGGAGGCGGGGGATTTGATGCCTTGTCGTCCTTGAAAATGCCAGCAATTTTTCCGAAGAAACCTTTTTTCTTCTGCTGGGGCGGCTGCTGGGAGGCATCCGCCTGGTTGTTAGTCTGGTTCGGCATCTGCCCCGCTTGCTGCGGCTGGGCCGGATTGGTGGCAGCCACCGGTGCGCCCCCCGGCGTGACGCCTGCCGGAGGCGGCGGAAGGGGTTTGTTCCCGGTTCCGAAAATATGAGAGAAGAAACCACCTACTCCAGTCGGCTGATCGCACGTGCGATTGGGCTGCGTCCCGTCGATGAAGGCTGCTGTGTAGGTCTGAGGGCATCCCGCAGTGGCTAATAGGTTAGTAGCCTTATCGAGCTGAACATTTACGACTCCAGAAGGCTCTGGGAACGCCTTGGCATCGGAGTATTGGGGCAGGGCCACGGCCCTCTTCATGAACTCAGCCCAGATGGGCGCGGCCGTCTGCGCGCCGCTCAGTCGAATATCGCTATAGTCGTCGTAGCCGACCCAGACGATACACAGAAGATTTGTTGTGTACCCGGCGAACCAGCCGTCGTGAGAACTGCCTGTTTTGCCAGCCGCGGGTGCTTTGAAACCGTTGGCGCGGACAAGATAGGCGGTGCCAAAGTTCACCACGCCTTCCATCATGTTGGTCATGACCGACGCGACGCGCGGGTCGAGCACGCTCTTCTTGTCGCTATTGAAATCCATGACCATGTCTCCGTCGCCGTTGCGGACGGAGTTGACCAACTGAGGTGCGCGGCGTACGCCACTGTTCGCGAATACGGTATACGCGGCAGCCATTTCAACGGGCGTTGCGTCGTAAGAGCCGAGCGCCAAAGACGGCGTGGCTTTCACAGCGGTTATCCCCGCCGCCCTGGCTAAGGCTGCTACTTTGTCGTAGCCGACCTCTTCAGCCAGCTTTACAGTGGCGTTGTTTAACGACATGGCCAGCGCATAACGAGCGGTGACGTCCCCGTGGTATTCCTCTTTGTAGTTCCGCGGCTCATAGATCTGATCGCCATAGCTGAACGTGGTCGGCTGGTCGGAAATCAGCGATGCCGGCGTGAAAACCGGATCTCCGCCGTTGATGCCGGTGTTCATTGCCGCGGCATACACGAATGGTTTGAAGATGGACCCAGTGGGCCGCTTGGCCAATGCGTGATTGAGTTGGCTGGTGCCGTAATTGCGCCCACCAACGAGGGCCAGAATCTCTCCAGTGTGCGGATCCAAGGCAACCAGGGCGACCTGCGCCTGCGGACCGGCCGTGACTTTCGTCTCATACTGGTTCTTGCCGATCTTGATTTTCTTAGTCCGCATCTTCTGGATGGCCGCGTCCACCTGCGCCATCCCGATGTCCACTGCCTGGGCGGCAGCGCTCTGGAGGGCTGGATCCAGAGTGGTGTAGATGCGGTATTCGTGCTCATTCATTTCGCGTTCGCTGAGCTTGCCGATCACCGCGTCGCGAACCATATCTACGAAATATGGGGCATCGCTCGCCTCAACGTTGGGAGGCGCCAGTTTCAGAGGTGTGGCTTTCGCCCTGTCCGCCTGCTCGCGCGTGATCGCGTTGGTCTCAACCATTGATTCCAGCACCAGATTGCGGCGCTCGAGTGCACGTTCTGGATGGCGATAGGGCGAGAGGTAGCTCGGAGCCTGGATCAAGCCGGCTAGCAGCGCGGCTTCCGGAAGAGTGATGTCATGTAGATTCTTGTTGAAATAGGCGCGGGCGCCTTCCGCGAATCCGCTGATCGTGAAAGAACCGCGCTGCCCCAGATCGACCCGGTTGGCGTAGAACTCAAAGATCTGCTGCTTGCTGAACTTCTGTTCCAGTTCGGTAGCAATCAGCATCTCTACGATCTTGCGTTTGACGGTCTTCTCAGGGGTCAGGAAAAACGCCCGCGAAACCTGCATCGTGATCGTCGAGCCGCCCTGCTCGTGCTTCTGCCGGGTGACGTCGATGAATGCGGCTTCGCCGAGGCGAACGAAGTTGATGCCGCTGTGCTCGAAGAAACGGCGATCTTCGATGGCGAGTACAGCGTCCACCATGACCTTGGGGATTTGATCGAACGTCACCACCTGGCGCTTGGCCCGCTGCTCGGAATCGAATAGGGAAGTGACCAGTTGCGGCTCGAGTTCATAGCCGTCAAGCTCGTTCGATCCGCTGGTGATGCTTTCCACTTTTCCTTCGCTCACGCGAATGACCGCCGGTTCCGGACTGTGGTAGGACTGCGGGCCAGGCGAAATCTGAATACCTCCGCTGATGAGCTTGTAGGTACCCATCGGGGACGATCCACGGTCCTGGTACCCGGCGCGGCGCAGCTCCCCCGCAACTTCATGCACATCGATTTTCTGTCCGACGCGTACGGTGCGTGGGCCGGCGAAAATCTTCGCCGAGGTGGCGAACACCGGTCCGGCGAACTTTTTATTGATCAGGCGCCCATAACTTACGTAATAGTAGGAAAAAACGCCAACGACGATGACGGAGAGAAGCAGGAAGAGCCCGACCGCGCCCGCAATGAGCGGGTCTTTCAGAAGACCCTGCTGGAGTTTGCCGCCTTTTTTGCCTGATTTCGGGATTCGAAGTTTGATGGCCACAGTGTGAGGGAGAAACGCTAGGATGCCACGCCCATCCATCTGGTTAGACGGTGAGCGCTCCAGCCGCAGTTATCCGGCTGCTTCGAATTTGTCTCCTGCCAGAGCGTAAGCGGCGGTTTCCGCCGGAAGTTACAACGAGCAGTTTATATTCTAACCCGCGGGAGCAGGGGCGTTGGCGCGGAAGGGCAGGGTGGGACTAGTCAGGGGGATCAGCCTGGCAGCACGGACGAACCTGAGTTGCCGAACGCAAATACCTGCACTGTCGTGGCCGCCTGGCATTGGTCGCTCATCTTGCCGGCCCTAGCAGGTCTTCGAAGTATTTCGTCACGGCGCTGATGCTGATATCTCGCACCTCGCGGGTGGAGCGCTGAACGATTTCGACGGTGCCGTCGGCAACCTTCTTGCCGACGGTGACGCGATACGGAACACCGATCAGATCGGCGTCCTTGAACTTCACGCCCGGACGCTCATCGCGGTCATCGAGCAGTACATCGAAGCCAGCTTTCTCCAGATCGGTCGCGATCTGTGTGGCCGTGGAGCTGAGTTTCTCGTCGGCGACATTGGTAGCCGTCACCACGATCTCAAAAGGCGCAATCTGCGGTGCCAGCCAGAAGCCGTTTTCGTCGTTGCTCTGTTCGATGGCGGCCGTGAGGATGCGCTCCATGCCGATGCCATAGCAGCCCATGAGCGGAGTGACTTCTTTGCCGTTGCGATCGAGCACGCGCGCGTTCATCTGCTCGGTGTAACGGCAGCCGAGCTTGAAAATGTGGCCGATCTCGACGGCGGTATGAATCCGCAGCGGCGCGCTGCAATTCGGGCACGAATCCCCCGCCGCGACACTGCGAACATCGGCGTAGGCCGTTGGCTTGAAATCGCGCCCAGGCGTGACGTTCTTCAGGTGGTAGTCTTCGCGATTCGCACCGGAGATTAAGTGCGCGCGGTTCTCAAGCGCAGTGTCCACGATGACGATTACGCCTTCGTTGAAGTCGCCATTCTTGCGCTGAGCTACTTCCTGTGCGAGGCCGATGGGCCCGAGGAAGCCGGCAGGCGAATTGAAGAGAGCCTTGATTTCTTCCTCCAGCATAGGACGCGACTCTCGCCCGGCCAGCGCTGTGGAGAGCTTGGCTTCGTTGAGTTGGTGATCGCCGCGCAGCAGAACGACGACAGGACGAAGCCGCTGCTTGCCCGTTTTCCCATCTTTCTCGGTGGCCATCATGGCCATTGTCTTCATCTTGTTTTTTGGCGAGACGTTCAGGAAACGGGCGACATCTTCGATCGTCTTCATGCCGGGGGTGTGAACTTCCACCGGCGTGCCATCGCCTTCGGCATCGAGATCGGGTACGGCCTCTAACTGTGAGGTAGCCTTTTCGAGGTTCGCGGCGTACTTGCAACCATCGCAGCTGACGATCTGGTCCTCGCCGGCAGTTGTGCGCACCATGAATTCGTGAGAGCCCGAGCCACCCATCGCTCCCGAGTGCGCTTCGACCACCATGTACTCAAGGCCGCAGCGATCGAAAATCCGGCAGTAAACGTCGTAGTGGCGCTTGTACGAGATATCGAGACCGGCGGCGTCAAGATCGAAGGAATATGAGTCCTTCATCGTGAACTGGCGGACGCGCAGCAGGCCGGATCGGGGACGTGGTTCATCCCGGAACTTGGTTTGAATCTGATACCAGATTTGCGGCAACTGCTTGTAGCTCCGCAGTTCTTTGCGGGCGATGTCAGTCATGACCTCTTCGTGCGTCATGCCGAGCACAAGTTCGGCGCCCTTGCGGTCCTTCAGGCGAAACATGTTGTCGCCCATGATGGCCGAGCGGCCGCTGGCTTCCCACAGTTCCTGGGGATGAAGTGCGGGCAGATAGAACTCCTGGCCTATGGTGTCCATCTCGTGGCGCACAATGCCCATGATCTTGTTGAGCGAGCGCTGTCCCAGGAACAAGTACGAATAAATGCCGGCCGCGAGCTGGCGGATGTAGCCTGAGCGAACGAGGAATTTGTGGCTAGCGACCTCGGCGTCGGCCGGAGCTTCGCGCAGTGTGGGAATGAAGAGTTCAGACCAGCGATGCATGTGGATTCCAGTAGTCAGTAGTTGATGGTCAGGAGTCAGCGCCTGCCCGGCGATGTTTTGGCGCAGGGGATAAGCGCGGAATTCATTATTCTAAACGATGGATGTGGCACAACGCTGAGCTGACGAGACAGCGATAGCATTCTCTTCGCGGCGTAAGAGCGTAAAATTTTAGCAGCATGGAAAGGAAACCTACCATTTCAACATAATGTTCCGCCCGGAGCCTGAGGGCGGCTACACTGCAAGCGTTCCGGCGCTGCCGGGTTGCGTCACTCACGGCCGAACGATCGAGGAAGCGCGCGAGATGGTTCGCGACGCGATCTCCGGTTACATCATCAGCCTCAGGAAACACGATGAGCCGATACCGCACGACGATGAGACGTTGGTTGCATCTTTGGATTTTGAATATTCGAGGTAACCTCGCCGCGCGTTCCATCGCCCCCTCATGGCAAACTCCCGCCGCTCCGACCGAAGCAGGTTGTCAAGTTCTTCGAGAAGCAGGGTTTTGTCTTAGACCACGCATCGGGCAGCCACATGATTTATTACCACCCAGTCATGCGTCGGCGTGCAGTCGTTCCAAACCACAACCGTGACATGCCAAAAGGCACCTTGATGGCATGTTGAAAGAAGCTGGCTTCAGCAGGGAAGACCTGATGGAGTTCTTGACGGGAGAGTGACAAGCCTTCGCGGGCTATCCCGCCAGTTGCTTCAGGATCTCCTTCCCCAGCTTCATTGTCTCCCCGAAGAACTTCTGGTACTCAACGAATAGGCGATTCAGTTCCAGGGACTTGTCGGCCGAGAGTTGTGCGCGGAGCATCATGTCGCGAACGTGCACCGGGTTGGGGAGGATGGCTTCTTCGTTCAATTCTTCGAGCGCGGTTTTGGGATCGTAGTGATACATAAAATTTGTAATTTAGCAATTTCGTAATTTCGTAATTGAAAGCCAGACGCCCTGGGCGCAATCGACACAATCACTAAATTACCAAATTACCAAATTCTGCTACATCATCTCGATGCCCCAGAGGTCGTGCAAGTGAACGATGCCCTCGACATGGCCGCCTACATCCACGACGACCAACGAGGTGATCTTCTTTTCTTCCATGATTCCCAGCGCAGTTGCGGCGAATTCTTCTTTCGTAATCGTTCTTGGATTGCGCGTCATGCACTCGGCGGCGCTCAGGTCGAGCGCGTCTTTCCCGCGGGATTGCAGCAGTCGCCGGAGATCGCCATCGCTGATCACACCGACCAGTCTGCCGGAATCGATAACCGCACTCATGCCGAGCTTCTTGCGTGACATTTCGTAAATCACGTCGGGCATTCGCGTTTCAGGCGAGACTTGCGGGATGTCCTCCCCAGTGTGCATCAGCGACCCGACTCGTGTGAGCCGTTTGCCGAGTTTTCCCCCTGGATGCAAGTCCGCAAAATCCTCCACTTTGAAGCCGCGCTTCTCTGACAGCGCAACGGCGAGTGCGTCCCCCAACGCCAGCATCGTCGTAGTGGAAGCAGTCGGCGCGAAGCCCAGCCGACACGCCTCCTGGGCGACCGCGCAATCGAGCACGACATCGGAGGCTGCGCAAAGAGTCGTTGTCTGCTCGCAGGTGAAAGCAATCAGCGGGAGTTGCAGGCGTTTGATCGTTGCCAGCAGCCGCAAAATCTCTTCGGTTTCGCCGCTGGCTGAGAGGGCGATGACCACGTCTCCGCGGACGAGCATGCCGAGGTCGCCATGCAGGGCTTCGACGGGATGCATGAACATGGCCGGAGTCCCCGTGGAAGTCAAAGTCGCGGCAATCTTGCGGGCGATAATCCCGCTCTTGCCCATGCCGGTGACGACAGTGCGTCCAGCGCAGCCGTAGATCACATCTACGGCGCGATTGAACTCCTCTGCCATAGGGCCGGCGAGGCGGTCGGCGAGCGCGCGCAAGGCGTCGGCTTCGATGCGCACGACTTGTTCGCCCAGGTGATTCACGGAAACAAGATGCTACCAAAGGGAGCTGGCGCTGGCGAATATGCCTAGAAGTGATCGTCGGGTGTGACTGGATGGGGAGGTGGTGCACCCAGAATCGCCAGACCCCTCGATTGAATGACGCGATCCCATGGCCCGCTGCGCCAGTTGTCTTTGGCCTTGGTTTCATTGAACCAGGGCGGCAGCTTGATGTATAGGCGGCGGCTTAGGGCTTGGGCATAGGGCTCATAGAGCGCGCGCATCTCGCGCAGCTTCTGGTCGGCATAATCGTCGCTGCGCAACTGTAGACCGGCGCCGGACAGCATCTCGCGTAAGTGCTTCAAAGTTTCGGGCGGCAGGCGATCGGGAAGGAGACTGTCTTCGTAGCGCGCATTTACAACTTGCGCGAGATCGACAACCGCATGACGCGCCATGGCAAAGGTTAGCTTGGCCTGCTCTCCCAGCACCCCATCGATTCCCGACAGCACCAGTGCGCTGGCGTCAAGAATGGCGGTAAGGGCGGCGAGCCATGACTGATTGTTGTGCTGGGAGCGAAAAAAACTCAGCACTGGATAGGAGAGGTGGCTCTCGAGTACCTCGGCGGCCCAGCGCTCCCACCCACGGAATATGTCGTCGAGGACGCTTTGGTCTTTCGCCCGCGCGAATCGGGTCAACAGCTCCGCCGCAGTAGGAGGGGAGCCCGCACGCGCATCGAGGAGGGAAATCTCAATCTCGCGACGGGAGAACGACGAGTACACGGTCGGAAGATACCCGATAACAACGCCAAGGAATCCGAACCCTAGTCCTGATTCGCACACTGCAAAAAAGCGCGAAATGGGCGAATCCGGCGTGATATCGCCGTAACCCAGCGTGAAGAATGTCTCACCACTGTGGTAGAGCAGGAGGCCGAAGCCTAAACCCGGTTCCCCATTCAGCCGCACGTGATCGCCCGCCCCGTATTGCAGCAGGGCAAAGCCAAAAATCAGCCCCAACGCCCAGAGAGCCAGCAACGCAATTTGCGACAGGGGACCGAAATAACCGAGAAAGGCTTCGCGGCGAGTCGCGGACTTGATGCGCTTCCCCATTTTCGCCCAGGGGATCCAAGTGTTGCGATAGAACCACGCGGTCAGGCGAAAGTGCCTGGTGACTCGGCGAGGAAGCACCACCGTTTCGAAGGCATCGAGCAAGATGCCGACGATCAGCAGGATTCCGGCGATGGCCAGGGCGAAAGACATTTTTCGTGAGATGAGGAACGGATGGTAGCAGATTCACTGCGACACCGAAAGAAAGCTGACCATCGGCGTTCCTAAGAAAAAAGTATGAACAAACCGGCTGCGAGGCCGGGCTTCGACTAGTGAGAGCTGCAGGGTGATGGCTGCAACGGTGATCGTGAGCGACGAGGCGACCGTTAAGCAACGCGAAGAGGATGCGCTCGAAGCGGTCGTTCGCGAGCACGCGGCTTGTGTATCGGATCGCGTACTCGGTGCCGCGTAACCATCATGATGCCGAAGATGCGACGCAGGAAACATCGTGCGGGGATTGCTGAAGGGCTGGGCTGGAGACACCCTACTCGGGCGCCGTGTCCCGTGTGGCGATTAGCGCATTGTGAATGGCCATGACTTGTTCGAGTACGCTGCGCAGTTGGGCCAGATCGAGCGAGTTGGCGCCGTCGGATTTTGCGGCTTTCGGGTTGTCGTGAACTTCCATGAAGATTCCGTCCACACCAGCGGCCACAGCAGCGCGGACGAGTACGGGTATGAATTCGGGCTGCCCGCCACTCACGGTCGCGCCCTCGCCGTCGGTCTTGGCCGCGGAGGGTAATTGCACCGAGTGGGTAGCGTCGAACACAACGGGAGCGAAGTCGCGCATGATAGCCAGCGATCGCATGTCTACAACAAGATTGTTGTAGCCGAAGCTGGAGCCGCGCTCGGTAACAAAAACCCGGTCGTTCCCGGTGCTGCGGCATTTTTCGACAGCGCTGCGCATGTCCGCAGGGGAAACGAACTGGCCTTTCTTGATGTTGACAGCGCGACCGGTCTTGGCTGCAGCGACGAGCAGGTCGGTTTGGCGGCAGAGCAGGGCTGGGATTTGGAGCACGTCCACAACTTCGGCAACTTCTGCGCACTGACCGCTTTCGTGAACATCGGTCAGCACGGGCACGCCGACTTGCTCTTTGACTTTTTTCAGAATGCGTACGCCTTCGCTCAGGCCCGGGCCTCGGAAGCTGCGAATTGAGGTGCGGTTGGCTTTGTCGTACGAGGCTTTGAAAATGTACGGCAGGCCGAGTTCGCGGGTGACGTCGCGAATCAGAGACGCCATCTGGAGTGCGTGTTCTTGGCTCTCGATGACGCAGGGGCCGGCGATGAGGAAGAGGGTGCCGGAGCCGAGGGGAATGTCGTCTAGAAGAAAAGATCCAAGACTCATTCGTACACCTCGCGGCGATGTGCCATTCGCGTCACGTTAACCGAGGAAACTACGCACGCGCAAGCTTGCCGACGCGGACGAGCTTCGCCTTTACTTTCTCCAGCGGTATTCGTTTTTCACGACGCCGACTGCGAGAGACAACGATATCCTCGCGATCTTCCCCAGAGCTCCAGGCGCTTCTTAAAATCGATCGCACGTCGAATCATGGCTGGTTTTCCTACCGATGCGCCACTCTCTCCGGCCGGTGGAACATCTCGACCTCAATGGTTTCCCTGTGCGCCCGTCGCTTCGTTCCGCTTTCGTACGATGCCGCTATGAACGTACTGAACAGCGGATGCGGCTCAAGCGGTTTCGACTTGAACTCGGGATGGAACTGGCATCCGATGAAGTGCGGGTGATCGGGAATCTCAACCATCTCGACGTAAGTCCCGTCCGGTGTAGAACCCGAGATACGCAGGCCTCCTGCGATCAGAGTCTCTTCGTATTCACGGTTAAATTCGTAGCGGTGGCGGTGGCGCTCGCTAATTTCCGGCTTGCCATAGACACGGTGCGCCAGCGTGCCGGGTTCGAGTTTGCAGGTCCACGCGCCCAATCGCATGGTGCCACCCAATTCTTCGATGCCGCGCAACTCGCGCAGCTTGTAGATGACGCGGTGAGGGGTGGCGGGATCAAACTCGCTGGAATTCGCCTCGGCCAAGCCGCAAACGTTGCGGGCAAACTCGATGCACGCGGTTTGCATGCCCAAGCAAATGCCGAAGTACGGAACTTTGTTTTCGCGCGCATAGCGGATCGCGACCAACATACCTTCGATGCCGCGCTTGCCGAAGCCGCCCGGAACCAGGATGCCGTCGAAATCGCGTAATTGCTCTCCCGCAGAGTGAATGCCGCCGCTCTCGAGGCCTTCAGCTTCAATCCAGTTTACGTTGAGCTTGAGATTGTGTGCCAACGCGCCGTGTACTAGCGCTTCTTTCAAAGACTTATACGAATCTTCGTATTCGACATACTTGCCGACGATGCCGATCGTGATCTCGTCTTTCGGGTTGTAGACGCGCTCGATGAGTCGTTCCCAAGCGCCGAGATCGCGATCTCCGGCTTCGAGGTGAAGGTATTTGAGAACGAGTGTGTCGACCTCTTCGTGCGCGAACACCAGCGGCACTTCGTAGATGGAAGCGACGTCCTTGGCCGTGATCACTGCCTCATTCTCCACGTTGCAGAAGAGCGCGATCTTGGACTTGATCTCTTTCGAGAGGAAGCGGTCCGTGCGGCAGAGCAGAATGTCAGGCTGAATTCCGATGCTTAGAAGTTCTTTCACGGAGTGCTGGGTCGGCTTAGTCTTTAGTTCCTGGGCAGCGGCGATGAAGGGTACCAGCGTGACGTGCACGAACAGAGTATTCTCGCGTCCAAGTTCTTGGCGCATCTGGCGGATCGCTTCCATGAAAGGCAGCGATTCAATGTCGCCAACTGTGCCGCCGATCTCGACGATGGCAACGTCGACGTCCTGGGCGACTTTCTTCATCGCAGACTTGATTTCGTTGGTCACGTGGGGAATGACCTGAACGGTTTTGCCGAGGTAGTCGCCGCGGCGCTCCTTGGTGATGATCTGCTCGTAAATGCGGCCGGTGGTCCAATTGTTGTCGCGAGAAAGCTTGGCGTGGGTGAAACGCTCATAGTGGCCGAGATCGAGGTCGGTTTCGGCGCCGTCATCGGTAACGAATACCTCGCCGTGCTGGAAGGGCGACATTGTGCCGGGGTCAACGTTGAGGTAGGGGTCGAACTTCATCAGGTTGACGGTGAGCCCCCGGCTTTCGAGCAGGCAGCCGATCGAGGCGGCGGCCAAGCCCTTGCCAAGGGAAGATACAACGCCGCCGGTTACGAAAATGAATTTCGCCGACATCGCTTCCTCGCTTTAGATTGTGTTTTGGATTCGTGCAGGCTGGGATGCACGATCAATTATGGCAGAAAAACCGAAGTGGAAAAAGGCGCGCGGAGAGTTCCTGAAAAGGTACACGGCGTAAATCTTTGTAAAAGCTGCCCTATGGCGGGACAAAGCTTGCAAGCCAGAACAGGATCCGCGTTCCAGCGGGGAGGAGAGCCGTTGTTTTTTGGCCCTCTGCTAAAATTTTCTTAGAAGAAGTAGTTTGGCGGAACGCCACCGCCCAGGAAATTCATGCCCCAAAGAACATCGAAATTGAAAATTGCCCTAGCGCTTGCGACACTCTCTTTACTAGCGGCAGGTGTCGGCTGTTCCGGCTTTTTCGTTGATCCAGTCCTCACCACCATCACCGTCGGCCCGCCAACGCCTTCTATTCAGCAGAACAGCACCCTGCAAATGGCCGCGACCGGCACCTATGATGATGGCAGTCAGAAGGTGCTGACCTCTAACGTTTTCTGGTCCAGCAGCGACAGCACGATCGCCGAAATCAGCAATGGTGGGCTGTTAACAGCTGACTCTCCCGGATCGACGACGATCACCGCCTCTTCCGGGACAGCCTCGGGCACGACAACAGTCACGGTAACGTTGGCCAACATCATCTCGATCCAGGTCACGCCAACCAGCACCAGCATTTTGAACGGGGCTACCCAGCAGTACACGGCGATGGCCACAGTACAGGGGGGCGGCCAGCAGGTGGACGTGACAGATTCGGTCACTTGGATTTCGTCTAATACGACTGTTGCGACGATTGCACCCGGAGGGCTGGCTACGGCCTTCAGCGTCGGTACTACGCAGATCACGGCAGTCTCAGGGACGATTACGAGCAATGCCGCTACGCTGAACGTGAATTAGCAGATAGTCGGGCGGCAGGCGGGAGTGCGAGTCGCTCCCGCTTTGCTTTGCTGGTTCCCCTCAACGAGTTGGCGCGAACTCCTGCGCTATATTGAAACGTGATCTGCCCGTCTCGCCGGTTCGTTCTTTTCCTGCTCGCCTTGGTCTTAGCCCTCTCGGGATGCAAGCGCGGCTCCGGGAGGACCGGTGAGGTTGTTTATGTTTCCGCCCCTCAGGTGTTTCTTCGTGATCGCGTGGCTCCCGTCTATTCCAAAGTCGGGACCGTCCACAACGGAGACCGCCTCGACGTGCTTGATCACCAGCGCAGATTTGTGAAGGTCCGAACCTCGTCGGGCGCGGAGGGATGGGTCGAGCAGCGTTACCTCATCACACAGCAAGTCTTCGATCAATTTCAGCAACTGGCCAAATACAGTTCGGCCGATCCGGTGCAGGCCACGGCGAACACGCGCAGAGACACCAATCTTCACGTCGAACCGACACGGGACGCTGACTCCTTGTTTCGCTTGCCGGAGGGGACCAAACTCAGCCTCTTGAAGCGCACCACATCCACGAAGGGGGCGGTGCCGCAAGCCTCCCCCAGCCAAGCGCGACCGAATGAAAAGGCCGCGCCCAAGCCGGTCATGGAAGATTGGTGGCTGGTCCGCGATCCGCAGGCCCACGCGGGATGGGTGCTGGGCCGCATGGTGGATCCGGACGTTCCGCTCGACATCGCGCAGTATGCCGAGGGCCAACGCATCGTAGCTTTTTTCGTGCTGAATGAAGTTCAGGACGGCGACAAGAAAGTTCCTGAGTATCTGACCGTTCTCACCGAGCCCAACGACGGAATGCCGTTCGATTACAACCAGATTCGCGTCTTCACCTGGAATGTCCGCCGGCATCGGTACGAAACGGCGTATCGCGAGCACAAGCTGGATGGCGTTCTGCCGGTCACCATCTCACACGAAGATTTCGGCAAAGAAGGTACATTGCCCGTGTTCACCTTGCGGGTGCGCGATGACGAGGGAAAAGTCGTCGAGAAGAAGTACAAGCTGAACACACCGATTGTGAGGCGAGTGTACGCGCCGGGGGATGAGCCGGTGAAGGCTGCCCCGGTGAGCAGTGGGAGGAAGCGACGGCACGGGGGAAGGCACTAATCAGCGTGCTTGATAGTTCTCGTTTCTCTTGGAGGGTCCAGCGCGTTCCACGAGTTCATTATCGAACGAGAAAGGATCTCCATGACCAGAGTATAGCTTGGGCTAGCTATAGAACTCCGCAATGCTTTCCACCACCCACTTCTGCTCGTCATGGCGCAATTCCGGGAAGATCGGCAGGGCCAGAACATCTTTCGCGGCGCGTTCGGATTCGGGCAGCGAGCCGTCACCCTGGCCGAGATAAGCGAACGCAGGCTGAAGATGGAGCGGCAGCGGATAGTAAACTTCGGTGCCGATCTTACGGTTGGTTAGGAAGGCTCGCAAGTCGTCACGGTGCTCGGCGCGAATTACGAACTGATGAAAAATGTGGCCGGCCTCACGAGCTGTCGCGAGCTGTCGTAGCGGGGACTTGCTGTCGGAAGAGATCAATCCTGCTTCCGTGAGCAGCTGAGTATAGAGCCCTGCGATTTGCCTGCGCCGCTGATTCCACGAATCGAGCAGCGGCAGCTTCACTCGCAGCACGGCAGCTTGAATGCCGTCCATGCGACTGTTTGCGCCTAGCTCTTCGTGCAGGTAACGACGCGGACTGCCATGATTGCGCAGGCGTCGCAAGTGCTCGGCAACTTGCGGATCCATGGTTGTGACCATTCCCGCATCGCCGTAGGCACTGAGGTTCTTTGTCGGATAAAAGCTGAAGGCCGCTGCAACTCCGATTGAGCCTGCACGCTGTTGACCCCAAGTTGCGCCAATGGCCTGTGCTGCGTCCTCGACCAGAGGGATGTTGAATTCTCTCGACAATTGCTGAAAGGCAGCCATGTCGGCGCATTGACCGTACAGGTGAACGGGCAAAAGCGCTCGAACGTTTTGCCCCCCTGGCGAGCGGAGGACTTCTTCGACATTGGCTGGATTGAGATTGAGCGTAGTTGGATCGATATCCGCAAAAATCGGCGTACCGCCTGCGCGAACGATTGCGCTTGCGGAGGCAAAAAAACTGAAGGGCGTCGTGATTACCGCATCGCCGGGTTTAACGCCGGCACCGAGCAGTGCCAGCCAAAGCGCGTCCGTGCCGGAAGCACACGCGATTGCGTCATGCGCTCCGGTGTACGTCGCGATCTCGCGCTCCAGTGCTTCGACTTCAGCCCCCAAAATGAAGTGCTGCGACCCGCACACCCGCTCGATGGCTGCAAGCACCTGCTCGCGAATCTGCTCATATTGCCGGTTCAGATCGAGCATCGGTACCGAGGTGAGTGGGGTGGCGTCGGAGATGTGAGGTCTATCCACAGAGTGCATCATGAAGAGCAAAGCAGATTCTACCAATCCCGTGAAAGCCGGATACGGGGAAACGGCGGCGGGGAGCCTTCCTCGTGCAACGCGGCCTTCCATTCGGCGACCCGCCTAACCAACTCGGTGATCGGCACGCCCCCGAACTGCTCGCCATAGGGGTACAAGTTGCGGGTACCGCGCGCGCTAAGTGATTTCGCTCCGACCAGATTGCCACGTTGATAATGCACGAAGGCGACAGCAATCTGAATGAGACCCTGTAAGAATTTTTTCTCAGGAACCGGAGCGGCGCGCCAGACGTCTTCGAGCACTTCGTGCGCTTCAAAGAACTCTTCGCGATTGAAGAGCGCGATTCCGTGCCGCAGCCCCGCCTCGTCCATCCGTCTCAACTACCTTCCGAACAGCGGGTAGTGGCTGGCTGCTCCCATGAAGAACAGCATGGGAATCGACAACCAGGCGTTGGTGCGTGAGGCGAGAAACGCCATACGAACATTGCGTTTCATCTTGTCCGGCATCGCGGCTCCAGTGCCGGCGTTCTCCCGTGTCCAAATGATCACGCGCTTCTGTACACGCCAGATGATGCCCCAGACGTTGAACATCATGATCCAGCCGAGCCCGCCGCCTATTCCGATGCAGAGCAGCCGGTTGCTCTCCCAGCCGTGGTTGTTCAGATCGAGGAACAAATACGCGCCCGCGATCATCAGAATGGCGAACAGAATCGCGATCACGGGACCTTTGTTGAGTGGACCCTTCCCAGCTTGAAATAGACCCATCATCAGCACGAATACCAGCGTCCAGATTCCAAAGAAGGTGCCCATCGCCACACCCGAGGAAGCATCGGTCACGCCGGCGAGCCGAGCATTTCTAACATCGGTCGCGACGATGTTTCCCCAGTAGATTATCCCGGCAAGCACCGTCACCACCGATGCCCAGCGGAACCACCACAGCGCTTTTGGCATTAGCGAGGGGACGACTTTGCTCTTCGTAGCGGCATCCAGTTCATTCATGAACGGGGCGTTTATCAGGTTGAAGAAATAAAGCAGTCCGACCCAGGTAATGCCGGCCAGGAAGTGAATCCAGCGCAGCAACATCAGAAAGTTGGTATTGGCATCGCCTGGCAAATGAACACTGGGCTGCAACAAAGCACTCAATAGGTGTGCTGATGACATGGTCTCCTGCAGTCTCCGGATAAGGGTCGTCCGGATTCTACCGCACCCGGGATGAACCTGTGAGGCAGTGGTTCGCCCCGAGGCGGTTGAAAACTTTCAACCAACGCCTTACAGTACCTGATGTTATCCGGTCCACGGTTTTTCGGCCGGGTTGCTAACTCGGTTCCGTGAACGCAACGTGCGGCGCGCGGAAACCAAAGACGCGGTTTAAGGAGATCGGCGATGGAAAACAAGCCGGCGCAGAACATTCAGGATTCCTTCCTCAACACTGCCCGTAAGGAAAAGACGAACATCACGATTTATTTGCTGAGCGGCGTGAAGTTGACAGGCCGCATCCGTTCGTTTGACAAATACTCGGTGGTGCTGGAGACCAACAATCAGGAACAGCTAATCTTCAAGCACGCAATTTCGACCGTGGCGATGGGCAGAACCATGCATTCCCACGGAGAAAGACTCAGTCCGACGATGGCAGCGCATCCGCCCGAGAGCGCCCATGCAGCAGAGCCGGCGGGAGCGCAAACACCCGCTGCTCCGCAGACACCGTCCGCACAACGATAGGGCGATTTCCGTTTGCGCCGATTGCCGACTGCCAAACCCGCCGCTTCCAAGTCCGAGCAAGGGCTCGCGCGCGGCCTGCGGCAGGAGCGCGCCTTTTTGGTCGGCGTGCATTTCCGAAGGCGGCGTAAATCCCGCTCGCAAATCACAACGGGCGCCCAGGCGGCGCGCGATAGCAAGGCTGCGCAGGCCAAGAGTTCTAAAGCTGTCCAACTTGAATACAGCCCAGAGGAGTCTTTGGATGAACTGCGCGCGCTTGCCATGAGCGCGGGCGCGGCCATTGCCGGCGAATTCCTGCAGCACCGCGATCAGCCAGATCCAGCCACTCTCATCGGCAAGGGCAAGCTGGAAGAGCTTGCGGGGGCAGCGGCCTCGGTTTCCGCCGACCTGATCTTGTTTGACCACGACCTGACCGCCTCACAACAGCGGAATATCGAACGTGTCGTAAACACGCGAGTGATCGACCGCACGCAGCTGATCCTCGACATCTTTGCGCGCCATGCTCGCACTCGTGAAGGACAGATGCAGGTTGAACTTGCGCAGCTGGAATATCTGCTGCCGCGATTGGGCGGACGCGGCATCGAGATGTCGCAACTCGGCGGCGGTATCGGAACACGCGGCCCCGGCGAGACGCAGCTGGAGACCGATCGCCGGAGAATCAATCGGCGAATCCGGCATATCAAAGAGCAGATCGAGAATGTTCGCCGCGTGCGCACGCAGCAGCGGAAGAGAAGGGAGTCGCTGCCACTCTCGACTGTGGCGTTAGTCGGCTACACCAATGCCGGAAAATCCACTCTGTTCAATGCCCTGACCAACGCAGCCGTATTTGAATCGCCGAGAATGTTTGCCACCCTCGATCCCACACTGCGGTCGGTCGAACTACCCTCCAGGCGCAAGGCACTGCTTTCAGATACCGTCGGGTTCTTGCGCGACCTGCCGCACACCCTCGTGGAAGCGTTTCGCGCGACTTTGGAAGAGGTGCAGCGGGCTGCGCTGATCCTTCACGTCACCGATGCCAGTAGCCCACTGTCGGCGGAGCAGGACGCGCAAGTGGAGTTAGTACTGCGCGAGTTGGGTGCCGAGAAGACGCCGCGGATCCACGTAATGAACAAAGTTGACCTCCTACCAGCGGCCCGGCGAGATGAACTCCAAGATGATCCGCTTACGGTGCACGTTTCGGGCGCAAAAGGAATTGGGTTGTCCACTTTGCTGGACCGCATCGATCAGGCGCTCTCCGACGATGCCCTGGTTCGAGTGACTTTGCAGATTCCTCAAAGTGAAGGCAAGGCGTTGTCCATGCTGGAAGGGGGCTCTCGCATCTACTCACGGCAGTATCAGGACGGGGTGGTTCGGTTAGAGGTGGAAGCTCCGGAGTCGTTGGTGCGGCGTTTGAAAAACTTCTCGTCTGACTGATCTCGCGGATCCTGCGGGCAATAAAATGGGCCGCCAACCGAGAAGCGGTGACAGATTCCCGGCTGCCGGCCCACTCGATCCTGAAGTGGATCGGAGGTGATACCTCTATGCTAGCTCTGTTTGCCCGGAAGTCAAGGCCGTTATAGGTGAGGCTGCACCGCAGCGTTCCGAAGTAGTACGGGCACCGAAGCACGTTTGAGGAGGCGCACGACTCAGCGGTAAATCGGCCTACAGTAATCCCTCGATGGTTTCTCAGCCCATCCTGAAGTACGCTGCGGGCTGGGTTCCTGCCCCAAGGTGCTCATCCTAAGTCATCCCCAAACATCGCTCCACAGGAGGCTGAATTCATGCGATATGCGAAATTGTGCGGGCATTTTGGTGTGCTAATCCTGGCACTGACCATAATGCCGGTTGTGTACGCTCAAGGCGGAACATACAAAATTCTCCACCAGTTTGCGGGGGGCGCAGATGGTGCTAGCCCCGAAAGCGACCTGATCGCGGATTCTGCCGGCAATCTCTATGGGGCCACCCTCGAGGGCGGAACTAGCCATGGCTGTGACAAGACAGGAGGCTGCGGGATCGTATTCGAGCTGACCCCCGCTGGTGCCGGAGGCTGGAAGGAGGCCATCCTTTACTCCTTCAAAGGGTTCCCCAACGCAGCGCAGCCATCCGGCAAGCTGGCATTCGATGCGTCGGGCAATCTGTATGGAACCACACTGAAAGGCGGAAGTATCAATGACTGCCCTCAATTTGGAGCACCAGGATGCGGGACCGTCTTCAAACTGTCGCCAGACGGTTCTGGTGGATGGGTGGAACGTGTGATCCACAACTTTGGTGCCGCTGGAGATGGTTACGGTCCGTTCAGCGGAGTGGTGATGGATGCGAATGGCAATTTGTTTGGCCTTACCGGCTCCGGTGGCGATCCAGTTTGCAATTGTGGAGTTGTGTTCGAACTATCGCCCAGCGCGGGTGGCGGCTGGAGGTACGCGGTGATTAGCGCGATGACGAGCAAAGCTCATGACGCGATTACGCTTTCGGTGGATGCAACCGGAAATTTGTTCATTCCCACCCAGCTGGGTGGCACTTACTTGGGCGGAACAGTCTTACAGCTGGCGCCGTTCGGCGGAGCTCGGTGGAAGCGAAAAATCCTTCATAGCTTCGGGCAGAGTCAGGACGGCAAGAAACCCTACGCTCCGATCACCAGTGATTCCGCCGGAAATCTGTACGGCACAACTCTCGAGGGAGGCACCACAGGAAACGGAACCGTTTACGAACTGAGCCCAAATGGGGATGGTACGTGGACAGAAACTGTGCTGTACAACTTTGTTGGGGGGCAAGAGGACGGTAAAGAACCAGAGAGTGAGCTGGTCTTGGACTCGCAGGGAAACCTCTACGGCACGACGCATTGTGGAGGACCTGGTAACTATGGAACGCTGTTTAAGTTAACCCGTAATGCGGATGGAACCTGGACAGAATCAATTGTGCATTCTTTCATGGGCGTCGACGGCTACGCACCCTTCGGAGGTATGTTCATCGACTCTCAAGGAAACGTGTTTGGGACGACCAGCGGCAGTAGCCAAGGATACGGAATTGCCTTCGAATACACGCCGTGATCTCCACGGCGAATCGTTCGTGGAATGCTCACACCACCGGGTGGGCATTCCTGAATCTGAACGCCTCCGTTGCAGCATTTCAGCCTTCGTGACATCATTGACACTCAGCTGCTAACGATGTTAGTTTTAAGGGTTTTAAGCGCACTTCTCAGGCTTTCTCAACCAAAACATGGACAGGATTCTCGCACAGCTAGGCGAATTACTGCTCGGGTCCATCCCGACCATCATTTTGGTGTGGCTGCTGTACGGCTTCTACTCGGTCCTGATGCATAAACCGCTGGTGCGAGTTCTCGGTGAACGGCGCGCCAAGACGGAGGGCGCCATGGACAAAGCTCGTGCGGATATCGCGCATGCCGAGGCCCAGATCACCGAGTACGAAGAGCGCCTGCGCGAAGCTCGTCATGCGGTGTTCCGCAGCCAGGAAGCTCGCCGCCACGAGATTCAGAAGCGCGGCGAGGAAGCGATTGCCTCAAGTCGTGAACGCGCCCAGAAGCAGATCGAGGAGGCGCGCGCCCTCATCGAATCTGATCGCCAACAAACGCAGTCCAAGATGGAGGCCGAAGCTACCCGGTTGGCGGGTGAGATCGTCCGCACCGTGTTGCAGTCGGCCAATGCTCCCGCTTCGGCAGGTGGACGATGACAAAAAATCCCAATCGCCGCGGCACACTTTGGTTCGTTTTGTCGGTTGCCGTTCTCGGCTTGATTGTGGCTATGCCCGTTGTCTCCGGGTATGCGCGCGTGCAAACTGACTCGGTCAGCTCTTCGCAGGAGCAGCCGGCGCAGGCGGAGCAGCAGTCGGAATCGCCTGGCCAAGAGCTTGCCCAGGAGTCGCGCGAAGCCGCCGGCGAGGACAGCAACGAACACTTCAAACACTCTCCCGCGGTTCAGTGGGTGGCCCGGATGACGGGATTGAGCACTGAAAGCGCGTTCTGGCTGAGCTTCATCCTGAATTTCGCAGTTATAGCGGTTGCGATTCTCTGGGCCTCCAAGAAGAACCTTCCGGGGATGTTCCGCGCCCGTACGCACTCCATTCAGAAAGGCATGGAAGAGGCGAGGCGGGCGAGCGAGGAAGCGAACCGTCGCCTCGCCGATGTGGAGAGCCGGTTGTCGCGGCTAGACTCGGAAATTGCCTCAATGCGCGAGGCAGCAGAGCGTGAGATCGCCACGGAAGAGGCTCATATAAAGCAAGCCACCGATCACGAGATGCGCCGGATTGTTGAAAATGCGGAACAAGAAATCGCTGCCGCTGCCAAGAGCGCTCGCCGGGAATTGACTGCTTACGCCGCGGATTTGGCCGTAACCCTCGCCCAGAAACAAATCCACGTGGACACCGGCACGGACCAAAAGCTGGTGCGCAACTTCGTCCAGCAACTGGGCGATACGAATGGAAGCAAGGGAGGCGCTGCTTAGCATGGCTCTTTCCAGCACATTGGGATCCTAAGCTTAGAATTCCACGTGGACAAGTTGTCGCG
>JADMIO011560669.1_pt1 | contig 52877 bp, 47 predicted proteins | sample 8958161 | NCBI WGS metagenome assembly JADMIO01 (sample SAMN16585339, study PRJNA669376) | soil metagenome | isolation source: Crop rotation soil | place: USA: Cullars Rotation, Alabama | collected 2011 | reverse complement strand
ACCATATCAATCTTCAAGGTCGCTCAAGACCACTTTACATAGGAGGCCGATGTTGTGCGCAGTCTCAAGGTCGTCGCATTTTTTTTCTAGCAACTTTTAATCCTACATCATATTCTTTCCCGTCAAGATTATAATCATCTACGGAGGTATTCAGATCAATCAATTCTCCAGAACTAGTAATCTGAAAAAACCTGTAGGTAACCGTTCCTGTGAGAATCGTTGCTGCTAATAATCCCTTAATGTTTGTTTTGTTCAAATTCGGCCATTCTTCAAATCCATCTACCTTAGTGTAACCATTCACTTTGCTGTTGTACAGATACAAATAGAAAACTTCATTAGCTCTTGCACCAGAACAGCAATAAATTTTCAAGTCAACAAAACCGTCTAAATTGATGTCTTCAAGCTCAACATGTTTTCTAGTGACTTCTATTGAGTCTACAAAGGTCAACTTGTCGTTACGAAACAAGAATAATGCCGTGGAGGTAGAAGTGTCATTAACACCACCCACAACTGAAGCAGCAAATTTAAATTTGGAAATTATCCATGAAGTATCAAGTCGACCTTGTCCTCGACTTATTACTGTCAAAAACAATAAAAATGACCCTGTGATTAGATGTTTCATTGTTGACGCCGCACAACGTAGCAAGGCTTGATGCAATACGGGAATTTCTTATTCGTCTGCTAGGCGGCCATGTACAATTTTACTGATTTTAATTTGAAGTTGCAAGGCCGCGATTCTGTCGCTCGATAGCATTCCATCTGCCGATGACATATTCTATCGCCCGTGCACTCAAGCCGAATGTTGTAGGCAACCTAAGACACTCTACGGAAAAACTCTCTTCCAACCTCTATCGCTGTCCCAGAATCTGGTGTCATTTATGTTAAATTCCCAATGAGAAACGCCATTCTCATCCAGCGAGGAGATAAGCCTCGCACAGTAACTTTCTCGAATGGCTTGCTTAGTATAAACTGCATCTTCGAAATTAATAATTGATACCGGTCCAATTCTTTCAGTTTCAAATCTATTGGAATCCGACATCTTTCTTTTACCTAAGAAGCAAAACGCATTATAATAATACGTCGAGTCAGAATATAAGTGAGGGTTTCTATTTACTGGATTTTGGGCAATCAAAAGAAAAGCAACTTTTTCATATGAATAATCATAAAACATTGTATCTAGGTACAATTTTGTAGAATCAAAATATTCAGGATTTCGAAATGGTTCTCTATGATTTTTCATGTCGTCATAAAGATCATTCAAAATTGAAGCGCTGTCACTTGTAAACAATGTCGGCGTGACTTTTACACTATTTACATATTCCGGAGGAGTTTTAAATTTGGCATTTTTGTCGCAGGATATTACTGCAAGTAATGCCAACAAGCAAGTCGCTTTTCTTACTCTCATTTCATTTAGGGTGGTTTTATGGGTTGCCTACAACGATTAAATATACACAAACCGATATTATGCTGTAACCTTAAAGCAAAGGATATTAAATTATTGCAACTACTTTTTTCCGGGTAGAAAAAAATATATTGTCTGAAAACTTCTACTAAAAAAACGCAAACAAATCCTGCACTTTAATTTCTTAGTACAGCTTCCGGAAATGAGAACTTTTTATTTTTTTCTGATGCCATATGAGCGAGTCGGCGGTTTTCTTGCTTATATCAATAGTATTTACTTAATCACATACACACCATTTTTCTCAGTGTCAAATTCTATCAACCCGCTTGCAGCTTTTCTGTAAACAACCTTCTTTCCCTTGCTGCTTATTTTTAGACCGGGTTTATATTCAATCCTACAGATTCCTCCAGCTTTGGATAGGATACTTACTTCCGTCACCGTTTTATTTTTCCAGGTATAATCCAGTTCAAATCCTCCTCTTGCACAAACGCCTTTGAATTGCCCTTCGCTCCATTCATCAGGAAGTGCAGGCAAAAGTTTGATAAATCCATCATGCGATTGTATCAGCATTTCTGTTATTGCCGCTGTAACACCGAAGTTGCCATCAACCTGTAACGCGCGTCCGCACAATGCAAATAATGAAGTGCAGCTCTGTTCTTTTAAATATCCTTTGTAAATCTTATTGGAGCGGTTGCCATCATTTAATCTCGCCCAGAGCGCCATCTTCCAGGCTCTTGAAAAGCCTGTTGAGGCATCGCCTCGTTCTTCCAGAACTTTTTTATAGGATTCAATTAATTCGGGTGTTCGTTTTTCATACAAAATCTTACCAGGGTACAGGCCATACATATGCGAAAAATGCCGGTGATTTTTTTCAAGTGATTTCCAGTCATCGGCCCATTCCTGTAATGATCCGTCTTTGCCGATTTGCGGAGGCACTAATTTTTCCCTGGCTGCCTTTACCTGTTGAATAAATGAATCATCTTTTCCCAATACTTTCGAAGCTTCCGCATAATAACCAAATAAGTCATACAGAATTTGCATGTCGATAGAAGATCCGGCACAAATAGTTGTGCCTTCTCTGAACCCAGCTGTTACTTCATCAAAATAGGGTTTGTTCCCACCACCGTCAGGAAAATTTTCCGGTGAAGTGGACGGATTTGTCACCAGCCATTTTCCATTTGGATGCTGAACAAGGAAATCCATAAAAAACTGGACCGATCCTTCTATCAATGGATATGCAACTTTTAAAAACTCTTTATCCATTGTGTATTGATAATGCTCCCATAAATGTGTGCAGAGCCAGGCGCCTCCAACGGTAAATGTTCCCCAGGTGGGGCCATCCATCGGTGCTGCTACTCTCCATAGATCCGTATTCTGATGCAGTACCCAACCTCTTGCGCCATAATGTTCTTTTGCCACCTGAGAACCCTGGTCAGTAATTTCTTTTATCAGTCTGAATAAGGGTTCAGCACATTCAGAAAGATTTCCTGTCTCCACAGGCCAGTAATTCATTTCTGTGTTAATGTTGGTTGTATATTTTGAGTCCCAGGACGGATTCATATTATCGTTCCATATTCCCTGCAGGTTGGCAGGTTGCGTACCGGGCCGCGAAGAACCAATCATAAGGTATCTTCCAAACTGATAACTCAAAGCAGACATAGAAGGATCGGCCTCCATCTGAATCTTTTTCATGCGTTCTGTTGTAGGTAAAAAAGAACTGGCAGTGTTCGATAACTGCAGTGAGACCCGGTTGAAATATTTTTTATGATCATCTGTTGCAGAAGCGCGAACCGTATTGTAATTCCTGTTCTCTATGAGTTTCAAATAATCGTTTACCCGTTGGTGTTGATCAGCACTTACATCTTTATAGTTTATAAAATTGGTCGCAGCAGTAAAATAGAGCGTAACAGCATTTGCATTTTCAATGATCAGATCAACCCCATCAGTTTTCATAGTGCCACCTTCCGGAACTGCTTTTATCCTCGCCTCATATCTTATCTTCCCTTCAACACCCATATAGTCAGCTGATTTTCCGGTGAGAATTAATCCATCCTGGCCATAGGGATCCATCCTGAAATAATCAGTAGCATAATTGGAATGGGCCTGGTTTCTTTCTCCACGGAGATTGGCAGTAAATGATATGCTGTTTGGTTTATCAGCAATGATACGAATGACAATTACCTGGTCAGGTGCTGAAGCAAAAACTTCCCGCTGAAAATTAATTCCATTGGCAGTATAGGCAACACCTGAGATTCCATTTTCCAGGTCAAGCCAGCGTTTGTAATCCGTTACACTATCCTGTTTTGCAAAAAATAAATGGAGATTGCCAAGCGACTGGTATTTCATTTGCTCCACAGGGTAGCCCATTAAATTTCGTCCAAACAGGTTATGTGCTGCCAGGTATTTTTCTTCAAATACCAGTTTTTGAATTTCCGGTAATACTTTGTAACCGCCTTTCACAACGGTAGAGTAGGGACCGCCTGACCAATAAGTTTCTTCATTGAGTTGAATGCGTTCCTCACCGTTCTTTCCGAATACCATCGCTCCCAGGCGCCCGTTACCTACGGGTAGGGCCTCCTCCCATTTTTGTGCAGACTTATCAAACCATAACAAGGTTGATGGATTAAAGGCTTTATTATTAATCTTATCCGGAATATTATTTTGCTGGGCAAATAGAATGGCTGAAAAAAATATCTGGCAAAAAAGCAAGAACAGATTCTTTGATCTCATAGCTAAATGTAAGTTGAAACAGACGCTTAAAGTATTTATTACTGATCGGGATCTAAATCATCCCGGTAATTTCTTTCGGTGGTCCAAAAAGAAGATGTTTTTTCGGTTATCTGTACAGGTGAGTAAGTATCAGGCTGTATGGTTAGCCTGAAGAGGAATATTCAACTCCTTCCGCCTTGTATAAAAATATATCGCAAAACAAATTGCCACTACCGGCACAACAGCTCCGAATTCATCGACAAAATATCTGGTATTACCCGTATCGCCGGTGACAGGGGTGAAGAAACCCTGGATAAAAAGGTTATGACTTGCATGAAGTAATACAGCAGTCCAGAGACTTCCGGATTTTATGCGAAACCAGGTGAATACAAAACTGATACTTATTACCATTACTGTAAAACAGCTGAGCCCATACCATGCAGGTGTTCCGCTATTATAATCTGCAAAGATCAGGATAGGGTAGTGCCATAAGGACCATACCAGCCCGGTAATGAGAGATGTTTTTGTATAACCCAGTTTGCCATACAGTTCCGGGGTAAGGAATCCACGCCAGCCAATCTCTTCACCAAGTGCATTTGCGCAAGAGCCAGGTAAGCCATACAGACCCAGGAATATGAATGTGAGAATAATCACAAGGCCAGCCGGCAATTTTTCAAACCCGAAGGACTTCGCCATATCCGTTACATATTCAGGATTATAAAAATGTCCCCAGCCCACGATCCAGATAATGAGGTATGCGATCGTTGCATAAATCAAAGGAGTAAAATAACTCCGGACCTGTAAAGATGTACTGCCCCATTGCCAGCCCAGCAATGAAATTTTTCTTTTCAGAATAAATGAAGTGATAATAGCAGATAAACCCGGGCACCACATAAGCCCGGTAACATACATCCCACGCCCGGCACCTAAACGACCTGCTGAAATGATCAGAAAATAAAATATTGAGCTTAGTGCAAGAGTGAAAGCAAGGTAAATCCAGACCGGTTTGAAACTTCCTGTTTGTTGATTTGCCATCGGGTAAATATTTTGAAGCGTTTGTTTTCGGTTATCCGTTATATTCAGTTACAAGGGATGATCCAAAATGAATGTATTGATAATTACAGAATAAAAACGTTCCGGCCGCAGGTTTTTAGATATGGTTCAGGTTTCAATATGAGTTCCCTCAAACGCTTCGGTCACACAGGTCTGCGGGTTCTGAAATTAATTCTTAAGCATCAGGATCGGGAATAAATGCAGGAACTACCCTGGTATGATTTTTTTAACTTTTTCGGGCGGGACATTGAATTTTTCCCATTTTAATTTATTTTCATATTTAACTGATTGTCAATATCTGATGATATTTCCGCTTGTTTAGCCATACCCAACCAAAATCTGTCCCTTTTTATCAACGTAGTTCCGAAAAACGGAATTAGTAATTAATTTTGTAGAAATCTGTGATAAAGTAATGACAAGGGTTCCCGCCAATCCGCAGCATGATTTTGAAGAAGATGTTGATACATTGGAATCGACCGAGCAGTCCTGTAGCCTGATTGTATGGAACGATGAAGTCAACACTTTTGAATGGGTTATTGAAACCCTTGTAGAAGTATGCGGGCATAGCGAGGAGCAGGCCGAACAATGCGCTATGATCATTCATACCCAGGGGAAATATGCAGTTAAGCACGGAGACTATGACACGTTAAAGCCGATGTGTGATCAGATCACCGACCGGGGTATTGGTGCTACGATTGAAGTAATGAGCGAGTTTTAATTTCATTCAATTTCGTTTTTATGTTGCGACCGGCGAAGAGCCGGATTTTTTTTACATGTATGTCTGTTTATTTCATTGAGAAGGAACTCTATTTCCCGCCTGTATCTGAAGCTGAACCTGATGGTCTGGTTGCTATGGGCGGTGACCTGAGTATTGAGCGGCTCCTTCTCGCATATAAAAGCGGCATCTTTCCCTGGTTTGAAGGCGATATGCCGCTCTGGTGGAGTCCTGACCCCCGCTTTGTATTGTTTCCCGAAGAATTACGGATAAGTCACAGCATGAAACAACTGCTGAAACAACATAGCTTTCGTTTTTCGATAAACACGGCATTTGAGGAAGTAATCAGCAATTGTAAATCTGTGACCCGTATTGGTCAGCGTGGAACATGGATAACACCCGATATGAAAAATGCTTATACCCGTCTTCACAAACTCGGCTATGCCAAAAGCGCGGAAGTATGGAAGGAGGATCAGCTCGTAGGCGGACTCTATGGAGTACAGATCGGGAAAATGTTTTTCGGTGAGAGTATGTTCAGTCTTGTGAGTAATGCAAGTAAATATGCATTCATTTCTTTTGTGCAGGAACTGATAAAACAGGATATCGACCTGATAGATTGCCAGGTCTATACACCGCACCTGGAAACCCTTGGTGCACGAATGATACCCAGAAGCAAATTCCTGGAATACCTTTCTTACGTTTAACGTTCAACGTTTAACGTTTAACGTCAGGGGGCGGTTTGCCTTTTATTGCTGCGTGAAAGGCAAAACGCTGTGTACGCAAAGGTGTCGCAGTGGACGCAGTAAGAAGAAAACCGAACATTCTCATTGTCAGTTTCCCTGTTGCTGATAGACATATTAATTTCCTTATCGGTAAAGAATAGTCAAAGAAATAGCTTCTCAAGTTTTTAGACTGTCTGACATTAAACGTGGAGACTCCCTTTCAGCTAACAAAACCTAATTCAAACTGCGATTTGAATAAAATCGAAAATTGTTGTTTTGGTAATGATGTCAATGGCTATGAAAGAAAAGATAAAAATTCCGCACAATACTTTAAGTTTCCCACTGGAATTAATACCACTGAAAAAAACTTATAGTTATCGGATTTGATCCTACGCCCCTTCAGGGCTCAGTTTAATTTCAATTCCTTTTCTATTATCTTACTTCCTTTCAGGGCTAAGAAAAGCTAATTAATTTCGCGATTTGAATAAAATCGAAAATTGTTGTTTTGGTAATGATGTCAATGGCTATGAAAGAAAAGATAAAAATTCCGCACAATACTTTAAGTTTCCCACTGGAATTAATACCACTGAAAAAAACTTATAGTTATCGGATTTGATCCTACGCCCCTTCAGGGCTCTGTTTAATTTCAATTCCTTTTCTATTATCTTACGCCCTTTCAGGGCTAAGAAAAGTTAATTAATTTCGCGATTTGAATAAAATCGAAAAATGCTATTTGGTAGTGTTTGCTGTGGATTTGATGGAATTGATAGATTTTCTGCATATTATCGGAGTATGATTTTCAGAATGAACTCTTGATTTATGTTCTTAGCCCTGAAAGGGCGTAAGACAATAGAAAAAGTAATCCCCGAAGTTTAAGCCCTGAAGGGGCGTAAGATCAAATTTAGGTTAGCCCTGACTTATAAAGAATCAATGAACTATTTCTGCCTTATTTTACTATTGACTTACAGGTCGTATAACGGTTAACATTCAACGTTGAACGTAAACCCCTAAACCTATAAACTACAAACTAGAACGTATAACGTAAAACGTATAACGTGGAACGTATAACGTAGAACGTTTTGAAAATCGTTAGTATATTAATTCCTAATCAACTCATCATGAATTATATGAAAGTCCTGTCTGCATTCGCGCTTATAATCTGCCTCGCTTCTGTTTCAATAGCTCAGCCTTTAAAATCTGTACCCTACCAGGATGGCGAGCAGAAATTAAATGGTCTTGTGACATCGAATGCCGGCAAAAAAATGCCGGGAGTATTGATCCTGCCTGCATGGAAAGGTATCGATGAGGAAGCAAAAACAGCGGCGCTTGAGCTGGAGAAACAGGGATATATTGCTTTCATTGCTGATATCTATGGAGAAGGAAATATTCCGGCCGATAATGCTGCTGCAGGCAAGGCTGCCGGTGCATACCGCAGCGATTATAAGGCTTACCAGAAAAGAATTGAACTCGCCTTACAACAGTTAAAAAAATCAGGAGCTGATCCCGATAAAATAGCTGTGATCGGATATTGCTTTGGCGGAACCGGCGCCCTGGAAACCGCGCGTGGAAATCTGCCAGTGAAAGGTGTGGTTTGTATTCATGGCGGACTTGGTAAAGCAAAAGACAGAACCAATAGTCCTTTAAATACCAAGATCCTTGTTGAGAATCCTGCTGAAGACCGTGGTGTTACAGTAGAGGATATGAACAACCTGGTTACTGAAATGAATGAAGGCAAAGCCGACTGGCAGATTATCACCTATGCTTATAGCAAACACACATTCACAGATCCGAAATCACAGGACTATAACGAAGTGATGGCCAAAAGAGCATGGAATCATACGCTGCTTTTTTTGAAAGAAACACTTAAGTGAGAGAAAGAGAAAGAGGTGAGAGATAGAGGAACAGCCAGATGGGAGGCGTGAGTCTTGAGTCGTGAGACTTGAGTCGTGAGTCTGGAGACTGGAAACTGGAGTCTGGAAACTGGAAGAGAGAGAGGAGTAGCCGATCGCGGGTTCGACGTTATATGTTATACGTTTTACGTTATACGTTGAAAGAAACAGAAAACAGAAACAGAAACAGGAGAAGAAAGAGAAAGAGGAGAGAGAAAGAGGAACAGCCAAATGCAGGTTTTACGTGGAAAGACAAGAAACAGAAAACAGAAACAGGAAGGCACCAGACAGCAGATTGGTGCAACTTCTATGTGTGTATTCCTATGTTTCTAATGTGCCTATGTGGCGGATGTTTAACCATGATATAAAGAAGATTGGCAATTACATAATCAAAAGTCCCAAGTCCCTGTTCTGGGAGGCTTAAGGCTCAAACTCAATCCTAACCACTAAATACTTCTTCTGTCTACCGTCTTCCGTCTCCCAGCCTACTTCATAATTACCATCTTTTTAGTATCAACTTTTTTCCCATCTGCGAAGAGAATATACAAATAATCACCTGCAGGTAAGATTCCCGAGTCAATAGTTATATTGTTCATTCCATTCGCGACAGCGTAGGATTTTATCAATTGACCACCTGCATTATAAACCTCAAGTTTCGCCTGTTTTACGGCAGAGGGAATAAAACATCGCACAATTGTATTCTGCGTAAACGGATTCGGTGCATTCTGCAAAAGATAAGCGCTACTTGCAGTACTGGCTCCATTTGTAGCAGGATTTCTGTTACCGGAAAGGTTTTGCAACTGGTTCTGTAACTGATCAATCTGGTGTTGAAGTTCTTCAATAACAGATTGCTGTTCCTGCATGCCTTTTATTAGAACAGGTATTAGTTCCGTGTAATTGACTGCTTTAAATTCGATATCCGGCGCTGCTCTTCCACTCATTCTTTCTTCATCACCTGCCGGCTGGAATTTTGTATTCTTCACAAGGCCAGGCAATACTTTTTCGAGTTCTTCTGCAATCAGTCCGTACCGTTCTCCCTGTGGCAGGTTCATCAATTTCATATTGCCTTCATCTTTAAACCGGTACTTTTTTGGATGCAACTGATTTATGATATCCATTCCCGTAGTAAGATCTTCAATATTTTTTTTCAGCTTTTCATCTGAAGCAACGAAAGCGCCTGAAGTATAAACGCTTCCGGCAAAAAAACCTGCGTAATTGTTGGCATTCTTTGTGATGCCATAAATTCCGATTCCCTGGTTTGCGCTTCCCTGGATCGCAGTTGACACACCGGTAGCAGTCCCCCAGACACAGGCATCATAACTCGTGGCGCTCGTTTTTTGAACCAAAACTCCAGCCAGCAAACCTGATTTAGTAGAATTAAATGCATAGGCGTTCCCGCCATCAGTAACATATATTCCATTATGGGATGCGGTGGCGTTTACATTCAGCGCATACCCGGCATTAAAATTTCCATTGATGCCAACAGGGAATGAAGTAGTGAGATTTCCTGTTGAATTAACTGAAACAGCTCCATATGAACCGAGGTATGTATAACCACCATAATAATTGAGGTACAACGATGCTGCCGTTCCATTATATCTCGACTGTATCACATTTACATCCATGGCCATATTATAACCGTTCAGCTCGCCAAGAACCAGATTTCCGGGTGTGGTAAGAGAAGCAAATTCAGGACTCACCACATTCAGTTTTGCCACAGGGGTAGAAGTACCTATTCCGACATTTCCGGTGTTAAAGAAAATATCAGGCGATGATGATTTCCATTGTGAAGATGCAGATGCTGCTGTTGATTGTGTCGTTCCATCGGGGAAACTGACACTATAAGTATGAATAGTTTTCCACCGCTTCGCAGTAGTTCCCAATGCGAGTGAATTATTTGTTGCAGGTGTTAACGCGGCGTTCACCTGCGTGTTTGCATTCAGATTCGATAGGGTTGTATTGGCCCCGACCGGGTTCCATCCGTTATTGTAATAATAAAATCCTGGTGAATTATTTGTCTGGTAGATGAGCAGACCATTTACTGCAGACGACACCAGGATAAGATCACGTTGTGCTGAAGTCATTCGTGGAATTAAAATCCCCTTTGCTGTTGATTTAACTTCAAGTATTGCAGAAGCTGATGGTGTCATCAGACCAACAGCAACGCTGCCGGTATTAAAAAAAATATCCTTTGTTGAAAATTTCCACGGCGAAGCAGATGTCTGCGTTGTGCCATCGGCAAAACTAACACCGTAAGTGAATACATTTTTCCATCGTTTTGAGGCAGTTCCAAGAGAATACAGGTTATCAGTTCCTGGAATCAGACTTGAATTCACCGAAGTAGTTACGCTCAGGTTCGACAGCGTTGGATTTGCCCCGATGGGTCTCCACATATCATTATAATAATAAAATCCCTTCTGATTATCCGTCTGAAAAATGAGTAGTCCATTGGCACTGCCGCCTACCGGAACTGCATCACGTTGTGCCTGCGTCATCCTTGGTATCAGGATACCTTTTGTTGTTGATTTGACATCAAGCAAAGCAGATGACAGTGGTGTGCCCGTGCCAATTCCTACATTTCCTGTTGCGGGAAATATATTCTGCGCAGAAATAGTCAACTGAAAGAAACAAAAGCAAAATAAGAAGCTCGCCCCGCACAAATGAAGGTGTAAATTCTTCTTCATAAACTTTAATTTAATGATGAGAAAATCATTTCATAAGGACGCGGGCTACTAAGGGAGATAGAAGGAAATGGATATGATGCTCTAATCTTAGCGGTTCAATAGTGGATTGTAAGTAGAATCAGAAAGCCATCTGAATATAAACATTTTAATTCATGTGAATTAAAGCTTGCATCTATCTTTTTTGAAGATGTTATTCAATCGCTCACGTTAAACGTTAAACGTTGAACGTTAAACGTGAGTGAGAGCTCAGAAATTAAACACCAGTTTTGCAAATAACCTCAGGCCATTTCCTCCCATCTGAACAGCATCCCAGGGGCCACCAGTTTCATTATTAAATGCCCAGCCGCGGGCCTGTGGATTTATTCCAAGATCAGGATGGATATTGAAAATATTGTCGCAACCTGCATAAACTGAAAGTGCCTGTGAAATCTGGAAGCCTGCATAAATATCCACGGGTAATTTGCCGCCGTATTCATAACGGTCAGGCACAAGGCCTGTACCGTCATCTTTCGGAACCATGGGATTGATGCCTAATCCATCTTCTCCATAGCCCAGCAGCGTCACCTTTCCAAAATAAGTAAGTCTTGTGCCGATGGTGTATCGCTGCCATCCATATTCCAGGTTGAAACCACCTTTCAGATCAGGTGCAGAAGCAAGGATAAATGCTTTTTCACGATCGCTCAGAAAAGAATTAGTAAGGAATTCAGAGCCGGATAATTCAGCAGGAACATTTACTTTGGAAATTTCCATATGCTGCCAGTTGCCTGTGAATAAAGCACGGAATGAATTTTTACTCCACTTTTTATAATATTCGATAACAATATCGAGGCCCCTGTTTTTGGTGTCGACTGCATTTGAGAAAAATTGCGCCAATGCGATATTGTTGTCATGAAGTTCCTGCGCCAGATCCTGGTTCAGATCCGGATCGTCGGCATCAAACTGACCGGTCAGTACCACACGGTCTTTTACGTTAACCATATAGCCATCCACTGTAATACTGAGATAGGGCATGGGCTTCCATGTGAAACCAATACTTGCATTCACGCTTTTTTCCTGGGTGAGTTCAGGAATTCCTGCTTTACGGGTGATATCAAGATAGTTTGGCACAATGCGGACCTCAGCTATATTTCCACCCTGTACAGTTGTGAAGGTGGAACTGAAATTGATCTGTGCAAGTGAAGGTGCACGGAAACCTGTACTGATTGAACCCCTGATATTGAAATGCGGTTTTATTTTATACCGGGCAGCGAGTTTATAATTTAATGTAAAACCAAAATCACTGTAATTCTCGGCACGCAATGCTCCGTTTAAAAGGAAGTCAGGACTGATATCGAGTTCCGCATCTGCATATGCACCGATCACGCTTCTGTTTGAAGTTATTTCATCACCGGGCTGATATCCGGGAAAACCTTGTGAGCCGGTTGCTTTTTCACCTGTTGGATCATAATTGGTATATGATGCTGGTTCTCCTGCGTAAAGTAAATAACGCTCATACCTGTACTCGGCACCTAATGCCAGGTTAAGACCTTGTGCAACGGTGAAGAATTTTTTCGAGAAATTGACATTCACCGTATTCTGCAGAAAATTAAATCCGCCATCATCAAAATGATTCTGATCAGGACCTAAAGATGCATTGAATGTTCTGTCGCCAAAAAAATGAAAATTATTATGGCCGAGGGTATTGCTGAAATCCCAGGTCCAGTTGGAAGTTGATCCACCTTTTACGCCGGCTGCGAGTGAAGCGTCAAGTATATAGGTTTGTATATGCGGATTATAAAAAGTGTCAGCGTCAGCTGAAATCTTCATGATATCCGGAACATAAATCAGGGAACCGTTTGATGTTGTCGGAAAGCGGTCAGGACGTGCAGAAAAATTACGCGTAAATGCATATGCATCGGAGGCTTTGTAGTTGATACCGCCAAAAGCATAAATAGTGGTTGTGCCTTTTAAAGGCAGTTCCATGTTCAGAAAACCACCTCCGCCGGTAAGTGAGCCGTCACCATGTGCGCGCCGGTAGACATTTGTATACATGAAATCTTCACTGCCGCTCACAGTATCCAGGGCCTGTCTGTATGTTTTTGCCTGTGATGTGAAATACCCCGTAATATTCAGAAATCCTTTCTGACCAAGTTGAAATCCGTAGTTACCGTTGAAGGTGAAATTGTTGCCATCGAGTTTACTATCATATACATATTGCTGGTAACCGGGCTCCGTAGCGGGATTGTATTTCCCGTCGAGATAGCCGCTCCATCCGATATTGCCATTGAATTTTCCAATAGATTTTTTCGTAATGATATTGATAACACCGGCGATTGCGTCAGAACCATACTGCGCAGATGCGCCATCGCGTAATACTTCTACACGATCTATTGCACCTGTGGGAATGGCAGAAAGGTCTGTACCTGAATTACCGCGACCCCTGGTGCCGAAAACTGCTACGAATGCTGTCTGATGCCGGCGTTTTCCATTGATCAGCACGAGGGTCTGATCAGGCCCCAGGCCCCGGAGAGTTGCGAGGTCGATATGATCCGCACCATCGGAACCACTTTGTTTATTATAGTTGAAAGAAGGAACACTGAAATTGAGAATTGAGCTCACATCCATACGACCTGAGGAAGCTGATGCCGGGGTCATATTTACCACATCGATAGGTACAGGTGTTTCAAGCCTGATTCTCCCCGCCGAGCGCGTTCCGACAAGAACCACATCGCGCAGTGTTGTTTCCCTTGGTATTAACCTTGCAACAACAAAATTATCATTGCCTACGGTTATCGTTGCAGGGAAATAGCCAACCAGTGTAATTTCAAGCTGATTACCGACAGCTGTGGTTATTGTGAATTCACCATTGTTATTGGTGATCGTACTTGTCTGCGTTCCTTTTACGGTTACTGTCGCCTTTGCAACAGGTACGCCGGAGGAGTCAGCTACAACTCCTTTGATCGTTTTTTCCTGCGCATTCAGAAAAACACATATGAATAAGGCGACAGTGAGTACGAACGGTTTCAGTAACATCATGGAGTAAAAATTATACGGTTCAGCCTATTTACAATTTAAACAATTTCCATGATGTTCACCGGGTTATTATGGCTTTGTACGCGGTTTTTATCCCGGAGTATCATAATGTTTCTATATTCTTATTTTCTCTTATAAGCTCATTTGGAATACCTGGGTCACTTTATTTCAGATTGGGATATTCTCCAGCCTGCAGCCTGAAACATTCTGAATTATAATTTCTAGCTTGCCGTAAAAACAGAAATGACTAACAGCGATCCCAAAAGGTTTGCAACTACTGCGGTACAGTCAGGTAAAATGGAGAACAGCGCGCATCCGCATGCTACACCTATTTTCGCCAGTTCAGCCTTTACTTTTGATAGTGCTGAACAGGGAATGCGGAGATTCTCAGGAGCAGAAGAAGGTTTTACTTATTCCCGCTTTGGAAATCCTACCACCAAGGCTGCGGCTGATGCGATCGCTGCCCTGGAGGCGCATGGCTTGCAGGATGAGTCAGGTAGCCCGGTTCTGTTAAAGGCGCTCTTACATGCCAGCGGCCAGGCAGCAATGTCAACACTTTTTTTATCTAACCTTTCTGCAGGCGATACCATTCTCGCATCGAAATCGCTTTATGGCGGCACTCATGAATTTCTTACAAATCTGTTACCGCGGTTTGGAGTAAACACCATTTTTTCTGACATGAAAGACATGGATAAGCTGAATGATACACTCAGGAAAGATCAGACTATCAGGATGCTTCATCTTGAAACACCGGCAAACCCGACCATGCAATGCGTCGATATAGCTGCCGTTGCAGAAGTTGCAAAACAAAATGGAAGGAAAGTAAGTGTTGATAACACCATTGCAACGCCTTTCCTGCAGCAACCATTTAAGTTTGGAGTGGACTTTGTATTTCACTCAACAACAAAATTTCTGAACGGGCATGGAAATGCGATCGGTGGGGTTCTTGTAGGAAATGATTCCGTACTGATGAATGGCCCCGTATATAACACACATAAATTACTGGGCGGTAACAGCAATCCTTTTGATGCATTCCTTTTACTGCAGGGTTTGAAAACGCTGCCATTACGAATGAAAAAGCACTGCAGTAATGCTATGAAACTGGCTGAATTTCTGAGCACTCATGATAAAGTGGCCGTCGTTAACTACAACGGGCTTCCCTCACATCCTGATTTTATTATTTCTACCAGGCAGATGCATCGCCCCGGGGCTGTATTCAGTTTTGAACTCAAAGGTGGTTTTGATACGGCTGTTAAATTTATCAATCGCTTACAGGTATGTGTACGCGCAGTTTCTCTTGGAACTGCTGATACACTTATTTCACATCCCGCATCAATGTCGCATTCCGGTATGTCACCCGCCGACCGACTGAAATCCGGGATCAGTGATGGGCTCATCCGCATGAGTGTTGGACTGGAAGATTGTGATGATCTGATTAATGATCTTGAAGAAGCGTTGAAGGTTGAACGTTGAACGTTTAACGTTTAACGTTAAACGTTCAACCTGCTTTCCTAATTTATGAGGTAAATGCCAGTGCCTGCGCTTCCTGTTTCTGCTTATCAAGAAAAACCCACGATACAATCAGGAGTACCAGGAATGCAATCGGCATGATAGCACCAGCTGCATCACCCTTGATAAAATGCGCGATAACCGCTGAAACAAATGTCAATGCAAAACCGGCATAGGCCCATTCCTTAACCCTGCGTGGTATTGCGGGCACAAGCAATACAAATGCACCTATGAGTTTTGCAATTCCTAATTCAACACGGAAGTACGGAGGGAATCCCAGGAACTGAAAACCTTCCGAAACTTTCGGATTTGTGAAATAGCTGTAAGCACTGAAAAGCATCATAACACCAACGATCCCCGTAACTGACCAGTAGATAATCTTATTTTTTTTCATGGTTTTTTGTTTTTTGAAGACACAAACTTATGTACATTTGCTTTACTTTAGATAGTACTTTACTACTGGATAGTACTATACAATAGGATAGTAAAGCAATATTTATATGGCACTATTTGAAAAAAGAGCTGAACATTCGGCTCATGAATGTTCGAGGCAGATCATTCCGGTAAGAGACGCGCTGGAAGTTCTCAACGGCCGCTGGAAGCTTCCCATCCTTATCGCATTGTCATTCGGGGCAAAACGGTTTAAGGAGATTTCGAGAGATATCCCGGGCATTACAGATAAAATGTTATCCAAAGAGCTGAAAATGCTCGAAGCCAACCAGCTTATTCTGAGGCGCGTGTTTGATGATTTTCCTCCTGTTGTTGAATATTCAATTACGAAGCACGGAGAATCCCTGGGGAAGGTAATTGAGGAACTGAGGATCTGGGGAATGGCGCATAGGAAGAAGATTATTGGTAAGTAGTTCATAGTTCTTAGTTCATAGTTTATAGATAGACGGTAGACTGTAGACGGGAGACAGTAGAAGTTTATAGATGGGAAGTTGATAGTGGCGAACGAAGTGAAATCTATCTGAGTTCCTGGTCGTAAATGTATTCGATTGAAATTTTTTGATGATAGTGTCCCCGGCTTACAACTAAAGCCTATTAACTTCTACTGTCTTCTGTCTACTATCTTCCATCTTTCCAGAAACCCTATTCACTTCTACTGTCTTCTGTCTACAGTCTTCCGTCTTTTCAGATAGACAGTAGACAGAAGACGGGAGACAGTAGAAGTTTATAGATGGGAAGTAGATAGTTACGTACAAAGCAAAATCTATTTGAGTTCCTGGTCGCGAATGAAATCAATATAATTTTTATAGTTGTGTTCCTTGCTACCAACTAAACCCTATTGACTTCTACTGTCTACTGTCTACAGTCTTCCGTCTTTCCAGAAAGCCTATTCACTTCTACTGTCTTCTGTCTACTGTCTTCCGTCTTACCAAAAACTAAGAACTATGAACTGTGAACTATGAACTATGATCTTCAATAACGAAGTTGATTATATTTGCTATTGGCGAATCTGTTATTAAAATCAGATTAAAAAACATCGTTTAAGCCTTACTGTTATTAATATGATGCAGAGAATACTCCTGGTGGAAGATGAGGCCAATGTGCTTTCATTCATAAAAAGAGGATTGACCGAAGAAGGTTATGATGTGGAAACAACTGCTAATGGAAATGATGGTCTGAAAATGGCCATTCAATACCGGTTTGATCTTATTATCCTGGATATCATGCTTCCTGGTATTAACGGTCTTGATATCTGCCGTGAAATCCGGAATCAGCAGATACAGACACCGGTTCTGTTTCTTACGGCACTTGGTACATCAGAGAATGTGGTTATAGGTCTGGACAGAGGTGCGGATGATTACCTCGTAAAACCGTTTAAGTTTAACGAACTGCTGGCAAGAACACGTGCGCTGATCCGCCGGAAACTTGGTATTCAGCAGGCACAGCAGAGCCGGGAGGATAGCAAGTACAGCATTGATGACCTTGAACTGGACGATTATACAAAAACAGTTAAACGCGGAACAAGCAATATCAGTCTTACAACAACTGAATACAAACTATTACTTTTATTTCTGAAGAATCAGCGCCGCGTGCTTTCCCGGACGGAAATCCTGGAGTCAGTATGGGATCTGAATTTTAATATCGGCACCAATGTGGTGGATGTATATGTGAACTATCTGCGCAAAAAAATTGATCGCGAAAAGGCGAATAAACTTATTCATACCGTTGTAGGTATGGGCTATGTTTTAAAAGAAGGAAATGAAAACTCAAACTAAAATTGCACTGATTTTTTTTGCGTTGAGTTTGTCCATTATTTTACTGCTGAGTTTATCGATTTATTATTTTTCTACAAGACATTTCTATACTGAATTTAATGTACGGCTGAAGATCCGGGCTGTAGTGGCCGCACGTGTCGAACTGGATCACCAGGATGAATCCGCAACCGGGTTCAGGGAAATCAGGGAAAAGCACCTTGAGAAGCTTCCGGATGAGAAGGAGTATTTTTTCGCGGTACGTGCCGACGGAAATTATGCTGATGTGATGGCAAAATTGAAATTGCCAAAGATCTTCTTTGAAGAAGTAATTGCGACCGGAAATGCTACACATCGTATCGGCAATACCTTGTTAACCGGCTTAAAATACGAGAGCAGAAAAGGAAGCTATATTGTGATCGTTTCAGCCAGTAACAGGTATTATGCTGAACACCAGGTATACCTCCGGCATATTCTCATTATCGCGATACTGCTGGCAACAATGCTTACATTTTTTATTTCCATCCTGTTCTCGAAAAAGGTTTTTAACCCCGTGCGCCAGATTACCGATAAGGTGAAGGAAATCAGTTCCGAGCATATGCACCTTCGGGTGGAACAGAAAAATTACAGCGATGAAATAAGTGATCTTGTTACCACCTTTAACCATATGCTCGACAGGCTGGAAACAGCGTTTGAAACTCAGAATAATTTTATCAGCAATGCTTCTCACGAGCTTGGAAACCCGCTTACTGCCATTATCGGCGAAGCAGATGTGGCACTCAGTAAGGACCGTGCGCCGGCTGACTACCGTGCATCTTTACAGATCGTTTTAAATGAAGCTGAGCGGCTGGAGCGTATTACAAAATCATTATTGTTCCTTGCACAAACAGGTTTTGACCGGAGGAAGCAATCGATGCAGGTACTGCGTGCTGATCAGCTTATCTGGGATGTTAAGGAAACAATTGACAGGCTGATACCGGATAACAAAGTCTATGTTAATCTGAACCTCGTTCCCGAAAATTATGAGAAACTGAAAATCCGTGGAAATGCGCAACTCCTTCACCTTGCTATCAGCAACCTGGTGAATAATGGTTGTAAGTATTCAGGAAATAAACCTGTAGAAATTTCGATTGGTTCCGAAGGCCAGTTTGTAAGTATCACCATCAGGGATGAAGGGATAGGTATACCTCCTTCAGAACTGAAATATATCTATGATCCTTTTTTCCGTGCTTCAAATACCCGCCAGTTTGAGGGTTATGGAATTGGCCTCCCGTTATCAAGGAATATTATACGCATGCATGGCGGATCCCTCCAGATCGAAACCGTGCTCGACAAGGGCACCACAGTACATGTCAGTCTGCCACTTACTGCTCCAGCACCTGTCGGTTCCTGAGGTATAACTAGGTCGGATACACGAAAATCCTGATTTCGGGCCTACACTTATTTTAATACTAATCTAATTCGATTTTAATCGGTTCCTGAAGCCGGGAGCTTATTTTGCAACATAATATTCTCGTATTCAGGCCATGTTAAATATAGAATATCCAAAACCCAAAACATTCTGTACCACTATTCCGGAAACAGTCCAGGTGTACGATGTCTCCTGGATGTTTTCAGGGTCCTGCAAATTGCAGGACCTTATTTTGTTAAGAAAGCTTAAGTTTATTTTTTTTTTATCACCCTTTAACATTAGAATTTTATTTGCATACCGGCAAGCTCCATTTCATTATGCCCACGTACAAATCCATAGTACAGGCATCCCACAAATGTTTTTTCGGCACCCGGATAAAATGAGCCTGCAACAATCCCAAATTCCTGTAATTCCTCAGGGAGTTCTACAAACTTTTCATCCTGTGCTTTGCCTGTTTCATCAAATGCCGAGATTTTGATTCCATATGCGGACTCCTTTTTTTTAAGTCCATTGTTTCTTCGCAAAACTATGTACATTTTATTATCATAAAGGATGGGTAATGCGAGCGCAGTGGAAGTATGCGAATCGAGATTGTCAACATCTGCTTCAATTCCTTTACTCCAGCGAACCTTTCCACTGGCATCGATATAACAATGTACAATGATGCCGTATTCCCAATAATCCCGGGTTGAACCATTTGTGCCTGTTGACACAGTTCTTAAAATCATGGACTGCCCAAGTGCGTAGAATCCGCCATCATTCCGCGGAGTAATTTTTGAAAATTTTAAAATGTTGGTTCCCTTATTCTTCTTTATATCTTTTTCACTCAATTCTTTTGATAATAGTTCTTCATTGAAATCCTGCTGATCCCTGCCAGTGACTGCGAGTGTGATTGGATCATATTTCGCAGTATAAATTCCATGACCACCTTGCTCTTTGTTCCTGCTGTAATCATGAAACAAAGAAACAATCGTGGGTCTTTCTTTCGAATCAAGTAAAAAGCTGGGACGCAGCAGCGATTTATCGGGCAGGCCGATATCCTTTGTTACTATTTTTTCTCCGGAAGTACTTATGGCATGTAACTCAAAAATGGTGTTGTCCTCACCTTGCGATTCTTTGCGTTCGGCACGTGATTTCTCTGATGATACCAGGATATAAACTGTGCCGCTGTTACTCAATGCGATATCAGTAATTCTCGAATTGTCATGCAGCGGCATCTGCGTAAAAACTTCTTTCAGAATATTAAGATCAGTGTCGTACAAACGGATTTTAATACCGGCAATATTATTTTCATTTGCCGGCATGACCACTGCAAGTTTTGATGAATCGTTACTGATCCTGAAACGGAACTCTTCCCTTACGTTAAGGTTGTGACGACCATCAACGAATCCATCACGTTTTCCGGTTTTAGCACCTCCAAATATAGAATATGAAATTTCGCCCATATTTATCGCGATCTTTCCAAGAGGCTTGATATTATTATCAAAAAACCGGGCATACATTGAAAATGTTCTTGCTGTAGTATGACCCTTTATAGAATAAAATCCGAGGATCCGACCTTTCCATTGGAAAACATCTGTGAATATGACTTTGTCCTCGTCCATCCCTTCAGCTACCAGCGGATTCAGGTACACAGTCCCTTTATCAGCCAGGTTATTAGTCGAATACCTGGCAATATTTGTTCTTACATTGTTATTGAAATCAAAGGATTTTCCAAAATCGCTGATTACAACCATGTAATTATTGCCCGCAGTTCCCACCGGGTTTTCAATTTTTGAATTTCGTTTTTGGATCATCTCCGCCCGCGAACCGAATTTCACTGACTGGGCCTGTATTGAAAAAGATAATCCGCTCATAACTGCTAATGCAAAGATTTTTTTCTTCATGTTCTGATATTAATCCGGGCTAGATAAAGTTGAATTTAACTGGCGGTCCTTCGCTTGTTTTTTCTGCAAAAAAGTTATTTGAGTTCAAAGTAAGTGAGCAGTATACATATCGTTAAGCTGCGCAAATTTATTGTACCACAGCTCTATTTAAAAGGTTTATAATCAAATTACTATTTGATATGATTTGTATTTCAGCCATTACTTTAGTCATATGAGATAATAGCCCGCAACTGAAAATTCTTTCCCTGGATTACCGCAATTAAAACTGTCTGGACTGATAAGGGTATTGAGTTAAATTGCACAGGTATAGATCTAAAATAACTGTTATATGGAAGAACTTAAACGCAGGAAATTCCTGCAACTCTCGGCCCTTTCTGCACTTCCCGCATTTCTGCCGGCTGTTCATGCATTTTCCGCTCCTGCATTAACTTCCCTGACCAAAGAAAAATATTCCCCAGGTGAGATGGCAGATACAGATGTAGTTTCATTCGTATCCGAAGGCCCCAATTATAATCCTGTTGAATATGTAAAAAAATTGCAGGAAATAATGGCGGGTTCGGAAATCAGCCGTGATTTTTATGGGCAGGGTGGGGTAATAGAACAGTTGTGTAAAAAAATGGCGAAGGTCACAGGAAAAGAAGCAGCTGTATATATTCCTACCGGAACATTGGCGAATCAGCTTGCGATATCGGTTCTCTCCGGAGAAAACAGTAAAGTGTTTGTTCAGGAAACAAGCCATGTATACCGTGATGAAGCAGATGCTTCGCAGACTTTGTATAACAAACGTTTGATCCCGCTGGCTAAAGGCGGAACATTTTTTACTGCAGAAGAGTTGGAAGCTTCGGTTAATTATCACAGGCAGGAAGAGGTATTTAAAACAGGCGTTGGTGCGGTATCTATTGAAGTGCCGGTTCGTCGTACGGATAACTGTACAGTGCCTTATGAAGAAATAAAAAAGATATCGGCATATTGCAAAAAGAATAATTTCAAGCTTCACCTGGATGGTGCGCGGCTGCACCTGGCTTCAGCTTTTACCGGAGTTTCGGTTAAAGAATATGCGGATCATTTTGATACGGTATATATGTGTATGTACAAATACCTGGGTGCAAATGGTGGAGCCATTCTTTGCGGTGCTAATGACCTGATCAGCAAAATGGATCACCTGGTAAAAATCCATGGTGGCAGCATATTTTCGAATTGGCCGAATGCAGCGATCGCACTGCACAATCTTGAGGGAATCGATGAAAGAATGAAAAAGATGGTTTCAAAATGGACTGAACTTTCTGCTTTACTGAACAAGGTTCCCGGTTTAAAAATAACTGCACCAGCGGGTAATACCAATGTGTTTCTTTTGAATGTTTCTGCGAAGATAAAAGTTGCGGAAATGAAGGATTCATTAAGGAAGAAATTCTTCATCTATACCGCAATTGCAGACGAAAAAGGGACCATACGTCTCCATATCAATGAAACTCTGCTTAAGCGCGATAATGAATCTATCGTAAAAGCATTTTCGGAATCCGTTTCTTCCGCCAGTTCATGATAAAAATTAATTATGAAATTTGATCCACTGAAAGATTACAGTATTCACGACCTGAAAGATCCGGAACACCTGGTAAACTGGAATTTCAGTGAACTGATCAAAACACTGATTACATTAGCAGCTGACCCTGACCGGCAGTTGGAAATCATGAACAGCAATAATGCAGCGAATGAAATGTTGCTCGACTTTGAATCCTTCTATGGTCTGTCAGCAAGGAAATATCTGCAGGCGAAACTTATCAATTATCCCCAGGCGGAGGCATTGGATGAATTGAAAGAAATGCTGGATATTCAGGAACAGGAAGAAGATGATTCCGATACCCTGTTTGAAGATCCGCTTTGGGAAACAATCAGGGAGAAAGCCGCATCAGTTTTACAATTTATGGACTTTGGGAATCTCGATCTTCAACTGGAAAAAACTTTTAAGAGCGAGGAGAAGCCTGGTGGTGAAAGACAGAATTCGGAACAGATCCGGAGAAAAATTGTGAGAAAGAAGTAATTTTCAATGCAATATCTGTGGCAAAAGGAAAAGAAAACCTGATTCCTGTAAAACTGGCTAAACCGGGTCAGCGTGCGCTCGCTTCAGCAGGAATAAAATCTTTGAAAGACCTTACAAACTGGACAGAAAAAGACTTTTCAAACCTCCATGGAATTGGTCCGAATGCCATCAGTGCTTTAAAAAAAGCGATGGCAACGGAGGGGTTGAAATTCCAAAACTGATTCAGTAGAATTTTACGCATCTTTATCTGCCCGCGCAAATCTCCCTAAATCAGATATACTATGTTTTTACGAACCTTTCTTTATATCATTTTACTATGCCTTGTTCAGGATCTTCAATCGCAGGATACTCGCTTATTACGTGATCCGGACATCAGCGAAAAACAGGTTGTATTCAATTATGCAAATGATCTCTGGATCGTTGATAAAGGAGGTGGTGCTGCAAGAAGACTTACCAGTTACCAGGGCTCTGAATTTAATCCACGCTTTTCACCAGACGGTTCGCTGGTAGCATTCAGCGGACAGTACAATGGAAATACTGACGTGTATGTTGTAGCGACCCAGGGAGGTGAACCAAAACGACTTACATGGCATCCCGGTGCAGATATTGTAAACAGCTGGAGCCCCGATGGCAAAATTGTATTCGGATCCATGCGGGAATCTGTTCCCTATGGAAATAATAAAATGTGGAAGACTGACACATCAGGAAAATTCCCGGAGGCTCTCCCAATACCAAGGGTTAACCGTGGATCTTTTTCTGAAGATGGAAATTATTTCGCTTATGAGCTTGTTCAGCCATGGGACGAAGAATGGCGTAATTACAGGGGTGGTCAAAACAGGCCGATCTGGGTACAGGATCTGAAAGATAACAGCATAAAGGTATTGCCATGGGAAAACAGTCATGACCTGCAACCGGTATGGCTTAACCGAAAAATTTATTTTTTGTCAGACCGCGATTTTGCCATGAATGTTTATGAATTCGATCCGCAGAGTTCAAAACTGGAGCAACTGACACATTTCATAGACTTCGATGTCAAGCATATTTCTGCAGGAGGTGGCAGCCTCATATTTGAATACGGCGGTGATCTTTATACATTAAATCCCCAGGCAAAATCGCCACAGAAATTATCCATCCAGGTAAGAGGCGATTTTCCATGGCTTCAGCCGCAATGGAAGAATGTTTCTTCCCGTCTGCAAAACGGATCTTTATCGCCAGGTGGCAAAAGAGCATTGTTCGAATCACGCGGCGAAATATTAACGGTTCCTGCCGAAAAAGGCGATGTCCGTAACATCAGTAATTCACCAGGATCGAGAGAGCATGATGCAATCTGGTCGCCTGACGGAAAAAGCATCGCCTGGTTTTCTGATGTTAACGGTGAATACAGCCTGATGATTGCGTCACAGTCGGGCCAGGAAAAACCACGCGAGATAAAAATTCCAAATCCCACTTTCTATTATTCTCCCACCTGGTCACCTGACGGAAAATTCATTGCCTATACTGATCATATACAACAGTTATGGATGACCGAAATCGCAAATGGTAAAACAACACTTGTTGACCGTGATACATACCTGCATCCGGAAAGAACTATAAATCCTGTATGGTCTCCCGACTCTAAATGGTTGGGGTATTCGAAAAGACTGGCAAACCAGTATCATGTGATCATGGCATACTCCATTGCGCAGTCAAAAGGTCTGCAACTGACAGATGGCTTGTCTGACGCGGTTTCGCCCGCCTGGGATGCCTCGGGAAAGTACCTCTATTTTCTTGCGAGCACAAACCTGGCACTTGCTTCGGGTTGGCTTGATATGAGTTCACTGGAGCGACCGGTTCGCAGATCTGTATATTTTATTGTACTCAAAAAAGGCGAGCCCTCACCATTACTGCCTGAAAGTGATGAAGAAGCAAAAGACAAAGAACAGGCTGCTGTTGACTCATCAGTAAAAGAAGCAAAAAAATCTACAGCAAAGAAAGATGCGCCAAAAGAAGCGGAACCCGCAAAAAGCCTGGTTACAATCGATATGGATGGGATCAGTCAAAGAATTCTTTCTGTTGGGATGATCGATCGTGATTATAATCTGCTTAAGTCAGGTGTGGCAGGAGAGATTTTTGTTCAGGAGAATATTCCCAATCAACCCGGACAAACACTGCACAAATACAGCCTGAAAAACCGCAAAGAGGAAAAGTACATGGATGCGATTCAGTATTTTACGCTGAGCTCTGATGGTAAAAAAATTCTGCTGAATAACGGCGCCCAGTGGATTGTTACGGAATCAACTTCCGTACCTGCTCCCGGATCAGGCACTTTGAATGTATCCGGTGCTGAAATATATGTAGACCCGCCCCAGGAATACAAACAGATTTTCCGCGAAGCCTGGCGTTATCAGCGCGACTTCCTTTATGTGAAAAACGTGCATGGCGCCGACTGGAATAAAATTTACCAGAATTATTCTCCATTGATTCAGTATGTGGCACACAGGAACGACCTGAATTACCTGCTTGATATTCTCGGCGGGGAAGTAAGCATCGGCCATTCCTTTGTTTCGGGAGGTGATATGCCTGAAACAGGATATGTTTCAACCGGTCTGCTGGGGGCCGACTACGAAATTTCGGGTAACCGGTACCGTATCAAAAAAGTCTATAACGGCGAAAACTGGAATCCGGGTCTGCGATCACCACTGAGTGCTCCGGGTGTAGATGTAAAAAGCGGCGACTATATAATTTCAGTTGATGGTACGGATTTAACAGGCGGAATGAACCTGTATAAATTATTTGAAAACAAGGCAAATAAACAGGTATCCTTAAAGGTGAGTAAGAATGCAGATGGTACCGGTGCGCGGACTGCAATCGTTGTGCCGGTTGCAAACGAATATTCACTAAGGGTATTTGATTGGGTAGAGGGTAACCGCAGGAAGGTAGATTCTTTATCAGGTGGAAAAATTGCTTACGTGTGGTTGCCAAATACTGCAGAAGATGGGTACACCTATTTTAACCGGTATTATTTCGCACAACAGGATAAAGAAGGCGTTGTGCTTGACGAACGATACAATGGTGGTGGATTTATCGCCGACTATTTTGTAGATATACTCAACCGCCAGCTGCGCGGTTATTTCAATAATGTTTCAGCTGATCGCAGGCCCTGGACCGAACCGCTCACCGGAATTCATGGTCCCAAAGTGATGATTATAAATGAGATGGCTGGTAGTGGAGGTGATATGCTGCCATACATGTTCAAGCAGATGAAAATCGGACCGCTGGTTGGAAAAAAGACCTGGGGCGGTCTCGTCGGTATATGGGATACGCCACCTCTGATGGATGGCGGAAGCATAACAGCTCCGCGCGGAGGCTTTTTTGATCTGAATGGAAAATGGGACGTAGAGAATGTCGGCATTACCCCGGATTTTGATGTTGAAATGACTCCGAAAGATGTGTTGGCGGGTCATGATCCGCAGTTGGAAAAAGCAGTTGAGGAAGCATTGAAATTATTAAAGGAACATCCGGTAAAACTTCAGAAAGAACCGGAGGCACCGGTTCGGGCGATAAGGCCCAAGGGAAAATAACGCTGACCGATGCAGAAAAATCCCCGCAGGGAAAAGAAAATAACATGGATTGTTCGGTAAGCAATTCCGATTTTCGCCAGGTATCCGATACTTTCAAGTATCGGATACCTGGGAGCTTTTGGTACATTTTTCTCTTAGTCTTCTCTACTTCAATCACAAAAGCCCAGACAGTAGGTAGCCATCTGCCAAAAGAAATTAATCCGAAGGAGAAATATCTTTTTTACTTACATGGAGCAGTTGTAACCATCCTTGGCAACAATGCAATCAATAATGGAGCTCCTGAATGGGGACCTTACGAATATCTGAATATCCTTGATTCTTTGTCGAAATGTGGATTTAATGTAATCAGCGAAAACAGGAGACCAAACATCGACGATACAGTGTACAGTAATAAAATTGTTTTACAGATCGACAGTTTATTCAGAGAAAATGTGTCACCAGATTCAATAATATTGATTGGAGCTTCTGCCGGATGGAATATTGTATAACAGGTTGCGAATAAGATGAAACATAAATTCATTCGCTTTGTAATTATGGGTGGCTGCTGGCCGGATACTTACAAGGATTTTTCTGAATTTCAATTGTATGGAAATTTCCTTTCGATAATTGAAGAGAGTGACCCTCATGGAACCTGCGTTTCAATTTTCAATTCCAGAAATACAATGACCAGCTACAATGAAATAAAACTTAACACTGGTCTGAGCCACGGTTTTTTTTACAAGGGAAGAAAAGCCTGGATCGACCCGATCATAAAGTGGTTCAATGAACTTCCGGTTTCAACGAAATGACCTTTGAAATAAACTGTTTGCAAACTTCCGTGACAAAACTATAATTAGTTTCAACTTCACTGTAACAAACAGATTCTTTTACCAACTAAAGAATTGTATTCACGTTATATGAAAAAAATCATCCTGGCAATACTGATCTCTTTCTTTTTAATCAATGGATACTGCCAGGAATCAAAACCGTTTGTAAGCCTCAAAGACCTTACTGATTCCATCCAGGCAATAATGGCCGAAGATCATATTGTAGGTCTTACATTGGGAATAACAAACAGGGACAGTGTATTATTTGCCGGTGGATTCGGATATGCCGACCTCGCGGCTAAAAGAAAAGTGGATGAGAAAACATTATTCAGACTAGGTTCTATAACCAAGATGTTTGTATCACTCGGGATTATTAAACTGATAAAAGAAGGGAAATTAAATCTCAATGACGAATTAAAAAAGGTTGCTCCAGAAGTCCCTTTCAAGAATGCATGGGAAGCTACTAACCCTGTAAAGATTGTACACCTGCTCGAACATACCTCAGGCTTTGATGACATGAAATTAAACCGGCTGTACTCGGCTGATACCATTGAGATGAAGGGAATGGAGATGATGCTTGCACATAAAAATTCAATGTATTGTAGGTGGAAGCCAGGAGAACGCTACTCATATTCTAATCCCAATTACACGATCCTTGGATTTATCATTGAAAAATTATCCGGCAAATCCTTTGACCAGTACCTGGCAGAAAATATTTTTCAACCGCTTGGAATGAGCGGATCTAATTTTAATCTCCGTTCAAAATTTCCGGCAATTGATGTGAAGGAATACGCGGTGAAAAATGGGAAACCTGAACAGGTTTTTTCTGTAACCAGCCTTAGCGGAGCTCCTGGTTCGTTATGGTCAGGCGCTGCTGATATGACGAAGTTTGTGAGATTATTTCTCAATAATGGAATTCCGCTTTTTGATTCTGCAGACATCGTTGAGATGGAAACACCGCATAGCTCACTTGCGGCGAGAAACGGCCAGAAAAACGGATATGGTCTTGCAAATGATAATAATGGGTCTGTGTTTTCTAAATTCCCTTTTCACGGGCATGATGGCCTCACCGGAACCTGCTTTTCAGCATTAAAGTATAATCGTGATCTTGAAGTCGGGTTTATAATATCAAACAATTCTAATCAGCCGACATACAGGATTGAAAGACTAATCATTTCATTTCTCGAAGAGAATTTCGTTTCTGATGTCGTAAAAGAGGAAACACCGGATATAAAATTTCTGGAGCAATACACCGGGCGCTACCAGTTTAAAAGTCCGCGAAACCTGATCAGCGCATTCTCAGATGAGCTACAGGCAGCACCTGAAATCGTTTGTAAAGAGGGGAGGGTGTGGTTCAAGCCCTTGATTGGACAGCCAACAGAGCTTTTCCAGACAGGCACAAACGAATTCGCGTTTGCAGGAATGAACCGGCCACTGATTAAATTTCTTAAAAATGACAGCGGAGAAAAAGTGATGACGATCGGAGGATCTTATTTCGAAAAAACATCCGGATTTATTGCGATCACAAAAAGGATTTTCATAATAATCGCAATCGCATTAGCGATTTCATCAATTATTCTCTTCCTGGTTTCACTGGTTGGAGCCTTTGCAGGAAAACTCAAATGGTCAACTGCTTTTGAACGGCTGATTCCGGCAATTGGATTAGTGGGACTGGGAATTGCGGTTGCCCTCTTGCTCAATGTACAAACCAACAGTTACCTTCTTTACAAATTCGGTACAATAAATTCCCTCACATTCACTGTGTTTTGCGGTACAGCTTTTTTTGGAATAGCAACAGCTTATATATTATTCAAAGCAGTTAGAAATTTCAGAAATACAAAAAGCAGGGCATTTGCTGTTTATTACCTCCTCATAGCATTTTCCTTTTTGCTGATCACTTCCGTCCTGCTTCCCAATGGCTGGATTGCTCTCCGGTTATGGGCTCAGTAGAAAATTTCTGAATTTCTTTTGCGTAACTTAAAAGTTACTTATATATTTGTGTAACTTTTAGGTTACGCGTTATGACAAATACAATATTATTGGAATGGAAGTATGATTTTCCGCCTGAAATAATCTGGCAAAGTCTTACTGAAAGTGAGAAATTATCACAATGGCTAATGGAGAATGATTTTAAACCGGTGGTTGGTCATCGGTTCAGGTTTCTGACAAAACCGAAAATAAAAGTTGGTTTCGATGGAATTATTTATTGCGAAGTACTGAAAGTTGAGCCGGTAAGTAAACTCTCGTATTCCTGGAAGGGTGGCCCAGGTGATGGCAGAATAACACTCGACAGCATCGTTACATGGACGCTGGTACCGGAAGGTAATGGTACTCTTTTAAAACTTGAACATGCAGGATTTGAAGGAATGCGAAATTTACTATCGTTTATTATGATGCGTGTAGGCTGGCAGAAGATCATGCGGAAAAAACTCATGCACGTTCTGAACTATGTTGAACTTTAAGCTCCATGAACTTGCCTTTCACTACTTACTACTTACTTCTTACTAAAGATAGGTTTTACCTCAAGAGAAAATGAAAATTACCCACACTGATCCATTCCAGGCGATTGCCGACCCGAGCAGGCGCGAAATACTGCACCTTCTTTCCAAAGAAAAACGCACCATCAATGCGCTGGCTGAAAACTTTGCTATGAGCAGACCTGCGGTTTCAAAACATATCAAAATACTAACCAGTGCAGGATTTATAAAAGTTGATGATATAGGAAGGGAACGATTTTGTTATCTGAAATCTGATGGGTTTGATGCGTTGCAAAACTGGATCAATTACTACAAGCAATTCTGGACCGGGAAACTTTCAGCGCTTGAAAAATTTCTCAGTGAAACAAATAATGTTCAAAAGAAACCCAAAAAAGCAAAGCGGTCATGAAAAAGAATCCGGGAGAGATTGAAAAAGATGAACAGGGATTCCGCATTCAATTTGTGCGTCATTTTGATTATCCGGTCGAAACAGTGTGGGAAGCAATTACCGATCCTGAAAAAATAAAGATCTGGTTTACAGATATTGAAATGGATTTTAACCCAGGAGGTAAAATGAAAATATTTTTCAGGGATAAAGCACATACAGAATCGAATGCAGTAATTCAGAAAATTGAAGCACCGCGCATGTTTGTGTATACCTGGGAAGACGAACTGGCGGAATGGGAGCTGATCCCTGATGGAAAGCAGGCATGCAGATTGATATTTACTTATAGCAGAATTCCTGATGAATACGCCAGGAGTGTTCCTGCAGGATGGCACATGATCCTTGATCAGCTGGAAACAGTTTTAAACGGGCATGTTGATCCATATCCATTTGGAGGCGAGGAAACTTCGGCTGGAAAAGCAATGGAATCAATGTATGGGCAGCAGCTGGTTAGAAAATTTCCTGATTTCAAAACTTCAAAATAGAAAAGTCATGGCAGTAATTGTTGAAAAAACTTACCCGGTTTCTGTATCGAAACTCTGGAACGCATTAACAGTAACTGAGGAAATGCGCAAATGGTATTTTGATATTGCAGAATTTAAACCGGAACCAGGATTTGAATTTCAATTCTGGGCCGGAGATGATAAGAAGAAATGGCTGCATAAATGTAAAGTCACTCAAGTAAAGCCTAAAACATTGATCGCCTATACCTGGAGATACGATGGCTATGAAGGTAATTCAGAAGTTAGTTTTGAATTGATCCCTGAAGGAATCAGCAATACAAAATTGAAAATAACACATTCAGGGCTTGAGACGTTTCCGCAGGATGTTCCTGAATTGCAGGCGCACAATTTTGAATTCGGATGGAAACAGTTTGCAGAACATGCATTAAAAGATTACCTGGAAAAATCGGAAACCGTTCATTAAAAACGGAAAGATCAATCAATAATTCATTGCAAAACTTACGTTCATTTTCCGGAAGTTTTGCAATGAATTAAATAATGAAATACATTTTATTTAAGCATTATTTTTTTACCAGTCTTCGCCGCTTCAAAAATTGCATCTATAATCACCATGTCACGCAAACCTTCTTCTCCATCAACCGGAACGATAGGTTTTTTTCCTTGAAGAATTATTGCAGAGAATTCTTCCATTTGTACAGTCTGATGAGTTACATGCGGAAGATTCAATTCACCTTTATTTGTACGGCCCTTGATCGGTCCGTATCCGGTAGATGGTTGCATTTCCGCCCAGCCTTTTTCTCCATTGAGATAAAACTTGTCGAGACCGTTCATGCTGTATGTCGATAGACAGGAAGCGACTGCACCACTGGGAAAGCCCATCTGAAACTGTATTGTTTCATCAACACCTTCCTTAAATTTTACCGGATCAGTTTTTGTTTCCTGTGCCGTGATCCAGATCGGTTCTTCGCCGATCATATACCTTGCACCGTTAATGGAATATATTCCGATATCCATCATAGCGCCACCACCTGCAAGTTTCTTATTTAGTCTCCATTGTGTAGGATCGCCGATCCGGAAACCACTCAGGCCCTGGAAAAAATAGATTTTACCAAGTTCCCCGGATGTACGCATCCTGATTACTTCAAGCGTATTCGCTTCAAAATGCATTCTGTATCCAACGAGCAATTTTACATTCGCTTTTTTGCAGGCATCAACCATTTCCCGTGCCTCTTTGGCATTTACTGCCATTGGCTTTTCGGATATCGCATGTTTGCCAGCCTTCGCCACGCGGATAACCTGGTCCTTATGTAGTCCATTTGGAGTGATTACATATATAGCGTCGATATCAGGATTGTTTTTTACCTGGTCAAAGTTTTCGTAGTTGTAACAGTTTTTTTCGGGAATACCATATTTCTCCTGCCAGGCTTTCACTTTCGAAGGAGTTCCACTGATAACACCCGTCAGCTTTGCGGCCTTACATTCTACCATTGCTTCTGCAACACGGGTACCATAACTTCCAAGGCCCATAATGGCAACTTTCAAAACGGGACCGTCATATGGTTTTTCCTTTTTGTTTTTTGTCGATGCCTGTGAATGTTCTGTAAAGAAGGGAACTGCCATTGCAGATGCTGTCAGTTTCTGTAAAAATTCACGTCTTGAATTCATATGAGCGAAGAATTTTTTATTGGTGATGAACAACTTAGGGTGGTTAAGATAATGAAAAATGCTGATCTGAATCTCCAGAGCATACAGGTCATGTTCACACATTTTGTAATATCTCTCCAGACTTGTTCAGGGCTGACTTCGGGCAGGAAAAATAATTAAACAGAAATGCTAAAATATTTAGTAAATTGCAGTAGCTTTGATTATGCCTTATTACTACATCACAGTTAAACTGAAAAACAAATTACCTGTGCAGGTTGTACGGGAATATATGGATACGAATCTTGAAATTGTATTCCAGAAGCTGCACTATAAAGCTGAAGAAAAATATGGCCGGGACCTGCTATACTTTAATTGTATGACATTAAGCAAGCAATCGCCTGAAGCAAAAGCATATATGGAGAAGAAGATGAAAAAGAGGTAACGTCCAACGTTAAATGTTAAACGTTGAACGTCCTACATGCATTAGAATCCCGCTTTTATATAGGTCCAGCCTTCTGACTGTTTGGAAGAAAGTTCCAGAAGCGCAACTGGTACCACGGATGCCAGTGACACAAGGTCCTCTTTTTTTACATTCTGAATTTTCATTGCATTGGCGCAGGCAACAAATTTGACCTTACCTTTTTCGGTAAGAGCTTGCATTTGTGGTTCTACTGAATTTCTTCCTTTGACCAACATAGAAAGCGCCGGTCCATAACAGACCACTTCGAGTTCGGCGTCCGGAGCTTCGTTCAACGTATTATTAAGTTGTTTCATCAGCACGGCCTGGTAGGCTGTGTCATTTTTGGCCATGTCAAAAACAATCCGGTATTTTTTTGTTTGCGCAACTGCAACGAAGCTGATAAATAATGCGATTGCCAGCAATTGAAATTTCATGATTCTTTTTTTTAATTTATTATAGTGTCAATTCAGTGAGAACATAAAAATATGCAAACCTGTACATCTTCAATGGGGTAATTTCACCCGGATCTTTCCATAAAACCATGTTCCGGCTATAGCACTCAGCAATGCAATAATCATTACCGTTGTGCCCTGGCCGATTAATGCAAATAGCGGCCCGGGGCATGCTCCCGTTAATGCCCAACCGAAACCAAATAGAAGTCCGCCATAAACCTGGCCCTTACTGAAAGTTCTTTTGGGAATATGAATGGGCTCATTGTAGATGGTTCTGATCTTCAGTTTTTTCAGGATCAAAATACTGATGATCCCTGTTACAACTGCGGAACCGATTACCCCGTACATATGAAAACTCTGAAGCCTGAACATCTCCTGTATCCTGTACCAGCTTACAACTTCCGACTTCACCAGTATAATGCCAAAGAAAATCCCCGCGACCATGTATTTGATATTATGCCATGGAGCATGGTGCAGGTTGGATTCGTTCATGCCGGTAGAATCTTCAGCACTTACTTCGAAATCGGTATGCCTTATTTTCGTTGTTTCTAAATTATTCTGCATGATTTTTATTTAAGTCTGAGCAGCATTGGAATTATAAAATTTGCGACAAGCATACCGCCGGCCATAAATGAAATGGTAGCGACCAGTGAAGGCCACTGAAGGCTGCTTAATCCCATTATTGAATGCCCGCTTGTACAACCGCCGGCATAACGGGTACCAAATCCAACAAGAAATCCGCCGACGACGATCATGATCAGGGATCTGGTACTGAATAATTGCTGCCAGCTGAAGATTTCAACAGGTGCCATATGATCAAAGCTGTTGATACCCGCGGCCTGCAGGTCTTGAATAAGCGCCGGATTAAGATTAATATCTCCTGTTCCGGAAAAAAACAGATTCACAAGTAAGGCACCCACAACAACGCCTCCGGCAAAGTAAAGGTTCCACATTTCGTTCTTCCAGTCGTATTTGAAAAACGGAATATCAGCCGGAAAACATGCAGCGCAGATGTGGCGAAGGCTGGAAGATATCCCGAAGGATTTATTCCCGAGTATCAGCAGGATCGGCACTGTCAACCCGATCAATGGTCCACCGATATACCAGGGCCAGGGGGCCGTAAATATGGAAATTAAATTCATAGTTAAATGCAGGTATACCTATAGGTTAGTTAAATCTTTTTTTGCACACTCTCACGGTATTTTTCACTAATCCGGGCAGGATAATACATTTTAATTAAGTTTTTTTCCCGTGTCCCGGATTTTTAATTTCCGTAAATTGAAACGGTTCGTTTTCACCAGGTATCCGATACTTTAAAAGTATCGGATACCTGGCTAACCGGCGCCTGAAGCCTCAGCGATTGTGAATTTACCCGTCTTTTCCATTGCCCTGAACCCGCCCGTGATATTTACAATATGATCGTAACCCCGGGATTTGAGTATCGATGCAAAAACCATCGACCTGTATCCGCCGGCACAATGGGCATAATAGGTCTGGTTTTTATCCAACAGTTGCATCTGTTCATTTATGTGATCCAGTGGCGTGTTCATTGCACCCTCCACATGCCCCGTTTCAAATTCAAGCGGATTGCGTACATCGAGAATGTGAATCTCCGGGTTATCCAGTTTCTCCGCAAATAATTCAGGACTGATATTCCCGATCTTATCAGTTTCTTTTCCGGCGTTGATCCATGAATCAATTCCTCCTTTCAGGTAGCCGATCGTATGATCATAACCAACCCTTGCAAGTCTTGTGATCACTTCTTCTTCGCGGCCCGGTTCATGTACAATCAGGATGGGTTGGAAAATATCTGGAATCAGTGCGCCTACCCAAGGAGCGAAGCTGCCATCGAGGCCGATATTAATTGAGTTTGGAATAAATCCTTCTGAAAAAACTGCAGCATCGCGTGTGTCGAGTATAATCGCGCCTGTTTCATTAGCAGCCTTCTCAAAATCATCAGCACTCAAACCTATATTTCCCCTTTTCATTACGGCATCAATACTTTCATATCCCTGTTTGTTGAGCATTACATTTAATGGGAAATAGGCAGGAGGAGGCAGTAAACCATCAGTCACTTCTTTTATAAATTCATCGCGGGTCATATCTGCGCGCAAGGCATAATTGTATTTCTTCTGGTTGCCAAGTGTATCACTGGTTTCCTTGCTCATGTTCTTGCCACATGCGCTTCCTGCTCCGTGTGCCGGGTAAACAATTATATCATCCGGTAGTGTCATTATTTTTGTTCTCAGTGAATCAAACAACAGGCCTGCGAGCTCTTCCTGCGTCATTGAAGCTGCCTTTTGCGCAAGATCAGGCCGCCCCACATCACCGATAAACAAAGTGTCTCCGGAGAAAAGAGCTGTTTCTTTTCCATTCTCATCCAACAGCAAATAACAACTGCTTTCCATGGTATGCCCTGGGGTATGCAGTACCTTGAATTTCACTTTTCCGCAATGCAGTATTTCTCCGTCAGCTGCGATATGAGCATCAAAAGATGGATTTGCTGTTGGTCCATAAACAATCGGAGCTCCGGTGTTTTTTGAAAGGTCAAGATGCCCTGAAACAAAATCAGCATGAAAATGCGTTTCAAGAACCCATTTTATTTTTGCCTGGTTCAATGAAGCCTTCCTGATATATGGATACACTTCCCTCAGGGGATCTATTACAACCGCTTCGCCTTCACTTTCGATATAATAAGCACCCTGTGCGAGACAGCCGGTATATATCTGTTCAATTTTCATCCCGGAATAATGAGTTTGACACAAAAGTCCTGAAAAAAAGAATACCTGATGAAGTATTCGTTTATTAACATCATTTAACAGCAGGAGCAGCAACCATGAATTTTTTCTCCTGTGTTACCGTTCTCCCGAACATATCCTTCACTTTTATTTCAACGACATGTTCTCCGATTGCAAGATTTGAAGGTAGGTCCGCAAACCACACATGCGTTGATTTCGCCGGATTGCTCGGTCGCCGGCCCGGCATCAGTGAAGTTGTAAAATCCCAGCGATGAAGCAGATCGAGGTAGGCAGGGGAGGGTTCTTCAGTGAAAACCATTTTCTTCCATTCGCTGCCGTCAACATGGTATTCCAGCACATCATTTTTTGAACCCATGAAATAATTAGCGTAGATCCTGTAGTTCCTCGGCAGCTGCGGAATCACTTTTGGTGTAAAAATATCGATCTGATATGAAGATGGTTTTCCGGCAACTTTGTAGTCGATCATATACTCATTCCCTTTGAAATGGATATATGCAAATCCTTTGGGCGTGCCATCACGCATAGTTGAATAGGGTATACCCTTTTCGTCAAGTTCTCCTGAATACCAGTCACCCGAAGTTGTTGCGGCATTATATTCATGCAATGGTTTCGCACCGTTCCAGCCATCTTCTTTGGTATAAAAATCATTACGTTGTAAATGGGTATGTGCCGAAAGGATGAGTACGTGCGGAAAAGGAGCGAGAAGATCGAACAGGCGTTGCCTGTCAGTAATCCGATAGCTGTCATTATACTGCATCAGCGGGATATGAAAGGAAACAATAACAAGCTGGTCCTTGCTTACATGCTTCAGGTCATTTTCAACAAAGTCGAGCTGTTCTTTTCTGAACCCGCCCAGGTAACCGTTTCCATCGCGCGGATCAGGATAAAGAATATCATCCATGATTATCGAGTGTACCTTGCCGTAATTGAATGAATAATTTGCCGGCCCGAAATGCGCTTCGAAGCTTTCATCAGAAAGAGAGTCTTCTCTGGCTTCATAATTAATATCATGATTGCCCATCACATTATACCAGGGTACCCCGATCTTACGCATCGTTTCGAGGTAGGGTTTATGCAGGTTAAGGTCATCTCCCACGATATCACCGAGGCTGATTCCAAATACAATATTTTTTACTGAGGAAAGACTGTCTACGATCCCACGTGTGAAATAATCAAGTTCCTGTTTTGTGTATGGCTGAGGATCTCCAAAGATCAGGGCTGTAAAATCATCGTTCTCGGGGGATTTCATTAGCCCGAAGTTGATCATTTGAGGAAGAGGTCCAGTCGGTTTGACAGCTTCGTATTTATAACCTGATGGTGACCCTGAAGGTTTATGGTTATAATAAAATGAAGACTGCAGATTACTATCTGGCTTCATTTTATATCCGCTCGGTTTAATCAGGAAGATAATCCTGTCATTACCTGCATTCAGCTGATATTCCCCATTATTTGTAGTCAGCACCACATCCACACCGTTTGAAACTGCAATCCCTGCAATTCCCTTCTCTTTCCGGTCCTTCTTTCCATTGCCGTTCACATCTTCATATACAATGCCTTTTGCAATAGTCTGAGCCTGAATATCAATGCTGATAAGTGCTACCAGTATACAGAAACAGGTTTTTCTCATGTGTTTAATTTGGCGTGAAATAAATGATTTCTAAGCTAGTGCATTAATAATTAATTGTGTCCTCAAAAAAAACTATCATTTAGTTTGAATTCTATTCTGCTGCTATTATCTTTAAATACTCAGATTGTAAACACCTTTCAACGCTAACCAATGACCACACTAAAAGACAACAGCCAGCGCGCCAGAGAAACTGTATTCATGCTCACCATTTCACTGGTACTTTATTGCATGGGATTGCTTTATGAGTTCTATAAATATTCAGTGCTTAACAGTTTTACAGAAGAATCGGATCCGGATAAACTAACACTAATTGAAAGCTCAGATTTTCTTTTTTACAGTACCCATCTCCTGGTAATGGTGCTTAGCAGTGTGTTTTTCATCCGCTGGTTCCGCAGGGCCTATCATAATCTGCATATGAACGGAAGAAACAGGTTGTCTTTTACCGAGGGATGGGCCGTTGGATGCTGGTTTATGCCTTTTGTTAATATAATCAGGCCATTCCAGATTATGCGTGAAATATGGGATGAAACCCAGGAGAATATCCGCGGTAAAACCGAAACAAAAAATTCCGTTATGATTGGCTGGTGGTGGACGATGTGGATTGTTTCACTGGCTGGTGACCGGATTTCATTCAAACTGACACGCAAAGCAGAAAGTCTTGAGCAATTGGCAGATTTAGCGATGGTGGATGTATTCGTAAATGCACTTAATATCGTAGCCCTCGTAATGATAATCCGTATTGTGAAGCAAACCCATAGTTTCGAAAAACTATGGGCCGACTCAATTGATGATCTTGCAACTGAAATTGCATTATCAGATAAAGGAGATGATGCTGTTCTGCCGGAAAATCCCGGACTTGCTTACTGAGTAGCGAAATCAGAGTTTTACTGATTGATTTGTTGCAGCTGATTTATAAATTGCCTGTACGATCCTGATATCACGTAATCCTTCTTCACCGGGGGCCAGCATCGGTTTGTTCTGCATGATGGACAACGCATCATCATCCATCTGCATTACCTGCTGCATCGGAACCTGGTAAGAATGATTTATTTCTCCCAGCGGACTGCTTCCCTGAACTCCAGCATAAGCTGAAAAAGGCTTCATGCTGAGTGTACCTTTTTCACAGCCGACTTCAAGGAAATTTATATTTTCACCGAAGCTTGTTTTTATGTCAGCGACTAAACCACCTGGATACTGAAGTTTTGCTACAACAGTTTCGTCGAGCCCGTTCTTATATATTTCAGGGCGTGTAGTCGACACCGTTGCAGATATGATTGAAAGTGGTTCCATCCCGGAACCACAACGTGAACCCTGGATTGCATAAACACCCATATCACCAAGAACACCACCGCCCATTTCTCTTTTTTGTTTCCAGTGATTCGTACGGTCATCCCTGTAGCCGGCTCCACAACTCAAAGATTTTATTTTTCCCAACGCGCCGCTTTTAATGAGTTTGCGGTATTCCTGCGTGTTAGGATCGTGGTGAAGGCGATAGCCGATAGCAAGTGATCTTTTGTTCTTATTGCAGGCATTGATCATGTCAGTACATTCCTGAACGGAAATCGCCATTGGTTTTTCACACCATACATGTTTGCCTGCGTTTGCAGCACGAATCACATATTCTTTGTGCATGGAAGGCGGAAGCACAACATACACAATATCAATATCGGGATTATTTGCAATCTGGTCGAAATTGCCGTAGTTGTAGATATTCTTATCAGGGATATTATATTTCCTCTTCCAGATATCCTCTTTAGCAGGCGTTCCGGTAACAATACCCGCCAGGTAACAATTCTTTGTAAGCTGCAGGGCGGGCGACAGAAGGTCAGTACTATAATATCCCAGACCAACCAACGCAACACCAAGGCGATCTTTTTTAACCCGCGTTGCGGCAAGTAAGCTGTTGGGAGAAAATAAAATGGCACCGCTACCAAGAGCAAGTGCCTTTATTATTTCGCGGCGGTTTTTAAGTGACATCCTACCTGAATTTGACAGTTAAGGTAATTCTTTAGCTTCAAATGGCAGGCGCAACGTTGAACGTTTAACGTTGAACGTTAAACGTACTTAAGTACTGTTGTCTGCCCCAGAGATGTGCATTAATGAGCAAGGTTTGCTCAGGATGATAATGGTGCCTGTGATCAGTAAATGTTTCGCGCAGCAATTCAAATGTCTCTTCGTCTTCAATTTTTGAAACAAGGCTGATCAGCTCATTCAATGTAGGCAATTCAAGAATTGAGTTCGGGTTCTTATGCCAGTTTGTGATCCTGGAAATAGTTTGAAAGTCGGTATTCATAATGGGATGGGATTGAATTTATCCGGATTGTTACCGTCCGGCCGGTTTTAATTTTATCTGCTAAACGGTTATCTGCATGAATTATTTTTAAGCAACCTTTACTTGTGTTTCGTTTATAAGACCTGATTGAAATTCAAGTAATGCTTTCTTATTAAGATGAAATGATTTCGAAATTACAGCCTGGAAATCATTCATAGCTGTGAATAAAATCCTAAGATTTTGATTGTCATACTCATTAATGACAAAATAATTAAGTTCCCTTTCTGCGTATGCTGACAGATTCTTTATTATTTCAGGATTTAACGCTTCTTTGTAAAAAGACTCATTAAGAAATGAGTTAATGGCTGTGCGGAATTCAGTTTCCAGTTCAGAAAGCTTTTTTAGTTTTCTGTCAATTTCTTCGAAACTGGTTTGTTCATGAATGAAATGCACAGCTTCAGTCATTTTCTTATATAAGGAAAACCGGGTATCCGTTTCTTTATCCGCATGCAGATAGGCATTCCACATTTTGGTGTACTCACCCTGCTGTTGCGCCGCCTGTGCGCTCGCAGTAAAAAATGAATAAATCAGGATATCATGACGGCGGATCTTTTCCTTCATATCCGTCAATTTTAATCCAAGGTCGGTAACCAGGTCATTCCAATCGGCCCTCATGTATTTTTTGCCATCATAATCAAATGAGTTGATGTCGTAGTTTCCGTCCCTGATCTGAATGATTGTTGCAAGATCCTCTTCCATCGAACTACAGGTATATAGCTCTTCAACCCAGGAATGGCTGAATAGTTGGGAAACGCCATTTCTGATCAGGTCATGGCTTGCGGGAACGTATTCTGTTTCTGCATATACAGGTTGCCGGTGATCGTAAAATCCATTATAAGTATCAGGAAAGCTTGTCTCCTGGCTGGCGGATGAAAATTCGTCCCGGAATTGTTCAGCAGATTGAAAAGTTATTTCTGTTTCTAACTGTGTTTCAGCAAACAGAATAGCTGTAAGCCGGCGTTCGAGCTCTTCAGGTTCAAAAAAGATTGAAATAGCTGGCCTTGCATCCGGCCGGAGATTTGGAATATTCAGTGCCTGGAGTTGTTTGACGCGATCATTTGTATTCGGATGTGAGGCCCATTGATCAGTGATAACAAGTCTGGAATTAAACCTGCTGAAACTTCCTCTTTTCAGCTGTGGTAAACCATCTTCAAAATCGAGGTCATTCTGCCTTGCAACAAAGTTCATTACAAACGCCTGCTGTTTATAAATACTCTGCGTGCTTAATCCTGCTCCGATTTTTTCCTGGTAATAATTTACAACAGTTTTATAAGAATGATCTGCAAGATCGAGGCGGAGCAAAGATTTTGCCAGGGGTTCAGAACCTGAATAATGTGCAGCGACCTGGTCGGCATGAAACTCCATTTCCCTCGATAATTTGCTGTGGGAGAGATTTACCAGCGCATACATTTTACCGAGTACCCATTGAATTGCCTGGATAATCTTAATCCCGATTTTTATGAAGAATGCAAAGTAATTACTGTACGAAGCCCAGCGATGAATTGCATTTGAATAGCTGTCGTTTTCAAACAGCATATTGTAGATGACCTTATTTACATTATAATCATAGCTCCCGATCTTCATGGACCTTTGCGAGAAATGACCAAATTCGTGAGCGAGAATAGCGCGCAGTTCTTCAACCGTCACCGTATTTACCAGGCCCATTCCAATCATCAGATTTTTCCTTATCGGGAAAAACATGCTCCAGAAACCGGAATCATAGAAAACGGCAGCATTTACGTCCGAACTGAGGTATATTCTTTTTGGAAAATCTGTTTTTACTTCCTGTACAATGGATTCAATCTGTTTATATAATTCAGGCTGTGTTTCGCTTGTAACTTCAATAAGATGGGATCTGTCAGAAACATGTTTCTTAAAGATGAATTTTATAAGGAAAATCATTACAAAAATCCCCATGACTGCGATGCCCAGGCCAACCACGATAGTAATAAAAGAAGGTCTCAGAAGAATTAATGCCAAACCAGCCCATAAACATAAAGCCATGAGCGCTGTTGCCATGAGCACCAGTAGCAGGTAAACAATAATAAAAAGGAAAATATTTAAAACGGCACGTATGGCCATTTGCCTGAATCCGGCGGATATGTTCAGTTTCATTGGTCTGGGATTAGGGTAGGTGTTATTTCCTCATAAAGAAAATAAAAAAAATGAATGTCTGCAAACTATGAGAAAATAAAAACGACCGGGAAACACGGGGTCGGGCAAATGTATCAGATCGCGCATTTACTATTCACGATGATAATATTCATAAATATATGCATCGTGGAAATTCTTAATGTCAGCCTTTTTACAAAATTCTATCTTATTGATTTTCATCATTGAAAAATCAAGATAATTATGAACCCGCTTGTAACGGGGATGCAGTTGTATATACCGTTAAACGAAAACTTTTGACTTTTTTCCGTTACAGACTCTCGCTGAAGTGTGAGCTTTTCAGTTAGTTAAATTGTAAAGCCGGCAAACGATACTGATGACCATCTACAACATACAGTTCTTCAATTTCGTATGTCCAATACCGGTAGATCGGTGATTTTTTCAGGTAATCTTCAATTTCGTTTTTGTTATTTGCCGAAAAAGTGATCCATGATTTCTGGGATTCCATGGTGACTACATAGTGATCTATGATACCTGATTCTATGAGTTCATTTACGTATGCTCTGTGTTCGGGTATTGCCTTCATGAATTCCTCATCCATTTCAAACCTGATGCTAACCTGGAATTTTTTCATAAAAAGACCATTTCATTCATAAGATAAACGAAATTTCGCAAATGAGGGTTGCAGTTATGAAATGTTAAACTCAGCGCAGGTTCCAGTCAACAATCTGGTTTACTAGATCCTCGCGCCAGGGAGTGGAAACGCGGATATAATTATCAGTATAGCCTTCCAGCATGCCACCCTTATTACTGTTTTCAAACAATACTTTCCGGGTCTGGTTATTATGTAATGCAGTAAAATGCTGCGTTTTCATAAAAGAAAGGTTACGCAACTGTTTATTTCTTTCATTGCGGATATGGACAGGAACAGATGGCTTTATATCAAGCGCCGAAGTATTATCCCTTTCAGAATAAGTGAATACGTGCAGGTAAGAGATATCCAGTTCGTGCAGGAAGTCAAAGGTTTCCCTGAATTCGGTTTCACCTTCTGCAGGGAAACCAACAATAACGTCAACACCAATGGCACAATGCGGCATCATTGATTTAATCAGCCGCACTTTTTCAGCATATAATTCCCTGCGGTAACGTCTGCGCATCAACGCCAGTATCTTATTGCTGCCACTCTGTAACGGAATATGGAAATGCGGCATGAATTTGTCGCTTTCACTTACCAGCCTGATAATTTCTTCAGATAATAAATTGGGTTCGATAGAAGAAATTCTGAATCTGTCAATACCCTCAATGCGATCAAGCGCCTGACAGAGTTCAGTGAAATTCGTGGTATGTTTTTGATGTGGGTCGGTTTTGCCGAAATCGCCGAGATTAACCCCGGTAAGGACAATTTCTCTTACACCTGTGGCGGCCAGTAGTTCAGCCTGTTTAACCACATTCGCAATACTGTCGCTCCTGCTTTTCCCTCTTGCCATAGGTATGGTACAGAAAGAACAGGAATAATCGCATCCGTCCTGCACTTTCAGAAAGCTCCGGGTACGGTCGTTCATGGAAAAGGAGCTGTTAAAGCTGCTTACTTCCTCAATATCGCAGCTGCAGATTTTTGAAGAATCTCCTTTGGTGAAATCGCGCAGGTGTCGGGCGATATTAAATTTTTCAGCAGCGCCCAGCACAAGGTCTACGCCCGGAATAGAGGCGATCTGTTCAGGTTTCAGCTGGGCATAGCAGCCGGTGATCACCACCGTGGATTCAGGAGCCCTTCTTTGTATCCGGCGTACGATCTGCCTGCATTCCTTATCAGCATTGTCAGTAACACTGCAGGTATTGATCACATATACATCCGCAGGGTCGTCAAAAGCCCGTTTTTCAAACCCTTCCTGCTCCAGTAACCTGGAAATAGTGGAAGTTTCTGAAAAATTCAGCTTACAACCCAGTGTATGAAATGCGACGGAACGAGCTTCTGGCATAAGTCGGCAAAGATAATGCGGTATACTGGATTCTGGATGCTGGATTCTGGATGCTGGGTTCTGGATACTGGTTGCTGGTTCCTGGTAGCTTGGCCAGTTACTAGTCTCCAGTAACCAGTATCCGGTAGCTCGTCGGTGCGGATTCCATATTCGTCTGGGTTGATCAATTACTGCTCAAGAAATCGGCTATCTTGGTTGAAGTTACCGCACATAAAAATAATTTTAAATATGAAACCTGTTTTAACGGTATTTTTTTGCTTCCTTTTCATTCAGCTATCGGCTCAGTCCTCAAACCCGAAATACAATAAGGCACTTGCTGATTCATTGGGTGCGGATGAATATGGAATGAAAATGTATACGCTGGTGATCTTGAAATCAAAAGCGAATAATCTTGACAAGAAAACAAAAGACAGTCTGATGAACGGCCACATGCAGAATATCGGAAAGCTTGCCAGTGAGGGGAAGCTGGTTGTTGCAGGACCATTTGAGAAAAATGACAAGAATTATCGTGGAATATTTATTCTGAACACAAGTGATTTAACTGAGGCGAAAGCGTTCACAGAATCTGATCCATCCGTAAAAGGCGGCATATTTGAAGTAGATCTTTTCCTTTGGTATGGATCAGCGGCTTTGGCGATGGCAAAAAATTATCATGATGCGGTTCAGAAAACTAAATTCTAAAAACAGTTATACGTTCGACGTTTAACGTTGAACGTTAAATGTTGGACGTATAATAAACCCCAAGGAAAATTTTAACTAATTATCAAACAACATTTATTCATTGGAGTAGTTTCGTTAAGATCGCTGAATAACCTTCAGGTAAACACACTTCTGATCGATGAATTTTGTTTTCAGATTACTGCTGCTTTCAATCTTAATTTTTGATTGCGATAACCTGTTCTCGCAGATAAGACCAACCTCACCACTTGCATGGTATGAGTTTACTCCAGGTTTAAATACTGCTGAAGAAATTCCCTTTTTTAATCTGGAGGAAATAAAAAGGCGAAAATTCGATACAGTATACATTATCCGTCATGAATCAGATTGGGATCCTTACAAAGAATATGTTGCCGGAGATAAAAATGCCTTTGGTGATACACTTTCTTTTTATCGATTTGATTCTTCCGGCCATATCATTCAAAAAACAAATTTTAGACAATTGGGCAAATATTACACCTCTGTATTTTATGATAGTACGGGTATGGTGATAAAAATTCTCGATTATCAAAAGAACGGTGCAAATACAAGCTACAGGGAACAGAAATTCGATGAGGATGCTTATATTTTTAAATATAATTACGCTTCCAGAACAGATAATTCCGATAGCATTGTCGTTACCACAAAACTTTTGAATTATAACAATATTCACGACACTGTTTCGGTTGAAACCAGAAGATTTAATTTAAATCGCAAATTGATTTCCGAAGAAAGCATAAAAAATCCCCGGACAAAATGGGAAGACGATACCGGCAGCGAGGATTTTCATTTTGAATATCGATATGATAGTCTTGGAAGGCTGATTTTTTACAGGGATTATGAATCAAACGAGTACCTGAAAATTATTTATACTGATTTTGGCAGAGTAACGGAGCATTTCAATTCCGGGAATAATCAGTGTAAAATGCAAAAAGCTTTGCTTACTTATAAAGGCGAAAGTAAACTTACCGTTACTACAGAGTCAAAACAGATAGTATTCAATTACCTGGAAAAAGGAAGTTCACTAATAACACTAATCACAACTTTTACTACGGGAGAATCATTTTATATGAAATCATTATATCCCTTGGTTCTATATTGTGAAGTCGTTTACAGGTGACGGTTCAGTATAAACCTTACTTTTTCTTTATCATAAAAACCTGGAATCCGACTGCAATACCGTCTCTGCAGTGAGGCATATTCCTTTATCTTTAAACCCGGATTTAATCCGTTCAATGTTAAACGTTTAACGTTGAACTTAAAACTTAAAATGAATCGCAGAAAAGGATATTTTCTATTAATCATCCTGGCTATTATCGCCGTTACCTTTTTCAGAACTTTTTACTCCGGGCCGAAAGAAAATTCACGCAAAAACGGGGATTATTCTGTCAATGAAAAATTCGATCGCAGCCTCCGTCCACTGATCTTTACAAAACATGCGAAATGCAGAATGGCCTGTCGGGATATAACGGAGCAGGAAATTGAATCAATCCTTCATGATGGAAAACTTAACCAGGCAAAGTCAGAGCCAAACGGCAAACCCGATCCCAAATATGCCGTGGAAGGGTTCAGCAAGGATGGTCAGCATCTTCGGGTTATATTTGCTGCAAGTTCCAGGGGTATGGTGGTTGTCACCTGTATCGACCTGGAAAAAGAATGGAAATGCGATTGCAGATAGAAAGCATCACCGCGGAAATATAACAGATGAGTTTTTTACTTTGGCCTTTCAGGATTTTATATACAGTTTATGCCATTTCGACTTTCATAATTCTGATGCTCCTTTCTTTCCCTTTTATTTTTGTCGCTTCTTTCTGGGGAAAAGTGAAAGGGGGGAATTTTGTTTACCATGTTTTGAAGGTCTGGTCGGTAATATGGTTTCCGATAATCGGCATTTTTTTCAGGAAAATTTACGAACATAAACCTGATCCGGAGAAGCAGTACATTTTTATAGCCAACCATATTTCATACCTGGATGCTGCGGTTATTATCGAAGCCATACGATTCCCGTTCAGACCCCTGGGAAAAGTGGAGATGAGCAAAATTCCTGTATTCGGATTTATTTATAGGGTATGTGTAGTAATGGTGGAAAGGTCCAATGCGGAAGATCGCGCGAAGAGTATCCGGCAAATGAAATCAGTATTGAAAAAAGGTATTTCGATACTCGTTTTTCCAGAAGGCACTTTCAATCTGACCACACATCCTCTTAAAGAATTTTATGATGGTGCATTCAGGGTGGCGATCCAGACACAGACTTCAATCCAGCCGGTACTTTTTCTTGACACCTATGACCGGATGCATTATCGCCATATCTTTTCGATGACCCCTGGAAAATGCAGGATCGTATACCTTGAGCCAGTGGAAGTAAATGGTATTGAGCTGAATCAACTGCAGCATCTCCGCGAAAAGGTTTTCCAGAAAATGGATCAGAAATTAAGGGAATATAATGCAAGCTGGATAAAAGACGAAGCAGAATGAGTGAAACGGGGAATATGTTTACAGATACCACGCAGGTAACAGAATCATTATATGCCGAAGTAATTCTTCCTTTGGCACTGCCGAAAACCTACACCTATGCCATCCCCGCAGAGCTGCAAAGCCAGGTGTTGCCCGGCATGCGCGCTGAGGTTGTATTTGGTAAGAAGAAAAAATATGCAGGTGTTATCCGTTCCCTTTTCCGCGAAAAACCTGCAGGATTTGAACCCAAAAATATTGAAAACCTGCTCGATAGTCAGCCGGTAATACATCAGTCGCAACTTAAATTATGGGAATGGATCTCGAAATATTATATCTGCAGTGAAGGCGAAGTGATGGCTGCAGCTCTTCCAGCTCATTTTAAACTCAGCAGCGAAACTATCCTGATTTTCAATGATGCTTATGGCGATGATTTTTCTGAATTATCTCACGACGAATTTCTTGTTGCCGAAGGATTATTGCTAAAGAATGAACTTCAGCTGGACGAAGTTCAGCAGATACTTGATATCGCTCACGTATACCCGGTGGTGAAAAAACTGATCGAAAAGAAAGTATGTTTCGCCTTTGAGTCGATGAAGGAGAAATACATTCCAAAAAAAGAAACCTTTATCCGGTTAAATCCCCTGTATGCTGATGAGGAGAAATTAAACAAGCTATTGAATGACTGGAATGCCGGCGCTCCGAAACAGATGGAGTTAATGCTGGCTTACCTGCATTATCAGCGTACGGAAGGAGAAGTGAAGCAGACAGATCTTTTGAAAAAATCGGGCGCATCAATGGCTCAGCTGAAGCGGCTTGTAGAAAAGAACATCCTTATACAGGAGAAAACGATTGTCGATCGCCTCCGGAATCTACCTATGGAAATTCTGATTGATTTTGAATTGTCTTCGGCTCAGCAGCTTGCATTTGAACAGTTACATGACTCGTTTGAGGAAAAACAGGTTTGCCTTCTGCATGGAATCACATCAAGCGGTAAAACGCAGGTATATATCCGGCTCATGGAGGAGATCATCCGCAAAGGTCAGCAGGTTTTGTTCCTGCTGCCGGAAATTGCACTAACGGCCCAGATTATACGAAGATTACAGAAACATTTTGGTGGCTATATTGCAGTTTATCACTCAAAATTCAATCCCAATGAAAGAGTGGAAATCTGGAACAAAGTAAAGGATGGCAGCACTAAAATTGTATTGGGTGTGCGGTCTTCATTGTTTCTGCCTTTTGAAAATCTGGGGATGATCATTGTTGATGAGGAGCATGACGCATCCTATAAGCAACAGGACCCTGCGCCGCGCTATCATGCAAGGGATGCGGCTATCTATTATGCTTCCCTGCTTAAAGCGAAGGTTTTGCTTGGCAGTGCCACTCCTTCCATGGAAACTTATTACAACGCAGTCAACGGAAAATATGGTCTTGTAAAACTGAATGAGAGGTTTGGAGGTATGGACCTTCCCGTTATTGAAATAGCAGATACAAGACAGGCCGCAAAACTGCAGAAATCAAAAGTGATTATCAGTGAGCAATTGAAGGAAAAGATAGAACAGTCTGTTGCTGAACAACACCAGGTGATCCTGTTTCAGAACCGGCGTGGTTATTCACCTTTCATGATGTGCACTGCCTGTGGATTTATCCCGCATTGTGATCATTGTGATGTTACACTCACTTATCACAAACTGCATCACCGGCTGCAGTGCCATTATTGCGGTAACACATATCCGCGACGCCAGACTTGTGTACGTTGCGGCAGCAGCAACTGGATGGAGAAAAATTTCGGTACAGAAAGAATAGAAGAAGAACTGAAAGAGATTTTTCCTGAGGCGCGTATTGCTCGTATGGACCTCGATACAATCCGCGGTAAACATGCGCATGACACCATGATCCGCGAATTTGAGCAAAATAACCTTGACATACTTGTAGGCACCCAGATGGTGGTAAAGGGACTTGATTTCGATCATGTAGATGTGGTTGGTATACTGGACGCGGACGGATTACTGAGCTTTGCTGATTTCCGTGTAAATGAAAGGGCCTTTCAGCTGATGGAACAGGTTAGTGGCAGGGCAGGCCGGAGGAATAAGCAGGGTTCGGTTGTAATTCAAACGATCAATGCCGGGCATCCTGTACTTGAATTTGTTCGCCAGCATGATTACCAGGCATTTTATGAAGCTGAGCTGCAGGTCCGGAGAAATTTTAATTACCCTCCGTTCACGAGGATTGTGCAACTAACGTTCAGGCATAAACTAAAAGATAAAGTGACTGCAGCTGCTGAACTCGTCGCCTCCCAGATGGGTAAATTTCTTGGTAACTATATGATCGGACCGGCAGAACCTGTTGTAAACCGTGTCCGTGAATTATACCTGATGGAGCTGATGTTTAAATTGCCAAAGGATGCAAAGCTGAGTGAGCTTGTAAGAGAAATGATCAGGCAACAGACGGTTATATTACAGAATGATAAGCACTTCAGGTCGGTGGATATTATTCCGGATGTTGATCCGGTGTGAGGAGGCGGGAGTCTGGATGCTGGTTACTGGTCACTGGCAGCAGGCAGCAGGCAGCAGGCAGCAGGCAGCAGGCAGCAGGCAGCAGGCAGCAGGCAGCAGGCAGCAGGCAGCAGGCAGCAGATTTTTGCGGGAGCAAGATAATCTAAACGGAATCAGTCAAAATAAAGAAGTGGAAGGCGACTGTCTAAAAGCACTACTAATTCTCATGACTTAATAACTTAAGAACCTGACAACCTCTCAACTTCCTACTTACTTTCAACGTTAAACTTTTAACGTTGAACTTTTAACGTTGAACTTTCCACGTACTTCATCATCTCATCATACTCCAGAAAATGTATCCCCCTTGGAAGTATTTGCGAAGCTTTCACCATCGCTTCCGCAACATATTCCGCTTTGATCGATTTGTATTTGTTCATGTTTTTCGGCAGGAGCCAGGAGATTGCAGGCATAGCAAGCTGAGCTATGGCTTCACCGAAGCGGCTTTCATCTCTTTTTCCAATGAGTACTGAGGGCCGAACGATGATCAGTTTCGGAATCAGAATTTTGCTGATGGATTCTTCGATAACACCTTTAAGTTTGAGGTAAAAATTATTATTGTTTTCAGGATTCGCTCCGATAGAACTCACTAATGCGAAACCATAAACACCGGCAGCTGCCGCGGCTTTGGCGGCATGAATCTGTATATCATAGTCAACTTTCTGGTACATGTGTTTATCGCCTTCTACTTTTTTATTAGTAGTACCGATTGCACAAAACACTGTTTCATTTCCTTCAAAATAAGGGTCCATCGCTTTCAGCGTACTGAAATCGAGGATAACTTCATTGAGTTTGGTATGTGTAACACCTGTTGTTCTTCTTGTAAGTACATTTACCTGGCTGTATTGAGGATCATTCAGCAGAATAGTCAGGAGGTGGCTCCCTACAAGTCCGGTTGCGCCGAGCAGTGTTACGGTCTGACTCATTTTTACTATTATTGTTCCATGCAAATTCAGGAAAATATTTCACTTCTCAGGTATAATAGTTTTGGCATCGACGTACGTGCAGAATATTTTTCCGGGTTTAATGATATAGATACACTCGCTGAATTGCTTGAGTATGGTGCTTCACGAGCGAAAGATGGAGGTAAGTTTCAGGAGCTCATACTCGGAGGCGGAAGTAATATTCTTTTAACCGATCAGTTCAGGGGACTGGTACTTAAAAATAATATTCCCGGCATTCATAAAACAGGGGAAACAGATGAGCATGTATATGTTACCGTTGGTGCCGGAGAGAACTGGCATAAGATGGTTATGCATTGTATCGACCAGGGTTGGGCGGGGTTGGAAAACCTCGCTCTTATTCCGGGTAATACAGGCGCTTCGCCGATGCAGAATATAGGTGCCTATGGAGTAGAAATAAAGGATGTGTTTCACCAGCTCGAAGCCTGGGATAAGGAAGATAGTAAGCTGGTTGTATTTAATGCTAAAGACTGTGAGTTCGGATACCGCGAAAGTGTTTTTAAAGGAAAATACCGAAACAGGTTTGTGATCTGCAATGTCAGTTTCAGGTTAAATAAAAAACCTGAATTCCATATATCTTATGGGGCCATTAAGGAAGAACTTGAGAAGACCAATGTTGGCGGGTTGAGTATCCGGGCTATTGCGGATGCAGTAATAAGTATCAGATCCTCAAAATTACCAGACCCGGCTAAAATCGGAAATGCGGGAAGCTTTTTCAAAAACCCTGAAATAGATGCTGAGCAGTTTGAAGCATTAAAAAAGAAATATCATGACATTGTAGGTTATGCTTTACCGGGAGGAAAGGTTAAACTGGCAGCCGGTTGGCTTATCGAAAAAGCCGGATGGAAAGGCTATAGAGAAGGCGATGCGGGTTGCCATCAGAAGCAGGCGCTCGTGCTGGTAAATTATGGTAATGCAACAGGGACTGAGATACTTCAGCTGGCAGATAAAATCAGCCAGAGTGTCCATGATACTTTTGATGTGAACCTGCAAAAGGAAGTGAATATTATCTGAGCATTTCCTGTCTTCAGACCTCGGTCTACTCTCTCCAGCCGTAGTTCTCTCAGGGCTGCCATTCAGAAAAGCGCCCTAAAAAATATTAACGTAGTTTTAATGTCAAACAGGCAATGAAATCTATGAATTCATTGTCAGCTGCTGTACCATATAAAACATAATTAATGAAGACTTTATTCTTAACCACCAGTTTTCTGCTATTGTTTTCTGCTTCTCTCTTATCGCAGGAAACCGATATTCCACAACCTCCAACGCAAAATGCGTCCAATGTTTACGCTGAATTTTTTGGTCCGGCATTAATCTATTCAATAAATTATGACGGGCGTTTCAATAAATCTGATCGCGGATTAGGTTTCAGGGTAGGGGCGGGAGGCTTCTATGCAGACGGAGAAGGATATTATATGATTCCGTTTGGTTTAAACTACCTCATTGGTGGCAATGGCAATTATTTTGAAATGGGTGCCGGCGCATCTATCGGTGACAATAATAATCTTTTCGAACCGGATTCTGATCTGGAGGAAATTTCTACACTGGGGTACCTGACTTTTGGATATCGCCGCCAGGCTTTTAAAAAAAGAGGCGTTGTTTTCCGTGGCGCCTTCAATCCTATTTTCGGGAAAGATTTTTTTATTCCGTATGTCGCTGTAGCTGTTGGTTTCAGGTTTTGAGGGTTGAGACCTCCGGGGTTTAAGACCTTCGAGGTTTAATACCTCCAAGGTCTAAGACCCCCGAGGTCTAAAATACCTTCGAGGTTTAGAACACCTTCGAGGTCTAAGACCTTCAAGGTCTAATACCTCCGCTTTCCAGCACATTGGGATCCTAAGCTTAGAATTCCACGTGGACAAGTTGTCGCG
>JADMIO011644068.1_pt1 | contig 52878 bp, 39 predicted proteins | sample 8958161 | NCBI WGS metagenome assembly JADMIO01 (sample SAMN16585339, study PRJNA669376) | soil metagenome | isolation source: Crop rotation soil | place: USA: Cullars Rotation, Alabama | collected 2011 | reverse complement strand
GCCGCGACTTCAAGTCACGTGAATTCCAAGCTTCGGATCCCACTGTGCTGGAAAGTATGAGAGCGACCGCTGGCGTTTGATCGTGCTGGAACGCGGGTCGGGCCGCACTCGCGAGATTACCGATGGGTTCGACCGGCCCGTGGAGAGCATGACGTGGTCCACGGACTCGACCCGCTTATTTTTCGTGGCTGAGGACCGCGGGCGCAGAAATCTGCAGATGTCATCGGTGAACGGCGGAGGCTTACGGGCAATTATAACGGCGTCAAGTTCGCTGGACGACATTCAATTCACGAAGGACGGGAAGACGCTGATCTACAGCGAGCAAACCGGCTCGCGGCCGACGGAGCTGTATCGGGCGTCGTCTGGAGGCGGAGCCGGTGTCGCCCTCACTCATCTGAACGACGACACGCTCTCGCAGTATCAACGGACGCCGCTCGAGGAGTTCTGGGTGGAGGGCGCCGAGGGTGCCCGGGTCCACAGCTTCATGGTGAAGCCGCCGGATTTCCGCGCCGATCGGAAGTATCCGGTGCTGTTTCTGATCCACGGAGGACCGCAGGGCGCATGGGGCGAGAGCTGGACCTATCGTTGGAATGCCCAGGTGTTCGCAGCTGCCGGATTCCTGGTGATCGAACCCAACCCGCGCGGTTCGACGGGTTACGGACAGAAGTTTACCGACGATATCAACGGGGACTGGGGTGGGAAGGTTTACGGAGATCTGATGGCAGTTGTGGATCATACCGCCAAACTGCCGTATGCCGATCCGGATCGCATGGCGGCCGCCGGTGGGTCGTACGGCGGGTATATGGTGGACTGGCTGCTCGGTCATTCCGATCGGTTCAAAGCGTTCGTTTCTCATGCCGGTGTTTACGATTTGCGGAGTATGGCGGGCGAGACCGAGGAATTATGGTTCCCGTTCTGGGAGTTTAAAGGAATGCCTTGGGACGATCCGGAAATTTACGCGAAGTGGTCTCCCAGCTATTTTGCAAAGAACTTCAAGACGCCGACACTGGTGATCCACGGAGAGCAGGATTTTCGTGTGCCGTTTGGACAAGGGCTGCAGTTGTTCACCGCACTTCAGATTCAGAAGGTCCCGTCGAAACTGCTGGTGTACCCCGACGAGGGGCACTGGGTCCAAAAGCCGCAGAATACGCTGCTCTGGTATCAGACGTTCATCGATTGGGTGACGGAGTGGACGCGGAAGGCGCAGTAGCGGCTACACTCAGAACATGTCCATTCGGCCCGTAAAGAAGATGATGGAATCGAAGCCGACGATGGAGGGCGCTGGGGTTCACCTCCGCCGTGCCTTCGGCTTTGGCAATACGACCGACTACGACCCGTTTCTTTTGTTCGACGACTTCCGTAACGACATCCCGCAGGACTATCTGGCTGGCTTTCCCTGGCATCCTCACCGCGGAATCGAGACAATCACCTACGTGCTCGCCGGCACGGTGGAACATAGTGACAGCATGGGCAACAAAGGCGCGATCGGCGTTGGCGATGTCCAATGGATGACGGCGGGCCACGGCATTATTCACCAGGAGATGCCGAAGGGCGATGTCGAAGGCCGGATGCATGGTTTCCAGTTATGGGCGAATCTGCCGTCGGCGATGAAGATGAGCGCTCCAAGATACCAGGAGGTAGGCGCGAAGGAGATTCCGTTGGTAACGGACGACGATGGGACGGGCGTGCGCATCGTCTGCGGTAGTTTCTGGGGTAAGAGGGGGCCTGTGGACGGCGTCGCCGCTGATCCGATTTACCTCGATGTTTCAGTGCCGCCGGGTCATCGCAAGTCGCTGCCTGTCGAAACTGGTCGCCACGTTTTTGCTTACGTTTTCGCCGGGGCGGGGAAGTTCTGCAATGCCTCGGGTCCGCTCGCAGTGCCCACCGAGGGCGTCAAGTGGTCCGACACTGCACCGCCGTCGGACGCGAGTAACCGCTCGCTGATCCTGTTCGACAACGGCGACGAAGTCACGGTGCAGGCCGGTGATGAAGGCATTCGCTTTCTGCTGGTATCGGGCAAGCCGATTCAGGAGCCGGTGGCGTGGTACGGTCCAATCGTGATGAACACGCAGGATCAATTGCGCGAGGCGTATCAGGACCTCCAGCGCGGCACGTTCCTCGAGCCTCAGAAAACCTAACCGCTGTTATTCTTGGAGCATGGTTCCTCTGCTGCTCGTGCTGTGCGTTGCCGCGTTGGCTTCCGCGCAGGACGCGGATCGTGACGGACTCGCAGACCGGTTGGAGCAGGAGCTTCTCGATCGGTATGCGCCTCGATTCCTGGTGGATTCGAGCGATTGCGATGTCCTGCCGTCGACGTTTGCGCCGGGTTCTGAGGAGCCGCGCAGCATTGCCCGTAATGGCAGGATCTACGGTCAGGTGTTCCCGGTGCGCCCGGGTGGCGAGCTAGGCGAGTATGTCGAGGCTCACTACTATCATCTATGGAACCGGGACTGCGGGCGCCGCGGCCATCCTCTCGACTCCGAGCATGTTTCCGTGCTGCTTCGCAATACCGGGAAGGCGCACTGGGAAGCAGTTTACTGGTTCGCGTCGGCGCACCAGGGAACGCTGTGCGAGGCGAGCCAAGCGGCCCCCGCGGCAATAGTAGCAAAGGGCAACCACGGTCCGACGGTGTGGATTTCCGAGGGCAAGCACGCATCGTTTCTGAGTCTTGCCGGATGTGCAGGCGGTTGCGGCGCCGATCGGTGCGGGCTGATGGTGGAGATCCCGAAGCTTCCGATCGTCAACATCGGGGAGCGTGGGGCGCCGATGAACGGCGCTTCGTGGCTGGAGGCAAAAACTTGGCCGACAGGGGTAAAGACGAGCAGCGATTTCCAACCCGCGGTGTTGCAGAGTCTCGCAGGATCGCAATCGATCGTCGAGATGCGGAAGGCCAACGGCGTGCGAACCACAATCGCGGTGAGTTCAGTGTCTGCGGAGGCGGTCGGCACGGGGCGGGATCATACGCAGGACGCGCTGGAGACGGCGCAGCGGAAAACGACTGGTTCGTTACAACGGGCCCACAAGGCTGTGAAGAATTGGTTTCGCCGGTTTGAGTAGCGCCGGAAGCTGAATCCGGCGGCCGACGGTTTGCATCTGGTGGGAATGGCTCATCAACCCGCTCCGATTTACTCTCCCGAACTGGCGAAGGACCTGTTGCACGCCCTCGACGATCTCAACGGCGTACATCCGGGATTCCGGCCGGCGCATGCGAAAGGCGTCATGTTGACGGGGACGTTCACACCGTCGGCGGAGGCGTCTTCGTTGACGCGCGCTCCGCACGCGACCAGGCCGTCGACAGCGGTGACGGTGCGGTTCTCGAATAGCGGTGGATTCCCTGAGGTGGCGGATAACGATCCGCAGTTCGGATCGCCGCGCGGGATGGCGATCCGCTTTCATCTGGGCGAACACGAGCACACCGACATCATTTCTCATTCGGTGGACGCGTTCCCGGTGCGCACGCCTGAACTGTTCCTCGAGTTCCTGCGGGCGGTGAAGGCGAGTGGTCCTGGGGCGGCGCATCCGTCGCCGGTCGAACTCTTCGTATCGCAGCATCCTTCGGCATTGATGTTTGTGCAGATGCCGAAGCCGACGCCGTCGAGTTTCGCGCGTGAGCGGTATTTCGCTGTGAATGCATTCCAGTTCACGAACAGCGAGGGTGTAAGCCATTTCGGACGTTATCGGATTGTTCCCGAGGCAGGTGAGGAACATCTCGACGCTGAAACGGCGAAAACGAAGACTGCGAATTTCCTGTTTGACGAGATATCCGACCGTGTAAGTCTCGGTGAGGTGAAATTCAAATTGACGGTGCAGATTGCGGAATCCGGAGATGTGGTCGACGATGCGACTGCTCATTGGCCGGAGCAGCGAAGCGTGGTCGAGTTCGGGACATTAGTACTGAATACGGTATCCCAGCCCGACGATTCCGAAAAGAAGCGGATCATCTTCGACCCGATTCCGCGTGTGGACGGTATTGAGGGGTCAGGAGATCCGCTGCTTGCGGCACGTGCCGATGTTTACCTGATGAGCGGTCGTCGTCGCCGCTCGGCTGGATAATTTACGGGAATTTAATCTAAAGAGGACGGCGAGGGCGTATCCTTGTGGAATGATTCGCTGCAGATATTGTTCGTCCTACGAACTCCGCCGGTCGCGAATCAGGCCGTGGGAGTATCCTCTTTTGCTGATTTTGGTCCGCCCTTTTCGCTGCAATCTCTGTGAGCGGCGCTCGTTTGCGTTCAGCTGGCCGGGTACGCGGCGAAGGGCGTAAGAATTCGTAAGTTGGTGTAGCATCGAACCTATGAGATTCTTCCCCGCGGTGTGCGCAACGATCGCCGCCGCATCCTGCCTCTGCGCGCAGTCCTATACAACCTGGCGCGATTACGGCGGAAGCGCCGACTCGGCTCAATACTCGGCGCTCAAGCAGGTCAACCGGTCGAACGTGTCGCAGTTGGAAGTCGCGTGGACCTTCCAGACCGGCGACAACAACAAATACTTCTTCAACCCGCTGGTGGTCGGGGATGTCGCGTTCGTCCTGGCAAAGAACAACTCGATTGTCGCGATCAACGCCGCGACCGGTCGGGAGATCTGGACCCATCAGACGCCTCCCGACACGAAGATCATTACCAATCGTGGGTTGAATTATTGGGAGAGCAAGGATCGTTCGGAGCGCCGCCTCTACTACTCGAGCAATCATTACCTGCGCGCGATCGACGCGCAAACCGGCAAGACGATCCCGACGTTCGGGAAAGACGGTGCGGTGAATCTCAAGGAAGGGCTGGACCGCGACCCCAAAACGCTAACGCTGGTGCAATCCCTGACGCCGGGCCGCGTGTTCGAGGACCTGTTGATCCTCGGCTCTGCCACAAATCAGGGTTACGGTTCAGCACCCGGCGATATCCGTGCGTTCGATGTCCGCACCGGCAAGCTCGTGTGGACCTTCCACACCGTTCCCCGTCCGGGCGAGTACGGGTACGAAACCTGGCCGAAGGACGCCTGGAAGAAGGTCGGCGGTGCGAATGTGTGGGGCGAGATGTCGGTCGACGAGAAGCGCGGCATCCTGTACGCGCCGACCGCCAGCGCGAAATACAACTTCTATGGAGCGGATCGCGTCGGGAACGATTTGTTCGCCGATTGCCTGCTCGCAATTGACGCGCGAACCGGCAAGCGCCTCTGGCATTTCCAGATGGTGCATCACGATATCTGGGATTACGACGATGCCACCGCGCCGAAACTGCTGACCGTTCAGCACGAGGGCAAGGCAGTGGACGTGGTGGCGCAGGTAAGCAAGCAAGGGTTCATCTGGGTGTTCGACCGCGTCTCCGGAAAATCACTGTGGCCAATCGAGGAGCGGCCCGTGCCCAAGTCCGATATGCCGGGCGAGCGCGTGTCACCCACGCAGCCTTTCCCGGTGAAGCCGCCGCCGTTCGCGCGTCAGAAGTTTACCGCTGACGATATCAACCCGTACCTCTCGCCGGAGGACAAGGCGAAGTTTCGCGACGATATGTTGAGCGCGCGGAATGAGGGGTTGTTTACGCCGCCCGGGCGCCGCAACACCGTGCAAATGCCGGGCAACAATGGGGGCGCCAACTGGGGCGGCGCGGCCGTGGATCCGACCAAGGGATTCCTGGTCGTTGTGTCGAAAGACTTGCCCTGCATGCTGAAGCTTGATCCGCAAAAGGACGACAACACCGCTTACCAGTCCGACGAGGCGCGGTATTTCAGCGCGTTCGGGTTCATGATCGCGAGCAACGGACTCGCGGCGATCAAGCCGCCGTGGACGTCGCTCACGGCGTACAACCTCAATGAAGGCACGATCAAGTGGAGCATTCCGCTGGGCACGGTGCCGGAACTTGCGGCGAAGGGGATTACCGATACCGGAACACATTATCCAAAGGTCGGCCCAGTCATCACGGCGGGCGGGTTGATCTTCACCGGGACGCGCGACCGGAAGGTGCGGGCATTCGATGCGGATACGGGGAAGGTGGTGTGGGAGAAGGAAGTCGATATGGCACTGGAGGGCATCCCGGCGGTGTATGAGGTCGGTGGGCGGCAGTTCATTGTGTTCTGCGCATCGGCTCAAGTGGGGCTGATCCCGGCTACCCAGGTGAAAATACGCGGTCAATACGTGGCGTTTGCGCTTCCGAAGTAGGTCTTTACAAACCTTTACACTCAACAGCGAATTTTCAGTTAACACTGTTAAGGAAGCAGATTCTGTAAACCTTTTTGGTAACGTCTACGTATCTGTTTGCACGAACCTAACTGGGAGGGTTTCACGTGCGCTTCTTTGCCCTGGGAGTCTTGTCCGCGGCAGCCGTTTCGGCCGCCAACACCGGTTCCGCTCAACCGACCTTTTATAAGGACGTACTACCCGTCCTCCAAAAGAATTGCCAAAACTGCCACCGTCCTGGTGAAGCCGGACCAATGGCGTTCCTGACGTACGAAGGAACGCGCCCCTGGGCGAAGGCAATCAAGACCGCTGTAGCGACCAAGAAGATGCCGCCGTGGTTTGCGGATCCGCATTACGGCAAATTCGCGAACGACCGCACGATGTCGCCCGCCGAGGTCAACACGCTGATCTCCTGGGTGGACGGCGGCGCGAAAGCCGGGAACGCTAAGGACGCCCCTCAGCCGGTGGACTTCGTCGAAGGCTGGGCCATTGGCAAGCCGGATCTGGTGCTCGAGATGCCCGAGCCGTTCAAGATCCAGGCCTCCGGGACCATCGACTATCAGTACATGTTGATCCCCACGAACTTCACGGAAGACAAGTACGTGCAGTTCGCCGAAGCCCGGCCGGGTGACCGCCAGCGGGTCCACCACATCATCGCCTTCATTGTTGAGCCCGGCAATCCGATGCTGAAGCAAATGAAACCCGGAATTCCATTTGTTCCCGCTGAGGCGCAGCGTGAAGCGGCGCGGCGACGTCAAGAGGCCGCCCAGCAGGCGCAGGCTCAGCCCCCGGGGAGCGCTTCAGGCCAACCCCAGCAGCGTCGTCCTCAGGGCGGCAGTGATTTCGAAGGTCCTGGCGACTTCCTCGTCGGCTACGCTCCCGGCGCTCCCCCGCAAGTTCTCAAACCGGGCCAGGCCAAACTGGTCAAAGCTGGTTCCTCGATCGTGCTTCAGATGCACTATACGGCAAACGGAACCGAGGGCGTTGACCGCTCCCGCATCGGCTTGAAGTTCTCACAGGAAAAGCCGACGCAACGCGTCCTGACCCTCGCCTCGGCGAACGGCCGTTTTGCGATTCCGGCCGGCGATCCGAATTACCAGGTGGAGTCCACTGTTACGATCCAACAGGATGCGACGCTCACTGGATTCCTGCCGCACATGCACCTCCGCGGTAAGGACTTCGAATTCCGCGCGGTTTATCCGAGTGGCGAATCTGAAATTCTGTTAAAGGTTCCGAAGTACGACTTCAGCTGGCAGTTGTGGTATGTTCTTGAAAAGCCCAAACTTCTACCCGCTGGCACGAAGATCGAATGTACGGCTCATTTCGACAATTCGCCCAACAACCCGGCGAACCCGGATCCCTCAAAGGTAATCCGCTTTGGCGAACAGAGCTGGGACGAAATGATGATCGGATTCTTCGATGTCGCGGTCAGCATAGATACAACCCCAATGGACCTGATGCGGCCGAAAAAGAAGGCCGCGGACGACTAGCCAAGAGGAGCGCAAGCCATGATGCTGCGTAGCAGTCTTCTGTCGATATCCCTGGGAGCGGTGGCGTCGTTCGCGGCGCCCACGGTATCCACGCCCACGTTCAGCAAGGACGTCCTGCCGATTTTGCAGAAGAATTGCCAGGGTTGCCACCGGCCCGGTGAAGCGGCGCCGATGTCGTTCATGAGCTACAAGGACGCACGTCCCTGGGCGAAGGCCATCAAGGGCGCGGTCCTGACGCGAAAGATGCCGCCGTGGCTTGCTGATCCGCACTACGGCCAGTTCATGAATGAGCGGAAGCTCAGCGAAACCGAAGTGCAGACGATCGTTTCGTGGGCGGATAACGGCGCTCCGGAAGGCGACGCGAAGAAGGCTCCCAAGCCGATTTCGTGGGTTGACGGCTGGAATATCGGCAAGCCGGACCAGGTCTTCGAGATGCCAAAGGCGTTCGACGTACCGGCATCCGGCACCATTGATTACCACTATGTGATCATGCACACCGGTTTCACGAAGGACACCTGGGTGCAGTCGGCCGAGTTGCGCCCGGGCAATCGCCAGGTGGTGCATCACGTAATCGCGTTCATCCGGCCGCCGGGATCGAGGTGGCTGAAGGACGGCCCGATCGGCGAGGCTTTCGTACCGCAACGCGCGCAGCGGTCGCGCCAGAATAGTGAGAATTCGGAAGATGGCTCCTCGATGGTCGGTACCGAACTCCTGGTCGGATATGCTCCCGGCTTACAGGAGCAGAAGTTCGTTCCCGGACAAGCACGCCTGATTCCCGCGGGCTCTGACATCGTTTTCCAACTGCATTACACCTCCAACGGAAAGGCTGCCACTGATCTGACGAAGGTCGGCTTGGTCTATTCGAAAGAAGAGCCGAAGCAGCGGGTTGTGACGCTGACCGCCACACAGGCGCGGTTCGCGATTCCTCCGGGCGATCCGAGCTACGAGGTGAAGTCGTCCTTCACCTTGCAGGATGATTCGGCGCTGGTCTGGCTCATGCCGCACATGCACCTCCGCGGCAAGGATTTCATCTACACAGCCGTCTATCCGACGGGTGAGAAGCAGGTCCTGCTGAGCGTTCCCAAGTACGACTTCAACTGGCAGCTCGCCTATGAGACCGCCAAGCCGATTGTGCTGCCGAAGGGCACGCGAATCGAGTGCGTCGCACACTTCGACAATTCGCCGAACAACAAGGCGAATCCCGATCCTACGAAGGAAGTGCGCTGGGGCGATCAGAGCTGGGAAGAGATGATGATCGGATGGTTTGGCGTTGCCATCGACTCCAAGGCCGATCCGATGCGGCTCTACTTGGGAGACAAGGCGAAGAAGCCGGTCTCTAAGTCGAGCGATTAGGTCCGTCGAAAACAAATATGCTGAAGACGACATTACTGGGCGTGTGTCTGTCGGCGGCGGCTTTCCCCGCTGCCCCGACGTTCACCAAGGATGTCCTGCCGATCATGCAGGAAAAATGTCAGGGCTGCCATCGCGCTGGAGAGATCGGGCCGATGGCGTTCATGACCTATGACCAGGTGCGGCCGTGGGCGAAGGCCATCAAGTCCGATGTTCTGACGAAGAAGATGCCGCCTTGGTTCGCCGATCCGCACTATGGCAAGTTCGCGAACGACCGCTCTTTGAGCGAAGCCGAAATCAAGACGCTGGTCGCCTGGGTGGACGGAGGAGCGAAGCAGGGCGATCCAAAGGACGCTCCGGCCGCCAAATCGTTCGTCGATGGCTGGAATATCGCCAAACCCGATGTCGTGATCGACCTTCCAGTTGAGGTTAAGGTCCCCGCGAAGGGCGAGATCGACTATCAGTACATCCTCGCGACGCCCAACTTCAAAGAAGACATGTGGGTTCAGATGGTGGAGGTCCGGCCGGGCGTTCCGTCGGTCGTGCACCACGCTGTGGTCTTTATCCGCGATCCCAATTCGCGCTGGCTGCGCAATGAGATCGAACCCGGGAAGGCTTGGACCGCGCCTCCGAATCGCCGGACGGCCGAGACCTTCGGCGGTGGCAGCGACATCCTGACTATCTATACGCCCGGAATGGTGCCTGACGTCTGGAAGCCCGGTGTTGCCAAGCGAATCCCGGCTGGCAGTGACCTGATCTTTCAAATGCACTACACGTCGAGCGGCAAGGAAGCCGTGGATCGCACGAAGGTCGGCATTGTGTTCTCGAAGGAGCCTCCGACCGAGCGTGTGATTACGGTCGCCGCTGTCAATACCTCCTTCGCGATCCCTCCCGGCGAAGAAAACTACAAGGTGGATGCGAAAGCGCCTCACGTGAATCCCGGCACTCTTGTCAGCTTCTTTCCGCACATGCATGTTCGCGGCAAGGCGTTCGAGTATCGCCTGGTGCAGCCGAGCGGCGAAGTGGAAACGCTATTGAGGGTTCCGAAATACGATTTCAACTGGCAACTCTCCTACAAGGTCGATAAGCCGATCCAACTGCTCCCCGGCTCGCGCATCGAGGCGACGGCCTGGTTCGATAATTCCCCGAATAATCCCGCGAATCCCGACCCGAAGGCGACCGTGAAGTGGGGCGAGCAGAGTTGGGAAGAGATGATGATCGGCTTCTATGATGTCGTGGTCGATCGGAAGTACGACCGCCGGACGTATTATCAGAAGAAGAGTGACTAGCAGGTCCCAGTTGCGCACAGTCGTTTTCGCCTTGGCGGCAATTGCGCTGACGGCGTCGGCCCACGACACGATTACGACGAAGATTACGTGGACGCGCGAGGTTTCGCGCATCGTGTATCAGAGTTGCGTGTCGTGCCATCGGGAGGGCGGATCTTCGTTCTCATTGGTCCGGTACGAGGAAGCGCGACCTTGGGCGAAGGCGATCAAGGAAGAAGTGCTGACGCGCCGTATGCCCCCGTGGAATGCCGTGAAGGGCTTTGGGGAGTTTGCTCACGATAAGGGGCTGACGCAGGAGCAGATCGAGGTTCTGGCGGATTGGGTGGAGGGTGGCGCACCCGAAGGCAATCCTGCCTATCTGCCGAAGCCGCCCCGGAACTTGAACGATGTGAAGCGTCCCGCCGGCGGTGCGCGGATCACAGTCAGCGGGTCGCTTCGATTAGCGAAGGCCTCTACCTTCACTGGAATTACGGCAGGAGAGATCCCCAAAGGCGGCGCCATCCAGGTGATCGCGACCAAGCCCGACGGCACCATCGAGCCGATCCTTTGGGTCCAGGCATTCAATCCCTCGTACAATCAGCCTTACTGGTTTAAGAACGCACTGAAGTTCCCGCCCGGCACGGTAATTCAGACGGTCCCTGCCTCAACGAAGGTCTCGCTCCTTTCCGCCTCCCGCTGATTCGCGTGAGATAGGCTATTGTCTGTGCCCCTCCGCCAGACCTCCGGGACGTTCACGCCGTACGGTCTCCTCGCGCTCGATCAGGACACGCTCGAACCGATCATTGAGGAACTACGGCGGTCGGCGATCACGGACATCTTTGTAATCCAGACTTCGAACATCGCGCAGATCGAATCGCAGATCGACGCAGCTCCTGGTCCGGAAGGCGCGTTCTGGCTCGCCGTCCAGCTACCTGAAGTGAACGGCGCGGGTCTTGAGGCCTACGCGGAAGCGCTACGTCTGACGGGCTCCCTCCGCGGCCGGCAACTGCTTGGCCAGATTTTCCGTGAGCACCGAAGCTCAGCCTTCATCGACTTGGCAACGCTCCTCGAATGCGATCCGGCGAGCACGCTTGACGGACTCGTCGCTTCCGATCGCCGGAGCCGCGTTCTCACACTTGTCGCCGACCTTCAGGCGGCCTTGCCCGCAATCCACGTCGAACTGATCGAGACTGCCATGCCGGTCGAACTCGTCCCGAAGCCGGCCGTCGACGACACAATGCCAATTCCCTTCGGCATTCAAGCGGAGACTGGCGCGCCTCTGCCGGGCCTCCGCTCCGCCGACCTGGACCACATCGGCTCCGACCCCACGATGGTCCGGGTCCGGGCACTCAATGCCGGCGCGTCCCATCTCGGTATCACGGTCGAAGCCAACGCCGACGATCTTGGCTCCGCGGGTTGGGCCATCGTTTTCGCGAGCGACATGGATCCTGCCGGGCGCGACGCGATCAAGGATGCCCTCAAGCCACTGCTTAGCAAGCGCAAGGCCGAGGCTGGCGGGCTCTTTCGCGTGTTCGAAGGACCGGACGGTTATGATCGGAATCTGGACAACAGCGCCGAGGCCTGGCTCAACCGGCACGGGGCGGGGAACGCGGTTGCCGTGGATCCCAGCCAGGGCGTGCCGTATTACGTCTTGCTGGTGGGCACGCCGGATCAGATTCCGTTCAGCTTCCAGTACGAACTCGACGTCCTGTATGCCGTGGGGCGGCTTTGTTTCGAGAATCCGGAGGAATACGCGCGCTACGCTCGGAACATTGTGGAGTTCGAGACCGGGACGGCCGCGCAGGCAAAGAACCTTGCCATCTATTGCACGAAGAATGACGGTGATCCCGCAACCCGTATCCTGCATGACGAAATCGCGGTGCCAATCGCACTGGGCTCGGGCATGCAGCAGCCCGTCGGGTCGGCGCTTGGTTATGGCGTCCAGCCTCTGCTGGGGGAGAATGCGACCAAGAGCAATCTGATCGCGCTCCTGAAGGATGGAATCGACGGTGCGGCGCCGGCGGTCATCTTTTCGGGATCGCACGGGGTCGCATTCAAGCCGGACGATCCGCTGCAAAGCGAGAAACAGGGTGCGATCCTCACACAGGACTGGGGTGGCGGCGCGCCGGGTGCCGATGAGTATTTCACCGGCGATGACGTTCCCCCCGATGCCCGGCTGGCCGGCACCATTCATTTCCTCTTTGCCTGTTACGGGGCCGGATGTCCGGTGCTCGACACGTTTACCTATGGTCCTGACAAGCAACCCCGGCGGATTGCCGCAAAGAGCCTGGTAGCGCGTTTGCCTCAAAAGCTTCTACTGGCTGGAGCGCAAGCGGTGATCGGCCATATCGATCGTGCCTGGGCCTTCTCGTTCCGGAATTCAACCGGTGCGGCGATGACGCAAAACTTCCGCGATCCACTGGTTCGGATCCTGCAGACGCGCCGCGTGGGAGATGCTCTGGATGTCTTCGACCAGCGCTGGACCTCGCTTGGGAACGACCTCTCGCAACTGATGTTGAAGCGAATGGCACTGCCCGGCGACACCTTCGATAAGGAATTGGCGAACCGCTGGGTGGCACGGGATGACGCGCGGAACTACGTGGTATTGGGCGATCCCGCGGTCCGGCTCAGACCGGCTCCGGCCGGTGCGGCACCGCGCCCGGCGATCGTTCGCGCGGTCGATTCCGTAGAGACTCTGCAGAACTTCACGGGCGTGCTCAAGCTGAAGATCGCGGTATCGCCGGACTGCGGCTACCATCTGGTGGGACCGGCGTTGACGCAGTGCTCTCACATCGACGCTTGCATCGGCGGGGTTGCGGCCCCGCACTTGATGGCGCTGCTCCAGCAGGCACGGGACCGCGGCGCCACGGTCCGGCTTGGCAACCCGCAGGAGCCGCGAGTGGTCGTGCTCGATCGGCGGACGGTCCTTTTGGGAAGCGCAAACTGGACGACCACCGGGATCCCGATGCGCGACGCCGCTGGACCGCGCGCAAAAGGAAGCCGTGAATGGTTGGTGCGGATCGACGATGAAGCGGTCGCGTCGTGGTTTGTGGACCACTTCGCCGCCAGCGGAGCCGCAACCCCTGCCACGGCTACCGTTCCCACCGACGCCACGTTCCGTCTTCCCGCCGCGGCGGCGCCGCGCGACTTTGCGGTCGCCGAGTTCGCTGAGGCGCAAATCACAGCAACTCCGCTCCTGGCGGTCAACTACCTGGAACGTGTCCTGCCACTGATACGCTCCGCGCAGCGCCGTATCTGGATCGAGCAGCAGTATATCCATAGCGGAGGCGGAACTGCGGTCCCGCGGTTGCTTGAGGCACTGGCGCAGAAGGCTGAGAAGGTCGACGTCCGCATTATCGCGAGCTCGAAGTTCCGGGAAAGCTGGAATCAAACCAAGCGCACGTTGGACGATGCCCACCTACTCGAGCGGCTGCGGGCGATCAACCTTGACCATTTCACGCACTGCCACAACAAGGGGCTGATCGTTGACGATGCAGTGGTGATTTCGAGTATCGCGTGGAGCGAAGAATCGATCGGAAGTGGCTCCGGCGCGGGCTTGTTGATCCAGGCCGCGCCGGTGGCCGGCTTCCTGGCGCAGGTGTTCGCGGACGACTGGCGAACTGGATGGAGCGTGGCGACGGCCGATACCAATGCGGTGCTGGTGGATGCGACCGGCGAAGGCGAGGAGGGGTATGTCGATCCGGCGGATCGGGTCTAGATTTCGATGATTGTGAAGATTAGTTCGGAGGCGGCAGGCGAGATCTCGATGGCTCCCGTGGTGGCGCAGGAGATGGCGCTCAAGGAGCTGGTCGGGGTGATTCTCAGCGTGAGCGGGAAGGATGCTCAGCGGATCGGCGATTTGTTGCAGCGCGGTTCAGTGGTGCAGGGCGCTTCCCGCTTTCGATGGCAGCCGGTGACCGTGGAACAGCTCCAACTGCGTTCAATGCTTGCGGAATTCCCGGATTCTGAGCCGTCACGTCCGCTAAATTGGGAACGGTGCAGGCATGCGCGATTGTGCGGTCATCGGGCTGCCGTGGAACTGCCGCGGGAGTTGGTCTCCGGAAAGCGGTTCTTGCGCCGGTCCAGTTTTTGGGATGCGCTGATGTCGATTGCGCGGGAAGGAAAGCCGGAATACGTCGAGTATTCTTATCGGGAGAATGGCGATGTTTACCGAGTGGCTTTGAATGCGGATGCGAGACAGCAGATTGTGGAGGCGTCCAAACTGCTGAAGTATTCAGGGATGGGGCAGCAGATAGCCCAGAGAGAGTTTAAGACACTGGAATTGGTGGTGGGTCGCTGACTGACCGCGGTGGTATACTCATCCGGTGTTTCGGATCGCTATTATTCTGGTCATCACATTTTGCTGCCCACTGCCTACGCCGGCACTCGATCAGGCGAGGCAGAGCACCGGCGCAAACGCTGCGAAACAGAAGTATGGTGTCACCGGCAAAGGCGTTGTGGTTGCGATTCTCGACCGCGGGATCGACTGGCGCCATCCCGATTTCCTAAACTCCGACGGCACAACGCGCATTCAGTGGATGCTCGACATGAGCGGACAGAACGGGTGTCCGGGTAATCCGGCCGCGGTGGAGTACACGCGTGCCCAGATCAATGCGGCTCTACAGGGTGGACCCGCGATCCCAGAACGCGATGCCGTGGGTCATGGAACATTGACGGCAGGCATTGCGGCAGGGAACGGCAGTGCTTCAAGCGGGCTTTACACCGGCATGGCGCCCGAATCCGACCTGATTATTGTGAAGATGACGTCGGAGGGTGCTCCGGCACACGGTGCGGAGGCCGCCGAGTCGCCATTCAACGGTTGTCTTGAAGAGGCGTTTGATTGGTTGGACGCCAAGATAACCGTCCTGAATAGGCCGGCCGTGGCTCTGATTAACTCGGGCGTCCAGTTGTGGGGACCTACGGATGGCACGTCGGCAATCAGCCGGAAGATTGACACGATATTTGGACGGAATCGTCCAGGCCGCATTTACGTAGAGGCCTCGGGCGACGAAGGAGGCCTGCCAACTCATGCGGGCGGCACTTACGACGGCACGGCGGCGACGGCGATCGGCTTCTCGCGATCTTCGGGCGTGTCATCTCAGATGGCGATTTGGCATACGGGATCTGTCCCAGCGCAGATCAGTGTCACGATTGGCGGTCTCACTGTAGGTCCGGTGGCGCCGGGCGGCTTCGCGCAATCTGACGATGGCACCGTCCAGATCTTTCACTACCAGCCAGGGTCTGAGTTCTACCCGGTAACGTCCACGAGCGGTGATCGCTTTGCCGATATTGTGATCAGCGGGCACTCGGGGCAGACCGGTACGATTGCGCTCCGGGCGCAGGGGACCGGAACTGGTAAATTTGATGCTTATTCTGACGCTGCTCCGGTCAGCATTTTCACCGACCACTTAGTGAGTGGACGCATTACGGATTACGCGTCCACCCTATCGGCGATCGTCACCGGAGCTCATGGAAATAACCGGCTAACCTATGCCGATCTCGACGGAGTTACACGGAATGTGCCGAACGAGGGAGGTCCGGGGCAGCTATGGGTTTACTCAGCTGGCGGGCCGACACGGGACGGCCGGATTGGCGTCGACATCACAACGCCGGGGCAAAACATCTTTGCACCGATCGCGACGAACTCTTATTGGGCCACGTTTCGCTTTAACTCGCCGCTGGGCAGCAACGGCTATTACGTGCGGCAGGGCGCCACCAGCGGTGCCGCTCCGATTACGGTCGGTGCGATTGCGCTGATGCTGCAGGTGAACCGCAACCTGACGTCCGATTTTGCGAAGGCGCTCCTTCATGCGACCGCGATTTCTGACGCCAATACAGGCGTCACGCCGAACAATGACTGGGGTTATGGCAAGTTGTCCGTTTCGGCCGCGATCGATTCGATGTGCGCAAAGGTGCGGTCGACCGACGTCTCTTTGGTGGGTGTCTGCAAGGGCGCGAACAACCACGATGATTTTCGAGGTATCGGGCGATCGGACGTGCTGCTCTACAATCCCACGGACGGGGCAGCCTACGCCGGACTGAGTAATGGGACAGGCGGGTTCGGCTATGTGTATTCAGGATTTACGCCACAATTCAACGTCCTACGTTCCGGCGATCTGAACGGTGATGGCAGGGCTGACCTGATTCTATATAATTCGCAAACATCGCTCGCCTATGCCGGGATAGGAAACGGTGATGGAACCTTCGCGTTCCAGTCGCTCTTCTGGAGTCCAGGATTTGATTTCGTGGAGTCCGGCGACTTCAACGGCGATGGCAAAACGGATTTCATGCTGTATCGTTCAAATGATGGCACGATGTATTCGGCCCTTAGCAACGGGAACGGAACGTTTAGTTATCGATACACCTTGGTGAGCCTTGGGTTCACTCATTTGAGAGTGGGCGATTTCAATGGTGACGGCAAATCCGATGTATTCCTCTATCGGTCCGCCGATGGCGTGGCTTACTTAGGAACTTCGAATGCTGACGGGTCGTTCAGGTTTGACGCGGTTACCGTGGGAGGTGGATACGACTCGGTGCAAAATGGTGACCTGAATGGAGACGGGGTCGCAGACCTCGTATTCTATAACAGCAACAATGGCGGCGCGTTGACAGGTATGCGGACCCAATTGGGATTTACGTTTGCCGCGCAATCGTGGTCACCAGCGTTCACGGCTGTTCGCCTGATTGACGTCAATGGCGATGGGAAATCGGACTTGGCTTTATACAACAAAAACACGGCGATCGGGTATTTGGGCATCGGTGTGGGAACTGGCGCCTTCAGCTTCAGCTCATTGTTCTGGGGCCCGGGATTCGATGTCATCGAGCCAACGGATCTGAACGGTGATGCGAAAGGCGATGTCGCCCTATATAACGGCAAAACGGGGACCGCCTATACGGGCCTCAGCAACGGTACGGGGTTCACGTATTTGTATTCTTACTGGGGCATCGGAAAGTTAGTCGGGCGTTGACGGTCATTCACCTCGGACTTATTCCTCGTCGCTCCCTTGCGATACCTTCAGCACGGCCAGGAAAGCCTCCTGCGGAATGTCGACCTTGCCGACTCGCTTCATGCGTTTTTTGCCTTCCTTCTGCTTCTCGAGCAGCTTCCGTTTGCGCGAGATGTCGCCGCCGTAGCACTTGGCGAGGACGTTCTTCCCCATCGCACGAATGGTTTCGCGGGCCACGATCTTCGTGCCGATGGCCGCCTGCAGTGCGACCTCGAACATCTGTCGCGGGATGAGCTTGCGCAGCCGCTCGATGAGCGCTTTGCCGCGTTCGTAGGCGAATTCCTTGTGTACGATGATGCTGAGAGCGTCCACCGGGTCTCCAGCGACGAGGACGTCGAGTTTCACCATCGGTGAATCGCGGTAGCCGGAGAGATGGTAGTCGAGTGAGGCGTAGCCCCGTGATGCCGACTTGAGCCGGTCGTAGAAGTCGAGGACGATTTCGTTCAGCGGAAGTTCGTAGACAAGCATGACGCGGCCACCGCCGATGTACTCGAACTTCTTCTGGTCGCCGCGCTTTTCTTCGAGCAATTTGAGGATTTCGCCGAGGTACTCCTCGCGCGTGATGACGGTGGCGTCGATGATCGGCTCGTCAATTTGATCGATCTCCGAGGGATTGGGGAACTTCGTCGGGTTGTCGACTTCCATGATGCTGCCGTCCGTCTTCGTGATGCGGTAACGGACGCCGGGAGCCGTGGTGATCAGGTCGATCTGAAACTCGCGCTCCAGCCGCTCCTGGACGATTTCGAGGTGGAGCAGGCCGAGGAAGCCGCAACGGAAGCCGAAGCCCAGGGCGACGGAGTTCTCCGGCTCGAAGTTGAACGCGCTATCGTTGAGGCGCAGCTTCTCAAGGGCGTCGCGGAGGAGTCCATGCTCGGAGGATTCGACAGGATAGAGGCCGGCGAAGACCATGGGCTTGATCTGTTCGAAGCCGGGCAGCGCCTCCGTCGCGGGATTATTGTGTTCGGTAATCGTGTCGCCGATTTGGGCATCGGAGATGGTCTTGATATTCGCGAACAGGTAGCCGACCTCGCCCGCTGAGAGTTCCTCGCCGGGGATGGGCTTGGGCGATTGGTAGCCGATGCCCTCGATTTCGAACGACTTGCCGTTCGACATGAGCCGGATCTTCTGGCCTAATCGCATGCGGCCGTCGATAACGCGGGCGAGGATGATCACGCCGCGGTACGGGTCGAACCAGGAATCGAAGATCAGCGCGCGGAGGGGCGAAGTCACCAGGCCCTTTGGCGGCGGCACCAGTTTCACGACAGCTTCGAGGACGTCGTCGATGCCGAGGCCACTCTTGGCGCTACACATGATCGCCTCGTCCGCGGGCAGGCCGATCATCGTCTCGATCTGTTCTTTGATGCGCTCGGGCTCAGCGGAGGGCAGGTCGATTTTGTTGATGACCGGAATGATTTCGAGATTGTGATGCAGCGCGAGATAGGTGTTGGCGAGGGTCTGCGCTTCCACGCCCTGCGAGGCATCGACGACCAGCAGGGCGCCTTCACAAGCCTGGAGACTGCGCGAAACCTCATAGCTGAAGTCGACGTGGCCGGGCGTGTCGATCAGGTTGAGCTGATACATGTTGCCATCTTTGGCCTTGTAATTGAGGCGTACAGCGTGGGCTTTAATGGTGATGCCACGTTCGCGTTCGAGGTCCATTGAGTCGAGGACCTGCTCCATCATTTCGCGGGCAGCGAGCGCGCCCGTGGCCTCAAGCAGCCGGTCGGCGAGTGTGGACTTGCCGTGATCGATATGCGCAATGATGGAAAAGTTACGGATTGAAGCGGGATCCATGCGGTATGATGAAGCCTGAAAACCAATTATCCCACGATGGCGGCAAAGACCATAGAAGGAAGCTTAGATGCTCGTGGACTGCGTTTTGCGATTGTCGCAGCGCGCTTCAATAGCATCGTCACGGATCACCTGTTGAGCGGTTCGCTGGACGCGTTGTCGCGTAGCGGCTGCAACGTTGACGCCGACGTCGAGATCGTGAAGGTGCCAGGCTCGTGGGAGATTCCGCTCGTCGTCCAGACGCTCGCAGCGGCCAAGCGGCACGATGCCATCATCGTTCTGGGTGCCGTGATCCGTGGCGATACGCCGCACTTCGACTACGTTGCCGGACAGGCCGCGTCGGGGATAGCGCATGCTTCGCTGGCAGCGGCGATGCCGGTCGCGTTCGGGATTTTGACGACGAACACCGTCGAACAGGCGATGGACCGCGCCGGGCTAAAGAGCGGAAACAAAGGTTTCGACGCTGCGATCACCGCCATCGAAATGGCGAACCTGATGCGCGCGTTGAAGCAATAAAGAATGCCTGCGCGTCACCGGTCCCGTCAAAGAGCTTTACAGGTCCTGTTTACGTGGGACATCCGCCATGGTGCGTTGGACGATGCAATCGGCGCGTTCTACGAGACACTGCATTCCGATGAGGAAGCTCCCCCGCGAGCCGAGCGGGATCCGTTCATGGAGGAGTTGGTGCGCGGAACGGTCGCGAATGTCGGCGACCTGGACTCACAGATCACGGAGAAGGCGTCGAACTGGCGAATTGAGCGGATGTCGGCGGTGGATCGCAATGTCCTGCGGCTGGCCGTCTACGAGATGATGCACGTCAAGACGCCGCGCGCTGTGGTAATCGACGAGGCGATCGAACTGGCTCGGCAATTCTCCGGTGACGAGTCTGTTCCGTTCATCAACGGTGTATTGGACGCCGTCCGCAAGGACTTAGGCTAGACGCCGTTTCGCCCCACTTGGCGTCCCGGTGCCTTGTGCGATCATCTCTAGGAGGGGTACTCCAAATGTACAAACTGTTGTGGCTATCTGTGTGTCTGACCGCGGGTTCGCTCGTGGCTCAGGACAATCCAATGAGCGCCGGCATGAAGATGATGTACGGCATGGGCAAGGGCAACATCGTGAAGGCGGCTGAGAAGATGCCGGAAGCGAACTACGCGTTCAAGCCGACGGACGACGTACGGAGCTTTGGGCAGCTGGTCGGGCACGTGGCGGACGCGCAATACATGTTCTGCTCGGCGGCCTCCGGGACGGCGAGTACTGCCAGCGGCAGCGCGGAGAAGACGAAGACGAGCAAGGCGGATCTGGTTCAGGCGTTGAAGGACGCCTTTGCCTTTTGCGACGCGGCGTATAACTCAATGACCGACGCGAAGGCGGCTGAGATGGTGAAGTTTTTCGGCCGCGACGCCACGCGCCTCAATGTGCTCAGCTTCAACAACATGCACAATTACGAGCACTACGGAAACATCGTCACGTACATGCGCCTGAAGGGCTTGGTTCCTCCGTCGAGCGAAGGTGCTGCACCGGCTCCGAAGAAGTCCGACGATTAGTTCTATCGATTTCGCCAGAGGCCCGGCAGCAGCTTGGCGTAGAGCAGGTGACGCCAAGTGGCCCAGTCATGGGCGCCGTCGCCTCCGGCGTAGTATTCGTGTTTGATTCCGTGTTTTGTGAGTGCGTCGCGGACCGCGAAGGTACGGCTTCCGGGCACCTCCTCGTGGGTGCCCTGGCCAACGAACAGGTAGTCGATCTTCTTGTTGGTCGAGGGGTCGTTTAGGAAGTCGCGGTTCAGGGTTTCCGTGTTCGGGTCGCCGCTGCTGAGCAGTCCGAAGGATGAGAACAGGTCGAGGCATTTGAAACCGACGAACTGTGCGTGACGGCCGCCCATGGAAAGTCCGGCGAGGGCGCGGCTGCGGCGGTCCTTGCGGGTTGGATAGTTCTGATCGACAAACGGCACAATCTGGCGCCGTAACTCCTCTTCAAACAATTTGTAGGACAGCTCCGTGTGATTGGGGTCGCTGCGGTGGACCACCTGATTATTCGGCATGGCGATGATCATCGGAACGGCTTTGCCGTCTGCGAGAAGGTTGTCGAGGATGAAGTTCGCACGGCCTTCATTCGACCAGTTATAAGCCTGCTCGCCGCTGCCTCCGAGCAGGTAAAGCACGGGGTATCGCTTGCGTCGGTCGAAGCCGGGCGGCGTGTAGACATAGATTTCGCGCTCGCCGTTGAGGACAGCGGAGTGGTAAATGTGCCTCGTGACCGCGCCATGCGGTACGGCTCGCGCGTCGTAGTAGGCGGGTCCGGTGCCGTGGACGGCGAGGATGCTGTAGGGCGGCTGATCGGCGATTCCGGCGATGGTGTTGTTGGGGTCGGCGACGGCGACTCCGTCGATCTGGATGCGGTAAACGTAGAGGTTCGGCTTGATCGGGCCGAGTGTCAGCGTCCAGAGCCCGCTGTCGTCTTTTTGAAAGGCGGGAGCTTGCTTGAGGCCCATAGCGGCCAGGATCGGTCCGCTGGAGAGAACGACTTCGCGGGCGGCGGGAGCCTTGATCCGGAAGGTGACGGTCTGGTCGTCGCGGACCTCCGGCGAGATGAGTTTCGCGCCATATGGGATGAGGTGGGCGGTGTCCTTCTGCGGGTTGTAGTCGAGGTTCACCTGGGCCTGCTGGGCAAGGCACAAGCAGGTTGGGATGAGAGCGGCGGCAAGTCGTGTCATGGTTGTGAGGGGTCGCGTTTGATCCAGCCGTATGCCTTGGCGGAGTTCCTCCAGAAGTACTGGGCGAGCGGGCCGGAACCGCGTTTGGAGAAGTATTCGTGAACCAGTTGGAAGCCGTCGGCGTAGGCACGCCAGGTGTCGCTGTTCGGCCAGTCGCTGCCGTAGAGGACGCGGTCCTCGCCGAAGGTGTCGAGGAGTTCGTCCAGGGTTGCGCGGTAAACGTTGAGGTCGCGGGGCACTTGGCCGTTGGTGCGGCGGAAGACTTCGGAGATTTTGACGAAGACCTGCTTGCGACGGCCTAGTTCGTGGAGGTGAGGGCGAACGGGGTCGGTGATGGTCATCTGCGGCAGGTGGTCAATGATGACGCGCAGGGTGGGCACTTTATCGGTCGTACGGACGAGGGCTTCGATGAGCGCCGGGTTCGGATTTGCGGAATCCAGCGAGAGTTTCGCGTCGGCGAGGCGCTTCAGGTCCTGGATGAAGGCGGGATGGGCGATATCGGCGGCCAGGTCGCGGCCCCAAAGGTTGCCGTAACGAATGCCGCGGAAGAGGCGGTCTTTGTGGAAGCGTTCGAGGAGTTTGGGGAACTCGGGCTTGCCGGGTTCGAGGTTGCCGACGACGCCAACGATGATGGGCTCATGAGCGGCGATGTCGAGCACCCACTGGTTGTCTTCGACGAGGGGGCTGGCTTCGACGACGATGGCGCCCTTGATGCCGTGAGGGGTGGCAATGCTTCGATACCGGTCGGGGAGGGATGGTTTGTAGAGGACCGCGTTGGTGCGCTCGGGCCAAGGGACACCCTGCGGGCGGGTGGGGTCGAACAGGTGAATGTGGGTGTCGATGACCGGGAGCGGCGCCGCTCCTGGCGACAGTCCCGCGGCGGCGAGCGAGCCTACAAAGTGCCGGCGAAGCATGGGACGATCAGCGGGAATATCGCTGCTCGATGGCTTTCACTTTTCCGAGGCGCCGCATGTGGCGCTCCTCGTGGGTGAAGTTCGCGACGAGGAAGTGTTCGACGAGTTCGCGGGCCAGGGCGGGTCCGATGATGCGGGAGCCGATGACGATCACGTTCATGTCGTCGTGTTCGACACCCTGGTGGGCCGAGTAGGTGTCGTGGCAGATGGCAGCACGGATACCGGGGATCTTGTTCGCGGCCACCGAGACGCCGACGCCGCTGCCGCAGATCAGGACGCCGCGTTCGGCCCGTCCGTCGAGAATGCGCGCCGCCACGGCTTCTGCGAAATCAGGGTAGTCGACCGCTTCCGCGCTGCAGGTCCCGGCATCCTCGACCTCGTGTCCCAACTCGCGAAGCGCCGGGACGAGAGTGCCTTTCAACTCAAATCCCGCATGGTCGGCCGCAATAACGACTTTCATGCATACAGCCTATCAGGCCACAATAGGTTTGAGGAGATTTCATGCAGCGAAAAGCTAGCGCAGTTTGGAACGGTGATTTGAAGGGCGGGGCGGGGAAGATCACGACCCAGAGCGGGGTTCTGGAGAACTCGCAATATTCCTTCGGGACGCGGTTTGAGAACGGGAAGGGCACGAACCCCGAAGAATTGATTGCGGCCGCTCATGCGGGCTGTTTCTCGATGGCGCTATCGGCGCAGCTGGGAGAGGCGGGGTTGAAAGCCGATGAGATCCACACGGAAGCGACGGTGACGCTGGAGAAGACCGAGGGTGGTTTTGCGGTCACGAAAAGCCATCTCGAAGTCACGGCGACGATTCCCGGTGCTACGAAGGAAGCCTTCGACAAAGCCGCGGGGAATGCTAAGGCAGGGTGTCCGATTTCGAAGCTGTTGAAGGCTGAGATCTCGATGAACGCCGTTCTGAAGTAATTTCTATTCATGTCCGAAAACGGCCAGTATCCGGATCGGCTTCCTGCTACAAATGTTGGCATGGTGCTCGATCCGGACGGCTGTTTCCGAGCTTTGCGATCGCGGGATCCGCGGTTCGACGGCATCTTTTTTGTCGCGATCACGTCGACCCGGATCTACTGCCGGCCGATTTGTCCGGCAAGGCCGGCGAAGCGGGAGAATTGCCGTTTCTACGATTCGGCGGCGGCTGCGGAGCGGGACGGCTATCGCCCCTGCCTGCGGTGCCGGCCTGAGATCGCGCCGGGTAACGCCCGTGTGGATGCGGTGGAGCGGATCGCCGGGGCCGCTTTGAGCCGGATTGAGGCGGGAGCGCTGAACGGGCACTCGGTAGAAGAACTCGCGGCGGAGTTCGGGATTACCTCGCGGCATTTGCGGCGCGCTGTGGAAACCCAATTTGGGATCTCGCCGGTTCAGGCGGCGCAGACGCAGCGGCTGCTGCTTGCAAAACAACTGCTGACAGAGACGTCGCTGCCGGTGACGGCTGTCGCGTTCGCGAGCGGATTTGAGAGCGTTCGGCGATTCAACAGCTTGTTCGGCGAGCGCTACCGGATGCCTCCGACCGCCGTCCGGGGGCGGCGCGTGACAGCAGCCGTACCGGGAGATTCGATCACCTGCGAAGTCGGGTATCGGGCTCCGTTCCGCTGGGCCGATTCGTTGGCATTTTTGCAGCCTCGTTTGGTCGCCGGGATCGAGACGATTGAGGGACAGAGTTATTCGCGGTTAGCCACGATCGGGAAGCACCGGGGGATGGTTCGGGTTTCGGAGTCGAGGCGGCCGAATTCTCTGTCGGTCGAGATCGCGACGACGCTGCTGCCGGTGCTGCCGACGGTGCTCGCGAAGGTGAAGCGCTTGTTCGATCTCGATGCGCATCCGGAGTGCATCGCCGACCGGTTGTCCGAAGATCCACGATTGAAGCCGCTGGTAGCGGCTGCTCCGGGGTTGCGGGTGCCGGGCGCGTTTGACGGCTTCGAGATGGCGCTGCGAGCCGTGCTGGGGCAGCAGATCACGATTCGGGCGGCGACGACGATCGCAGGGCGTTTCGTCGCGCGGTTCGGTGAGTTAAACGCCGAGGCGATCGCGCGGGCGGGACGCGATGAGCTTTGTCCGCTCGGTTTGACAGGCGCCAGGGCCGACACGGTGGCCGGGTTGGCCCGAGCGGTCGCGGACGGGTTCGTCCGGTTGGAGCCGGGCGTGGATGTTCAGGAGACGATCGGGCGGTTGACATCGCTGGCGGGGATCGGGCCGTGGACGGCGCAGTATATTGCGATGAGGGCGCTGGGGTGGCCGGATGCTTTCCCGCACACCGATTTGTGGGTCTATAAGGCTCTGGATACAAGGTCGCCGAAGAGGGTGTTGGAGACGGCGCAGGCGTGGTCGCCGTGGCGGTCGTATGCGGTGATGCATCTATGGAGGAGCGTTTCGTGACGCGATATACGGTAATGGCGAGTCCGATTGGCGAGCTGTTGTTGCGGTCGGATGAAGTAGGGCTGACGGGGTTGTTCATGCAGGCGCACCGGTATGGGCCGGAGTCGCGGGAGGGTTGGATTCGGGATGACGGCGATCCCGTTCTTGCGGCGGCGCGGACGCAGCTTGGGGAGTATTTCGAGGGCCGGCGGTCGGAGTTTGCGCTGCCGCTGAACCTGGTCGGGACTCCCTTCCAGAAGCGGGTTTGGGAGGCTTTGCTGGAGATCCCTTACGGTCAGACGATGAGCTATGGGGAACTCGCGAAGCGGATCGGGAATCCTGCGGCCTCACGGGCGGTCGGGCTGGCTAACGGGCACAATCCAGTGTCGATCATCGTACCTTGCCACCGGGTGATTGGAGCCAACCGATCGTTGACAGGGTATGGCGGCGGCTTGGAGCGGAAGAAGTTTCTACTGGGCCTAGAACGAAAAGAGGCGAGCCTTTTCGGGCTCGCCTCGATGCAAACTGCAGATTTTGCAGGGACCTAGCGGCCGCGGCCGCCACCGGCGGAAGATCCGCGATCGCCACCCGAGTCGCCGCCGCGGGCGCTGGGCGCCGGGGCGCTGGCAGCGGGGGCCGAGCTAGCGCCGCTGGTAGCGGGAGCGTTGTAAGAGGGCGAGCTCATATTCGCGCCGCGGGAGGCAACGTTGTAGCCGAGGCTCGAATCGTAGCGTCCGGCAAAGCTGTTCGCGGCGCCGGTGTTGGGATTCGTATAGCCGCCGCCGTTGTAGTAGCCGCCACCGTAGTTGGGATAGGCGATATTCACGATCTGGCCGGGGCTCCAGAAGCCGTAGCCGAACGGGCTCATGTAGGATCCGCGGTAGGGCATATAAGTGAACATGCCGTACCAGGGATTCCAGGCCCAAGAGCTGAACGCCATGTTGCGCGTGCCGGAGTCATAGAGGGACTTCGCGGAGGCGACATTGGCGATGGAGAGATAGCTGGCTCGGCGGGCGGCCCAGCGGAAAAATTCGTCGGTGGTTTTGTTGTCGAACTTGGACGCGAGCATGACGGCGTCGTCGAGGTTGACCAGTTTCGCCTGCTTCACGCTCATCAACTCGCCGCCCTTTTCGACGCTGGCTTCGCCCGAATAGACTCTTAAAGTGCCGTGATCGGCGTCGATCCCGATAAGGCCGGTCTTCTTGAAGGTGACCGTCTTATCTTTATACATAAGAGTGATCGGATACTCAGGGAATAGCTCCGCGGTCTCGAGGAGCACCACACCCGTGAGGATTTGAACCTTGGTGTCGGTCAGCTTACTCGAAACCATGCGCACCGAGCTATTTTCGGCGAGGCGAAGGAACATGCCGGGCGTGAGCAGCACCTCGGCGCGACCTTCGGAGGTGCGGAGCACTTCGTCGTCTTTCAGGTTCGGAAAGACGCTGTACTTCATCTCGACAGCTTTGTCGCCGATGAAGACGTCACCTTCCACGTAATGAATCAATCCCGATTTCGCGGAGATGACGTTTTGGGCGATCGCCGACGACCCCGCGACGGCGACGAGGGCCAGCAATGCACGGACTCCTACAGTTCTGAGCATAACGCTCCTTTGCGTGTATCTTCCCGCCTGCTGAGACGGAAGTCAAGCCCTTGTGGTTACAAGAGATTAAGGATCGTTGATCGACGTGCTGATCGACCGGTGCCTCGCAGCCGTGGCAGGCCACACCTTCCGATCCGAGAGGCATGGCCGCAGGGCTTGGGCGCACGTATCGCGTCAGCGTTATTGGTTAAGATTTCAAAGAGCTTTGAATCCCGGCCGCCGATCGTAAAGAGCGGCTGGATTCCCGTTTCGACCCTGCTTTTGTACGGATATTGTCCTGGAGCGCCCGTCAGAGGAGGTCGGGGAACATCTGGCCGGCGTGCATCACCTTCAAGACTTCAGGTTCGGCTCTCCTTTGTTTCTATCGTTGTCCACCTGAAGGAGCCGACGATTTCCGCCTTCGCCCCGATTTCGGCGACGACCGGATTGGGTTCGTTTTGCACGTTTTCTGTTGGCGGCCGCTGGTCGAGGGGCGCGACCGGGGCGGCTGGAGGACGAGGTGCGCAGGAGTTTCTGAGCTGGAAGAACGTCTTGATCAGGCGGCTGAGTTCGCGTGAGAGGCGATTCAGATACTGGCTGACGTAGGGAATGGTGCCTTTCTCGATGCAACGTTCGAGAGCTTTGGCGATGCGGAAGTGACCGGTGAGCTCGGAATAGCCGAGGTCGATGCTGGGGTTGCGGATTTCTATTTCGATGAAGGCGTCTTCGAGGGCACGCAAGCGGCGCAGTTTCCAATCGACATTGGCTATGTGCTCGATGAGGGAGGATTCGCAGGCATCGACAGGCTGAAGCCGATCGCGATAATCCTGGTGGAGCTTTTCGAACTTATCTTTGTTCTCGCCTTGGAGAATCCAGGCGGCGGAGGCGCAGCAACCGTGCTTGAGCGCGTTCATCGACGCTTTGGCCTTTCCCTCGGAACTGGTTGGACCGGTGCTTTTCTGGGCATTGGCTCGGTTGGCGGCGAGCTGGGCTTCGGAGAGGCTGCGCTCCGTGTTTTCGGAAGTGTTCATATGCTTGTACCCAAATGAAAAAGGCCGGGTTTTGGGCCCGACCTCTTCCAAATTTCAAGATAGCATGCGGTTTTTAGCGTTTTGGGCGGGTTGTAGGGGACGGGGGTGTAGATTCAGGAGTTTAGGGGGGTGAAAATAAAGTTAAAAGGTCTATGATCGCCCATTACCACCCGTCACAACCGGGGATGAAAAGGACGGAGAGAAGGTTTAGGCTGAGAGGAAACGCGGGTCGAACAAGAGGCCGCCGACCGTCTGGCGAACACGAACCCGACTATGAATCTGGCCCGGACGCTTTCTAGCCGTAAGGCAATGTGGAACAACCGATTGAGGTCCTCCCGCCGCAAGGCGAGAGAGCTCGTGAAGGAAAGTCAACTTCAATTCCAAGCGTCCTCGACTCGCGGCAGAAGGAGCGTGTATGAGACCACTATACACTCGCTGCGGGGCTTTGGATGTGCATAAAAAGAGCATCAGTGCCTGCGTGCGAAAACCTGCGGAAGAGAAAGGTAAAGTCCAGATCGAGCGGAGGGAGTTCGGCACCTTTACCAGCGATCTGGAAGAACTCGGAGAATGGCTCAAGAGCCACCAGGTACGTCACTTGGCCATGGAGTCGACGGGAGTTTACTGGAGACCGGTTTGGAACGTGCTCGAAGAAAGTCGTTTCCGACTGGATCTGACACTGGTGAATCCAGCCGTGGTGAAGGCAATGCCAGGTAAGAAGACAGATGCCAAAGATGCGGCACGCATCGCCGAACTGCATCAATACGGACTATTGCGTGGGAGCTTTATGCCGCCGCCGGAGATTCGCAAGCTCCGGGATCTGACCCGGCGCCGGGCTCATCTTCAGCACGATAAGAATCGGGTGGTCAATCGTATATCGGCGTTGTTGGAATGTGCCAACTTTAAGCTCGGATCGGTAGCGAGCAATATCGTGGGGGTGAGCGGACTGAGGATTTTGTATGCGTTGACGGAAGGTCAACACGACCCTGTGCATCTGGCAGGGCTTGCTGTCGGCTCACTGCAAAGTAAACAGGCAGAGTTAATCAAGGCTCTCAACGGCCGGCCCAGTGTTCACTTTCGAAATATGCTGGGCGACCTGTTGGCGGACTTTCAGTTTCTAACCAAGGAACTGGATGGGCTGGAAAGACAGATCCGAATCGAACTGACGCCGCATGCTGATGTGATCAAGCGGCTGTGCACGATTCCGGGAGTCGACGAGGTGATTGCCTGGACGATCTTAGCGGAAATCGGCGTGGACATGAGTGAATTTCCGACAGCAAATCACCTTGCTAGTTGGGCGGGAGTGTGCCCTGGGAACAATGAAAGTGCCGGCAAGCGGCATGGCGGGCGTGTGCGGAAAGGAAACCGCTACCTGCGCCGGGTGTTGGTTCAGGGTGCCTGGGCGGTGTCTCACGCCAACGATTGTTTCCTCACCTCCATGCTGTTTCGAATTGCTCGCAAACACGGATTGAAGCGTGCAGCGATGGCAGTGGCACATCGCATCCTGATCATCGCTTATCACATCATCGGCAATGGGGAGAGCTATCGCGAGTTGGGCGGAGATTATCACGAGCGCAAAAATCCGAACAAGACGATGAAGCGGGCACTGGCGACCTTTGATCGCCTCGGTTATGAGGTGGAACTCAAACCGAAAGTAGTCAATGACGCTCCGCAACCGGCAGCTACTACGACGCAACCAAAGCGGGGCCGGCCGCTCGGAAGCCGGGACCGGCAGCCGCGCGCCCCCTATGGACAGGGCCGCTCTACGCCAGTACCTTGTCGAGTCTGCCGAGAACGAGGAATACCCTGCATTCACGGCAAATCCGACACTCCATCTCGCCAGCGTCCTCGCGTTCCGACATTGACGTCGCCACTCCGGAGATATGCTCCATGTGCGCCAAGTGGAAGATCTCCTGTATTCACGCCCGGAACCAAAATCGCAAGGGTCCGCAAACGCTTTCCAGCAATTAATTCAACGGCTTGGAGCATTGTTTCTTTTCGAAGGACTGCCGTTGCCTCGGCGTCCAAGTTTTTGGACGACCGTCGCTAGCGGTTGTTCAAGATGGGATATGGAGCGCTCTTGAAACACAGCCCGGCATGGCCCAACTTCGATCGCTACCTTTCGGCGTTTTACAGCCAGTAATCTACTTGCCTGGCCTCCGTGAACTCCTTCGCCAGCGCGGGCCGCTGTCGTGAATCTGATTCGCTGCTTCCGCCGGTAGGCCGCGCGGCAGAGGCCGTCGCCAGATGAATGAATTCGCCTTCTGGCGGTTCGGGATCCTCCCCGCCGGAACCTGCAAAGGGACTGCAACAAGATCGAACTCTTCCAGCGCCCTCATCCGTGGCGGTTGCACGCCGGAGAATGCGGTTCTCGATTGCGTGCCGGTTCACGCTCCTCATACCCCATTGCCTGGCAAAGCTTCCAAGCACCGGCATGGGGCACTCTTGTAGTGATTGCGATGCCAACCAGTGCAGTTGGTAGGGATAACCTGAGGACTCTTCGATTTCATTTGTCACCATTCTCTCTGGTCGATTAGCGAGGCCGGAGGATGACGCCGTGGCTGCAATCATCGGCCTGTAGTCCCGGGATGCGCGGCAAAGAAACCGGCGCACCCCGGCTCACAAGAGACATCCTTTATTGCTGCGACAACGTTTTTGTTGTTTCCCCAATACGAGTACTGATACGTAAACGGTGCGGCCGGGTTTCCGGTGCTGAGGCCGGTGTAGGCGGCTCCGTTGGTGGGGTTGTAGATCACGACGTCGTCGCGTGATAGTCCTTGGTAGATCATGCTACAGATCATGCCCAGAACTCATCGTTCTCGATCTTGCAATCGACACTGGGGTACTCTCGCTCTTCAGACCACTTGGGTCAAAGAAGTTCGTCGGATCACCGCCAACATATGCTGACCGATACCAACTTCCTGGATCTTCCGCCCCTGCACTCGCCTGATAAGGATCCGCACTCAAAAACCGCCCACTTGATGGATTGAAATAACGGTTTACTGCGTAATCGAGGCCCGAATCCGCATCGCGGTAATAAGTCGCAAATGTCTCTGTGTTGTCCCCCGGACCATAAGTATCCCTCTGCATTTGTGGAATCGGCAACATCGGCTAGACGAGTGTTCTGTCTCAGTCTTTCCCGCTCGCTCTTCTTGCGTTCTGAAGGCACCGCACTTGCCAGTGCCTCCCGCACAATTCGGCGTGCACATTGAACTTCTTCGCCAGCCTTTGGTTACGGTAAGCGCAAGGCGGATTAACTCTACAAACCTCATTCCAACACGTGTATGCCCTCAATTAGATCTTGAGACGAAAACAAACTCAACCGCATCCGAGTCCTCCAGCCGAAGGTACAACTGGACTCGTGATCCGCCAGTCGGCGGGATTTTGGCTACTAGCCAACGATTAACTTGTGCCGCATTCAATGCTTCTCCCCAGGCGATACTCGGAAGACTTAGCCCTAACCGGGTAGCCGCCTCCGCCAAGAGCCCGTCTAATTCACTCAAATCGCACTCTGCGGAGAACAATTCCGCCCTACGGTCAGGCGCAACCCTCGATTTCGTCAACTCCGACGGTAGTCGGTGCTTTTTGAAACGTCGTTCGACTAACTTGCGTACAGCAGGGTATGCGGCGGCCATCGGCGAGTGCAACCACTCCGATTCAAACCATTGCCGTACACGGTCGTCGTTGACTCTGACAAAGTGTTGCAGATCATGCACGCGATAACGTTCGGTTCTCAGTAGCGAAACGATATGATCCTTCACCGCTGAAGCAGTTGGGCGGAATCGGGCCAATTTCTCGAGTAGTACAGCTTGTTCCGGCTTGTTGGGTTCATCCCGAATTATGCGCCACAGTTTCTCGGCATCATCGGCGCACACCAGCTTCGCGATACTTTGGCTAAGCAAGTCCAAGGCTAGATCATTCTCCTCCGATCGCCACCATTGAATGAGCGTATCGAAAAAGGGCCCGGCGGTAGGCGCATCGAAGAGTGCATAGATCCCACTCCGTTGCTGAGCAGTGCTGGCCATGTGAATCCACTCGACCGCGAGCGGCAACACCTGCGCCGCACATTCCGGATGTCGCGTCGGAATGGCACCGAGTAACGGGAATGCAACACCTGTTTTGGCCTGCAGTTCTGCCAATAAGGGCTTCTCAAAATCAGTGGGCTGAATCGTCATAAGAGCGTTTCGTTTCTCAACGGTTCCCTACGAGCCGCATGGCAATGGAAAGGTCTTGATTATCATTAGACCTTGAGCTTGCGCGGCCTGCAGTTCAGCGGACAATATAGCTCCTTGCCGGACCCAGAGTTCAAATTTTGCTCCGGGTGTGGATACTGCCCGGGCCGCCATATCTCGTATTTGCGCAGTGAAGCTCAAGATTGGCCGGTTTTGGGGTGTCCTCGAAGCAAGGCTGGGTTCCTCACCGACACGAGACTCCTAAATGTCGACTCGCGGTCGGAAACCCCTCGGCGCAGTATCAGCTGTCCATGCGCTGTGAACGTTAGATCCTTCAAACCTTCTCCGTGTTGTCGCCAGGTCCATAGCTATCCCGCGCTCTCCATATGGAGCATAGACCTTGGTGAACCGCTTGGCCACTTCGCGCTGCTGCCGATTGATGTAGCCGCTCGTTCGATCCTAAGTTCTCACCATTCTCTCTGGTCGATCAGCGAGGCCGGAGGATGCGCCGCGGCTGCAATCATCGGGCTGTGGTCCCGCGATGCGCGGCAAAGAAACCGGCGCACCCCGGCTCACAAGAGACATCCTTTATTGCTGCGACAACATTTTGGTGTTTCCCCAATACGAGTACTGATACGTAAACGGTGCGGCTGGGTTTCCAGTGCTGAGGCCAGTGTAGGCGGCTCCGTTGGTGGGGTTGTAGATGACGACGTCGTCGCGGCCGTCGCTATTCAGGTCCTGTATTCTGACAGTGCTCATGCCACCGCCCCAGAAGAGGGAACTGGAGGTGAAGTTGCCGTTGGCTGATCCGGTGAGGAGATAGCCTACCGTGTTGTTCTTGTTATAGAGCGCGACGTCGCCGATGCTGTCGCCGTTGTAATCGAGCAGTTTCACCGTCGTGAAACCGGGCGACCAGGTGAAGCCGGTGAACGCAAAGCCGTTGGCGAATTTGCCCAGATAGGCGGCGCCGGTGGTGCTCGAGTACAGAAGCAAACTGGCCTTCCGGGTCGAATCCATATACTCAACCTCGACAATATCGAAACCGGCGCCGGTGGGGACGGGAGAGAAGGTAAAGCTACCGGAACCGTTGCTCAATCCGAGGTAACAGAGCCCATCCGATTGGCGATAGAGCAAGATGTCGGCCGTCCCGTTGCCATCGAAATCGCCCAGCCGAATGTGAGTAAAGCCGGCGCTGACGAGCGAGTAGGTGTAGGTGAAAGCCTGATTGGCGTAGGCGCTGGTGTAAAGCGTTCCGTCGGTAGGCCGGTAAAACGCGACGTCGGCATTGGTTGTTCCGCGAATGTGGGCTGACGTGACTTGCGTGAAGCCAGGCCCCCAAAACAGGCTCGAGAATCCAAATGTCCCGTCGCCATTGCTCTTGCCCACATAGCCGAGCGCCGTGGAGCTGTTATAGACGAGCAGATCCCCCTTGCCGTCGCCGGACCAGTCGAAATTGCGGACGACATCGAAAGCAGGGGTAAACAGCGTGTACGAGTAGGTAAAGCCTCCCACGCCATTGCTTAAGCCGGCGTAGGAATCGCCGGTAGCCGGATCATAAAGGAATACATCCTCAACGCCGCTACCGCGGAAGTCACGCCCCGAGGCTTGCACCTGTGTGGCGAAGGACTGTTGCCGTACTGATAAAGTCTGGTCCGCAATCGTTACGGTTCCGCTGCGCCGGCCTTGCGAGATGTTTTGCGCCACCGTGTAACCGAGGCTGCCCGTTCCCGACCCGGTTCCGTTTGCCGAAATCCATGGCACATTGCTGACAGCTGGATAGTTGCAGCCGGGGGACGTGGTGACGCCGATTGTTTGAGTGGTTTGGGGATTCGCCGGCGCCGAAGCAAAGTAGCGGGACAGCGAATAGGTGCAAGTTCCCGCACTCACCACCAAGGGCAATTGGTTTGTGGAAGGGATGGCGCCGTCGACGTGGAAATTGTTCACGTTCTGCACGATCCAAACTTGAAGCGTCTTTGGTGTATTCGCCGCCAGGCTCGGGACCGTGACGCGCAGTTGGGTCGAACTTATGAACTGTGCTGGAAGGGGGCCGATCGGAAAGAGGTAAACCGAAGTTGTCTGAGCGTTGAAATTGGTCCCATTCACCGTGAGGCTAAATGAACCAGTGCCAGCCACTACCTGAGAAGGGCTGAGACTGGTGAGCGTGGCGGGTGCAGGTGGCACGGGAAGGAAGACGGCGGGGGAAGCCGCTGCTCCGGGATTGGTGACCGTGACGGAGGCTCCCGGTTGAGAGGCGGCGGCGGGTACCGGTTCAAGCCGCAGAGCGCCCCCGACGGAGGTTGCAGTTTGAGCCACACCGTTCAGAGTAACGACGGCGCCCGCTTGGAAGTCGGTGCCGAAAATGTCGAGATACTGCGAGCCTAAATTTCCCGAAGCGTCCCATTTGTAACCAAACCGGGCGGTGGTGATTGCGGGAACCACGGCGGCGGCGGTGACCTTTAGAACGGCCGGATCGGACGCAGGTTCGGTGGGATTGGTGACCACAATGGAAACGTTGCCGGGGGCGCCGATTACGTTCGGCGGAACTCCTACTTGAATCTGGTCCGAGGTGAGACTGATGACGTTGAGCAGCGTTGAGTTCCAGGTAACAACGGCGCCTTGCATAAAGCCAGTGCCCGCTATGGTGAGAACAAATCCGGGGCCACCGGAAACCGCACTGTTGGGATTCAGTGAATAAATGGCAGTGGTGCTGCTGGCTCCAAGCTTTTCAAGAATCACGGATGTCCCTGCGCCGGGTGCGGCTTGATAGGCGTTTACCGCCGGAAATCCACCGGAGGTGTTGTAACCGACGATCGACGCCCCACCGAGGCTGTCCACAGCAACGGCTCCTAAGTGGTCCTCGCCAGTGCCGCCGGCGTAAGTGGAATAGATGATTGATCCGCCACGGTTGTACTTCGTCAAGAATAGATCCGTAGAGCCGCCGCCAAATGTCGATTGCGGCGCATTGAGAACGGGAAATCCCGCGCCCGTTTCACCGCCGACGTATGCCGAGTACCCATTCACATCAATGGCGATCCCGTTGATCTGAGTCGAACCGCTGGAAGCACCGAGGTAGGTCGACCAGGTGAGGACGCCGAGAGCGTCCAGTTTTGCGACGAACGCGGGGGAACCGCCGGGGCTGGACACACTCTGCTGGGCATTCGGATTCACAATCGGAAAGTCGCCGCTGGTGGATCCGCCGACCCATGCCGCACCGGTGTTATCGACTGCGATGGCAGTGCCTCGATCGTTTTGGGGCCCGCCGAGGTAGGTTGCGTAACCGAGCGAACCATCTGTATTCAGCTTGGCGACGAACGCATCTGTGCCAAAGTTGGAAGGCCCGGCGAAGATATTCTGCATGGCGGCCTTTACGGGAAACTGCCCCTGGGTGGTGCCGCAAACATAGACCATACCGGTGGAGTGAACTGCGATTTGCCCGCTCGTATCATCTGTGGGTCCGCCAATGTAAGTGGAGTAGGTCAGAACGCCCGCCGTGCTGAACTTGGAAATAAAGATGTCCTTCCCGCCACCCACTGTCGATTGCGCCGCATTTAGGGTTGGCGTGCCACCGGTGGAGTAGCCGACAATGTATGCCGCTCCCGCCTGGTCGGTGGCGATGCCACTGACGATTTCGTCTTCAGGACCGCCAAAGTATGTGGACCATGCGAGGACACCAGCGGGGGTCAGTTTTGTGATGACCGCATCAATCTTGCCGCCATACGTACTTTGCGCGGCGTTGAGGACAGGATAACCGGCGCCGGTTGCGAAGCCCACGATGTAGGCAGCGCCAGAGGAATCGATCGCGATACCAGCGGCCGACTCTCCGCTCGCGCCGCCTAAGTATGTCGAGTAGACGAGCGCGCCGGCAGCATCGAATTTCGAAACGAAGATATCCGTGGCGCCACCAAGAGCCGCCTGGTAGGGGGTACGCGTGGGAAAGCCACCGCTGGTATAACCGGCAATGTACACGGCGCCAGAGGGATCGCTGGCGATTGCAGTTCCAGCATCGGCGGTTTGGCCGCCGAGATAAGTTGCGTAGACAATGGTCGGATCGACGACGAGATCGATCGATCGGTCGTAGGATCCAAGGGTGAATGCAACCTCGCCGCTGGTTTGGTCAAGCCGATAGTGGCCGGCGACTTTTCTACGACCCTCTTGTGATTCCTGGTAAACGCTCGGCTTAGTTTGCCGGAACTCGCGTTGGCCGGCTTTGATGATCAGATCGCCGTTGTTATCCATCCGGACAAGGTCGGCGCCCTGAAAAGCGAACCGTAGACGGTTGGGATCTCCGCCTGGGTGAATGATGAAGTCGTATTCAAGCCGGGCACGATCGCCGTATTCGTTGCTTTCGTGGTAGGCGAGGTCGATGCCGGGATAAACCGACGCAAACGTGACTTTCGCGAAGTTCGGGACGTTGGCTTTCCACTTGGTGCGGTCTGCTCCGAGGAAGTAATTTGTGACGGAGGGGAGAGATCCGGAGGGCTTGGCCGCGGTTGACGGCGAGGCGCCTAAAAGTTGAAGTTTCACCGAACGAGATGCCCCTGCCGACCGTGCGAATTGTTGAAATTCGGCTCCCGATGAGCGGAGAAGCACGAGCGAGTTCGGTCCACGGCCGATGTAGCGAACGTCGGGAGGGGCCTGACCGAGGTTCGGCTCAAATCGGATCGGGCCAGCCGGATCGAGCCGGTTGGGGGATTGCTGGCGGCGGGTAAGCACTTCGGGACTCGAATTCGATCCGAAAACCGAGAGTCCATTGACGAAAAATAGAGAGATTACGACCGAGAAAGCAGCGTATTGCATAAAACAGTAGAACGACTATAGCATGGCGGTTCAGCTCGACCGAGGTGGAATGACTGTGGCGAGCCCCCGTCGCAGACTATCTGGTTCAAAAGAGCGACGCCCGGCCGGGAACTCGACAGTCCTCTGAGGAGACGCAGCTTTACCCGTTGTCAGCGTGTTTTTGGGACCGGGTTGGACAAGGAGAGCTTACTGTCGCCCGGGTACCGGACACTCTCGAAGTCGCTCCACGGCTCAGATTGCCACCCGACCGACTCTTCCGTTCCGTACCTGGGCAGCCGCACTTGGATGGCGACACGGGTAATGAGATTGGCTTCCGAGTGCTGACGATTTATTCCAGTCGCAGACTATCACGAATCAAATTTAAAACAGCTCCAGGATTTCTTGGGAATCCAGCGCCGAAACGCAAAGACGATTCACTCGTAATGAATGGATCGTTACGAGTCGCTATCGAGATGACAAGGATGATCCGACGGCACATCTTCAGACTCATCTCCGACGGCGGCCTTGCGAGGGTTCGCCGTCCCTATCAACAGTCGAGTGCGGAGCCCGCTTCGAGTTCACGCCGTGACTCGGAACCACATGTGACGTGTGGAGGGCCGACATCTTCGTTTCGGCTTGTGTTCACGGGCTTAGATCGTACACCCGACCGATTGCAAGTTCTTGAACACTATCGAGATCACCAACGGGTTCAGCAGGTGTACGAGCAGCCCAGGCACTCCACTTGATCCTGAGGCTGGAGTGTGCGAGATTACATTTACTACGGCCGTCAGGCCAGCTTTCAGAATGTTTTGCTGGGTCCGTGGTGGGCTATTGGTACTATCATCCGGTTTTCTCCTGGCGGCGATTTCGGCTGGACACGGTCAGGCCGCAGTTGGGTCGCTTCTTGTTGTTCTGACGCGGTACAGCAGCCGGTTGGCGACTTATCCCGGGAGCGATCTGTATTCCGCTCCGCATTCACTGGTTAGAGTGTTATGAACAGAACGACGCACTTAGAGGTTGTCTGGGACATTCGTAAGTTCGAGCTTGATACGGGCCGCAAAGGGGGGAGCCGAAAACGGATCATCGCCAACATTGAAGGCCTTGTCGTTTGGCAAGGTTACGCGGGTCAGTCTCAATGCCTGGAGTTGGAGGCGTGATGGCTCAGTCATTTAAGGCGATGAAGTGCGGTCAATGCGAATCGGACTCGGTCGTCAGATCCCGGCGAGAGTCTGCCCTCGACTTCTTTCTGTCGATGTTTGGGCTCGTCCCGTACCGGTGCCTGACTTGTTTCAGGCGGTGGCGGGATTTCAGGAGGGAGCAGGACTACTGTTCGGATTGAGGTGCTCGGATGATGGAAAATGAACCAATTTCAGCTCTCGATATTTGCGCTGGGGCCGCTGGAAGCTGCGGTGATGGAGATCGTTTGGCGGTGTGATACGGAGTGCTCGGTTCGTTCCGTCAGCGCATGCACTCAACCTCTGGCATATACGACCATCGCTTCTACGCTAGACCGTCTCTGCGAGAAGAAGCTCCTCCAGCGACGCAGAAGTGCCAAGGGTTATCTATATTCCCCGAACGTTACCCGAGACGAATTTCATCAGAGAAAGGCGCGGGCATACTTCACAGAGGAACTGCAAATGGCGCCGACCAGCTTGATGTCCTGTTTTCTGGACAGCATCGGCCATGAGCCGGCGCTTCTCGATCATCTCGAGACGTTGATTCAGCAAGCGCGGGCGAGGCTGACGAACAGGGGAAGCGTCCACAGTGACCTCGCGATCCCGGACGCCGACAACGCCCCAGACCGGCCAGGCACGCCGGACTAGCACTTCCCTAGGCTCCGGGCTTTGCTTGCGCGGTTCATTGGGATGGCTTTCCGCTGTTCTGTGGCCTGCGTGACTGTTCCGGTCCAGCTCTGGCGAGGTCCGAGCAATCGCCACGATTGGCGGTGGGGGCAAGTTGGGCAACCTTGAACTGTTCACTTCCGACGAGAACCTCGGCGCCGAGGTTCGAAATTATCTTACGTTCGGCACGGCGTATAAGACAGAATGTCAACACGATAAAGTTGAATTGCTGTTCACGTTCAAGCTTGCTGGTGAACCGGAGTTTACTCCTCCGGTTGTAGTGAGATTCCGGCCGCCGAATCACTTCACGATTTTGTCGCGACCGCGAAAAGCCATCGTTGAACCGCGATGAAAATATCTTCGCTCGTCAGGCCTGGGACTCTTCTGAGACAACTGCGCGGCGCGGGAGTAGTTGATCGTGTACGGCGAGCAAAGACTGACGCGACGGCTTAGGCCGCTTGTCGTTCCCGGAAATGGCTTCTGGGGTCAATGCGCGTTGCGGTCACGATTTCGTCTGGTCGCATCGGGATTCTAAGAAATCAGGCGTTCTGAACCGCCGAGGGGCCTGTCCTCCAATTCCGCGGAAGCAACTCCTGGGTCTGGATGACCGGATGTGTCGCAATCCGAGCCTCGGAACCAGGCGAACGGTTCAACTGCATTCTGTTGGCACATGGCACGAAACTCATCGGGAGGGCCGCCGTTCGACCTCCCGCATCGCCGCCAAAGAACGTCCGATTGCCATGTCCAATTGTCATCACGCCACGCCGCTGGTCGCTCAACGCGTTCGGTGTTGCTGCGAGGATCTGAGATTTACCCCGCGACGGGAGCGCCTCCTTACCAGGCTTCCCAACGTTAACGCGACTCCGATCAGGGCATAGGTTCCTGGTTCAGGAACGGCCGAGCCTGCCGGAGCGCCTAAGTACTGATAACCGTTCTGCGACGTGAACTGACCCTGAATTCCCAAATACGACGTGTGAAGGCTGTCGACGATCGAGGCACAGTCGCCGAAGTTCACTGAATAGTTGCACAAGGTCTCGTCGGTAACACGATAGGTGAGAGTCAACGGCGTTCCCACGTATGCGCTTAGATCCAACGGCACCGCGAAGCCGAGATGGCCATTTGATACCGGAGGGTTGGCTCCGTCCACGCAGGGGAAGGTGACTCCATCGCATATCGAATAGCTACGTGACCCGGTGCCCGAAGTATAGGTATCGTCAACGGCGATCGAAGCCACATAGACGAGATCACCGGCATTGGTGGCGAGGAGAATGTCCACCTGGTGAAATGCCTTGGACTGCCAAACTGGCGCCTGGCCCGCCGGGTATGTGGTGTAGAGCTGGTCATAGAAGAAGTCCACCGTGAGCAGCGGAGCCGGGGAGTTGAACGTGATCGAATCCGTGATCTCGACCGTGCTGGTCGTCTGGCCACCCAAGTTGGGATACAGTCCGCTTCCTCCGTAGACGCGGACTGCACCTGTTACTCCGTCGCCGAAGACGAGTCCCTCCGAGGCGCAGGGCAGGGAGCAGGGCACGACCAGATTGGGGTTTGTGCCGCCGCTTTCGGTATAGGTGGTCTGGTTGTTGAAGGCCCTGGAAACGGCATAGGCTTGCTGGGGACCTGAACCGGTGACGTTGGCGCCCCAGCCGAAGTTGGCTCCGAAGTTTCCCGCGCTGGATTCCACGTACGCGACAACTCCCCCACGTACGGTTGGGGAATAGAGAACGACCGCAGCGGCGAACAGGACAAGTTTCATAGGCTCCCTTCGGGCTGGCATCTGGCACCAACCGGTGGTGTCAGGATGCCGCCGGCCGCGGGGTTGGCACAAGCGTAATTCGTTGACACGCAAGGGATGTCGTCGATTTTCGTACTACAATGTGGGGGCTGGGAGGGCGCGTGCAGGCGGCGCAGGATCGGTTGGACGGCTGGAAGGGGATCGCAGCCTATCTCAAGCGAACACCGCGTACTGTGCAGCGCTGGGAGAAGTTGGAAGGCCTGCCGGTACACCGGATCGGACACACGAGTTCGGCATCAGTTTACGCCTATCCGGGTGAGATTGACGCGTGGTGGAACCAGCGACGGGCGCTACTCGAGACTGAGGTTCCGGGCGTCGCGGCGGAAGCGACGCAACCGCCGTCGGCCTCACCGTGGCGGGCCATCGCGACGATTCTTGCGGTGGTGGTAGCCGTCGCAGGCGTTCTCGCGTTTTCTTACTTAGGGCGCCGCCCGCAAGCCGATCTGGATGTGACATACCCGGTGCGGCGAGGCAATGTAGAACTGGCGGCTATTTCCCCCGACGGTAAGAAGGCGGTTTACTCCTGGGACGTCAACAATCAGCACACACTGACACTGCGCGACCTGGACTCCGGCGAGGAACGGACGTTACGGGAAGGCGTGTATTCCCGCTATTACGGGTTTACGTTTTCCGCCGCTGGAGATGCGCTCTATTTCGTCGCGCAGCAGCCGCGGCAGATGTCGGCTTTGTACCGTATTCCGCTTGCCGAGGGCGCCGAAACACGAGTTTTGGAGAATATTGATTCTCCGGTTACGTTTTCTCCGGGTGGCAGGAAGATGGCTTTCGTGCGTGAAAGCGATGAGAGCAGACTGGTTGTCGCGAATCCCGATGGCACGGATGTGAGGCCGCTGACGACTCGTAAGCGACCGGAGTATCTTGACTATCCAGCGTGGTCGCCTGATGGCAGGTCGATCATCGCCAGCCATGTGGCTCCGCAGGGAGTGCGGTTGATTGCCGTGAATCCCGAAAGCGGCGTTGAGAGGCCGGTGGGAGACCAGGTTTGGGATTTTGTCCGTTTTCCGGCATGGCTGGACAGCGGTACGCTGGCAGCGAGTGTGCGGCCAACGCGGCAGGACACGGAGCGGGTGGCGAGAATTTCTTTCCCTTCTGGACGGGTTGAAGAATTGAAGCTTCAGGGCGATCGCTTCGTTACCTTGAGCGCATCAGCCGATGGCAGGTCGCTGGCTGGTGTTGTTCATCAGAGCACTTCGAGTATTTGGACCACAGATGGCTCGAATCCACCCAGGGAGATTCTGGCCCCCATCGCGGGTTCTCGCGGACTGGCGTGGAGCCCGGACGGCAGGCTGCTGCTCGGCGGTTCCGAGATCTCGTCGGTCACAGAAGATGGGGGTCACGCGGCGGTGGTGCTGAAGAGCACTCCGGTATCGAACTTCGCCGTCTGCGGGGCGGAAAGGCTGGTGTATCATCGCGCGGACGGGTCGGCAGCCGGGCTCTGGTTCAGCAGTCTTCTCGGAGGCGGGTCAAAGCTCATCGTGCCGTCCTGGCAGTCGGGGCGGGTGAGTTGTTCTCCCGACGGCGCGTGGATTTTGTCGTCGAAGCTTTGGGCACCGGTCTATCAAATACCTGCGGCTGGGGGTACGGAACAGGTCCTGATCCAGGATCGGGTCTTGTTCCCGGTGATTTCCTGGGACGATCAGTGGATCGCCGCCTATCGGAGTAAAACCACGACATGGGGCGACCCGCAAGAGATCGCGATTTATCGAAGAGCGGGAGGACCCGCGGTGAAAACGCTTGCCGTACATTCGGGCGGATTCACGTGGACTCCCTTGCGGTGGACCCGCGATAGCAAGTCGATCGGCTACATCGAGAGAGATGGAGGGGCGGACAATGTTTGGGCGCAACCGTTAGATGGCGGTCCGGGGCGGCGGGTCACGGATTTCCAGGGTGGATGGGTGACGGATTTCGATTGGTCACCGGGGGGACGGTTGGCGTTGGAGTTGCGGACGGTCGCTCGGGATCTTTACCTGGTCAGACACTAAATGATGGAGCGAAGTCCACGGCATCCTCTAACGGTAAGATTCCAGTTCTCCTCAGCCGTGCTTTTCGAAGAATACATTAGAATTCACGGTATGGGAAAAGTGACAATTGAAATCGTCTCCGTTGTGACATCGTCCTCAACCTAGAAAACTTAATCATTGAGATCCTTCGCTAGCTTTTCGTCAACAACGTGATGATGGTAAGGTGTCAATTGTGAAGGCACGCTCCCGGGGTAGCTATACCTTCCTCACCTGCGCGACGACTCTCTTGGCCTGCTGTATGACAATGAATTGTCATAGCGTAACTACACCTACTCAGCAGATCGTATATTCGAAGCGTCTCGGAAGAGTTCTGGAACAATATGAAGCGGTACCGTCGTGGTATCTCTCAACCGAGCATGAGGATGCTATCATCAGACGACTCCGCGAATTTGCATCCAATGATGCTGCTGGGCGAGCGATCTCACGCTTGCGTATTGGCACTCAGCGTTGGCCGCAAGAGGTGCCCACTTCCCCTCTCCAATTAGTAGAAGTTTTGAGGATAGGAGATGAAACGGTCGCGCGAATTCAGCGAGGAGCGCAGATACGGTCAATTCAGTTAACAGGTTCGGTGGATCCCCATTTATGGTACATCAAGAACACCGCTTATTATATGGAAGTGATGGAAATTGACGAGGACCTGAGTTTTATTGACATTCGTGCAAGACAATTTCCCGATCCAAAAGACGGAATGGAGTTATACAAGCTGGTCGAAAGAACCAGTGGCTTAACGAGATTCGTCTTAAGGATCTTTGCTGGCGACGAGTCCTCGATCGGCCCGCCTGATCGCAGGATCTGGACCAGTCGATATGATGTAGTACCTCGGAGGTTTCCTCAAATGATGAATTGCGGAAGATTCGAGGATAAGAAGTTAACGTGTCGTCTGTTCGAACCCACTGACCGTCGCGAATGATCTCGAAAATGATCCGGAACACCGCTTACTCGCGTGCGCGGCTCGTTTGGGACTGTCAAGCGAGGCTCGAGACGATCAGGTAGGCTCCGATGATGGCAATCGCGTCTTCGAGGAGCGCGATGGGCAGATCTTTGCCGCCGGTTGCCTTCACCAATCGCACGCGGAATTCGTAGCCACCCAGCGTGCCCGCGACCGCCCCAATAACTCCAGCTATGAAACCGGGGATCATAGCATTTGCTGACGCGCCGATGGCAGCGCCGCTGAGTCCTCCGGTCATCAGGCGACCGATGAAGCCAGGGGGCGACTTGCGGCTGGGAGTACTCGGCAGCTGGTCTGCGACCAACTCGCCAAGAGCCAGCAGCGAAACGATATAGGGCGTGACCGCGGCACCGAGAAACGACAGCCACGTGCCTTCGAGATGCAGCCATCCCAGGCGCGCAGCCCAGGATACGGCGGCGGGCGCGGTCATCGAGCGAAGTCCAGCGATTACGCCGATCAGAAAGGCGAGTAGTAAGGTCATAGGCTATTTCTTCGTCGCCTTTTGATGCATACCGTTCTGATGAAGTATCAAATGATTTACTTTCCCGGCGTCGTCGCGACCGAAAGTGATCTGAGCGTCCACGACCTTGAGGAAGAACTCGCCGTCCTTCTCGGCGAAGAGCTCGAAGCGCGGCTGATTTGACGCCTGCGCATAGAGGTGTCCCGACTCGGTGGTGACTGTAATGACAAATGTGGGCGCCAGCTGGTAATCGCCGATATAGCTGGCGAGAGTCTTCGGGTCGAGCTGGATTTCGGTGCGGATCTTTGGCGGATCGTACTTTGCCACGGGCCATTTCGCCTCGAGCAGGTGCCGGCCGAGGTCGTCGTTATCGAACGACGTGTTGCATAGCACGACCACTCCGGTTTTCTGTTCCGGCACGAAGCCGGCGAAAGAGCGATAGCCGCCCGTTCCGCCGTTGTGCCAGACGATCTCGGTACCGAAGCGGGTGAATACGTGCCACGCCATCATGATGTCGAGCTCGGGGGCGCCGGTAGGACGCCGCTGGGCGCGCATGCGGCGCATTGCGGGTTTCAGCGGAGTGTCGGTCAACTCCATATTGGCCGCGAGGAATTTCAGCATGTCGTTCACGGTGGACCGAATGGCACCGGCGCCCGCGAGCGCGTCGAGGTCCCAGTTTTTCACCGGCGTCAAGGCAGTATCGTGTCCGGGCGCAAGGTGCTGGCGCTGTGCCGCCGATAGAGTGATGGAGGTGCTGGTCATTTTGAGCGGCGTGAGAATGCGATCGCGCAGGAGCGCTTCATAGGTCATGCCGGCTTTGCGGGCGAGCGCGTGTCCGAGCAATCCGACGCCGATGTTGGAGTAGTCGTACTTTTCGCCGATGTCGCGGGTGAGCGTATAGCCGGAGAGGAACTCGTAGAGCTTGGGAGCATCGTAGTCCGCGTAGGGATTCGTCGGGTCGGCCGGCTTGAAGTTCGAGGGCATGCGGGGGAGACCGGAGACCTGCATCGAGAGGTCGAGGAGGGTGATCTGTTTGCCGTTGCGGGAGGGGACTTTGACGGTTTCGGGCAGCAGTTTTGGGACCGGCGTGTCGAGGGTGACTTCACCGCGCTCGACCATGTCGGCCAGCAGGAGCGAAGTGAAGACCTTGGTGATGGAGCCGATTTCGAAGACCGTATCGCCATCGGGCTTGTCCGGGCGGTTGGCTGCGAACTTGCCGTATCCGACGATTTTCTGGCCGTTCGCGTCGATGGTGCCAACGACGATACCCATGGCTTTCTTCGCCTCGTCGACGCGGTTACGGAGGTAGGGGAGGGGATCGTCGGCCGCAATTGCACTGGCAGCGATCAGGAGGAGGGCGAGGGAGGGTTTCATTGATTGGGGGTCATTATACTAGACCAGCGGTCTGCCAAAAGAACGCCAAAGAAGATTTAGCCGCAGATGAACGCCGATGCACGCCGATGAAAACAAATCAGTTATTGGATTCAGGTCAGCAGCATGACAGGTTCCCCCTCGCCCGAAATTCGGTTCCACCCGTGTATGGTTTTGCGTTCACCAGCATCCAATCAGTGGAGAAAAACAATGGAAATCCTCGACTCACAAGCTCAGGAAATTCTCGACCAGCATGCCAAGTACAATACGCCGCCGATCGAGAGTTTGTCGCCTGAGGAAGCGCGCAACGTGCCGCTGCTGGACTACGCGGCACGCGATCTGGTGGCGTCGCAAGTTGCGGCTCGCATGCTGACCCTGGTGAGTCCGAATCCGGAGCAAGTGGGGAGCGTTGGGCACATTCGCATCCCCGGGCGCGGCGGAAACATTCTGGCGAGGGTCTACACGCCGAGCGGGGATGGTCCGTTTCCGGTGCTCGTGTATTTTCATGGCGGGGGATGGGTGATCGCCAATCTGGATGTCTACGATGCGTCGGCCCGTGGGCTGTGCAATGCCGCTGAGTGCATCGTGATTTCGGTTGCGTACCGGCAGGCTCCGGAGCACAAGTTTCCGGCGGCCGTCGAGGATGCTTATGATGCGACGTTATGGGCCATGAATCATGCCGCTCATCTCAATGGCGATCCGGACCGCGTGGCGGTGGGAGGCGAGAGCGCCGGCGGGAATCTGGCTGCCGTGGTTTGCCTGGCTTTGCGCGATCAGGATGAGACGCTGCCGGTGCATCAGCTTTTGATTTATCCTGTGACGGATTTTGTTTTCGATAAAGCGAGTTTTCAGGAGCATGAAAATGCGAAGCCGCTGAATTCGGCGATGATGCCCTGGTTCGCGAAGCATTACCTGCGGAATGAAGCTGATGCCACTCATCCGCATGCTTCTCCGCTACGGGAGGCGGACCTTTCGGGTTTGCCTTCCGCTACGGTGATCAATGCGGAGAACGATCCCCTTCGGGATGATGGGCGTCTCTATGCGGAGCGGTTGCGGGAGGCGGGTGTGCCGGTGACGCATCATCTTTACGAAGGCGTGATGCATGAGTTCTTCGGGCTGAAGGGGCTGTTGAGCAAGGCTGAAGAGGCGGTCCAACAGGCGGCGACTGAGTTGAAGGAGGCGTTCAACCGGTCGGAGGTTCCTTTGACTCCTATGCCTCTTCGGGCGGATGAGGTTCGGGCGGATGAGCTTGCTGGTGGGGAGGTTTTGGTTTAGGAATTAATAGCCACAGATGCACAAGGATGCACACAGATAAAAAGAGAATAGTATAGGAGCGATGGTTGGGAAGACGGCGGTTATTACAGGCGGAAGCCGGGGGATTGGCCGGGCGATTGCGGTTCGGCTGGCGCGAGATGGGGCTCGGGTTGTTGTTTGTGCTCGCGGTTCCGATACGCTCCGGGGTGTTGTGAAGGAGATTGAAGCTGCGGGTGGTACTGCTCTGGCTGTTCCTTTAGATTTGCGGGCGCCGGAGGCGGCCCCGAAATTGGTCGCGGCGACGATTGCTGCTTACGGAGGTGTCGACGTCGTTGTGAACAACGCTGGTGCTACCCGGCGGGGAGAGTTCGAGTCGTTAACCGAAGACGACTGGCAGGATGGGTTCGCTCTGAAGTTTTTCGGGGCGGTCCGAGTTACCAAGGCCGCTTGGCCTCATTTGAAACGATCTGCGGGATCGGTGGTGAATATTGCCGGGATCGGCGGACGGACGCCTGGACCTCAATTCGCCATTGGCGGGTCGGTAAACGCGGCCATGCTCTCGTTCACCAAGGCGATTGCGGACATTGGCATTCGCGACGGCGTGCAGGTGAACGCGATCAATCCGGGCGCGATCCGGACGGAGCGGCTGGACAAGCGGTTGGATGCCGTGGCGTCACTCCGCGGGGTGGATCGGGCTGAGGCGGAGCGGCATTTTGTGCGCGAGGCCCAGATCACCAGGGTCGGGGAGCCGGAAGATATCGCGGCATTGGTGGCGTTTCTCGTGAGTCCGGCGGGCCGGTTCATGCAGGGGTCGCTGATCGACATCGACGGCGGGCAGACGAAGACGCTGTGACCGATGGTGGGAATCCTGGTACATGGGGATAATCACTTTGTTGTTCGCGGTCCGAAGCCGGATTGCGGGCAGGCACGATCACTCGCGCGGCACTGGTCGATGATTGCGATCGGCGCGCAGACTCCGGTGGAACTGGCGGGATGGCGCATTTCGAATCGTGAGTTTCGCGAGGACCTGGAGTGGGCGGTTGCGGTGCCTGGTCCGGGCGAGCGGAATCCGGCTGTGGCGCAGCTATTAGCTGAACTCGCGGCGCGCGGCGTTGCGCTCGAGGAGTGTCCTTAAGGAATCGCGACGAGACGTACCGGACCCATGAGTCCGCTCGGCAGGGGCGTCAGGTTGTTCATGTCCTGGGGCTGGAATCGCTCGCCATAGCGCGAATTCAGGAGCTTGTAATTCGGCAGGGAGGCGCCGGCGAGGCGGTTGATGGCGGTGTTGGCGACTTCCAGGCGGACGGTGTTCGCGCCGGGTTGGAGGAGCGTGGTCACATCCAGTTCGTATGGCGGCTTCCAGATGCTGCCAGCCTTTTTCCCATTCACATACACGATCGCGGCTTCGCGGACCGGGCTCTCGAGCCAGGCACGCATACCAGGCCGATTGCCCTGGCTGCCCGATACGGGACTGCCTGAGCCGAAATCGAGAATGAAGCGGCTGCCGGCGGGACGCGCGATTTGGGCTTCGTAGCGCTGCACACCGGAGAAGAACTCACCCCAGGGGTTGCCGCTGAAGTTGACGTTTACCGCTTCGCCGCGGTGGGGAGTGTCGAGCGGGGATTCACGGCGGTTGGCGACCACGATGACTCGCGATTCATATGGCGCCAATTGAGAGCGCCACCCCGCGGCCGGCGAGCCCGTGAATGGATCCCAGGTTTCGCGCTTGCCTTTGGCGCGAAGTTCGATGTCGGCGGGGAGGGCGCGATTGGTTGTGTTGGCGATGAAGTAGATGTCGGCGTCCGGGGTCTTGCGATGGACGAAGCCGATACCCGGATCGGCTCTTACGTCTGGGGCGAGCGCGTGGTGGAGGGCTTGGGGCAGGTCGCCTGTGACGGACACATCGAGCTTCTGGGGCGCGGCGTCTTTGAGTCCGGGTGCTTTGTCCGGAAGGCGGCGGTAGGCGATCACGATGCCGCCATTCGCTTTATATTCGGCGATTTTGCGGGAGGCGGCAGCGCTCATACGTTCGACTGAGGGCAGCACGAGAACCGGATGAGTGATGCCGAGCTTCTCGATGGTTTCGTCGTCGGTGAAATCGAAGTTGTAGCCTGCGTCGAGGATCTGCGGAATTACGGCGGCGACGCCGAAGCCTCCTTCGAACTGGCGGTCGATGGAGACGTTGCCGGCGGTGAAGCGGGCGCGGGCGTCGGCGGTAGGCAGGTAGAGGGCGACGTCGTTCGCGGGGCGGCCCTGACGGAGGAGCCAACTCACGCGCTGGAGATATCCGGCGATGTCGGGCATGACGATCCACCAAGGGTTGTGGTGATTGAACACGGCCGCGGCGTAGAAGCGGTTGCCAGGTTCGCCTGCGGAGGGTGGGGACATGGGCCAGCCGTGACCGACGAGTTGCGTGATGCCTTGGAGGAAGTGGAGGTCGGCTTCGACTTTCATGTCGAGCGGAGTGGCGCGGAAGGCGGGCGAGTGGAGCCAGGTCCAGGTCTCGGAGCTCGCCGCCTGCTTGTTGTACAGGTGAGCGGCCGAGGAGGCCCAACGGGCGGGCGTGAAGGCGCGCCAATGGGGCTTCTCACCTTCGGGTAGGTCGACGATCGACTGGCTGGCGAGGCTGACGGGAGGGACGCCATAGGTCTGGGAGCGGAGCAGGGTCCTGTGTTTGTGTGCCCAATCGGCGAGTGGGGCGAGGTAGCGTTCGTTGCACAACTCGGTGAGCGTGCGACCCCAGTCGTTACGAATGGCTCCGGTTTCGGGTCCGATGTCGCCGGCGAGGGCGGGTAGCTTTGGGGTAAGGTCGTAGCCGCGGCGCTTCCGGAATTGAGCGAGGAAATCGGGGGTCCAGTCGGAGGCGAAGACTTCGAGGCTGTCGGAGAAGATGGCTCGGGGCGGGTTGGCAGGGAAGGCGGCAAGGAGTTTCTCGCCGACGTTCTTGAGGTGGTTGTCGAGGGCGGAGCGGTCGTAGTGGTCGAGGACGAAGCCTTCCGCGTTGATGGAGGGCCGCTTCACCTGCATTCCGGTCCGGCTGGAGATGAATGCGGTTACTGTCCGCGCCTCATCCTCTTCTTTGAGTAACTCGTCGAGGTCGAGGAGGAGTTTATTGCCTTCGAAGTAGGCGATCAAGGTTTCGCCGTCGGCCAGGGCGGGGGCTGGGAAGTGTTTTGAGTTTTTTGCGATGGTGATGCGTTCGATTCGGAGGCGGCCGGAAGCTTGGGTAACGGGAATGTGGGGTCCGCCGAAGGGCCAGCCGCTGCCGAGGGTGAGGTCGACGCGGAGGCCGAGTTCGGCGGCGCGGGTTCGAGCGTAACGGAGGGCTTCGAGGAAGTTGTTGGAGAGATATGGGTAATTGCCTTCGAGGGCGAGCGGATAGACGGGTTGAATCTCGACGCCGCCGATACCGCCTTCTTTCATTTTGCGGAGGTCGGTGTCGATGTCGGCTTTGGTGGCGGAGGGTCCGAACCACCACCAGCGCATCATGATTTTGGCGTCCTCGGAGGGGGTGCGGAAGCCTCGTTCGAGTTGGTCTATCGTTTGGGCTTGGAGGGTTAGGGATAGGAGGAGGGCGAAGTAGCGCATTCGGTGTGCGGGTCCGAACTTATTTTATTCGAGTGGGCTTGGTTCGAGGGTTGATTCGCTGGGGAGAGCGACCTCTGGTTGCGTAGAGACATGGATCAGGGAGGAGGGTTCCGTTGCCGCCGGGCCGTCCCGGAAACGAACAGGTCAGGCGTTTGAAATGTTATCCTTTATGGGTATAAAACAGAAACCTGGAGTTACGGTTTGGAATCTTCCGCTCAGTCCGGGGTAAATTCTAAGCCCGGCGAGGCGACCGAGATCGAGCACTGGAACGAGATCGAGCGCCGCGCTCGTACTGGCGAGCGCATGTTCTGGCTCAATCATCCGCGGGTGGCTTACCACTATCGCCGCAAGGGCCTGATCGGCGGCAAGACCTGGCAGGAGTGGCTGGTTGAGCAGTGGGGCGGTCCAGGGAAGTTGGCGCTGGAACTCGGCTGCGGCAACGGTGTTGCGCTGGCGGAGATTATCGGAAAGGGTCTGGCCGAGGAAGGTGTTGGCCTTGACCTGGACGACTCGCGGTTCGCACTCGAGAATGGCAACAATCCGAGGGTGAAATTCCTGGCGGGCGACGTCAACCAGATCCGTCTCGAACCTAACAAATACGACGCGGTTTTTGCGCTTCAGGCGTTCCACCATTTCGAGTCGCTCGATTACATCATGCAGCAGGTGAGCCAATCGCTCACCGATCGCGGCTACTTCGTGTTGGATGAATATGTCGGTCCGCGGCGTTTTCAGTGGACGGATCTGCAGTTGGCGCTTGTACGGCAGTTGCTCGCCGTGATGCCGCGGAACTTGCGGCTGTATCCGCACGGCATGGAGAAGCGAATCGAAGGGCGGAGCACGCCGGAAGAGGTGATCAAGGTCTGTCCGAGTGAGGCGATTTGTTCCGACGAGATCGTGGCGGCGTTCTACCGGAACTTCGAAGTTGTGCATCACAAGAAGCTGGGTGGGACGCTGCAGCATCTGCTTTATTCCGGAATCATCCACAATTTCCCGGACGACGATCACGGCATTGACGCGGTGATCGACGGTCTGGACGAGATCGAATCGACGATGATTGCCACGGATGTGCTGCCGAGCGACTTCGTGTTGCTGGTCGGGCGCCGGCGGGGCAGCGGCCGGAAGCCGATGACCGCGATAAAGGAGAAGTCGCCTTCGCCGGTAACGCCTCCTGCGGGACCGGCTGGTGCCCCGGCGGTCCAGAACGGGCACGCCAAAACGCAGCGGACCATCGAGTCTGGTACGGTTCTCGTCATGGATGAGGAAGGGGCCGAACCGGAAGCCCGTACCGTTCGGGCGCATACCGGAATTCCCACGGATGAGAAGCAGAAGTGGGACGACTACTATAGCGGCGATGTCCCGGTGGATCCCCCGGAAGTGGTGGAGTTGGGAAACGAAGTCGCGGCCTGGCTCGATTCGATCCTCCCAGAGGACGAGCGCAAGGTGCTGGAGGCGGGCAGCGGGGCGGGCGCTCAGAGCCTGGCGCTGGCGCGTACGGGACGGTTCGACGTCCATCTTCAGGACATCTCTGAAGAGGCGCTGCGGACAGCGCGTCACTTGTTTGACGAGAATGGTTTTTCGGCTCATTTCGAGCTGGGCGACCTCTTCAATGGCGGTTATCCGGATTTCGACCTCGTGTTCAATGCCGGCGTAATCGAGCATTACGAGTTCGACCAGCAGGTGCGTATGGTCCAGGCAATGGCCGCGCGAAGCCGTGGTTACGTTGCGGTGCTGGCTCCGAATGCGCGCTGCTACTGGTATTGGGCGTCGCGGCTCCGTAATTCGGCGTTTGGGAATTGGCCGTTCGGCAAAGAGATGCCGGTGACGCATCTGCGCGATGTGTTCGAGGCGGCTGGCGTGGAACTGGTGAGCGAGCGCTACTTCGGTCGGGCATGGACCAGCTTATTCATCCGGAACCTTCCCGAGATGACCGAGGATTTCAAGCATGTTCTGCTGGCAAATCATGCGTCGGCGCTGATGTCGGACGAAGAAACCTGTTATTTATATGGAGCGGTTGGAATGGTGAAGGCGGCAGCGGTGTCAGCCGCAATACGAAAGCCGGAGCGAGTGGCGCCAGAGAAACTCAAATCTGAGAGGTTCACCGAGGACGCGCTGCGTTCATTGGCGGCCGATTCACTGGCGGTGAGGGTCGCAGCCGAGGTTGAGATCAACCATCTCAAGGCGCGGCTGGCGGAGAACGAGCGGACGGCGAAGGCGGAGGCGGACGCCCTTCGGGCTGAGATCGCGGCGGCACGCGATGAGGCGCATGTCGAGCGGACGGAGAAGGAAGCGGAGCAGCAACAGACCGCGTGGCTGCGCAGCGAAATTGCGGTTCTGCAGAATCAGTTGAGCGCCCGCCGGAACGATCTGGCGGCCGCGCGAGTGGAAGCGGATTCTGCGCTGCGGCGGATGGATGCGACGCGGGTGGAACTCGAAGGCGTTCACCACCGGCTTGAGGAGGCGTTGGCGGAAGTCGCGGCATCGCGACATGAGATCGCGCAGTTGAAGTCGACCGCGGAGTGGGATGCGTCGGAGAAGGCGCATTTCCAGGAGATGATCGCCGGCAAGGACCATGAGATCCGAGGCTTGGCGGCCAAGCTGGACCAGGCGCTCGCGCGTTTTGCTGATCTGACCAACCGGAACAAAATTGCTGAGGATGCGCTGGAGCGTTCCCGGAATTTGACACGCGCGTTTGTGGCCGGCATCGAACAGTACGAATCGAAGCTCGAGGCTTCGCTCGCGGACTACAGCAGCCAACGTGCGTGGCGGATGATGGTCGCGGTTCGGAAGGCGTACGACCTATGGGCTCGGCATGGGATCGCCGGGAAGGTGCAGGCGCTGCCGCTCGCGCTGACCTCGCCGCTGAGCCGGAGCCAGTATCCGGAGCAGGAGGTCTATCTGCCCTCCGTGCGACATTCTTTCCAGCACATTGGGATCCTAAGCTTAGAATTCCACGTGGACAAGTTGTCGCG
>JADMIO010703212.1_pt1 | contig 52878 bp, 57 predicted proteins | sample 8958161 | NCBI WGS metagenome assembly JADMIO01 (sample SAMN16585339, study PRJNA669376) | soil metagenome | isolation source: Crop rotation soil | place: USA: Cullars Rotation, Alabama | collected 2011 | reverse complement strand
CCGCGACTTCAAGTCACGTGAATTCCAAGCTTCGGATCCCACTGTGCTGGAAAGGCCGCAACAGCGGCAAGCACCCACGCTCGGCCGCATCGGCTCGCTCGAGGTGCGGATCGCCGGCGCGCGGAAAGAGATCCGGCGCGCGCAGAAGCTTCGCTACAAGGTGTTCTACCGCGACGGCAACGCCATTGCCGACGCAGCCTCCATGCTGGCGCAACGGGACAAGGACGGCTTCGATCGCGTATGCGACCATTTGCTGGTGATCGATCACGCCGCAAAGACGACCTCAAGGACGCCGTTGCGGCGCAGGCCACCGGTGGTCGGCACCTACCGCCTGCTGCCGCAGGAGGCCGCCGAAAAGCACGGCGGCTTCTACAGCCAGAACGAGTTCGACATCGCGGGCCTCGTCGAGCGGCACGCGCACTTGCGTTTCCTCGAACTCGGTCGCTCCTGCGTGCTGCCACCCTATCGCAACAAGCGCACGGTCGAGCTGCTCTGGCATGGCGTGTGGAGCTATGTGCGGCGAAACAACTTCGACGTGATGATCGGCTGTGCCAGCCTTGAAGGCACTGATCCCGAGCGACTCGCGCTGCCGCTGTCGTTCCTGCATCACTACGCCGGCGCACCGGACGAGTGGCGCGCCGGCGCGCTGCCGCGCCGCCGCATCGACATGAACATGATGCCGAAGCACGACATCAATCCGAAGTCAGCGTTGCGTGAGCTCCCCCCGCTGATCAAGGGCTATCTCCGGCTCGGTGCTTTCGTGGGTGACGGCGCGGTGATCGATCACCAGTTCGGCACAACCGACGTACTGATGATCCTGCCGGTATCGGCAATCAGTTCCCGCTACATCGGCCATTTCGGCGCCGAAGCGACACGGCACGCGGCCTGACTGTCACAACCTCCTGAGCGACACCGTTTCGACGGCGTGATCCGGACCCTTTTTCAGGATCAGGTTGGCGCGCGGCCGGGTCGGCAGGATGTTCTCGTGCAGGTTCTTGCCGTTGATCGAGGTCCAGATACCAAGCGCGGTTTCCGTCGCCTGCTCGTCGGACAGCGTCGCATAGCGCCGGAAGTAGGATTGCGGTTCGAGAAACGCGGTGTCGCGAAACGCGAGGAAGCGCTTGACGTACCACTCGCGCAGCAGCGGTTCGTCGGCGTCGATGTAAACCGAGAAGTTGAAGAAGTCGGAGACGTAGGGAACCACCTTGCCGTCACGCGCCTGGCGGCCCGCCTGCAGCACGTTCAGCCCTTCCACGATCAGGATGTCGGGCCGATCGATCTCGATCCATTCATTCGGCACGATGTCGTAGGTGATGTGCGAATAGATCGGCGCCCGCACCGGACGACGGCCGGCCTTGATGTCGCTCAGGAACGCCAGCAGCGCAGGCAGGTCGTAGCTCTCAGGGAAGCCCTTCTTCTGCATCAGGCCTTCGCGCTCGAGCACGGCCGTCGGATAAAGGAAGCCGTCAGTGGTCACGAGGTCGACCTTGGGCTTCGGCGGCCAGCGCTTCAACAGCGCCTGCAGCACGCGCGCGGTGGTGGATTTGCCGCCGGCCGGCGATCCGGCGATCCCGATAATATACGGCGCCTTCGGCTCGTCCGAATGCAGGAACTCTTTCTGCGCCACGAACAGTCCCTGTGTCGCCTCGACATAGAGCGACAGCAGGCGCGACAGCGGCAGGTAGATTTCCTCGACTTCGCGAATGTCGAGGCGGTCATGGATCGAGCGCAGCGCAGCGACTTCGCTCGCCGCCAGCGTCATTGGCGTATCGTCGCGCTTGGCCGCCCACTCCCTGCGCGAGAAGGTGCGGTAAGGCGTAAAGTCCGTTTCGGCTCTCACATCCATGAGTCCGCTCTTCTCATTGGCGCTTGCGCGCTGCCTTTTCCTCGAGACCCGAGGTCCCGCTTCGCTGCGCCAGTGCAGCCTCGACTTCGGCCAGCGGCACGCCACGCGATTTCAGCAGCACCAGCAGGTGATAGATCACGTCCGCGCTTTCGGCGACGAGCCCAGCCCTGTCGCCTTCGACCGCGGCTATAACGGCTTCGACAGCCTCTTCCCCAAACTTGCGTGCGCAATGGGCCGGACCCCTGTCCAGCAGCTTGCGCGTATAGGACGCCTCGCCGCTCGCGGTCGCGCGCGCGTCGATGGTCGCCGCCAGATCCTGGATGGTAAAGCTTGTCATCGTCATGTCTTTTATCATCCCGCGGGCATTGCGGGGAGTCCGGACAGGGTTAACGGATCAGGGGTCGAGCCGCATCGGCAGACCGGCCCGCACCATGTGCTCCTTGGCTGCGCGGACAGTGAATTCGCCGAAATGGAAGATCGAGGCCGCCAGCACGGCCGTTGCGTGGCCATCGCGAATGCCCTCGACCAGGTGGTCGAGGTTGCCGACACCACCCGAGGCTACGACCGGTACCGCAACACTGTCCGCAATCGCACGCGTCAGCGGAATGTCGAAGCCCTGGCGCGTGCCGTCGCGATCCATAGACGTTAGTAGTAGCTCGCCGGCGCCGAGCGACACCACTTCCTCCGCATACTCGATCGCGTCGATGCCGGTCGAGTTGCGTCCACCGTGGGTGAAGATTTCCCAGCGGTCCGAGCCGCCGGGACGTTTCACGCGCTTGGCGTCGATGGCGACGACGACACATTGATCACCGAACTTCTCGGCCGCCTCCTTGACGAATTCGCGACGGTTGACGGCTGCGGTGTTGATCGAAACCTTGTCGGCGCCGGAACTCAGCAACACGCGGATGTCCTCGGTCGTGCGCACGCCGCCACCGACCGTGAGCGGCATGAAGCACGCTTCCGCCGTACGGCGTACGACATCGAGCATGGTGCCGCGATTTTCATGGCTGGCGGTGATGTCGAGGAAGGTCAGTTCGTCCGCACCCGCCGCATCGTAGGCGATCGCCGCCTCGACCGGGTCGCCGGCGTCACGGAGATCGACGAAGTTGACGCCCTTGACGACGCGACCGTCCTTGACGTCGAGACACGGGATGACACGCACTTTGAACATGGCTTGCTATTCCCCGTTCTCGACCCTGTTCACCAGAACAAGGAGATACGCGCAAAACGGAATCACGATCGCAAAACAGCCAAGGCCGAGGAACGCTCCGGCGAAATCGCGCCACTCCCAGAAAAACCATGCGGCGCCCCAGCACAGCAGCGCCATGAGCGGCCCGAACACAAAGATCGGCAGCAGGTGTTCGCGGAACCTCAGCGCCAGTCTTCGCCTGCGTGATCTTTGCGGAGCTTCCGTCATCACGACACGCCCGCGCGCAACCCGCCGGAACGTGCCGCGCTGATCAGTGCGATTGCCTGTGCCGGATCGAGGCGGCCGTCGTAAAGCGCACGGCCGGAAATGGCGCCGGCGAGCCTTTTCGCCCGCGGCATCAGCAAAGCGCGCACGTCGTCGAGCGACGCGAGGCCGCCGGAGGCGATCACGGGGATCGACACACCGTCGGCAAGCGCAATCGTCGCGTCCCAATTGATCCCCTGCAGCAGCCCGTCACGGGCGATATCGGTGAATATGATCGCAGCGACGCCGGCGTCTTCGAAGCGTTTGGCGATATCGAGCACCGTCACCTGCGATGTTTCCGCCCAGCCCTCGACCGCGACCTTCCCGTCGCGCGCATCGAGACCGACGGCGACGCGTCCCGGAAATGCCTTCGCGGCCTGCTTGACGAAAGCGGGATCGCGCACCGCCGCCGTGCCGATGATGACGCGGGCGATGCCTTTCCCAAGCCAGCCTTCGACCGTCTTCATGTCGCGAATGCCGCCGCCAAGCTGCACCGGCATCGACACGACCTTCAGCATGGCCTCGACCGCTTGCGCGTTGACGGGCTTGCCGGCGAACGCACCGTCGAGATCGACGACGTGCAGATACTCGAAACCCTGGTCCTGAAATGCACGCGCCTGCGCGGCGGGGTTCGTGTTGAACACCGTCACGCGCGCCATGTCGCCCTGCTGCAGCCGGACGCACTCGCCGTTCTTCAGATCGATGGCTGGAAAGAGGATCACGGCTTCCACTTCAAGAAGTTCGCGATCAGCGCAAGACCAAAGCGCTGGCTCTTTTCCGGGTGGAACTGGGTGCCGATCGCGGTGTCCTTCGCGACGATTGCCGTCACCGGCCCGCCATAGCTTGCACGCGCCAGCACGTCGTTCTCGTTCGCCGCCTTCAGGTGATAGGAGTGGACGAAATAGGCGTGCAGGCCTTTGTCGCCAAGCGGGAGCCGCTCCAGCACAGGATGCTCGCGCACCGGCTCAAGCGTATTCCAGCCCATGTGCGGGATTTTCAGGCTCTCGTCCTGTGGCGTGATCTTCTCGACATCACCGGCAATCCAGCCGAGGCCTTCGGTGACGACGTATTCGCGCCCGCGCTCGGCCATCAGCTGCATGCCGACGCAGATGCCGAAGAACGGCCGCGCCTTGTCACGCACGACTTCGTTCAGGGCCTGCACCATCCCGTCGAGTGAATCGAGGCCTCTCTTGCAATCGGCAAAGGCACCGACGCCGGGCAGCACGACGCGGTCGGCGCGCCAGACACGCTCGGGGTCGCGGGTGACCAGAATGGGTTCAGGCTGCGCGCTCTTGCGCGAAGCACGTTCGAAGGCCTTCGCCGCCGAATGCAGATTGCCCGAACCGTAGTCGATGATGGCGACCGTCACCGGCGTCCTCCAGGTTCAGGGAACAGTCCGATGATATCGTGCGGCTGCGCCGGCGGCCGGATCGGAAACGGCGTCGTCGACGCTTCCAGCGGCGGCGGCAGACCCGACAGCCCGTGTTCGGTCCAGCGATCGAAGAAACGGCGCTCGGCTGCTTCTTCGTCGTCGGCGACGACGAAGTCGATCTGCCGCCATTTGCCGCGCGAATAACTCCAGCGCCGCAGGCTCGCGGCCTCGAGCCCCATCAACAGCGCAAGCAACGCGAACACGATCACGCGCACCTCTGCAGTCGCGCCGAGCAATCTCAGTGCGAGGCCGGTCAAGGCTGCGATGACGAGGTAGCCAAGCAGGACCAGCCACAGCCGCTTCCACAGCAGCCAGAACGGTCCGAACACCATCGCCCAGAAATGAAACCCGTCGCGCACGAAAACGAACTTGTCTGCTTCGTCGCGCAGGGTCACATCGGATGGGGCATGAACTGTGTAAACCGGCATGGCCGTGTTCTCCAGAAGAACATAACTCCCGGCGAATTTGCCGGGCTGGATGCGGAACCTGTTGAGCGCCTAGTTGCCGAGTGAGCCTTTGGTCGACGGCACTTCATTGGCGGCCTTCGGATCGATGGCGACGGCGATCCGCAACGCCCGCGCCAGTCCCTTGAAGCACGACTCGGCGATATGGTGCCCGTTCTCGCCGTAGAGCGTCTCGGCATGCAGCGTGATACCCGCGTTCATTGCGAAGGCCTGGAACCACTCGCGCACCAGATCCGTATCGAACTCGCCGATCTTGTCGCGGGAAAACGCAACCTTGAACACCAGCACCGGCCGGCCGGAGATGTCGATCACCACACGCGAGAGCGTTTCGTCCATTGGCATGTGGACGCTGGCATAACGGGTGATACCCTTCATATCGCCCAACGCCTGTTTCACCGCCTGGCCGAGCGCGATGCCGACGTCCTCGGTGGTATGGTGCTGGTCGACGTGCAGATCACCGGTGGCCTTGACCGTGATGTCGATGCGCGAATGGCGGGCAAGCAGGTCCAGCATATGATCGAAGAAGCCGATCCCGGTCACGGCGTTGGACACGCCGGTGCCGTCGAGGTTGACGCTAACCTCGATATCCGTCTCCTTGGTCTTGCGCTTGATCGTCGCCTTGCGCATGCAAAGTCCGCTTTTAGGGTGTCGAAAGCGCGGCCCTTTTAACAGGCGAATTCGGCTTCCGCCACCGCCGGGACCACGGTTTTGCGGCTGATTTGCCGCTATGGTGACCAGACTTGCGTGCCGGGGGCGCGATTGAAACTGGGCGCGCAGCGACTAGATTGGCCGGACGCCGAGGAGCCACCATGCAGACACCACAATCGAGCCCCGCCGACCTGACATGGCATGGCACGACCATTCTCACCGTCCGCAAGGGCGGCAAGGTGGTGATCGGCGGCGACGGCCAGGTGTCGATCGGCCAAACCGTGATCAAGTCGAATGCAAAGAAGGTGCGCAAGCTCGGCAAGGGCGACGTGATCGGCGGCTTTGCCGGCGCCACGGCCGATGCGTTCACCCTGTTCGAACGGCTGGAGAGCAAGCTCGAGCAGTATCCCGGCCAGCTTACCCGCGCCGCGGTCGAGCTGGCGAAGGACTGGCGCACCGACCGCTACCTTCGCCGGCTGGAGGCGATGATGATCGTCGCCGACAAGGAGGTTTCGCTTGTCTTGACCGGCACCGGCGACGTGCTCGAGCCAGAGGGCGGCGTGATGGCGATCGGTTCCGGCGGCAACTACGCGCTGGCGGCCGCACGCGCTCTCGCGGACAGCGACAAGGACGCAGAAACGATCGTGCGGCGGGCGCTCGACATCGCCGCCGACATCTGCGTCTACACCAACCGCAACGTGACTATCGAAACACTGGCCGCGAGCTAGGATCATGGCGACCGCCACCGATGCCGGTGAACCGCGTGCGCGCGGCCTCAACCTGACGCAGACCGTGCTGGCGGCTGCAGCGCTGATTGTCCTGCAGGCCAGCCTGCTCTACGCGATGGGGCGGGTCCCGATCTGCGCCTGCGGCACGGTCAAGTTCTGGCACGGGGTTGTGCAGAGTTCGGAAAACTCGCAGCACATCGCCGACTGGTACACGTTCTCGCACATCATTCACGGCTTCCTGTTTTACGCCGCGACTCGCCTGGTGCTGCCGCGCGCGGCCTGGAGCACGCGATTGCTGATTGCCCTGACGATCGAAGGCGGCTGGGAGCTGCTGGAAAATTCAAGCTTCATCATCGATCGCTATCGCGAGGCCACCATCGCGCTCGACTACTACGGCGACAGCATCGTTAATTCGGTCGCCGACATGCTGTTCATGACGCTCGGATTTGTGGCTGCAATGAAACTGCCGGTCATGGCGACCGTGGCGCTTGCGCTGATCTTCGAGATCGCGGTTGGACTGCATATCCGCGATAACCTGGTTCTGAACATCATCATGCTGGTCTGGCCGAACGACGCCATCCGTCAATGGCAGAGCGGACCGCCGATCATCTAGGCGATATGCCGCGCTTGCGCGAAGGAAACGCTCGCCATAACTAGTGATGACATGACCGACTTCTCCCCCCGCGAAATCGTTTCCGAACTCGACCGGTTCATCGTCGGTCAGGCCGACGCCAAGCGCGCGGTTTCAATTGCGCTGCGCAACCGCTGGCGACGGCTGCAGCTCGACGGCTCGTTGCGCGAGGAGGTGCTGCCGAAGAACATCCTGATGATCGGCCCGACAGGCGTCGGCAAGACCGAGATCTCGCGCCGCCTCGCCAGGCTCGCCGGCGCGCCATTCATCAAGGTCGAGGCGACCAAATTCACCGAGGTTGGATACGTCGGCCGCGACGTCGAGCAGATCGTGCGCGATCTCGTCGAGGTGGCGATCGCACAGACCCGCGAGCGCAAACGCAAGGATGTCAAGGCGCGTGCGGAAGTCGCAGCCGAGGAGCGCGTGCTCGACGCCTTGGTCGGCGCCAATGCAAGCGCCGCGACGCGCGACTCGTTTCGCCGCAAGCTGCGCAGCGGTGAGATGAACGACAAGGAAATCGAGATCGAAACCCAGGCTTCCGGCGGCGGCATGCCGACCTTTGAAATTCCCGGAATGCCCGGCGCCCAGATCGGCGCCATCAACATCGGCGACATTTTCGGTAAACTCGGCGGCGGCCGCACCAAGACGCGCCGCATGACAGTTGCGGATTCGCACGAAATTCTCGTCGCCGAGGAATCCGACAAGCTGCTCGACACCGAGCAGCTTGTGCAGGAGGCCGTTCATGCGGTCGAGAACAACGGCATCGTGTTTCTCGACGAGATCGACAAGATTTGCGCTCGCGACGGTCGCGTCGGCGCCGATGTGTCACGCGAAGGCGTTCAGCGCGATCTGTTGCCACTGATCGAGGGCACTACCGTTTCGACCAAACACGGCTCGGTGAAGACAGACCACATCCTGTTCATTGCCTCGGGCGCATTTCACATCGCCAAGCCGTCGGACCTGTTGCCCGAACTGCAGGGCCGGCTGCCGATCCGTGTCGAACTGCAGGCACTTACCCGCGACGACTTTCGCCGAATTCTTACCGAGCCCGAGGCCTCGCTGATCAAGCAGTATGTGGCGCTGATGCAGACCGAGGGCGTGAAGCTCGAATTCGGCGACGATGCGATCGACGCCATCGCCGACGTCGCCGTCAGCGTCAACTCGACCGTGGAAAACATCGGCGCGCGGCGGCTGCAGACGGTGATGGAGCGGGTGCTGGACGAGATCTCGTTCACGGCCCCCGACAAGAACGGTGAGACCGTCCGCATCGATGCTGCCTACGTGAACAAGCACGTCGGCGACCTCGCCAAAAACGCCGACCTGAGCCGGTATATCCTCTAGGTCCGGGCACGCCTCAGGCGCACGTAGAGGGCGCCCTCTCCGCCGTGGCCGATCCCTGCTTCTTCGAAGCCCACCACAAGGCTGCGCAGTTCCGGCAGCGCCAGCCAGTGCGGCACCTGGCGGCGGAGCACGCCGCGGTCGGATTCGAGCACCGAGGCTCGTCCCTTGCCGGTGATGACGAGGACGAACGTCGCACCGTCCTGGGCCGCGCCCTGCAAAAAGCCGATCAGGCGTCGATGCGCCCGCTCCTGTGTCATGCCGTGCAGGTCGAGCCGCGCATCAATCGATTTACGGCCCTTGGCGAGCTGCGACCGCTCCCGCCGGCCGAGGGGCGCCAGCGGAGGTGGCGACGGCTTTGCGACCTTGGCGGCGGCAGGCCGGACAGGTGTCGGCTTCTCGTGACGAGCAATCGGGCGCACGACATCTGTTGTGTCGGCGTTCCCATTGATGACGATCGCCTTCCGCCGCCTGAGCGGCGTGGCCGATTTCGCAACCGCATGCCAAAGCGCCCGCTCCTCCTCGGTGAGCCCGCGCTTGCGGACCGCATGCGGTGGCGCTTCGGGTTTCTTCATCGGCGATAGCGGCGAAAAGTCTTGCGGCGTGGGGGCGGCACGTCGGGACGCGCCTGCGGCAGCGGGACGGTTGTCGTCGCTGCCGCCGCTGCTGCGTCCTTGGCGGCGGGCTTGTCGTCGGCGGGAGCTGGTTTTACCTCGCCCTTCGCCGGAACCTCTTTCACCGGTTCCTTCGTCTCCTTTTTCGGCGGGAAGAGCCTGGCGATCCGCGCCGACGGCCGCGCGGCCGGCAGGAGCACGCGTTTGCCCGCGGCGAGCGGATCGAGACTCTTCGGCACCAGCATGACGAAGCGCGCGCCGTGCTTCAGCCGGCCGGCGACCCGGCCGGCCTCGACACCGGCGCCGAAATAGATGTCGGCTCGCGCTGGTCCGACGATCGCCGAGCCGGTGTCCTGGGACACCATCAACCGGCGAAACGGCGTCTGTGCGCGCTCCGACTCGATCGGCAGGTTGCCTTCGACGAAAAACGGCGTGCCGTAAACATGCAGCACGCGATCGACCGCGATCGAGCGACCGGCGGTCAGAGGAATGCCTTGCGCGCCGATGGCCTCGTCGTTTTCCGACAGCTGCACCTCGCGGAAGAACACATACGACTTGTTCTGCCGCCTGATATCCTTCGCAGCCTCCGGGTTGCTCGCCATGTAGTCGCGGATGCGCTGCATCGACATGTCTTCGCGCGAGATGATGTTGCGGTCGATCAGGACGCGCCCGACCGGTGTGTAGGCTTGCCCATTGTGCGCATCGTAGTTGAGACGGACGGTCGATCCGTCCTGCAGCTTGATCCGCGCCGAACCCTGGATTTGCATGAACAGCAGCTCGGTGAAATTCCGCACATAGCAGATCTCGATGCCGCGGCCGCTCAGGATGCCGTCCTCGATCTGCGCGCGATCATAGTAGGGCACGAGCTTGCGGCGGCCGATCTTGCGGAACACCTCACCCTTGTTGGGCAGGCTGGCGCCCTCCGGTCGCACGCCGCGTACGAACAGATTCGACGGCCGCCGATAGACCGGCACGGGAAACTGCTCGCTGTAAGTCCGCGACCCCTCGAGCACCGGCTCGTAGTAGCCGGTGACGAAACCCTCGCCCTCGCCGAGCCGCGAAATGCGCACCGGCGCAAAATACCGTTCGAAGAAGGCGCGGGCCTGTGCGCTGTCCTTCACAGGCGCAGCACGTGCGGCAACGCAGGGTTCGCGCAGGGAAGTGCCGAGCGCTTTCGGTTCCTTCGGCGGCTCGCGTTGCGTGATGATCGGCTTGCAGCTTGCGAGAAATGCGTTGAAGGCGCCGAGTTGATCGTCCTCGACCCAGCCGGGGATATCCGCCCATTTCACCGGAACGTACTGGCTGTTGCTGATCTCCAGCGGCGTCGGCGCATCGCCCTTTTTGGCGAAGGCTGGCGCCGCCAACAGGCCGCAGAGGATCAGGCCGAGTGCGCCGGCGTGCGTCCAGCGGCGCATCGCGTGGCGTTCACTGCCCGCCGTCGGTGCCGACCAGCCGCCAGTTCGGATCGCGCGAGGACATGTCGCGCATGAAGGTCCAGACATCGGTGACATCGGTGATCTGATCGGCATTGCCGTCGATGATCGTCCCCTGCTTGTCGCGCGTCACCGAAATCATCTGCGAGACGAAGCGCACGGTGAGGCTCGCCGCACGTCCGCGCAGCTCGGCGCCGACGATCTCGGCCTTGTCGATGCCGACGAACTTGCGCTCGATACGCTCGCCGCGTTGTTCACGATCACGGATCGCGCCGTCGAAGCTGTCGAACACTTCCGTATTCAAAAGTTCCTTGAGCGTGCGGCGATCGCCCTGCGCAAACGCCACGACGATCATCTCGTATGCGCTCTTGGAGCCGGCGACGAAATGCTTCGGGTCGAATGAGGAGTCTTCCTTGGCGATCTGGTCGAGGCCGCGCGCCAGCTCGGAGCCGGGCTCAGCGGTTCCCTTCCAGCGCTCGGTCGCGGGTGCCGGATCAGCCGGCGCGAGCGGCGCCTGGTCGATGATCGTCCCCGGAATCGGCACGACATTGTCGCCGCGCCCACCGTCGGGGCGCAGCACATCGCGCGCGGCGCGATCGTAGGGCGGCCGTTGTTCGCTGCCGGTGCGCTGGCCAAGCACATTGCGCAGCCGCAGGAAGATGAATACGGCCAGCGCCAGAAAGATGATGGTGTAGATATCCACGTCGCGAACACCTTCTTGACCGGCCTTCAGACGGCCGGCGCGGATGCGAAACCGCATCGAACCGACCGCAGCACACCATGTAAGCCTGAACTCTGACTGAGCCAACCCCGTGGCTCGGGGTTTGCTCCCTGTCGGCTGCGCAAATTGACGCGTTACCGGAGCGCTCGGTCAGTGGCATGAGCGCCAAATCTGCCGAATTCTAGACGATCCGGCGGCGTGGGCCAACCTTTTGGACCCCTCCGGCGGGCTGCCGTCCTTGTCCCCGACCCAAACCCTATGTTAGCCACACGCCGAATTCAGGGGCACCGGCCGATGCCGGGCCCGAAGGAGACGCTTCGAGATGACCAACGGCAACGGCACGCCCCCGCAGGAAACTGCGCCTGGCCAGCTCAATGTGCTGGTGCAGTACACCAAGGACCTGTCGTTCGAGAATCCGAACGCGCCTCGGTCGCTCGGCCCGCAGCAGGACCAGCCGCAGATCAGCATCCAGATCAACGTGGGCGCCAACGGCGTCGGCGAGGACCAGTACGAAGTCACGCTGTCGATCGAGGGCAAGGCCGAGATCAAGGGGCTCCTGCTGTTCAACTTCGAACTCGCCTATGCCGGCGTGTTCCGCATTCAGAATATTCCGCAGGAGAATCTGCACCCGGTGATCATGATCGAATGCCCGCGCTTGTTGTTCCCGTTCGCGCGCGAGATCATCGCCACGGCGGTACGCGATGGCGGCTTCCCGCCGCTGCTGCTCGATCCCGTGGATTTCGTCGGGTTGTATCGCCAGCAGCTGGCGAACCAGGCCGGACAGCCGCCGCAGCAGCCAAGCTGAAGGCTCAGGCCGCTTCGAACTCTTTCCAGATCGGCTTGTCGCCAAGTGTGGCGATGAAGGCGGCGTGCGCGGCGAGTTCGGCCGCGGTGACGCGCGCAGTCAGCGGCTCCGACCGCTGACGCCGCGGCGCATCCGACTGCGCCGTGTTTTGACTCTGGATGCGGTCGGCCAGAACGAGCTGCGACTGCCGCGCGCCGATCAGGTCGATGTAGACTTCGGCAAGCAGCTCGGCGTCCAGCAGCGCGCCGTGCTTGGTGCGGTGCGAATTGTCGATCGCATAGCGCGAGCAGAGATCGTCCAGACGGTTCGAAACACCGGGATGCTTGCGGCGTGCCAGCAGTAGCGTGTCGACCAGCCGTTCGCGTGGAATCGGGCGACGCGCGACCTTTTCCAGTTCCGAATTGATGAACGCGATATCGAACGATGCATTGTGAATCACGAGCGGCGCATCACCGACGAAGGCGAGAAAATCCTCGACGACTGCGGAGAACAGCGGCTTGTCAGCCAGAAACTCGGTCGAAAGCCCGTGTACATCGAACGCTTCTTTCGGCATGTCCCGCTGGGGATTGATGTAGCGGTGAAACGTCTGGCCCGTGGGCATGCGATTGAATATTTCGACACAGCCGATCTCTACCAGCCGATCGCCGCGCAGCGGATCGAGCCCTGTGGTTTCGGTATCGAGAACGATTTCGCGCATTGAAGGCCTGACCTCTGCGGCGTCAGGGCAAACGAATCACTGCCGCCGGACCGGCATTTTAGCGACTTCGGCCAGAATGTCGCGAATACGTGTACGAACCGGATCGAGCCCGGCCGACGTATCCACGATAAAGTCGGCACGCTTGCGCTTCTCGGCGTCGGGCGTCTGCCGCGCCAGGATGGCGTCGAGTTTTTCCGGCGTCATGTTCTCGCGGGCCAACACGCGCGTGCGCTGGATGTCAGCAGGCGCGGACACCACGACGACGGCGTCGACGCGCTTCTCGCCGCCAGTTTCAAACAGCAACGGCACGTCCATCACCACGATCGGAGCGGCGGCCTTCTCGGCGTCCGCAAGGAACTTCTGGCGGTGTGAACCCAGCAACGGATGCACGATCTGCTCGAGCTTCTTCAGCGCGTCCGGATTGCCAAGGACCTTCGCGGAAAGCTTCTGGCGATCCACCTTGCCCTCCGCGGTGGTGCCCGGGAACGCCGCTTCCACGACGGGGACGGCTTCGCCCGAATAGATCGCATGCACTGCCGCGTCGGCGTCATAGACCGGCACGCCCTGCTCGGCGAACAGCTGCATGGTCGTCGACTTTCCCATCCCGATCGAGCCGGTCAGACCGATGATCCGCATGTCTCGCTCTGCGTCCTCTTATCCCGCAAGCAGACCCTGCTGGCGCAGGCATCCCAAAAGCGGCAGCAGCGGCAGGCCGAGGATGGTGAAGTGATCGCCCTCGATCCGCTCGAACAGGTGCACACCAAGGCCCTCCAATTGGTAGGCGCCGACGCTGGTGGTCACCGCCGCGCCCGCGGCATCGAGGTAGCTCGCGATTCCCGCCTCGCTCACCGCGCGCATCGTCATCCGTGCCACTGACACATGTTCGAACAGGATTTTCGCGTCACGGACAACTGCGATCGCGGAATGCAGTGCATGCGTCCGCCCGGAAAGTTCGCTCAGCTGGCTCGCCGCCTGGGCCCGGCCGGCGGGCTTTGAAAACATCTTCTCTCCAAGCGCCAGGGTTTGGTCGGCGCCGACAACGACACGCCCGCTGTGCGATGCGGCAACGTGCAATGCCTTGGATCGTGCCAGCAGCGCTGCGATGCCGCCGGGTTCCTTCAAGCCGGACCTGGCCTGAATGCCCCGCTCGTCGATATCGGCCGGGATGGCCTCAAACGGCACGCCGGCGGCTTTCAGCAGCGCCTGCCGGGACTTGCTTTGCGAAGCCAGGATGAGCGGCGCCGCACCCGCCCACAGCGTCATGTGGCGCTCCGCTGGCGCTGCCGATCGCTCAGAAGCTTCATGATCGCCGCAGCCGTCTCCTCGATTGAACGGCGAGTGACGTCGAGTTGCGCCCAGCCGTGGCGCGCGCTCAGCTTGCGCGCGAACATCACCTCGTCGGTAACCGATTGCTTGTCGATGTAGGACTCGCTGTCGAGCTGGGCGCCGAGGCCAAGCAGGCGGTTCTGTCGCACCTGGATCAGTCGCTCGGGCGTGGCGTGCAGACTGACGATCAGCGGGCGCTGGGCAGCCTCAAGTTCCGGCGGCACGGGGATGCCTGGCACCAGCGGTACATTCGCGGTACGGACGCCACGGTTGGCAAGGTAGATCGAGGTTGGCGTCTTCGATGTTCGCGAAACGCCGACAAGAACGACATCAGCCTCCTCGAGTCCTTCGGTGTGCTGACCATCGTCGTGCAGCATCGTGTAGTTCAGCGCATCGATCCGCTTGAAATATTCCGAGTTCAGTACGTGCTGCGCTCCGACCCGGTGCGACGTCTCGGCGCCGAGATAGGCCTGGAACAGCTGCAGCACCGGGCCAATGATCGACAGACTTGGAATATTGATCTCCGCGCATTTCCTCTGCAGCCGGTCGACCAGCTCATCGTCCAGGATCGTGAAAAGCACGATGCCCGGCGATTCCTCGATTTCGATCAGGACGCGATCGAGCTGCTTCTGGCTGCGGACCAGCGGGTAAACGTGTTCGATGGGCGTAACATTAGCGTATTGGGCCGCGACGGCGCGTGCGACCGTGATCAGTGTTTCCCCGGTGGAATCCGACACCATATGCAGATGAAAGTAGCTGCCCGATGAGACGATCATGGGTGCAGAATGACGGAAGCGCCGGCGCTTCCGGCCTGTATGGATTGTGGATTGGTGTTGAGTAAAAGCTTCATTTGGCACGGAGCGAGTTGCCGGGCGGGAAAAGCGGCGGCTTCGCTCACAAGTGTCCCTTCGGTATGATTTCCGGACCTGACGATCATGATAGTGGCCCTATGTGGACTTGTCTCTTGATATTCGGAACGAATGCAAGCCATGTGCCGATAAAGCCGATGTTATTTGGCGCGGACCCAGCCTGTTGACTATGTGTACAACGAGCACGGGTGTGGACGATCACTGGATAACGCCCTGCCCTTCGATTCATGAGTCAAATCCACCGCCTAACTACTACAAACTAGAATCTAGAAATTGATAGTTTAGGGAAGAAGCCCTTGAGGATACTTCGGTGAGTAACGCGTTTCTGAACGTGCTGGACGGGCGGCGCTCTGCAGTGCCGCCGGTCTGGATGATGCGGCAGGCCGGGCGGTATCTGCCGGAGTATCGCGAGCTGCGCGAGAAGGCCGGCTCGTTCATGAAGATGTGTTTCTCGCCAGAGCTTGCGGCTGAAATCACGCTGCAACCAATCAGGCGATTCAATTTCAGTGCCGCGATCCTGTTTTCCGATATTCTCGTCATTCCGCACGCGCTCGGGCAGACGGTCAGGTTCGAGGCCGGTGAAGGCCCGCGGCTTGACCCGCTGACGACCGAAGAGGCGATCGACAAGCTGCCGCGGGAAGTCGATCAATCAATTCTGGCGCCGATCTATCAAACGGTGAAGCGGGTTCGACCGCAGCTCGACAGCACAACAGCCTTCATTGGCTTTTGTGGTGCGCCATGGACAGTTGCGACTTACATGATCGCAGGGCAAGGCACGCCCGATCAAGCGCCGGCGCGAATTTTCGCTTACGAACATCCGCAGGCCTTTGCGCGCCTGGTGGACCGGCTGGTGGAAAATTCCGTCGCCTATCTCGTGAAGCAGTTCGAGGCCGGCGTCGATGCCGTGCAGCTGTTCGACACCTGGGCCGGTGTATTGCCGCCGGAAGAATTTGTACGCTGGTGCGTCGAGCCGGCAGAGAGGATCGTCAATGAGCTTCGGCGCCAGGTGCCGAATGCACGGGTGATCGGCTTTCCTCGGGGCGCCGGGCATCTGCTCGAGCATTACATCGATCGTGTTCCGGTCGACGCCGTGAGCGTCGACTGGATGGCGAACCGGACATTTGTCCGCGAACGGGTGCAAAGCCGCGTTGCGGTTCAGGGAAATCTCGATCCGCTGGCATTGCTTGCGGGCGGGGACGCGCTCGATCGCGCGGTTGACGTGATTTTGCGCGACTTCGGCGATGGCCGCCTGATCTTCAATCTCGGGCATGGCATTCTGCCGTCGACGCCGATCGAGCATGTGGAGCAGATGCTGAAGCGCGTGCGCGGCAGCTGAGAAACTTAAATGGCTGACTGGTATCTCTGGGTGAAGGCGCTGCACGTGATTGCCGTCATCTCGTGGATGGCGGGGATGCTCTATCTGCCGCGGCTGTTCGTCTATCACTGCGAGGCCGAGATCGGCTCGACGCAGTCGGAAACGTTCAAGGTCATGGAGCGGCGGCTGCTCAAGGCCATTATCAACCCGGCCATGACCCTGGCCTGGGTACTCGGGCTGACGCTGGTCTGGCTGGGGGATTTCCACAAGGCGCCGTGGATGTGGGCGAAATTTGCGCTGGTGATCATCCTTTCCGCCCTGCACGGCCTGCTGGTCCGGTGCTGGCGTGACTTCGCCAATGACCAGAATCAACGAAGCCAGAGATTCTACCGTATTATCAACGAGGTACCGGCAGTTCTGATGGTCGGCATCGTTATTTTGGTGATCGTGAAGCCATTCTAGGCGTCGTCCACTGGCTGACGCTGCCGGGCGAGAAATCAGCTGTTTTTTCGATCGCGCAGAAGCTGTTGCGAATTGGCCATCTTGCGTAAGTCGTACTGATTTAATATATTTTCGGCGTATCCCACCGAACGCAGGCGGATGTGGCGCGGTCCTTTTGACGGACCGGTCGTCGCATCAGGTAAGGCCCCGTCAGGGACCGACCACCTTAGCGACCTGATCTCTGGAACTCCCAAAGCTCGACGATCCGTATCCCGATCCTGCGACCCTCCCCCACTCTCTACCCGCGCCGCGACAATCGTCATTCGACACCCGGCGCCGAAAACTCTCCAGGACTACCCAATGCCGGAAATGAAACTACAAGACCTCAAGGCCAAATCTCCCGCCGAGCTTGTCTCGTTCGCGGAGGAGTCAGGGGTCGAAAACGCTCCCACGATGCGCAAGCAGGAATTGATGTTTGCGATCCTGAAGCAGCTCGCGATCCAGGACACCGACATCATCGGCGAAGGCGTCGTTGAAGTGCTGCCAGACGGCTTCGGCTTTCTCCGCTCACCTGACGCCAACTACCTGCCCGGCCCCGACGACATCTACGTCTCGCCGTCTCAGATCAGGCGGTTCGGTCTCCGCACCGGCGATACACTCGACGGCCAGATTCGGTCGCCGAAGGAAGGCGAGCGCTACTTCGCGCTGCTGAAGGTCAATTCGCTCAACTTCGAAGATCCGGAAAAATCCAAGCACAAGGTCAATTTCGACAACCTTACACCGCTGTATCCCGACGAGCGGCTGCGGATGGAGCACGAGGATCCGACCAAGAAGGATCTCTCTGCCCGCGTGATCGATATCGTCGCGCCGATCGGCAAGGGCCAGCGCGCGCTGATCGTGTCGCCGCCGCGCACCGGCAAGACCGTGCTGTTGCAGAACATCGCGCACGCGATCACCGCCAATCACCCGGAATGCTATCTGATCGTATTGCTGATCGACGAGCGTCCGGAAGAAGTCACGGACATGCAGCGCTCGGTGAAGGGCGAAGTGGTGTCTTCGACCTTCGACGAGCCGGCAACGCGGCACGTGGCGGTGGCGGAAATGGTCATTGAAAAGGCCAAGCGCCTCGTCGAACACGGCCGTGACGTCGTGATCCTTCTCGACTCGATCACCCGCCTTGGCCGTGCCTACAACACCGTCGTGCCATCGTCCGGCAAGGTGTTGACCGGCGGTGTCGACGCCAACGCGTTGCAGCGTCCGAAGCGCTTCTTCGGCGCCGCGCGCAACATCGAGGAAGGCGGCTCGCTGACGATCATCGCCACGGCGCTGATCGATACCGGCAGCCGCATGGACGAAGTTATCTTCGAAGAGTTCAAGGGCACCGGCAACTCGGAACTGATTCTCGATCGCAAGGTCGCCGACAAGCGCACCTTCCCGGCGATCGACATCACCCGCTCCGGCACCCGCAAGGAAGAGCTGCTCACCGATCCGCAACAGCTCAAGAAGATGTACGTGCTGCGCCGTATCCTCAATCCGATGGGAACGATGGACGCGATCGACTTCCTGCTCGACAAGCTGCGCAACACAAAGACCAACGGCGAATTCTTCGAATCGATGAACACCTGAGCGCAGCGTGATGCGACGGCACGGCCAATTTCGTTTGAGATTGGCGGTGCCGACGGACGGGCTGCCGCTTGCGCGGATTCATCGTGATGCGCGCACCGCCGCGATGCCATGGCTGCCGACCCTTCACACGCGCGGAGACGATCTTGCCTGGATGACGGGCATCGTCCTGCCGCAGCAGGAGGTCTGGGTCGCCGAGGCTGATGACCTCGTCGGGTTCATTGCGCTCACCACGGGCGATGTCGAACATCTCTATGTCGATCCGGCCGCCTGGCGCTCGGGAGCGGGCTCCGCCCTCCTCGCTCGCGCCATGGAGCGCCGTCCGGGCGGATTTCGGCTCTGGACGTTCCAACGCAACGTCATGGCGCGGGCCTTCTACCGGAAGCATGGTCTTGTGGAGCTGCGGAGCACCGATGGCTCCGGCAATGAAGAGAAAGAGCCCGACGTGCAGCTGGGCTGGCAACTGACAAGCTGAGCGCCATGTTGCAGGCTTTGCTGCAGCAGATGTTGCAGCATTTCCGGCGCTGATTTGCGCCGAGGAGCCGCTACTTCATTGATCTAGCTGCAATAATCTCCCGGCGAGGTCCTGTTGGTGGGGCGGACAGCGCGATGTGCTCCCCTATCCGCCGTTTGGTCGAGCTGCGGCCTTTGCTTGACTCATTAGTTGCCAATGTTGTTAAATATTGGCATATCAAGAAAGGAAGTTGTCATGGACGATCCTTACGGCCGCCCGACGCTCGTATCTGCGCTCTACTACAAGGATCCCCTCGCCGCCCTCGACTGGCTGGAAAAAGCCTTCGGCTTCGAGCGGTTCATGGTGATTACCGACCAGGACGGAAACCTGGCGCACTCGGAGATGCGGTTCGGCGGTGGCCAGATCATGATCGGCACCGAATGGACCGACTATGTCGCGAGCCCGGCAGCGACCGGCGGCCGCAACACCCAGTCGATCCATGTGCATCTCACCGACGGCATCGATGCACATTGCCAGCACGCCAGAGCTGCGGGCGCGGTCATAGTTCGCGAACTCGAGAACCAGTTTTACGGCGATCGTACCTACTCAGCGCGAGACCCCGAGGGCCATGTCTGGAGCTTCGGTCAGACGGTCCAGAAGGTCACGCGTGAAGACGCCGAGAAAGCCAGCGGGCTCAAGATTGACGGATGGCCGTGACCGAGGCGCTCGCCATCGACCGGACACTTGCCGCGCTGGCGGACCCGGCGCGTCGTCGCGTGGTCGATCTGCTGCGCGAGCGGCCGCACCGTGCCGGCGAGCTTGCGAGCGCCGCCGGGCTGAGCGCGCCGGCGATGAGCCGGCACTTGCGGGCGTTGCGCGCGACCGGCCTGGTTGAGGAATCTCATCCGGACTTCGACGCGCGGGTGCGTATTTATCGGCTCAGGCCCGAACCGATGGCGCAGCTAAAGTCCTGGCTCGAAGACACAGAACGGCTCTGGACGCAGCAACTGGCCGCGTTCAAGGCGCACGTGGAGAGCACGTGACTTCGCGCGTGATCGTCTCGCTGCGTGTCGCGGCAACGCCTGCGCACGCATTCGAGGCTTTTACACGCGACATCGGCCAGTGGTGGCAGGCAAACGAGCTGTTCCGGTTCACGCCGCCGTCGCCCGGCAAAATCGCGCTGGAAGCAGGCGAGGGCGGCCGCTTCACCGAAACCCTTGCCAATGGCACCGTGTTCGAAATCGGCCGCGTGACTGACTGGCAGCCTGGCGCGCGGCTCGCGCTGACCTGGCGGCAGGCGACATTTGCAGCCGATCAGCTCACCCACGTCGAGGTGCTGTTCGAGGCCGTCGGCGCGGAGACGCGCGTGACGGTCACGCACACGGGCTGGGACACCGTTCCCCAGTCGCACGTTGCGCGCCACTCTTTCCAGGATGGATTGTTCCTGCGCCGGCACGGCGAGTGGTGGCAGCAGTTGCTCGCCGCCTATCGTGCCAGTCTTGGCCACTGATCTCGGCCACTGATCTCGGCCGCTGATATTTTCCGCTGACGCCGCCGCGCCAAGCCGCCATACTCGGCCGTGACAACAGGCAAGGCGAGAGCAGTCATGGTGGCGGTCAGGTATCTGGTGCACAACGTCGATGCCGCCGTCGCCTTTTATCGCGATCATTTCGGCTTCAAGCTCGAACAGCAATTCGGTGCGGCCATGGCGATCATGGAGCACGAGGAGTTGCGACTGTGGCTTGCGGGGCCAAATGCGTCCGCGTCGCGGCCGATGCCCGATGGGCGCAAACCGGAGGCGGGCGGCTGGAACAGGTTTGTCATCGAGGTGGATGACATCGACAGCAAGGTCGCCGAGTTGCGGCGCGTTGGCGTGAAATTTCGCAACGACATTGTCAGCGGGCCGGGCGGGAAGCAGATTCTCTGCGAGGATCCGTCGGGCAACGCCGTTGAGCTGTTTCAACCGGGCGGATGAGATCCGGGCCGATGGCTCACGACACGATCTTTGCATTATCCAGCGGACGACCGCCGGCGGCCATCGCTGTCGTACGGATGTCCGGACCGCTTGCTGTGCGCGCGCTCGAAACGCTCGCCGGGCGATGTCCTGCGCCTCGCCTCGCAACGTTTGCGACGCTTCGCAGCATTCGGGGTGCGGCCATCGACGATGCGCTGATGCTGTATTTTCCGGCGCCCAACAGCGCGACCGGCGAGGACATCGGCGAATTGCAGGTGCACGGCAGTCGAGCGGTGCTGGGCGCGATCTTCGATGAACTCGGCCGGCTGGGTTTACGCGCGGCCGAGCCCGGTGAATTCACCCGCCGCGCTTTCGAGAACGGCAAGCTCGATTTGACGGAGGCAGAAGGCCTCGACGATTTGATTCACGCCGATACCGAAGCGCAGCGACGCCAGGCGTTGCGGCAGTTCAAGGGGCTGCTGGGTCAGCGAGCCTCGGATTGGCGTATGCGAATCATCGAAGCATCTGCGTTGGTGGAAGCGGGCATCGATTTTTCCGACGAGGGCGACGTGCCGGATGACTTGATTGCTCCGGCGCGCGAAAGAATTTCGGAGCTGCGGGAGGAGATCGCTGCAACGCTTGCTGCGTCGATTCGCGGTGAACGTTTGCGGGAAGGGCTGGTGGTCGCGATTGCTGGCCCGCCGAACGCCGGCAAGTCGACGTTGCTCAACCGCCTTGCGCGGCGGGAGGCTGCGATTGTTTCGCCGTATGCCGGCACGACGCGCGATGTGATCGAGGTGCATCTCGATCTCGGCGGCTACCCGGTTGTATTGCTCGACACCGCGGGAATCCGCGAGACGATTGATCCGGTTGAGGAGGAGGGCGTTCGCCGCGCCCGCGCGCGTGCAGCGGATGCCGACCTTGTCCTCTGGCTCACGGGGCCATTGGCCGACCTGGTGTTGCCGCCGGACGTTGGAGCCGCGCCGACCTGGCTGGTCATCAACAAGATCGATCTGTTGGGTGGTCAGCCGCCGTCGGCCGCGCCGGCAGGGCAGCGGACGTTCGCAATTGCCGCCGAGCACGGGGAGGGCGTTGCCGAATTGGCGTCGGCGCTGGGCCAAGCGGCCGCGGACTATTTCGGCTCCGGAGAATCGGCGTTGGTGACCCGCGCACGCCAGCGGGGGCTGCTTGAGATCGCGGTGGCGGCATTGGCGCGAGCCGCGGAAGTTGGGCCTGGTTCGGACGAAATCCTCGCTGAAGAACTGCGTGTCGCCGGCCATGCTCTTGGGCGGTTGCTCGGCAAAGTGGATGTCGAGGACATTCTTTCGAAGATTTTCAATGACTTCTGTATCGGTAAATAGATACAATGAATAATGATTCATTTCTATGTTTCACGTGAAACATTTGATCTTGAGACCGAGCTGTCCGGGCCTTATGCCGAGCCCGCCCGAACACGGATTTGACACTCGCTCTTGATCGTCTTTGACCCTCGGCGTCGGCGCGACTAGAAGGTCGTCCGACAGCAAGTATCCGCTCATGAATCAAACTGCGTTCGACGTCATCGTCATCGGCGGCGGCCATGCCGGCTGTGAGGCCGCGAGCGTGGCTGCCCGGATGGGCGCGCGGACCGCCCTCGTCACCCACAAGTTTGCGACCCTCGGCGCCATGTCCTGCAATCCGGCGATCGGTGGTCTCGGCAAAGGCCACCTCGTCCGTGAGGTCGATGCGCTGGACGGTTTGATGGGCCGCGTCGCCGATCAGGGCGGCATCCAGTTTCGCCTGCTCAACCGACGCAAGGGCCCGGCCGTCCGCGGACCGCGTGCCCAAGCGGATCGGAAGCTCTATGCCGCCGCGATGCAGACTGCGCTGCGCGAAACGCGCAACCTGGTCGTCGTGGAGGGTGAGGCCGACGATCTGCTGATCGTCGAAGGCCGGGTGCAGGGCGTGGTGTTGCTGGATGGGCGCGAGCTCAAGGCCGGCGCGGTGGTCGTAACGACCGGGACGTTTCTGCGCGGGCTGATCCATCTCGGCGAGAAAAACTGGCCGGCGGGCAGGGTCGGGGAGGCGCCAGCGCTCGGCCTGTCGAGCACGTTCGAACGCCTGGGCCTGGCCCTCGGGCGGCTGAAGACCGGGACGCCGCCGCGGCTCGACGGCACGACCGTCGACTGGGGGGCCGTCGAAATGCAGCCCGGCGACGATCCGCCGGAGCCGTTTTCGGTCATGACCGCGGAGATCACGACCCCCCAAATTCAGTGCGGGATCACGCGCACGACCAACGCCACCCACGACGTCATCCGCGCCAATGTGCACCGGTCGCCGATGTATTCCGGCCAGATCCAGAGCCGGGGCCCACGCTACTGCCCGTCGATCGAGGACAAGATCGTTCGCTTCGGCGAACGCGATGGGCACCAGATCTTCCTTGAGCCCGAGGGCCTCGACGACACGACCGTTTACCCGAACGGCATCTCGACCTCGCTGCCGGAGGAGGTCCAGCTGGCCATCCTCAAGACCATTCCCGGCCTTGCGCGGACCCGTATGGTTCGGCCGGGCTACGCGATCGAATACGATTATGTCGATCCACGTGAACTGACGCCGGCGCTCGAAACCAAGCGCCTGGCCGGCCTCTTCCTGGCTGGCCAGATCAATGGCACCACCGGCTATGAGGAGGCCGCCGCCCAAGGGATCGTGGCTGGAATCAATGCCGCCCGTCGGGCGTCCGGGGGCGAAACGGTCGTGTTCGACCGCGCTCACGGCTATCTGGGCGTGATGATCGACGACCTTGTTTCACGTGGCGTCGCCGAGCCGTACCGGATGTTCACCTCGCGGGCCGAGTTTCGGCTGTCGCTCCGGGCTGACAATGCCGACCAACGGCTGACCGACCGTGGGATCGCCTTGGGGTGTGTCGGCACTGAGCGGGCCGCCTTTCACACCCGGAAGATGGCGGCGCTCGACGCCGCCAAGGCGTTGGCGCGCAGTCTGTCGATCACCCCGACGGAGGCCGCCCGCCATGGGCTCGCACTGAACCGGGACGGCGTTCGCCGAACGGCTTTCGAATTGCTGGCATACCCCGACATCGCACTTTCCGACCTGACAGTGATCTGGCCGCAGCTGTCGAGCCTCGATCCGGCCATCGCGACCCATCTGGAGATCGAAGCAAAGTACGATGTCTATGTCGCCCGGCAGGTCGCGGACATCGAGGCGCTTCGCCGCGACGAACACCTCAAGCTGGGCGAAGCGATCGATTATTCGTCGGTGAATGGCCTGTCGAACGAAGCCCGACAGCGGCTCGAGGCTTCCCGCCCGTCGACCATCGGTCAGGCCTCACGGATGGACGGCATCACGCCGGCTGCGTTGACGTTGCTGATTGCACACATGCGCCGGAAGCCGCGCGGTGTTCCGAGGCTGACAGCGGGCTAAGCCCGGGTGGGGACTACATGGCGAAGGGGGATGCCGCCGGCCGCGCCGACCTTGCCGCCGACAAACGGGCGGCCCTGAAGCTTTGTCCTGTTTCACGTGAAACAGAAGAACGGCTCGAGCGGTTCGTCGCGCTTCTCATCGAGTGGCAGTCGAAAACCAATCTGATCGCCCCCTCCACGCTTCCGACGATCTGGTCCCGTCACGTCGCGGACTCGTTGCAGCTCCTCGATCTCGCTCCAGACGGCCGGCGATGGATCGATCTCGGCAGCGGGGGAGGATTCCCTGGCGTCGTCCTGGCCTGCGCCTTGGCCGAGCGCGCCGACTCAGCCATCCATCTTGTGGAGCGAAATGCCAAGAAGGCCGCGTTCCTGCGCGAGGCGCTGCGAGTGACCGGCGCGCCGGGGACCGTCCATCTCGGGGAAATCGAGAATTACGTGGATAGCAATCCGCCTGCCGCGGATTACATCACTGCGAGAGCACTGGCTCCGCTTAATGTCTTGCTAACTCTAACCGCGCCCCTGATCTGGAACGGGGCTAAAGCCTTGTTCCCGAAGGGACAAGATATAGAGGCTGAATTGACGGAAGCCACAAAATATTGGACTGTGAAGTCGAAACTGCATCCGAGCCGGATCAGCCCGAACAGCTGGATTCTGGAGATCGATGAGGTTTCGGCAAGAGAGGCGCCGGCAACAGCCCGGCGGGGCAAGCAGTCATGACCGAGGACCTCATCCACACCGATCCAAAGCCGGTCACTGAGGGCGAGCAGCGTCCGGTCCGGCCGCGGATCATTGCGCTCGCCAATCAAAAGGGTGGCGTCGGCAAGACGACCACGGCCATCAACCTCGGCACCGCCCTGGCCGCAACCGGCGAGCACGTGCTGATCATCGATCTTGATCCGCAGGGCAACGCATCCACTGGACTCGGCATCGATCGCAAGAGCCGCGAATGCTCGACCTATGACGTGCTGATCGGCGAAGCCCGCCTGCGCGAATCGGTGCTGCCGACGGCAGTGCCTCGGCTGCATATCGCCGCCTCGACCATGGACCTGTCAGGCCTCGAACTCGAACTCGGCACCGAGCGCGACCGCGCGTTCCGGTTGCGCAACGCGCTTGCGGTGTTGAACGGCACCAACCCGGCTGAGGCCGCCTACACCTATGTGCTGATCGACTGTCCGCCGTCGCTCAATCTCATCACCGTCAATGCGATGGCCGCGTCGGACGCGATCCTCGTGCCGTTGCAGTGCGAGTTCTTCGCGCTCGAAGGTTTGTCGCAACTCATGCAGACCGTCGAGCAGGTGCGCTCGACGCTCAATCCGGCGCTGACGATCCACGGCATCGTGTTGACGATGTTCGACTCGCGCAACAACCTCTCCAACCAGGTTGTCGCCGATGTCCGCGAGTTCATGGGCAAGAAGGTCTACGAGACCATCATCCCGCGCAACGTCCGCATTTCGGAGGCGCCGTCCTACGGCAAGCCGGTGCTGGTCTACGATCTGAAGTGTGTCGGCAGCGAAGCCTACCTGAAGCTCGCGACCGAAGTGATCCAGCGCGAGCGCGAACTGCGCGCGAGCTGAACTCACACGATCTGAAATATGCGTAAGGGAGTGCATGTCTTGAGTTCGAGGGAGGCTGCGATGGCGGACGAAGCGCGATCGCGATTGGGCAGGGGGCTTGCGAGTCTGATCGGCGATGTCGGCGGCGAGTCGGCGAAGGCCGATCGCAGCCGCGCGCAACGCAAGGTGCCGATCGAATTTCTGAAGCCCAATCCGCGCAACCCGCGCAAGACGTTCGTCGACGCCGAGCTCGAAGAGCTTGCCGAGTCGATTCGCCAGCATGGCGTCATCCAGCCGATCGTCGCGCGCCCCGTGCGCGGCTCCTCCGATCATTTCGAGATCATCGCCGGCGAACGTCGCTGGCGCGCCGCGCAGCGCGCCGGCCTGCACGACGTGCCGATCGTTCCGGTGGAAGTCACCGACAACGACGCGCTGCAGATCATGATCGTCGAGAACGTGCAGCGTGAAGACCTCAACGCGATGGAGGAAGCGCGCGGCTATCACGTGCTGGTCGACGAATTCCGTCACTCGGCCGAAGAAGTTGCCAAGGTCGTCGGCAAGAGCCGCAGCCACGTCGCCAACATGATGCGGCTGACCAAATTACCGAAAGATGTGCAGGACCATATCTCGGCAGGCAAGCTGTCGGCGGGTCACGCACGCGCACTGATCGGACTTGCTGATCCGTCGCAGGCGGCGCAACGCGTGATCGGCGAAGGACTCAGTGTGCGCGAGACGGAGCAGCTGGCGCATGAAGCCGGTGTTCCTTCACGCAAGCCGCGCGCGGAGAAGGCGTCGAAGGATGCGAACATCGTTGCGGTGGAGAAACGCCTCAGCGATGCGATCGGCCTGCGTGTCATCATCGACAACAAGGGCACGAGCGGCACCGTTCAGATTCAGTATCGTAGCGTCGAGCAATTCGACGAGATCATGCGCAGGATCACCGGCTCGCTCGAGTAGCGCTTTTACCCGCGCCGACGCGCATTCACCGCGATCGACATCAGCACCCGCTGTGCGATCGCTTCCGCAAGCTGCGGCCGGCGGCGCAGTTCGAGCGTCGCCTCGCCGATCTGCACGATGCTTTGCGACAGCCGCTCCGCGGCCTGACTGCGCAACGCCTGCGCGACCAGCTTCTCGCGCGAGAAATGCGGCTTGGGATACATGCGACCGCTTGCGCTTTCGATCGACGCGCCCTCGTCCATCGACAGCCGCGCCTTGTGCAACTGACTGGCCCAGCGCTGCGCGGCGAACATGATCGCGTTCGGATTGGTGCCGGCGGCAATCGCCTTGGCGTAGGCTGCTTCGAGGTCGGCCGGCTCGCCGGCAAACGCGTTGTCGATGATCGGATCGAGCGCCAGGGTCGACGCGTCGGTGACGACGGCGGCGATGTCGTCGAGGGTGATCTCGTCCTTGCCGTGTGCATAGAGTGCGAGCTTGCGAAGCTCGCCGCGCGACGCCAGCCGATCGCCGCCAAGGAGTTCGGTGAGGGTGTCGCGCGCCTCGGGTGCAATGCGCAGCTTCGCCAGTTTCAACTCATCGTCGATCAGACGCGCCAGATCGCGCGCGCCGTCGGCATAGCATTGGATGACAGCCGCGGTCTTCGCCTTCTCGCACAGCGTGCGCAGCGGCGCGTCGCGGCGCAGTTCGCCGGCCTCGATCACGATGCGGCAATCCTTCGGCGGCTCGTTCAGAAGCACCTCGACGCCGCTGGCAAAGCTGCGGCCGCCGGCACGCACGCGAATGGCGCGGCGTCCGCCGAACAACGGCACCGTCATCGCCTCGTCGACGAGCCGCGCCGGGTCGGCGGCCAGATCGTCGCCTTCGAGACGGACCATCGAGAACGGGTCGTTGATGTCGTCGACGGCCTTGGCGATCAGCGCGTCGGCTCGCTCACGCACGAGGCCGACGTCGGCGCCAAATATCAGGATGATCGCGTGTGCCGGATTGGGCTTGGCGATATAGGATTCGATTTCGCGGCTGTTGATTGCGACCAAGGCCTGGCCGCCTCAGGTGCCCGCGACGAAGAACGACGACACGCGCTGGCTGATGTTGTCAGCGATCTGCTTGGCCGCCCTGGTCTCGGCGTCACGCAGACCGCGGATACGGGCGAACCGCTGTTCCTGGCCGGGGATGTCGTAGGACACCCGCGCAAACGTGTTTGCGCGCATGACCGTCTTGTTCGTCGCGATCTCGCGCAGTTCGTAGGTGGCGTCGATGCCGTAGCTCTCGAGGTCGGGACGCGCGGTCGTCAGGTCGACGATCGCCGATGTCCGGCTCGAGTACATTCGCACGACCAGCTTGTGCGTCGGCGGTGCGGCCGATCCGCCACCCGTGAAACTGAAAAGCAGGCCGTTGCGCACCTCGACGCCGAGTCGGGCGTCCTGCGGTTGCGTGGTGGTGATCTCGCCGACATCGACTGCCGACAGCCTGTCCCGCAGTGCCGGATCGCCGTTCAGCGTGCGTTCGGCGTACATCGGCTGAAAGCAGCCGCCCGTCAGCGCGCCGAGCGCAGCAATGACCAGCAACCGCCTTCCGATGCGGGCATCAAGCAACGACATTCACAATCCTCTGCGGCACTACGATCACTTTCCGCGGCGGTTTGCCTTCGAGCGCCCTTTTTACCTCATCGAGGACCAGGACGGCAGCCTCAATTTCGTTTGCGGCGGCGTCGCGCGCCACCGTCACTTCTGCCCTTTTTCGGCCGTTGACCTGAACGGGCAGGGTGATCGTGGCTTCTACCAGCAAATCGGGTTCAATTTGCGGCCAATCGGCCAGCGAAACGAGGTCCTTGTGGCCCAGAACGGCCCAGGCCTCCTCGGCCAGGTGTGGCATCATCGGCGAAATCAGCCGGATCAGGATGTCGTAGGCCTCGCGTACGGCGGCCGCGTAGACCGCATCGTCGGCAAAATGCTTCTTCGGTTCCTCGGAGATTTCCTGCAGCGCGCCGACGAAGGTGTAGAGCTTGGCGATTGCCGTATTGAAGCGCAGCCGTTCGATGCCGGTCGAAACGTCGGCTAGCGTCCGGTGCGCCAGGGAGCGCAACGCCTTGGCTGGGCCATTGGCCGACTTCGGCGCAGCCGTCCCCGGTGGCGGCAGAAACGGCGCCGCGGCATTCACCAGCCGCCAGATCCGTTGCACGAACCGGGTCGCGCCCTGGACGCCTTCTTCGCTCCAGATCACGTCGCGATCGGGCGGTGAATCCGACAGCATGAACCAGCGCGCGGTATCGGCGCCATAGGTGCCGATGATGTCGTCGGGGTCGACCGTGTTGCGCTTCGACTTCGACATCTTCTCGATTGCGCCGATCTCGACCTCTTCGCCGGTGTCGAGCGTCACCGCGCGGCGGCCGTTGTGCCCGACGTCGATCCTGATCTCAGCCGGAGCCGCGAACGTCCCGTCCTTCTTGCGATAGGTTTCGTGCACCACCATGCCTTGCGTGAACATGCCTTCGAACGGCTCGTCCAGGCCGGCGTGACCGGTGACCTTCATCGCGCGGGTGAAGAAGCGGCTGTACAGCAGATGCAGGATCGCGTGCTCGACGCCGCCGATATACTGGTTGACCGGCAGCCACGCATCGACATCGCTGCGGTTTGTCGGCTTGTCCGCGAGCCAGGGATTGGTGAAGCGGGCGAAATACCACGACGAATCGACGAACGTGTCCATCGTGTCGGTTTCGCGCTGCGCCTCGCCGCCGCACTGCGGACACGCGACGTGCTTCCACGTCGGATGATGATCGAGCGCGTTACCGGGCTTGTCGAACGTCGCGTCCTCGGGCAGCGCGATCGGCAGATCCTTTTCCGGCACCGGCACCACGTCGCACTTCGGACAGTGAACGATCGGGATCGGGCAACCCCAGAAGCGCTGGCGCGAGATACCCCAGTCGCGCAGGCGGAAGTTCACCTGCCGCTCGCCGATCGGCGCGTTGCCGCGCGTCTCGCCTTCCAGGCGTTTCGCGACCTCCTCCTTCGCCGCTTCGATCGTCATGCCGTCGAGGAAGCGCGAGTTGATCATGCGCCCCTCGCCGTCATAGGCGACGTCCTTGACGACGAACGATTTCGGATCGGTGTCGGGCGGGCACACCACCGGCGTGTTGCCGAGGCCGTACTTGTTGACGAAGTCGAGGTCGCGCTGATCGTGCGCCGGACAGCCGAAGATGGCGCCGGTGCCGTAGTCCATCAGAATGAAGTTCGCCACATACACCGGCAATTTCCACGCCGGATCGAACGGGTGAACGGCCCTGATGCCGGTGTCGAAACCCTGCTTCTCCAGCGTGTCGAGAATTTCCTGCGCCGTGCCGTGGCGCTTGGTTTCGGCGATGAACTCGGCCAGCTTCGGATTCTTCGCAGCCGCTGCCTGCGCCAGCGGATGATCGGGCGCGATCGCCATGAACTTCGCGCCGAACAGCGTGTCATGCCGCGTCGTGAAGATCTTCAGTTCGGTTTCGCCGTTGGGAGCGGTCGCTGGATCAAGCGCGAAGCGGACCAGCAGGCCTTCCGAGCGGCCGATCCAGTTGCGCTGCATCAGCCGAACCTTGTCGGGCCAGCGGTCGAGCGTGTCGAGTGCGTCCAGCAGTTCCTGTGAGTACTTCGTGATCTTGAAGACCCACTGATTCATCTCGCGCTGTTCGACCAGTGCGCCGGAGCGCCAGCCGCGACCGTCGATCACCTGCTCGTTGGCGAGCACGGTCATGTCGACCGGATCCCAGTTCAGCTTGCGCTTCTCGCGCTCGGCGAGTCCGGCCTTCATGAAGTCCAGAAACATCTTTTGCTGGTGCTTGTAGTAGCTCGGATCGCAGGTTGCGAATTCGCGCGACCAGTCCAGCGACAGCCCCATGGTCTGGAGCTGCTTCTTCATCGTGGCGATGTTCTCGTAGGTCCAGGCTTTCGGCGCGACCTTGCGCTCGATCGCCGCGTTTTCTGCTGGCAGGCCGAAGGCGTCCCAGCCCATCGGATGCAGCACGTTGAAGCCCTTGGCTCGCATGTAGCGCGCGACCACGTCGCCCATCGTGTAGTTGCGCACGTGGCCCATGTGGATGCGTCCCGACGGATACGGGAACATCTCGAGCACATAGTGCTTCGGGCGGGGGTCGTCGTTCTTCGTATTGAAGATGCCGCGCTCGTCCCAGACGCGCTGCCAGCGCGGTTCGGCATCACGGGCGTTATAGCGTTCGGTCGTCATCGAATCGTCTGCGGGCTGTCGGGCGGGTTATGAAGGCCGCGACTAGGCCATGAAATAGCCCGCAGGGTCAACGATTTATAGGGCCGGTACGGCCGTCAGACGGCCAGTGCAACCACCTGATCGACCGTGCGAATCTCGCCGTGCTCGACCACCGTGTTGCGACCGCGGCGCTTGGCCATGTAGAGGCCGGCGTCGGCGGCTTCGATCAGGTCGGCCGGGTTCTGGCCGGCAACCGGTATGGTCGCCGCGATGCCGACGCTGACCGTGATGCGTCCGAGCGGCGCGCCGCCATGCGGAAGGTCGAGCTCCTCGATGCCGGCGCGGACCATTCCACCGACCTCGGCCATACGCGCGGCGTCGGCGCCGGGCAGCATCAGTGCGAACTCTTCGCCGCCATAGCGCGCGCCGAAACCCTTGACCTCGGCGGCAACGCGGATCAGCACCTCGCCGATCTTCGTCAGGCACGCGTCGCCGTCGACGTGGCCGTAGGTATCGTTGAATGCCTTGAAGTGATCGACGTCGATCATCGCCAATGCGAGTTTCGCGCTGGCGTGTTCGGCCTTCAGCCACTCGAAGGTCATGCGGCTGTCGAAAGCGCGGCGATTGGGGAGGCCCGAAAGGGTGTCGACCGAGGCCAGCACCGAAAGCTGGCTGTTCACGTTCAGCAGCTCTCGCTCGCGGTCCGCCAGCCGGTTTGCCATGGCGTTGAACGCCTGCGCCAGCGGCGCGAACTCGGGCGGCAATCCGTTCTGCACTGAGCGGGCGGTCATGTCACCCGCGCCGAAACGCGTGGCGGCGTTGGTCAGAAGCTGGATCGGACGAATGATCAATCGCTCGCTCATGAACCATGCGCCGATCAGGACCAGCAGCCCGACCAGGCCGAGCTGCAGGTAAGCTGCGCGAATATCCCGATCGATCGCGGCGAGCATGGCGCGCTCGTCGATGCTGACGATGAGCCGGGCTTTGGTATCGGGCACGCCCGCTGAAGCGAACATGCGCTGTTCGTCGGTAACGTCGGACTTCACCGAGCCGGCGAACTCGTCGGCAGGCGAAGCAAGGACGCGCTCGATCATCGAGCGCTGTGCGTCGGAATTGTCGGTTGCGGGCTTCGAAGCGAGCACGGCGCCGCCGCTGTCGATGAGAGATACGGTCATGCCGTTGCGTGACGTCGACTTGCCGACGATTTCTTCGAGCCAGTTCAGCGCGACCGAGGTGATGATCACGGCTTCCGTGTCGGCATTAATGGCCGAGGTCGGAAATGCGGCCATGATCGACGGATCGCTGAACGCCTTGCCGATCAGATAATCGCTGAGCACGAAACTGCGCTTGGCGAGAGCATCGTGGAAGTAATGGCGATCGGTGATGTCGATGCCGACGAGAATCGGCAGCGTCGAGCAGATGATCTTGCCGTCCTTGTTGGCGATGGAAATGTTGCCGAAGCTCGGCATGTTGACCTTGAAACCGGCGTCGAGCAGGGCGCACGGCCGGCCGAGCCGGCTGGCGTGGACGTAAATTGATGCCGCGGTGCGGAGCGCGCCTTCGACACCCTTCACCATTTCGCGCTGAGCCTGTGCACCGCGCCTGGCGGCAGCGGTCAGCTCGGCGGAGGCGGCCTTGACCTGGTTGGCCCGCGAGGACTCGAGAATGTGGACGCGGTCCATCATCAGCGGAACAACGAGAACCAGCGCGACCAGCGCGAGCCGCGCACGGACGTCGAAAATTGCCTTGAGTTTTGGCAAGTGCCGCCGGAAACTGAAAAAGGACATAGAAATTCCCCTGACCCCGCGGACCACGATAGGGATCACCTCTCAAAGAGGGTTTTGTGCATTCGGTAAAATTTGAAAGAAGCGGGACAGGTCGCGAATCATGAGCAGCGCCGGGTTAATCACTGATTCACCAACAGGCCTCGGTGCGGTCGAGCAAGACATCGCTCGGGCGTGCAGGGATGCCGGCCGTCAGCGCGGTTCGGTGCAGCTGATCGCCGTCTCGAAAACCTTCGGCACCGAGGCAATCGCGCCGGTTTTGGCGGCGGGACAACGGGTTTTCGGCGAAAATCGCGTGCAGGAAGCCAAAGGCAAATGGCCAGCGATCATCGCCGCCACGCAAGGGATCGAGCTGCATCTGATCGGTCCGCTGCAGTCGAACAAGGCGAAGGAGGCGGTTGCACTGTTCGACGCGATCCATTCGGTGGACCGGCCGAGCATTTGCGAAGCGTTAGCCAAGGAGATCGAAAGGCAGGGCCGCTCGCCGGTTCTGTTCGTGCAGATCAATACCGGCGACGAGCCGCAGAAGGCCGGCATTTCACCGGCCGATGCGGATGCCTTCATCGCTGCGTGCGCAAGGGACTACCGGCTGACGATCTCCGGATTGATGTGCATCCCGCCGGTCGAAGACGCGCCGGCGCCGCACTTTGCACTGACGGCGAAGATTGCCGCGCGCAACGGCTTGAAGCTGTTGTCGATGGGAATGAGCGCCGACTTTCCGGCGGCCATCCAGATGGGCGCGACGCACGTTCGCGTCGGCTCCGCGATCTTCGGGCACAGGCAGAGTCCGGCCTAGCCGACGACGATCCTCATCTTGCTGTTGAGCCGCGCCAGCAAGCGGAGCATCGCGCCGCGCGTCATCGCAATGCATCCGGCGGTCGGGGCGAAGCCGGGCCGCGCCAGATGCAGGAAGACCGCGCTGCCCCGCCCGCCGATGCGGGGCCGCGTATTGTGGTCGATCTCGATGATGTAGTCGTAGAGATGATCGGTGCGCATCAGCCGGTCGGCGTTGCTTCCGGCCGCAACACGGACCGGCCGATTGTAGCGGCGATGCGACGGGTCTTCGCACCAGCCGTCATCGGAGCGGATCTCGCGCACGGGCAAAGCCGTCCACGGACGTGTGTGCCGATCCTTGCGCCACCACAGACGCAGCGGCTTGAAAACGCCAATCGGCGTGCCGCCGTCGCCTTCGCGCTTGTTGGCCTTCAGGCCGCCGCGGCCGAGCGCCACCGGGATCGCCTGGCCGTCAAAGGTCAGGATGCCGCGCGTCACCTCGCCCGCGCGGCGTCGAACTTTAACGGAAGCGTGTCTTCCCTTTCTGTCCATTCGTACATAAGTCATTGGAAAGTAGGGCCTTCTCAAGATCGCAACGATCTCGTGCTTGCGCTGCACGGGTGGAATGCTTTATTTCGCGGTGCCGCCGCCGTCCACAGGCGCGTGCCGATTCTGCCTGCTAAACTGCTGTTGCGCCGCATTTTTTTCCGACGCTCGGTGTTTACTCTCTTCGACTGTGCTGCAAGGATTTACGGAAATGGCGACCTCACGCAAGATTTTGATCGTGGATGACGACAATGATCTGCGCGACACGCTGGTCGAGCAATTGGCGCTGCACGAAGAGTTCGAAGCCTCCGCGGTCGATACCGGCGCAAAGGGCGCGCAGGCGGCCAAGACGAGTTCGCCCGATCTGATGATCATCGACGTCGGATTGCCGGATACCGATGGCCGCGAAGTCGTGCGCAGTCTGCGCAAGTCAGGCTTCAAGGCGCCGATCATCATGCTGACCGGCCATGACACCGATTCGGACACCATTCTCGGATTGGAATCCGGCGCCAATGATTATGTGACGAAGCCGTTTCGCTTCGCTGTGCTGCTGGCGCGCATTCGTGCGCAGCTGCGTCAGCACGAGGCAAGCGAGGACGCTGTTTTTTCGGTCGGTCCCTACAGCTTCCGTCCGGGCGCCAAGATGCTGATCGGCGTCAACGCCAAGAAGGTGCGACTGACGGAAAAGGAAACGGCGATTCTGCGGTTTCTCTACCGCGCGGGTCAGGCGCCGGTATCGCGCGAGACGCTGCTGCAGGAAGTGTGGGGTTACAACTCCGGCGTTACAACCCACACGCTCGAGACTCACATCTACCGCCTCCGCCAGAAGATCGAACTCGATGCGGCAAGTCCGGCGATCCTGGTGACGGAATCCGGCGGCTACAAACTCGTGCCATGATAGAGTTGCTGGTCTCGATTCGTGATCACTGACCCGCTCGCGGTTCCGAATGTCGATTGAGGATGATGTCCAGCTGCTTGCGACGGTGCCGACATTGAAGCTGTTGGGCCTCGAGGCCTTGCGAGTACTTGCCATCGGCTCCGAAACGCGTCGCGTCCGCCGCGACGAAACGCTGTTCCAGGCAGGCGACAGCGCGGATGCCGGATTTGTCGTGCAGACCGGGGCGATCCGCGTGTCGAGCCAGGACGAGGGCGGCTACCGCGATGTCGTAGCGGGCCCCGGAACGCTGATCGGCGAGCTTGCACTGCTGGTGGAAATGCAACGCCCCTCGAGTGCGATTGCGATCGCCGATTCCTCGGTGCTGCGGATTTCACGCAGCATGTTCCAGCGCGTGCTGGAAGGTCACCCCGAAGCTGCAAGACGCCTGCGCGACGATCTCGCCGGCCGCACCAGCCAAGCGGCGAGCGACATGATGATCGCGAGCGGCAAGCTGGGGATTTGAAGGCCGATTGCTGGCGTTGGTGACTACACCTCCAGCGACGCCGTCACCGGGACATGATCCGATGGACGTTCCCATCCGCGCGCATCGCGAGCGATGGCGAAATCGCTGACGCGATCGCCAAGCGCCTGTGACACCCAGATGTGATCGAGCCTGCGGCCGCGATTGGAAAGCTCCCAGTCGGCGGCGCGATAGCTCCACCAGGTGTATACTTTCTCAGGTTCGGGAATGCGCGCTCGCGCAACGTCGATCCAGTTGCCGCGCGCCTTCACCGCGAGCAGCTTGTCGCATTCGACCGGGGTATGCGAGACGACGTCGAGTAGTTGCCTGTGCGACCAGACGTCGTGCTCGTGTGGCGCAACATTGAGATCGCCGACCAGCACGTGACGGCCGCCGTCATTGGCATGGATTGGTTCGCAGGCGGCCATTTCATCGAGGAATGACAGCTTGTGATCGAACTTCGGGTTCAGCGAACGATTCGGAATGTCGCCGCCGGACGGAACGTAGAAATTGTGCACGGTCACCGGCGCCTGCAGCCCGGCTCTGTCGCCCAAAGACACGGACACGTGCCGCGAGTCGGCCTTGCCACAGAAATTTCGGGCGTCGGTCAGGTCAAACGGAAGCCGCGAGACGATGGCGACGCCGTGATAGCCCTTTTGCCCATTGAGAGCGACGTGCTCGTAGCCGAGTCGCTTGAACCGCTTCAGCGGGAAAGCGTCGTCGGGACATTTGGTTTCCTGCAGGCACAGGACGTCCGGCCGAACCGCCTTGATGAATCTGGCGACGAGATTGATGCGCAAGCGGACGGAATTGATATTCCAGGTCGACAGCGTGATGCGCATGGGTCAATCGGGCAAAGGAAGCGGAGCTTCAAATGACCCGACGGGGCGCCAAGGTCAACCGCCTCGCCCGGTGCTGTCGTCGTACTTCATGAAATCGATCTTGAACAAATCCGGACTCGGCTGCTTCTTCGTGTCCAGATTGTAGACGGCGACCGTCGTGTCGTAGCCTTGCGGATCGGTGATGGTCCACTGCTTCAGCTGTCCGTCCTTGGTGCCGATCATCAGCATCAGCCGGCTGGTGCCGATCAGCGCCTGCTTTTCCTCGATCGTCACTGTGACGAACACGTCGTCGGACGAAATGCTGACGACGTTGGTGTCCTTGAGCAGATCGATTCTGTCGGACAGCAGGTAGCGCAGCGGCGTCTGCGACAGCGGATAGATGTCCTGGGTGGCGAGCTTGCGGTCGCGCACCACCACCGAACTGCCGTCGGAGACAATGTCGATCGGCGAGGGTGCGTCGTAGGCGAAACGCACCTTGCCCGGCTTCTGCATGTAGAACTCGCCGGTGGAGCGGTTGCCGTTTGGCGCAACCTGGACGAAGTTTCCGACCAGCGTCGGCAGCGACGACAGGTAGGATGAGATCCTGGCCGCCTGCGCGCGCTGCGCGGCGTCGAAGGTGCCGCCGTCGTTGATCGCTCGCAGACGCGGGTCCGGCAGGATCGGTGTCGGCGGAGCCTGGAAGGCGGCCGGTGGCGTTCCGACCAGCGGCGTTCCGGTGATGTCACCGAGCGCGGGTTTTGCCGGGCCGCCGCGTTCCTTCGGCGCCGGCCGCGGCAACGGAACCGTTTCTGCCAGCGCCTGCAAGCCGCCGACGCCCAGAATCACGGCGACGCCGATCACCGCGCGCATCAGGCGCGGTGCCCTCGGCAGGCCGCCAGGCATTCTGTGGTGGCGCATTCTCAAAACAGTGCCGTCCCGTTCGTTTTCGTTGGTGCAGCGCGGCTAACGGTGCGCTGTGGCGATTTCGCGACCTTCCTCGCCCGTTTCAGGATCGTGATCTTGCCGGAGCCTATTCCTCCGGCACCAGGATTTCGCGTTTGCCCGCGTGATTGGCCTGGCCGACGATTCCCTCTTCTTCCATGCGTTCCATCAGCGACGCGGCCCGATTATAGCCGATTTGCAGCCGCCGTTGGATGTAGCTTGTCGAGGCCTTGCGGTCACGTTTCACGATCTGCACGGCCTGCTGGAACAGGTCGGCCTCGCCGCCACCGCCCATGCCGGTGGAATCGAACACCGCGCCGTCCTCTTCGGCTTCCTCCTCGGCGGTGACCGCTTCGAGGTATTCCGGCGTGCCCTGCGACTTGAGGTGGCGGACAACCTTTTCGACTTCCTCGTCCGACACGAATGGTCCGTGCACGCGGCTGATGCGGCCGCCGCCCGCCATGTAGAGCATGTCGCCCTGGCCGAGCAGCTGTTCCGCGCCCATCTCGCCGAGAATGGTGCGGCTGTCGATCTTCGAGGTGACCTGGAACGAGATACGGGTCGGGAAGTTCGCCTTGATGGTTCCGGTGATGACGTCGACCGACGGACGTTGCGTCGCCAGGATGACGTGCAGGCCGGCGGCACGCGCCATCTGTGCGAGACGTTGCACGGTGCCTTCGATGTCCTTGCCGGCGACCATCATTAGGTCGGCCATCTCGTCGACGATGATGACAATGAACGGCAGCGGGCTGAGGTCGAGCTTCTCTTCCTCGTAGATGGCCTTGCCGGTTTCCTTGTCGAAGCCGGTATGGACGGTACGCGTCAGTTCCTCGCCCTTCGCCTTGGCGTCGGCAAGCCGCACGTTGTAGCCCTCGATGTTGCGTACACCGAGCTTGGACATCTTCTTGTAGCGCTCTTCCATCTCGCGCACGGCCCACTTCAACGCGACGACGGCCTTCTTCGGATCGGTCACGACGGGCGTCAGAAGGTGCGGGATGCCGTCATACACCGACAGCTCGAGCATCTTCGGGTCGATCATGATCAGGCGGCATTGATCCGGCCGCAGTCGGTAGACCAGGCTAAGGATCATGGTGTTGATGGCAACCGATTTGCCGGAGCCGGTGGTTCCGGCGATCAGCATGTGCGGCGTGCGCGCAAGGTCGATGATCACCGGCTCGCCGCCGATGGTCTTGCCGAGACTCAGCGGCAGCTTGGCGACCGACTCAGTGTTTTCCTTCGCGGAGAGCAGTTCGCGCAGGTACACCTTCTCACGGTGCTCGTTCGGCAGTTCGATGCCGATGGCATTGCGGCCCGCGACCACGGCGACGCGCGCAGCCATGGCGCTCATCGAGCGGGCAATGTCGTCGGCAAGGCCGATCACGCGCGACGACTTGATGCCGGGCGCAGGCTCGAGCTCGTACAGCGTCACGACCGGTCCGGGCCGTGCATTGGTGATCTCGCCGCGAACGCCGAAATCCTGCAGCACGGCTTCGAGCGTCTTGGCATTCTCCTGCAGCACGTCGTCGCTGAGCGTCTTGCGGTCCGATGCTTTCGGCGCCGTCAGCACCGACATCGGCGGCAGCACGAACGAGCTCGAAGCTTTCTTTGCAGGCGGTCGCGGCGCCCGCTTCTTGCGCGCGCGGGGTTCCTCGTCCTCGTCTTCCTCTTCCTCCTCGTCTTCGACGTCCTCCTCCTCGTCCATGCTCTCGGGCACGATCGAGGGGCCGCGGCCGAGCAAGGGCTCCTGCCGGTCGAAATGCACCACGCGCGCCGGCGCGCGTCCTGACACCAGCCAGGTGTAGAAGCTCGCGAAGAAACGGCTGACGCGCGCACGCATGCTGAGCATGGTGTGCGAGAACGAACCGAACCACATCAACAGGCGCGATTCCCGCTCGGCCGGCGTGTCGGCTTCCTCGTCCTCGAGATCGTCTTCGAACTCTTCGATCGCGGGCTTCTCGCGCGAACCGGCGCCGCTCGCGACCACGAATGCAAGCAGGGTCGTCACACCGAAGATCGTGCCGAGCGCGAGGCGGGTGAAGAAGCCGTCGGCGCCGAGCAGCGACGCGGGCAACCGGACAAGCGCGTCGCCGGTGACGCCGCCGAGCCCGGTCGGTAGCGGCCATGTGCCGGAGCGCGGCCAGCAGCTGGCAAAGCCCGCGCACAGCACGGCGGCGAGAACCCAGCAGGCGATGCGCAGACCTTCACGATCGAAATGCCGATGTGTCAGCATGCGCCAGCCCCAGATCGACACCGGCAACAGCAGCATGATGGCGCCGAGGCCGAACGTCTGCATCAACACGTCGGCGGCGGCAGCGCCCGGATAGCCGAGGATGTTGCGGACGGTCCGCGAGGTGGCGTGACTGAGGCTCGGGTCCTGCACCGACCAGGTCGCCAGCGCCGCGGCGCCGAGGCAGGCCATCGCGACCAGCCCGAAGCCTGCGAGTTCGCGGACGCGCCGCGCCAGCATCTCGCGGATCGGTTCCGGCAGCCGGCTCATCAATGGCAGGGTACGCTCAGTCGCCGCCACGCTTATTAGCCCCTTGTTTCCAGCCCGCGCATGCTAGCCGAGCACCGTTACCAACCGGTGCAGCGCCTCAGCCGTCGTCTCTGAATCCTGAACCAGCGCAAGGCGGATATAGCCCTTGCCGGGATTGCGGCCATCCGGCTGTTGCCGCGCCAGATAACTGCCGGGAATCACCCGCACGCCGCCTTCCTTGTAAAGCCGAAGAGTTACGTCTTCCTCGCTGCCGAGCGCGGAGATATCGAGCCAGACGCAAAACCCGCCGGCCGGCCGCTTGTAGCCATAGCGGTTGCCGAGGATCTGGTCGGCGAGATCGAACTTCAGCCGATAAAGTCTGCGGTTTTCCTCCACGTGCGCTTCATCGTTGTAGCAGGCCACGGCCACCTGCTGCAGCGGTACCGGCACCTGGGGTGCGGCGACGTTCCGCAGCTCGTGGAAGGCGGCCAGAAACTTCTTGTCGCCGGCGACGAAGCCGACGCGCATGCCAGGCAGGTTCGAGCGCTTCGACAGCGACTGGAATACGACGACGTTCGTGAAGTCGGGACCAGCCGCTTCGAGCATGCTACCGGGGGCTTCTTTCGTGTAGATCTCGGAATAGGGTTCGTCGCTCAGGATGAGGAAGCCAAAGCGATCCGCAAGCGACTTCAGCTTGTCGCAGTAGCTGCGGCTTGCGACCGATCCTTGCGGATTTGCCGGCGTCGCGATGTAGAAGGCGACCGTGCGCGACAGCAGGTCGTCGCTGAGCGCGTTCAGATCCGGAAGAAAGTCGTTCTCTGGGCCAGTCCATAGCGGAACGACCTCGCAGCCGGCGGAGCGGGCACCGGCGCCATATACCGTATAGAACGGATTCGGCATCAGGATCGCCGGCTTGCCGCGCCGCGGGCCGACATAACGTTCAGCGGCGATCGCCGCGAAGAACAACCCCTCACGGCTGCCGTTCAGCGCCAGGACCTCGCTCTCGGGATCGAGCGGTCGCGGCAGCTTGAAGCGACGACCCATCCAGGCGGCCGCCGCCTTGCGGAACGGCTCGATTCCCTTGGCGATCGGGTAGCGGCCGAACTCGGACGTATACTTCGCAAGCACGGGCCCGACGAAATCCGGAACTGGGTGCTGCGGCTCGCCAAGCGAGAGACTGATCAAAGGTTTACCCGGCTCGTGTCCGGCCAGCAGATCGGCCAGGCGAGCGAACGCCGAGCGTTCGGCCTCCCTTTGGCCGGCGTTGGCAGAGACGGGCACTGCATGGGTCATGGACATCGGGGGCACACGATCGCTCGCCCCGGCACGACACGCGACGGGGAGAGCGAGGGTACCATAGGTAGGCCGAGGTTAAGACCCGATTAACCATCGGGGCGGCTGGGGCATTTTCGCCGCCGCCGCAAAGAAGTGAGGGGCTCCAGCTTGCGCTGGAGCCCCCCGACGGACAGGGCATTGCCGGGTTTGTGCCCCAACCGTTGTCCTGAGAAGCGGCGCGCGACCGGCGTGCCGCCAAAGTCTCACATGTTGTACGCGCGCTCGGTGTGCTCGGTGACGTCGAGACCCTCGCGCTCCTTTTCGGAGGTGACGCGCAGGCCGACGATCACATCGACGATCTTGAACAGGACCGCCGAGATGATGCCGGACCACAGCAACGTGACGCCGACCGCCTTGAGCTGAATGATGACCTGCCCGACATAGTCGTTGGCCACAGCCAGCTTCAGCGTTTCGTAGTCCATGATGCCGGCGCCGCCGAGATCCTGGCTGACGAGAATGCCGGTACCGACCGCGCCGACGATACCGCCGATGCAGTGGATGCCGAACACGTCAAGCGAGTCGTCATAACCGATCGCATTCTTGATGGCCGTACAGAACACGAGGCAGACCACGCCGACGATCAGGCCGAGCACCAGCGCGCCCATGATGCCGGAGTAACCCGCCGCCGGAGTAACGGCGACGAGACCGGCGACTGCGCCCGAAAGCGCACCAAGGACCGAAGGATGGCCCTTGACGATCCATTCGGCGAACATCCAGGACAGCGCTGCGGCAGCAGTCGCAACGAAGCTGTTGGACATCGCAAGCGCTGCGCCGCCATTGGCTTCGAGGTTGGAGCCGGCATTGAAGCCGAACCAGCCGCACCACAGCAGGGCGGCGCCGATCATGCTCATGGTGAGCGAGTGCGGGGCCATCAGTTCCTTGCCGTAGCCGATGCGCTTGCCGATCAGCAGTGCGCCGACTAGGCCGGCGATGCCGGCGTTGATGTGCACAACCGTGCCACCCGCGAAGTCGAGCGCGCCCATCTTGTACACGAAGCCCGCGTCATCCTTCATGACCTGGTATGCGGCTTCTGCCTTGGCCTTTGCAGCCGCATCGGTGCCGGCTGCCGCGATCGCCTTGAATGCATCCTGCCATGCATCCGGGCCGGCCCAGTACCAGACCATGTGCGAGATCGGCAGATAGACGCAGATGAGCCACAGCGGAATGAACAGCACGACGGCTGCGAACTTCATGCGTTCGGCGAACGCACCGACGATCAGAGCGGGCGTGATCGCAGCGAACGTCATCTGGAAGCAGAAGTAGACCAGCTCGGAGATGTTCGCGTCGACCGAGAACGTCGCCGCCTTCGAGTCGGTGGTCACGCCGGACATGAAGGCCTTGCTGAAGCCGCCGATGTAGTCCGAGCCGCCGGTGAAGGCGAGGCTGTAGCCGAACAGGGCGTAGAGCACGACGACGATGCAGACGGTGTAGAACACCTGCATCAGCACCGAGAGCATGTTCTTGGAGCGGACGAGGCCGCCGTAGAACAGGGCGAGACCCGGGATGGTCATCAACAGAACGAGCACCGTGGATGTCAGCATCCAGGCGTTGTCGCCCTTGTTGACGGTGGGCTCGGCGCAGGCCGCGGTTGCGGTCAACAGGCCGGCTGCGAGGGTTATCAATCCCGCGCTGGTGGGACGCTTGAACGTCATTTCTTTGGCTCCTGATTGGATGAGGTTGCGCGAGATCACAGGGCGGCCGCGTCGGCTTCGCCGGTGCGGATGCGCACGGCGTGCTCGAGGCCCAGCACGAAGATCTTGCCGTCGCCGATCTGTCCGGTCTTTGCAGCGCCGGTGATCGCCTCGATGGTCTTGTCGACCTGATCGGACGCGACCGCGACCTCGAGCTTGATCTTGGGGAGGAAGCTCACCGCGTACTCAGCGCCGCGGTAAATTTCGGTATGGCCCTTCTGGCGGCCGTACCCCTTCACCTCCGTTACCGTCAGACCATGCACGCCGATGGCGGTCAGGGCATCACGGACCTCTTCCAGCTTGAATGGCTTGATGATCGCCATAACTATTTTCATGGGTTCTTCCCCGCTTACACCCGGACCACGGCCGGGCTTCCCGACTGAGACGACCACGCGAAGAACATCCCGCGGGCACAGCCGGTGAGAGGGGATTCAATTGGCGTGCCAGTTGGCTGCCGATCCCTAACGAATTATGAATGCAGGCAAATTTGCCCCGCAGGCGGCTGCGTCAAAATGGCCATGTTCGCGTGCGCCCAAAGCTTAGTCAGGCCTGCTCACTTTGCAGGCAGGGCTATATCCCGACACAATCGTGCCTAGCCGCAAGGCAAGGCTCGGTAGCGGGGTAGCTACTGCAGCGCTTCGCCGTGCTGGGTGATGTCCAACCCCTCGAGCTCCTGCTGCGCCGACGTGCGCAAGGGCGCGAACAGGTTGACGAGCTTCAGGAGCAGGAGGGTCACGATGCCGGACCAGCCGATCGTGACGGCAATTCCGTAGAGCTGCGTCACCACCTGCTGCGAATTGCCCTCGAGCCACCCAGCCGTGTCGCAAATCGCCTTCACGGCGAACACGCCGGCGAGGAATGTCCCCACCAATCCGCCGATACCGTGCACGCCGAACACGTCGAGTGAGTCGTCGTACTTCAGTCGCTGCTTCAGACTGGTGCAGGCCCAGAAGCATAGCGCGCCGGCGGCGAGCCCGATGACGATGCCATGCCACGGTTCGATGTAGCCTGAAGCCGGTGTAATCGTGCCAAGGCCCGCGACGGCGCCCGAAATCATGCCGAGCACCGAGGGCTTGCGCCGGGTTGCCCATTCGAGCGCGGCCCAGGTCAGCGCGCCGGTGCACGCTGCAAGATGGGTCGCTGCAATCGCGTAGACCGCACGCGAGTTGGCCCCGAGTGCGGAGCCGCCATTGAATCCGAACCAGCCAACCCACAGAAGGCCGGTACCAATGACGGCGAGCGACAGATCGTAGGGCGCCAGATTGTCCTGGCCGAAGCCGTGACGGCGGCCCATGACGAGCGCGGCAACCAGGCCGGCGATGCCGGCGTTCAAGTGCACGACGGTGCCGCCGGCGTAGTCGAGCAGGCCGGCCGCGCCGAGGAAGCCGCCGCCCCAAACCCAATGCGCGAGCGGTACGTAAACCACAGTGAACCAGAGCGCGGAAAACAGCAGATAGGCGGAGAAACGCATGCGATCGGCGACTGAACCCGCGACCAGCGCTACGGTGATGATCGCAAACGTCATTTGATAAAGCGCGAACAGCGCCTCAGGAATTGTCTTTGCGGCCGGGTTGACGCTCTCCATCGTCATGCCCATCAGGAACACGCGATCAAGAGTCCCGATCCACGGACCGTCGCCGACGAACGCCAGAGAGTAGCCGTAGGCGATCCACAGCACTGAAATCATCGCGACGGCCGCAAGGCTCTGTGCCATGGTCGCGAGCACGTTTTTCTTGCGCACCATGCCGGAGTAGAACAGCGCAAGTCCCGGGATCGTCATCATCAGCACCAGTGCGGTGGCGACGATCATCCATGCGGTGTCGGCGGCGTCGATCTTGGGTGCGGCTGCTTGTGCGAAGGCCGGAGATGCCGAAACCAGACAGATGCTCGCGACGGCAAACGCCGCGCGGCCAGAAAATGCCGCCATGACAGACCCCCCAATTTTCAATCAGCGTCGCGTCAGAGCGCGTCGCTGTCCGTTTCCCCCGTGCGAATCCGCAACGCGCTTTCGATTTTTGTGACGAATACCTTGCCGTCGCCGATCTGGCCGGTGCGCGCATGCGCGGTGATCGTCTCGATCACCTTGTCGGCCATGTTCGAATCGACTGCGACTTCGATCCTGAGCTTCGGCAGGAAGTTCACGACATACTCGGCCCCGCGGTAGATTTCCGTGTGCCCTTTTTGCCGGCCGTAACCTTTGACCTCGGTCACCGTCATGCCGTGCACGCCGATCTCGGTCAGTGCCTGGCGTACCTCGTCGAGCTTGAACGGCTTGATGATGGCGACAATCAGCTTCATGGCCCGCCCCCTTGCCGATCAGCGCCGATCGGTCAAAACGCAGTGTACTGCCAACCTTATCGGCAGACTGCGCAAGAGTTAAGCGGGGTGGCCGCCCTTTTCTTGGACCATCCGCATATTTTGTGGTCGATCGGGCGCTAGGGCCGGGGCCCGCGTATCCGTACCAGGCCTTCCTGCGCGACGGTCGCCACATGCACCCCGTCGCGGGTGAAGATCATGCCCCGCGCCAGGCCCCGCCCGCCGCTGGCACTGGGCGAGTCCTGCGAATAGAGCATCCACTCGTCGGCCTTGAAGGGCCGGTGAAACCACATGGCGTGGTCGAGGCTCGCCGCCATCAGATTGTCCTGAAACAGCGCCTGCCCGTGCCGGGCCGCGACCGAATCGAGCAGCGCCATGTCGGAGGCATAGGCGAGCGCGCACTGGTGGATCGTTGGATCGTCCGGCAGCTCCGCGTTGCATTTGATCCAGAAGTTGATGCGGCCGCCCGGCGCCTTCTCGCCGAGGTAGCGCTCGAACTCGACAGGCCGCATTTCGATCGGACGCCGGCGCGTCGGCGAATCGCTCTCGAAGAACCGCTTCACGAACTTCGGCGCATTTGCGAGCAGCGGATGCCCGGCCATCTTCTCCGGCGCAAACGCTTCCGGCGGCGGCACTTCGGGCATCGTCTCCTGATGGTGGAAGCTGTCCTTCTCCTGTGCAGCGAACGAGACGATCATCGAGAAGATCGCCTGACCGTGCTGGATTGCGGTGACACGGCGGGTCGAGAAACTGCGGCCGTCGCGCAGCCGACCGACTTCGTAGATGATAGGCACCGTCGGATCGCCGGCGAGAATGAAGTAGGCGTGCAGCGAATGCGGCAGGCGGCCTTCCACGGTGCGGCAGGCTGCCACCATCGCCTGTCCGATCACCTGTCCGCCGTACACGCGCGGCCATTTCGAGCGCGGACTGATGCCGCGGAACAGATTGACCTCGATCGGCTCGATATCGAGCAGCTTCAACAGGTGGATCGGTGTTTCGGCCATCGGCACCCCGGTGAGGATTGGTCCTATGTCGCGCTTCGAAGCCGCCGTGGCAAGGCTTGGCGTGAGCATCGCGGCAGCTTAAATGCTTGAAAGCGACCGATTTTTGTACGGGGTAACCGTTCATGGCGGCGGACATGGCTGAACGAAAACGCATCATTATTGGCGGCGGCGGCTTTGCCGGCCTGGCGCTTGCACTCGCGCTGCGCAAAGGCCTGGGCGATGCGTTCGAGATCGTCGTCGCCGATCCGGCGCTGACGACGCGGCCGAGTCGCGATCCGCGTGCGTCGGCCATCATCGCCGCCGGGCGCAACCTGTTCGAGGCGCTCGGCATCTGGGGCACGGTCGCTTCCAACGCGCAGCCGATTGTCGACATGATCGTCACCGACAGTCAGCTCGGGGACGTGGCGCGGCCGGTGTTCCTGACGTTCGGCGGCAATCAATCCCGGCAAGGCGGGGACGATGCCGACGCAACATCGCAGCCGTTTGCGCACATGATCGAAAACCGCTTTCTGATCGACGCGCTGGTGGAGGCGTGCACGTCCGAAGGCGTCGTTCTGCGCAGCCACGCGGTCGCGTCATACGACAATCATCGCGACGCGATGTCCGTGCGCTTTGCCGAAGGCGAGGCCCTCGACGCCTGTCTGCTGGTCGCAGCCGATGGGGGACGCTCCGCTTTGCGCGAACGCGCAGGCATTCCAACTCATGGCTGGGAGTACGATCAGTCGGGCATCGTCGTCACGGTCGCGCACGAGCGCGACCACGACGGCCGCGCCGAGGAGCACTTCCTCCCGGCGGGGCCCTTCGCGATCCTGCCGCTGACGGGCAAGCGCGCGTCACTGGTGTGGACCGAAACGCGCAGCGAGGCCGATCGTATCGTCGCTTTGCCGGACGATGAGTTTCATCGTGAGCTCGAGCAGCGCTTCGGGCTGCATCTCGGCGAACTGCGCGCCGAGAGCAAGCCGCGCGCGTTCCCGCTGGGCTACTTCGTTGCGCGCTCGTTTGTCGGCGAACGTCTGGCGCTGGTCGGCGACGCCGCCCATGTGATCCATCCGATCGCCGGACAGGGGCTGAATCTCGGCCTGAAGGATATCGCAGCGCTCGCCGAAGTTCTGGTCGATGCGGTGCGGCTCGGGCTCGATCCCGGACAGGCGGACGTGCTGGAGCGCTATCAGCGCTGGCGCCGGTTCGACACCATGGCCATGGGCGTTGCGACCAACGGGCTCAACCTGCTGTTCTCCAACCGCTCGACGCTCCTTCGCACCGTGCGCGATATCGGGCTTGGTCTGGTCGACCGTCTGCCGCCGCTGAAAAACGCGCTGATCAAGCAGGCCGCCGGCCTGAGCGGCGAGGTGCCGCGGCTGTTGCGCGGTGAGTTGCTCTAGCTGCTGCGAATGACCGCCGCCGGCGCCTAGTCGAGCTTCCGCGCCTCTTCCGGCAACATGATCGGAATGCCGTCGCGGATCGGATAGGCGAGCTTGGCCGAACGCGAGATCAATTCCTGCCGTGCGCTGTCGTATTCGAGCGTGCCCTTGGTCAGCGGGCAGACGAGAAATTCCAGGAGCTTCGGATCGACGGTATCGGCAGAGGACATGCGTTCAAGAACTCCCTATTGCAACGGCGGTTCGCCGGAGGTCTTCCTCCTGGCGAGTTCCATCTCGGTGACGGCCACCAGGATTTCCGCGCGTTCCTTCAGATTGGGCGCTTCGAGCAACGCCTGTTTTTCCGGTGCGCCATAAGGCGACATCATCGCGAGTGCATTGACCAGCGCTTCGTTCGGCGCGCGCTCGATGCCGTCCCAGTCGACCTTGAGGTTGTTCGCCTTGAGATAGGCCTGCAGCACGCGCAGCACTTCGTCGCGGTTTACCAGGTCCTCACCCTTGCGCGCGGTGAAATCGTCGATGAAGGCGAAGTAGTCGGCCCGGCACTGCCGATACGGTGTGTTGGCCGTCAGCTCCTCGACGACCTTGAAGCGCGAGATGCCGGTGAGTTCGAGCATGTAGCGGCCGTCGCCGGTTTCGCCAAACTGGGTGATGCGGCCGACGCAGCCGACGTGAAACAGCCTCGGATGATCCGGATTGCCGGAGTGGGCGATGTCCGGCTGGATCATGCCGATCAGCCGGTGGCCGTCACGCAGCGCGTCGTCGATCATGGCGAGGTATCGCGGCTCGAAAATGTTCAACGGCAATTGTCCGCGCGGCAGCAGCAGCGCGCCGCTGAGCGGAAACACCGGGATCACTTCGGCGAGGTCGCCGGGCCCGCGATAATTTGCATTAATCGGCATGCGTGAACCGCCGAGCTTTCAGATCTCTTACGAGAACAGTATCGACGACAACCGCTTGCGGCCCTCGACGGTGGCTTCATCAGTTCCGCCCCAGGCCTCGAAGAACTGCACCAGCTGTTTGCGCGCGCCGTCGTCATTCCACTTGCGATCGCGCTTGACGATGTCGAGCAGATGATTGGCCGCGCTCAGCCGGTCGCCTTTGGCGTTCAATGCGACCGCGAGATCGAAACGGGCCTGATGATCGGCCGGGTTGGCGGCAAGCTTCTGCTCGAGTTCGGTGACTGGCCCGAGCGACTCCGCCTGCTCGGCGAGATCAATCATCGCCTGCACGGCCTTGACGGGCGGCTCGCTTCGCTTCGCTTCCGGGATCATGGCAAGCGTCTGCTTGGCCTGTTCCATTGCGCCCGTCTCGGCGTAGCAGCGCGCAAGCCCGGCGAGCGCTGCGATGTTGGTCGCATCGTCCTGCAGAATCTCCGCATAGATCGAAGCCGCGGTCTGGAAGTCGCCTTCGCCGATCGCCGCTTCCGCTTCCTTGATCAGGTCGCCGACGCTGGCCGGTCCCGGCATACCCTTGGTCAGCTTTTCGATGAAGGCTGTGACCTGGCTCTCGGGAACTGCGCCCATGAAACCATCGGCAGGCCGGCCGCCGACGAAAGCGATCACCGCCGGAATCGACTGAATCCCCATCTGCCCCGGAATCTGAGGGTGCTCGTCGATGTTCATCTTGACGAGCTTGACCTTGCCCTTGGCGCCGCGCACCGCCTTTTCCAGGATCGGGGTCAGCTGCTTGCAGGGGCCGCACCAGGGCGCCCAGAAGTCGATCAGCACCGGTTGACGCTTCGACTCCTCGATCACGTCCTTGACGAAGGTTTGCGTGGTCGTTTCCTTGATCAGGTCGCCCGCGGGCGGCGACGCCGCGCCATTGCCTTCCAGTATCGTCACGTTACGGTCCTCGCGGGGTTTCGTTCTGCCGGTTCCTTAGCACAGCCTGCGGAGTAAATGGCGGTTTTGGCGCCATTTTCAATGCGCCCGGTTGCCGGCGGCAGGCCCATCGCTGACCTCGATTGTGCGCGGTTCGTGGCCGGTCGCCTGCAGAAATCTCACCAGATCGGCGGCCGCAATCGACGTGGTCATGGTGTTGACCAGCGGATGGAAGTTCAGCACTGCGTGCGTCATCATCGCCGCGTCCAGCACCACCGAAACCGCCGCGTTCGCGTCGTTGATCGCCGCAAATGGTGTCACCGAACCCGGCAGGACGCCAAGATGCTGCTGCAACAGGTCGGCCGAGCCGAAGGAGACGCGTCTGGCGCCGATCCGGTGATGGATTGCCTTCAGATCGATCGCAGCGTCCTCGTCGGCGACCACCAGGAACAACGAGCCGGGCTTGTCCTTGAGGAACAGGTTCTTGGTGTGTCCGCCGGCGATCTGGCCGCGCAGGCTCTGGCTGTCGGCGACGGTGAACAGGGGCGGATGCGTCACCGTGGAATGGCGAATGGAGAGCCGGTCGAGGAATGCGAACAGGTCTTGCGGGGTGGCGGACATCTGAAGGTTTGTCTCGGTGCGGAACACGGTCGAACCCGGGCTGGACGGCCGGTCGCCCTGCGGCGCGCCGGCAGCCCTCTATTAAGGAATTCGCCTTGAATATGAATATGCTGCGCCCGCCGGGCGCAAATTGTTTGCATTGGCGGATGGGTTTTGGCATACGAGGCCCGTCGCGGCCCTGTGGGCCTTGCGAATTCTCTCGGATGCGGGTGTAGCTCAGGGGTAGAGCACAACCTTGCCAAGGTTGGGGTCGAGGGTTCGAATCCCTTCGCCCGCTCCAGAGCGCTTCTTCCAACCATTTTTCGAACGGCGTATGCGCGTCTCGCAGGCTGGACAAGATGTCCGGCCTTTTGCTTTGTGGTTGCAGCAAATGAACTAGCCTCGGGAGGGCCGCTCGCCATGAAGGATTTTGCAGGCAAGATCGCTGTAATCACCGGCGGCGGCACCGGCATGGGGCGGGAACTCGCGCGTCAGCTGATTGCCGAGGGCTGCAATGTCGCCATGTGCGACGTTTCGGCCGAGAACATGGCGGAGACGAAGCGGCTCTGCCAGGTCGACAAGCTGCCACAGGGGCTGCGTATCACGACGCACGTGGCCGACGTGTCGATCGAGGACCAGATCAACCGCTTCCGCGACGAGGTCGCCGAGCAGCAGGCAACGGACAAGATCCATCTGCTCTTCAACAACGCCGGCATCGGCGGCGGCAGCAGCATGATCACCAACAGCCGCGAGCAGTGGGACAAGACCTTCGCCGTGTGCTGGGGCGGCGTCTATCACGGCGTGCGCGCGTTCCTGCCGATGATGCTGAAGGCGAGCGAGGGCCATATCGTCAACACCTCCAGCGTCAACGGCTTCTGGGCGTCGATCGGTCCGGGTCTGCCGCACACCGCCTACAGCGCGGCGAAGTTCGCGGTGAAGGGTTTCACCGAGGCATTGATCGGCGACCTGCGGATGAACGCGCCGCATATCAAATGTTCGGTGGTGATGCCGGGACACATCGGCACCTCGATCGTCGCCAACACTCGCAAGATCCACACCGGCCACGAGGCGGGCGACCTGAGCCCGCAGGAGTTGGCCTCCGCACGGCAGCGCCTCACCGCTACAGGTGTCGATGCTGCCAAGATGTCCGATGACGAGATCCAGAAGATGTCGGTTGAGCGCGCACGGCGTTTTCGCGAGGACGCGCCGATGACGGCTGCCGCTGCAGCCAAGGTGATCCTCGATGGCGTCAAGGCGGAGCGCTGGCGTATCCTCGTCGGCGACGATGCGCACCTGCTCGACAAGCGCGTGCGGGAAAATCCGGAGCACGCTTACGATCTGGACTTCTTCACGCGCTTCGCCGCCGAATCCGGCTGGCGCGTTGGCGGCCAGCAGCAACAGAACTGACAAGGTGTGCCTGATCGGTCCGTGGTATGGATTGTCGGGTAATCTCGTGTTTGACCGTGTCGGGTCGACGAATAGAATACGCGACAAACAAGAACAATATTGCCGGAGTGACAAGCAATGAACGCACCGATGAAGTTCGACCTCTCGACGATCGCCCGTATCGAGCCGAGCGGCTTTGGTGCGGTGATCGAGCATTCGAACGTTGACGCGCTGGTGGCGCAGCCGGGCTTCATCGACGCGCTTGTCGCGCTGCTGGCGAAGCACCTCGTCGTCCGCATCGACGCACCGCCCTATGAGGCGAAGTCGCTGGCCGCGATCGCGGCGCGGCTCGGGCCGCCGTCGATGAACAAGGGTCCGCGTCTTGCAGGCTATGACTCGATCATCCACTTCAACACGCCGGCGAAGGCCGATGCTGACGCGCAGCGCGACCAGGACATCGCACAGATCCTGCATCACGACTCGGCCAGCCTCGCCGAACCGCCGGCCTTCGCCATCGTCAACACCAAGAGCAAGCCGTCGCAACCGGCCTGGCATTCCTGGGTGGATATGCAGGCGGTGTATCGCGACCTTCCCGCCGCGCTGAAGACGAGGATCAACGGCCTGCGCTCTGTTCATCCGTCATATCCCGAACTCGTCACCGTCGGCGTGCAGCGTGACCTGAAGGTGCTGCCGGCCGACGTGCGCGAAAAGGGCGTGGTGCACCCGCTCGTCGTGCGCAATCCGAACAGCGGCGAACCGACGCTCTATCTGTCGGTCCGGCGCGACGCGAAGATCGAAGGCATGGATGCGGGTGAAAGCCTGAAGCTGCTCACCGAACTGTGGGACATCGTCGAGGCGTCGCCGCATCGCTGGCGTTCGCTGGTGCGCGGCAATGACATCCTGATCTGGGACAATCTCGGCACCGTGCATGACCGGCCGGCGTTTTCTTCGCGCGAGCCGCGCGAAGTGTGGTTCGCCAATCTCGGTCCGGTCGTGCCGCAGCCGGCATTCGCGGCCTGAACCCCGAAAGCGATCACATGCTGACAGTGCATCACCTCAACAACTCGCGCTCACAGCGGGTGCTCTGGCTGCTGGAAGAGCTGGGGACGCCGTACGAGATCAAGCACTACCAGCGCGGGCCGGACATGCTGGCGCCGAAGGAACTGCGCGCCGTGCACTCGCTCGGCAAGTCGCCGGTGGTCACCGACAACGGTTACGCGATCGCCGAGTCCGGCGCGATCATCGAATACATCGTCGATACCCATGGCAACGGCCGGCTGATTCCGCCGCCGAAGACGGCGGAGCGTCTGCGTTATACTTACTGGCTCCACTACGCCGAAGGCTCGGCGATGACGCCACTGCTCCTGAAGCTGTTGTTCCTGATGATGCCGCGCCGCGCGCCGCCGCTGATGCGGCCGGTGATGAAGGTAATCTCGAAGCAGATGATGGCCGGGGTCGTCGATCCGCGCCTGAAGCAGCATATGGCGTACTGGGAAGAAGAACTCGGCAAGTCCGAGTGGTTCTGCGGCAACGAGTTCACTGCTGCTGACGTGCAGATGAGCTTCCCGCTGGAAGCCGCCGCAGCCCGCGGCGGTCTGGAGCATGGTCATCCGAAGTGCATGGACTTCCTGAAGCTTTCCAGCACATTGGGATCCTAAGCTTAGAATTCCACGTGGACAAGTTGTCGCG
>JADMIO011631535.1_pt1 | contig 52885 bp, 42 predicted proteins | sample 8958161 | NCBI WGS metagenome assembly JADMIO01 (sample SAMN16585339, study PRJNA669376) | soil metagenome | isolation source: Crop rotation soil | place: USA: Cullars Rotation, Alabama | collected 2011 | reverse complement strand
CGCGACAACTTGTCCACGTGGAATTCTAAGCTTAGGATCCCAATGTGCTGGAAAGATGCTACGCAATCGATCAATAGTTTTTCTTCTGCTTCTACTGTTTACTGTTTCTCTAGCCGCTGCCTGCAAGCGAAAATCCGCAAATGAAAAACGCTATCCGCTCAAAGGCAAAGTTGTTGCGGTAGAGCCGAACGACCGCACGGCCACCATCAAGCACGAGGACATTCCCGGTTACATGCCGGCCATGACGATGCCTTTTAAGATTAAGGACGACGCCTATTTGGCAATGCTCAAACCCGGCGATCAAGTGACCGGGACGCTGGTGGTTGATGACCTTTCTTCCTGGCTCGAAATCACTGCCATCGTTGAAGGTGGCGCCGCCCTGACCCCAACGACCGCGGTTCCGGGCGAGCCCAAACCGGGCGATGAGATTCCCGATTTCGGTCTCATCAATCAGGACGGTCAGCGTATTCGCCTGTCTCAGTACAGAGGAAAAGCGCTCGCTCTGACCTTCGTTTACACCCGCTGTCCGCAACCCGATCAGTGCACCTTGATGAGTAACAACTTTGCGGCGATTGATCAGGAACTGCAAAAGCAACCCGACGTCTATGCCAAAACCCACTTGCTCACCATTACATTCGATCCCGATTACGACACAGCCAAGGTGATGCGAAGTTACGGCGCTTCGCATACCGGGCGTTATTCGGACGAGAACTTTCAACATTGGGAATTCGCCACCGGTTCAAAAGACGAAGTAAAAGGGATCGCGCAATTCTTTGGCCTGCGCTATTTCCTCGACACCTCGTCCGGCGAAGAGCAGGTCATGCACTCGTTGCGCACGGCGGTTATCAATCCGGACGGTAAACTGGTCAAGCTTTATCGTGGCAACGAATGGAAGCCGGTCGAGATTGCGAGTGACCTCGCCGCCCTCGTTTCAACGCCGTCAGCCTCTCCAAAATAATGAACGGCCCGATCGTTGCTTAACACCCTTCAGAAGTAGCAAGCGTGTATGCATTTATTGCACGCGCCGAAACCTATTTCAGCAGAGGAGAAGCAATGGCAGCAAAAAAAGGAAGCAAGAAGTCGAGCAAGTCGGCTTCGAAAGGCTCGAAGAAATCGAGTCGCGGCTCAAAGAGTTCAAAGGCCAAACAGGGCGCAAAGGGTTCGTCGAAGAAGCGCAGCTCCAGAACCTCATCAAAGAAGACGGCGGCCAGTAAGTCGACAAAATCTCAAGTGAAGGCCGTAGCCAAACGGCCAGGTAAGGCGCTGAAGAAAGCCGGAAAAGTGGCGACCAGAGTTGTTCAGGGCGCGGCTCTGGGAGCAGTTGCCGGCGCACTGGAAGGCGCAGTTGAAGGAATTCGAGGCGCAGGTGGAACCGGCGGTCAAAGTTCAAAGTAACTTAAGACCGACCCAAAGTGCGCGGCGCATCGGCAAGTGGCCAGGCTCGCGCCGCGCAGTTTGAGGTCAGGACCACGCTCTGAATTCAAAAGACCGTGTTTGATCCATCCGCTTACCCGGATGGTACTGCCTCGATCTCAATGAGACTTTTGAGCAAACCGCGCACGGCCAATTGCAGGTGGGTTAGCTGACACGCCGCTCAAGTTGGCCTATGCGTCGACCATAGATCTTCATGTCGTGACGCAGTTCATAAAGCTCTAGGAGTACTCCCTCGAACCGTTCGCCCAGCTTTTGGAGATGTTCCTCTACCCGCTCCCAAATCGGGCGCGTTTCCTGTAGCCGCTCATTAACCTTCTGTTCAAGGGTCGTCATACGTTGATCCAAGGCCTCAATATTCCTGGCCATAGCCGTCTGCTGAATCCGAATCTCGGCAATTTCGCTGCGCACCGCGGCAAACTCATCCAGTACTCTCTTCTGAAAAGCCCGCGTTGCCAGATCTTTTGTCGGTTCGTCGTTCATTAACGAGCCGATCTTAACACGCAAAAATACGATTTCAACTGTAAATTTTTTTGCAAGACGGAGCGGTGCTCGTAAAGCTCAAAGGCCATTATGAGCAAACAAGAATCTTTCACGATGGCTGCGATGCCGAGCGAAAGGGCTGCGTAACCTAGCCTTTTAGTTTCTTGATCTCTTCGGTGAGGACGGGAACGGCTTCGAACAGGTCGCCGACGATGCCATAGTCAGCAATGTCAAAAATAGGGGCTTCGGGATCCTTGTTGATAGCCACTATTGTCTGCGAGTTCTTCATGCCGACCAGATGCTGAATCGCACCTGAGATACCGATGGCCACGTAGAGTTTAGGCGCCACGGTCTGTCCCGACGAGCCAATTTGTCGATCAATAGGCAGCCACTCAGCGTCGCATATAGGCCGCGAGGCAGCCAGGTCACCGCCGAGCGCCTCGGCCAGCTTCTCGGCGAGCGCCAGGTTGTCCTTGCTCTTGATGCCGCGCCCGACCGCTACGATCACATCGGCCTTACTTAGATCGACTGCTTGCTTGGCTTCCTGGAAAGGCGCCTCCGGCTGCATTCGTACGGCCTTGATATCAACCGGCATTTCCTCAACGGGAGCGCCGCTTCCCTTCCCGGCCTGGTCGCCCCGAAAAGCGCCCGACTGGAAAGTCACGAAGGTGGGCGCGTCACCCTCCGGAACCACGTCGGCGTCGAGTTTGCCGAGGAAAATGCGGCGCGTGAAGATGCGCTTGTCACCGCTGACATTCATCCGAATACAATCCCCGATCAGTCCCTTGCTGAAGCGCGCGGCCACCTTTGGCGCAAAATCGCGCGCGAGGTAGGTGTGCGACATGATCACGTATTCGGGATTGACGCTGCGAACCACCTGCTCCAACCCATCGGCGTACGCGTCCGGGGTGTAGTCGGCAAGTTGATCATGCTGAGCGCTGATCACTTTTTCAAGATCGTACGCGGCAATTTCCTGAGCCAGCGACGCCGAGCCCAGCACCACGGCGGATACATTTTGCCCCACGTCCGCGCCGAGCTTTTGCGCGGCCGCTATCGCTTCGAGCGATGTCTTGTTCAGAACGCCCGCTTTATGTTCGATGAATACGAGGATGCTCATAAGTGTGCCACAGACCTTAATCTGTGATTGGCCCGAGAAGTGAAACACAAACTAAAGTCTGTGCCACTAAATTACGCGCGCTTCGCTCCGCAGTTTCTCGGCGAGTTCCACCGCGCCTTTCTTGGCATCGCCACCGCCAAGGAACTGGGTCTGCTTTGATTTCTGTGGCAGATAGATCTTTTCGATCCGCTGATGCGATGGTTGGTCGACAAATTCAGCAGCCGGCGCGACTTCTTTAATCTCTTTCTTTTTCGCCGCCATGATGCCTTTCAGCGTCGCGTAGCGAATCTGGCTGATTCCGGATTGAATCGTCAGCAGCGCCGGTTTAGGCATCGTGTACCACTGATACCAGCCGCTCTCCAATTCGCGTTTGACTCGCAGTTGCTCGCCGGTGGCGTCGACTTCAATCACGATCGTCGCATGCGGCAAGCCGAGAATCTCTGCCAGGATTACCCCAGTCTGCGAATAGCCGTAATCGTCTGATTGCAGTCCGGTCAGGACCAGATCAGCTTGTTCATCACGAATAGCGCTCGCTAGAACCGAAGCGCCTGCGAAGGGCGAAAGGTGTTGCACATTGTCACCGAGGATGTGAATCGCGCGATCGGCGCCACGGGCCAGAGCGTCCTTGATTACGCTCTTGGCACGTTGGGGTCCCATTGAAACCACGACAACTTCGCCGCCGCCCACCTTCTCTTTGATCCGCAGAGCTTCTTCCAGAGCGTAACCGTCCGATTCGCTGACCTCAAACGAGAGGTCGGCTTCCTCGATCCAGGTCGAGTCCTTGTTGATGCGCAGGATGGCATCCTTGTTCGCGACCTGTTTCATTAAAACGAGAATCTTCATAATTGATTCATTGACTCACCGGCTCATTGATTCATTGGCTGGTTAACCCCTCGGCCCAACTCTAACTTCTGAGGCACTAATTCCAATGGATCAATGAGCCAATGGATCAATTTTCCTCGTATCTCTTGAATAACAATGCGGCGTTAGTGCCGCCGAATCCGAAGCTGTTGGACAGGGCGTACTTTATGTTAGCTTCGCGCGCCTGATTTGGAATGTAATCCAGATCACATTCCGGGTCAGGAGTTTCGTAATTGATGGTCGGCAGCAGAATATTGCGGTAGATGGACAAGACGGAAAAGACACCTTCGACCCCACCCGCCGCGCCCAACAAATGACCAGTCATCGATTTAGTTGAGCTGACCGCCAGCTTTGAAGCGTGGTCGCCAAACGTCTTTTTGATGGCCATCGTTTCAAACTTGTCGTTATACGGCGTCGAGGTCCCATGTGCATTGATATACTCGACTTCTTCCGGCCTTACTTTCGCGTCCTTGAGGGCTTTCTGCATAACACGCACCGCGCCTGATCCGCTGGCGTCCGGCATGGTGATATGGAAAGCATCGCCCGTCATGCCATAGCCCACGACCTCAGCATAAATCCGCGCGCCGCGCCGCCGGGCAAATTCCAGCTCCTCGAGAATCATGATTCCGGCGCCTTCACCAATGACAAAGCCTTCGCGATAGAGCTCGAACGGACGTGAAGCATGCTGCGGATCGTCGTTTCGCGTGGACAAAGCGCGTAAGGCGGCGAATCCGGCGACACTCATGGGTGTGATGGCCGATTCAGCTCCTCCGCAAATCATCGCATCAGCATCGCCGCGCTGAATAATCTTGAAGCTGTCGCCGATCGCATGCGCCCCGGCTGAACACGCCGTGGCAGTGGCCGAGTTCGGGCCTTTCGCATTATGACGAATGGAAACCTGGCCTGAGGCGAGATTTACGATCGCGGACGGAATAAAGAAAGGTGAGACGCGGCCTGGGCCGTCATTCAAAAGTTTCGAATGCTCGCGCTCAATGGCCCAAAAATCCCCGATGCCGCTGCTGATGTAAGTCCCGACGTTTTCGGCCACCTCGTCGGTGATCTGTAATCCGCTATCGGTTACGGCTTCCTGAGAAGCGGCAATGGCGTATTGAATGAAAGCGCCCATCTTGCGCGCTTCCTTCTTTTCGACATAGTTCAGCGGATCAAAGTCGTTGACTTCGCAGGCGAACTTAACCGGAAACTTCTCGGTGTCAAATTTTTTAATGTAATCCGCGCCACTGCGGCCTGCCACCAGCGCGGTCCAGGTAGTCTCGACTGTATTACCAACGGGCGTAACCAGACCGAGCCCGGTAACGACGACGCGACGACTCAAAGCAGGATTCTCCATCGGAAAGTGTAGGGGCAGGGCTCGTCCCTGCCCGCGATCATGGTTGCTTAGGGCGGGCAAGGACAAGCCTTGCACCTACACGTTCATTTACCTTTGTGCTGATCGATGTAGTTGTACGCATCGCGCACGCTTTGAATTTTTTCGGCGTCTTCGTCCGGGATTTCGATGCCGAATTCTTCTTCGAAGCGCATGACCAACTCGACGGTGTCGAGCGAGTCGGCGCCCAGGTCGTCGATGAACCGGGCATTAGGCGTCACTTCATTCTCATCGACACCTAGTTCGTCAACAATGATTTGTTTTACTTTTTGCTCAATCTCTTGATCGGGCATTCGTTTGCTCCTTATCGATAATGTCAGAACTCTTAGAGTTTAGGATTTCAAAGCCTCGGCCGCTGCGCGCAAGCTTTCCTCATTTTCAACGTTAATGCAGCGCACACTGCGGTCAGTCTGGCGCACCAATCCACTCAAAACTTTTCCTGGTCCGATTTCAACAAAAGTTTGTACACCTTGAGTGATCAAAAATTCAACTGTTTCGAGCCATCGAACCGGCTGTGATACCTGGCGCACCAGTGATTCCCTCGCCTTTTCGCCGCGTTGGACCGGCGCCGCGTCAACATTTGTAACCACCGGACAAGCCGGATCGGCCAGGGTGATCGCTTCCAGATCGGCGGCCAGTCGTTCCTGCGCCGGTTCCATCAGTGCGCAGTGGAAAGGCGCGCTCACATTCAGCTTGATCGCGCGCTTGGCGCCCCGCTCTTTCAAGAGTGCGATAGCGCGATCGATAGCGGCCGTCTCGCCCGCGATCACGATTTGTCCGGGCGAATTAATGTTCGCAGCGCTGCAAACAGCACCCTCACCGGCTTCAGCACAGGCCGCGTTAACCGTTTCCAGGCTCGCGCCGAGGATCGCGGCCATCGCGCCGGTTCCGACCGGCACAGCTTCCTGCATGTAGCGGCCACGCGCGCGAACTGTCTTCACCGCATCGCGCAAAGAGAGTGAGCCCGCCGCGACCAAGGCTGAATATTCACCCAGGCTGTGCCCGGCCATGAAATCCGGTCGCGGAAAGCCTTCGGCTTCGGCGACTCTCCACGCGGCAATCGAACTCGTCAGAATTGCGGGCTGCGTGTTCTCGGTTAATTGCAGCGTCTCCGCCGGACCATTGAAACAGAGATCGGAAAGGGCGAACCCCAACGCGTCGTCAGCTTCTTCAAAGACCTTTTGGGCGGCGGAGAACTTTTCCGCCAGCTCTTTTCCCATGCCGGGATGTTGCGAACCCTGCCCGGGAAAAATGTAAGCAATCATCTTAAATTTCAAATTTCAAATCTGAGCTGAAATCTTCCTACCAGCGTATCGCCACGGCGCCCCAGGTAAATCCACCACCGAATGACGCCATCAGAATCACGTCCTCTTTTGACAATTTCCCCTGTTCAACGCACTCATGCAAACCGATAGGAATAGAGGCCGACGAAGTATTTCCGTGGCGCGCGATATTGGAAAAGACTTTCGCCTCATCAACGTTCAGCGCATTCGCGACCGCGTCGGTGATTCGGCGATTTGCCTGGTGCGGAATAAACAGATCGACGTCTTCGGTCTTCAGCCCGGATTCACAGAGCACTTCGCGCGAGATCTCGGCCATCGAGCGCACCGCTACTTTGAAAACCTCGTTACCTTTCATCTTGAAGAAGTGATCGCCGCGGGCGATAGTTTCAGCGGTAAAGCCGCCCTTGGTGCCGCCGCCCGGCGCGTACAACTGGCCTTCATAACGGCCATCGGACCTGATTCGCGCGGCCAGGATTCCGTGGTCCTGATCAACCGGACCCAGCACGGCGGCGCCGGCGCCATCGCCGAAAAGAACACAAGTCGAACGGTCGGTGTAATCGACATAGCGGGTCAAGAGTTCCGCGCCGATGACCAATGCGTACTTGATTTGCCCGCTCTGAATCATCGGATTCGCAATCGTCAAGCCGTAAAGAAAACCTGAGCAGGCGGCCACGATGTCCATCGCCGCAGCCTTGTTCGCGCCCAGCTGCGCCTGAATCAAACAGGCGGTCGACGGCAGAATCTGATCGGGCGTCACCGTGGCGCACAGAATCAAATCAATTTCGTTAGGATCGATGCCGGCACGCTCGATCGCTTCGCGCGACGCCTCAACCGCAAACTGCGAAGTGCATTCGCCCGGCGCGGCTTTTCGGCGTTCGTTAATACCGGTGCGGGTGGTAATCCACTCGTCAGTCGTATCAACCAGTTTTTCCAGGTCGGCGTTCGTGAGAATGCCTTCCGGATAAGCGTGGCCGGTGCCCAGGATGCCTGCGTTAACTTTACTCAATCGGTCCTCGCTGACCAGAGAATTGCCGCTCCGGACGATTCCAGTCGATCAATGGCTGTGAATCATCTGAGCGGCGAAACCGTACTTAGGCGTTTTGCTCCACGTGAACCACCTCGCGGCCCTTGTAGTATCCACACTTTGGACAGACGCGATGTTGCATGCGCGGCTCCTGACAATTGGGACACACGACGGTTTGCGGGACCCGCAAAGCATCATGAGCGCGACGCTTTCCGGTGCGCGCTTTTGAATGACGACGTTTTGGATTTGGCATAGCTAAACCTACCTTCAATTACTAATTTCAGATTTTCGATTTTTAGAGCGACGGTCCAAAAACCACAAATCTAAAATTGCAAATCTTTCAGTTTCTCCCAGCGAGCATCGACGGCAGTAGCCTCACAGTTACAGGTTGACTCGTTGCGGTCGATTCCACAGGCCGGGCAAAGACCCTGACAATCTTCGCGGCAAAGCACCTGTCCCGGTATCGCTAACAGAATCTCTTCGCGAACGACGTCGTCGAGCTCGATTGAATCGCCGTCAAAAACCGCGAGATTGAGTTCATCCTCGCTCAGTTCGTGCCCCTCGTCATTTCGCCATTCAACCGCGGGGACAAAGCGCTCAGCAAACTTGACGTCAATCGGCAGCTCAACCCGTTTCAAACAACGGGCGCAGGGGACGCTCACTTTCGCGTGCAAATCGCCGGAAAGCTCAGCCTCATCCTTCGCGCGCCTGACGCTTCCCCGGACTTCCGCCGGCGCGATCATCCGCAAATCGGCGTCGTCGAACGGTAGCTCAGAAACCTGATAAACGTGGGAAAAGGTCCCTCGGGAACCTTCCAGCTTTTCAAGTTCAATCCGCATAACTGAACCCCCTGCGCTATAGATCGCGTCAGGGGGCCTCGCGCAAAGTCGCTAATTATAGCCGGGGAGACAGCACTTTCCAAAACGCTCAGGGTGCCTGGGCAAAGCACCGGAAATTCAATCTTCTTTCGTTAGCCGCTGGTTGTCACTTTTCGCTTCGCCTTGCGCGGCTTTTTCTTGTCAGGCTTTGCATCAGCAGGCTCAGGCGCCTGGTTTAACTTTTTACATTCATCGCGCCACATCGATTCCAGCCGCGTATTGTCCACCACGCCACACTCGTTAAGCATTTCAATCAAGCTCTTAACCAGGGCATGATTGCTGTATGCGGTTTCCGACTGACGTAAAAGCAATTTAAGTCCTTGCTCGAGTCGCTCAGCCAAACGGGCGAGCGTGTTTTCGAGCAGCGTGAGGCGCTCGAGCAGATGCTCTTCGTGCGGGGTGGTCGCCGGAATGTCAACGCGCAAGGACGGCGGTTGCACGATAATCATTAGGCGCGTCCCGCAACGCTGGCAAAATTCCTGGCCCAGCGGGTTTCCCGCGCGGCACTTCTGACAAAAATGTGAGATCGGGCGTTGCATAGAATAGAGATTTTAGTGCTTAGTGCTTAGTCACTCAGTATTACTAACTCTAAACTCTAAAATCGAAGCTCAAAGCTTCAGTACTCGTAAAACCCGCGACCCGTCTTGCGACCTAACCAACCCGCATCGACATAACGTTTGAGTAACGGACAAGGCCGGTACTTCGAATCGCTGAATCCATCATGTAACACGTTCATGATCGCAAGGCAAACATCGAGACCGATGAAATCCGCCAGGGTCAGCGGACCCATCGGGTGGTTCATGCCCAACTTCATAATGCCGTCGATGCTCTCGCGCGTCGCCACGCCCTCATAAAGCGCAAAAATCGCTTCATTGATCATCGGCATCAACACGCGATTGGATACAAAGCCGGGATAGTCGTTGCATTCGAGCGGCGTCTTCCCAAGTTTCTCAGTAAGCGATCGGATCGTTTCATAAGTCTCGTCGGAAGTAGCGGCGCTGCGAATAATCTCAACCAGCTTCATCACCGGCACCGGATTCATGAAATGCATGCCAATGACTTTGTCGGGCCGTTTGGTGGATGCGCCGAGTTTCGTAATCGAAATAGAAGATGTATTGGAAGCCAGAATCGTCGCGGCGTCCGTTACCTCATCAAGCGCGCGAAAGACGTCCGTTTTCACAGACAAGTCTTCAGTGACAGCTTCGACGACAATAGCAGCTTCTTTAAGCGCGTTAATTTCGGTAGTCGTGCGAATCCGGCCAACGATGGCGTTCCTGTCTTCAGCGGTGAGCCGCTCCTTGTCGACATCGCGCTGGAGACTTTTGTCGATACTCTTCAATCCCCGCGCGAGAAATTCCTCGCCTACATCGCGCATCACCACATCAAACCCGGCCCGCGCCGCGACCTGCGCAATGCCGTTCCCCATCGTTCCCGCGCCCACTACGCCAAAGATTTGAGTCATGTTTTGTGGCAGACTTCAGTCTGTATTTTTAATAGCAGCATTCCATGCACAGACTAAAGTCTGTGCCACTACTTCAAACGATCCGCCAGGTTTATCAGCGGCTGCGCGCCGCGCATTGCTTCGTTTAGATCGCTTTCAGTCGCTGACGAAGTATGACCGCCGTAGATATTGACGCCACCTTCGGTCCGGAAAAATTTCAAGGTGTAAATACCTAAAGCTGTTCCGATGGGAACGTTCACGAATGAAACAATCGCGAGTCCCTGCGCCAAAGGTTTTATCCGTCTATCTCGCTTACGAAAACCAAATCCGACAATTACCGGCAAGATGCCAACGACCAGCAATAGCAGAATGAAAACCAGGGCGCCCAGCACGAGCCAAAATGGAGAAACCGGCGCGAGGTCCGGAACGGCTAACTTAAGAACAAGAATGAGCAGCAACAGGGCGAGCAAAGTGAGCCCGTGCATTGCGCCGTAAATGAAATACAGAGTGGCGAGCGTCTTGTTGTGCTCTTCCGCGGTCATCAGCGCTCCACTGCCAGCGCCACGGCGTTGCCACCGCCCAGGCACAGCGCTGCAATTCCGCGATGAGCGTTGCGACGCCTCAACTCGTAAAGCATAGTCGTGAGAATTCGCGATCCCGATTGACCGATCGCGTGCCCCAAAGCAACGGCTCCACCGTTCACATTCAACTTTGCCGGATCGAGATCCAGCTCGCGAGTAATGGCAACCCCCTGCACTGCAAAGGCTTCGTTAAGCTCAATCAGATCGACATCCTTCAAAGACCAACCGGTCTTTTTCAACAACTTCTGGATCGCTTCGACGGGCGCCATCATGACCAGCTTCGGTTCGACGCCAGATGTCGCCTGCGCGACAATGCGCGCCAGCGGTTCAACCCCCAACGCCGTCGCCCGCTCAGTGGAAGTTACCACCACAGCTGAAGCGCCATCGTTAACTCCGGGAGCGTTGCCCGCGGTTACCGTGCCCGCTTCCTTGAAAGCCGGCTTTAGCTTCCCCAGCGTTTCCATAGAAGTGTCTTCACGCACCGGTTCGTCGGTATCGAAAATCGCCGGCGGACCCTTGCGCTGGGGAACCTCTACCGGAACAATTTCGTCTTTGAATCGACCCTCTTTAATTGCCGCCACGGCTTTCTGATGAGAATTCAGCGCGAATTCATCCTGCTCGGCGCGGGAAACATGAAAGCGTTCTGAAACCACTTCACCGGTGCACCCCATGTGCTGGTCGTCAAACGCACACCACAAACCATCCTGAATGATCGCGTCGAGCATAGTGCCGTGACCGAGGCGATAGCCCTCGCGGGCTTTTGGAACCAGGTAAGGCGCGTTGGACATGGATTCCATTCCGCCGGCGACTACGATCTCGGTGTCCCCGAGCTGGATTCCCTGCGCGGCCATCATCACGGCTTTCAAACCCGAACCGCACACTTTGTTGACGGTAACTGCCGACACAGTGTCGGGCAGGCCGCCACGCAGCGCTGCTTGCCGCGCCGGGTTCTGTCCCAGTCCGGCCTGAATCACACAACCCATGATGACTTCGTCGACATCTTCCGGTGCGACCCCTGCTCGCTTTACTGCTTCGCGCACGACAATCGCGCCCAGGTCAGTGGCTTTGAAAGTTTTCAGCGCGCCCAGAAGTTTTCCAACCGGAGTCCGGACAGCGCTAATGATGACTGCTTCTTTTATGGCTGACATAAATTAATTTCAGAATGTTCGGATGAATTTAGGATGACTGTTATTGAGAAACGGTGTCAAGCGAACTGATTGTGGCGGTAGCAGCCAGACCGTCAGCGAACTGCGCAATTGATGTGACCTAACGCCGAAGGCGTTGGCAAAATTCCAGCCCAGGGCAACGCCCTGGGTAGAGAGTTGCGTTAGATCCTCCGAACTCTGAAAGAGTTCGCCTACCCACAAAGTTGTAAAAGATTTTTACTTGAGGCGGCTGTTACGTTGTTCTCATGTCTCAATCGCTGTCAAGACTTTGGACCCATCTCATATTTTCTACCAAGGATCGCTTTCCATTTCTCAAAGAGCCGGAGCTTAAGAGTGACATGCATCGCTACCTTGCTTCCGTCTTGAGATCACACGATTGTGAGACGCTCATTGTTGATGGCACCAGTGACCATATACACGCACTGTTTGATCTTTCGCGAAAATATTCAGTGGCGACCATTGTGAAAGAGATCAAACGGACTTCGTCCGCATGGGTAAAAGAGGCTTCACCATTGTGTAAGAAATTTCACTGGCAAAATGGTTATGGCGCATTTTCGGTGAGTCGATCACATCTCGATCGCGTCTATCGATATATCGAACAACAGGAGCATCACCATCGGCGCGTGAACTTCCAGGACGAATATCGACGGTTTCTTAAGAAGTACGGAATTGATTACGATGAGCGGTACGTCTGGAACTGACGCTGGCGAACTCTTTCAGAGTTTGCGGTAATCAAGAGAATCGATAACCCAGGGCGTTGCCCTGGGCTGGAATTTGCGAACGCCTTCGGCGTTAATGAGTGTAGCCCCACCTGTCAACGGCCGACCACGAGCAGCGCCTGACGTTCCGTTTTGAGAAGAAGCTTCTGCGTCACCCCTCCATGTCCAAAGGTCTCCGCTCGCTGCACGATTTTCAAATCCGGGTCGCGCTGCCGAAACACAGCAAAGTCCGACTCCATGATCAGAGCGACGGTGTTCGGGGTTCTGAGAAACTCGATCAACCTGGACGTATCATCTTTGACGTCGATCCGTTCCACGTGGTGCGGCGGCGGCAGGCTAAAAGCCAAATCATTCGCCCACCCTCCCGCTTTATGCGATGTAATCCACAGGCGGCCGGGGTTACTCGTAACGAGGTTCACCGCCGGTTGATATCGAGTAAATGCCGGCAAGAGCGCAAACTCGATTCCGGCAAATGTCGCGACAATAACTGCGGCGAGGGTAAATGAGGTGGCCCAAATCCTGCCCCAGGCCGTAACCCAAAGAACAGCTCCGAATCCCAAACCGGCCAAGATGACCGGCACGAATCGCAGGACAGACTGCGCGCCCAGAATTGATGCGGCCTTAATTGTTGCCGCGGCGACTGCCAGGATCAGCAGGGCCCAAACAATCAGGTAAATCTGAATTGCGCGGCGCACGAAACGGGCGCGGATTTCGCTGCTCAGCAAGCGCGCCACCATTAGAGCCGCGGCGGGCATTGCCGGCAACAAATAATAGTCGCGCTTAAAACTAGAGAACGAAAATAGCAGCAGCGTTGACAGCAACCACAGGTAAAGAATTCTTTCGAACCGATCGGTTTGACCATGCCGTCCGCGATGCCAGATGAGCCAGATCGCCGGCAAGATCAGCAATGACCATGGCGCGAAATCACCAAAGAATGCGGCCAGCTGATACCAGAAAGGACGGGCCCACTCGCCGTAGATATTTCCGGTGAACCTCTGAAGATTTTCGCCGACAAAGAAGAACCATATCGCTCCGGCGCCGCGGCGGAAGTACACGATCAAGAAATATGGGAGGCCAATGGACAGAACCACCGGCAGACCCAAACCGATGCGGAGCTTTTTTACGGATGCGCGGCTTCGCGTATTGACAAGTTCAGCAGCGACAGGCACCGCCACTAAAACGATCGCTACCGGCCCTTTGGTTAACAGACCGAGCCCCAGTGCGACATAACCCACCAAGCTCATCCATTTCGATTCTAAAGTCAGCGCAAACGCGAAAGCTCCGAGACTGGCGGTTACGAAGAGCGTCAGCAACATGTCGCTCATCGCCAACCGCGCAAAGCTCATGAACAACATGCTCGTGAGAAGCAAAGCCGCCGACAAGAGTCCAACTCTCTTTCCATAGAAGTGAAACCCGAGGGCATAGACGCTCGCCAGCACCGCCAGCGCAGCGATCACGGACGGAATCCGCGCCGAGCCATAGCCCGCGCCAAACAATTTATAAGAGACACCGATGAGCCAATACGTAAGGGGTGGTTTGTTTAATGGCTGCTCATCAGGCGCATGCGGTGTCAGCCAGTCGCCCTGCTCCACCATGATCCGCGCACCCAGCGCAAAATAACTTTCGGCGCGCACAAATTCCCGCCACGCTCGAATGTCACTCGTAAAAAGCAGCGCAGCGAGGACCAGCAGTAGAATGAACGCTCGATGTTCTCTCAGCAGGGTCATGCAATGAGTTGAAGAGTGGGCCAGTCTGTTGGCTATTGTATCGATCCGTCAAGGCTCATCCGATGGTTGTATCTCGGTGTCTTCGTGAATCTCGGTGTCTCTGTGGTGGACTCTTCCGAATATTTTCACCACGGAGACACCGAGGTCCACAGAGACACGGAGATTTTCTGGCCCACACCCTTTTCATTCAGCTGATTGAAACCCTTTCGATTCCAGTGCTAGACTCTCGACTTGATTTCAAATTCCTCAATTACTTTTCCGAATAACCGAACATGCAGGCTCTAATTCTGGCTGGCGGTAAAGGCACACGGCTGCGTCCGCTCACCGTTTATAACCCGAAACCGATCGTGCCGATTTGTAATCGGCCGTTTCTGCTTTATCAAATCGACACGCTGCGTCGCGCCGGCGTTACCGACATTACCCTCTCGCTTTCATACCAGCCTGAGAAGATTGAGCAGCAGCTCGGCGACGGCTCAAGCTTTGGCGTGAAGTTGAAGTACACGGTCGAGCCGCAACCCATGGGCACCGCGGGAGCGTACAAGTTTGCCGAAGATCTGATTCGCGAACCGACTGTGGTTTTTAACGGCGATATTCTTACGGATCTCGATTTGAAGACCGTAATCCGGCAGCACAAAGAAAGAAAAGCAACTGCGACCATTGTGCTGACTCCGGTCGACGATCCGAGCATGTACGGAGTCGTGGAAACCGATGACGACGGCCGCGTTCTGCGCTTTCTCGAGAAACCGAAACCGGAAGACACAACTTGCCGCAACATCAACGCCGGTACTTACGTGCTCGAGCCGAGTGTCCTGGACCTCATTCCCAAGGGCGAGAACCATTCGTTTGAGTACGGCCTGTTTCCGAACTTGCTGGAAAAAAGTGAAGCGTTCTTCGCGCACATCCCACCGCGCACTTACTGGTTGGATATCGGCACGCCCTCACGGTACCTGCAAGCGCATCACGACATGCTGGCGAACCGCGTCACCAGGTTTCATCTCAAAGAGCGGCGCGGTGATTTTGATTCAGCTACGCACTCGAGCATCGACGATCTTTCAATCATCGCGGACGACTGTACGCTTAAACCCGGCGTGGAGATTATCAACTCAGTGCTGGGCAAGGGGTGCTATATCGAAGAGCGCGCCCGGATCGAGAACTCGGTAATTTGGAGTCACACTCGGGTGGGCACCGCGGCCCAGGTAAAGGACGCGATCGTTGGACGGGGTTGCCATATCGGACGCTCGACGCTGGTTGGTCCCGGCGCCGTGCTCGGCGACAAGACTTCGCTGACGGACTATACAAAGACCTGCGCTTGAGAAGCGTAACAACGTAGTCAGAACCGGGAGCGGTAGTGACCGGGTCGCTGTGACGTTATGCGCGGAGGCTGGAAATTTGACCCGGTCGCTACCGCTCGAGGTTCTGACTTTATCAACTAAGAGGACTTATGAACTGGAACAGCTTTCGCGCCTACGATATTCGCGGCGTCTATCCGACTGATCTCGATGAACAGGCCTACTACCGCATTGCCAAGGCCTACACCAAGCTTTTTCATCCCCGGACCATGGTCGTCGGCATGGACGCGCGGCAATCCGGGCCGTCGTTAAAGAAGGCGCTGACCGATGGTTTTGTTGATGCCGGAGTAAACGTCGTTGATATCGGCGGCATTACCACGGACATGCTGTACTACGCGGTTGGATCCCAGGAAGAGTATTCGGGCGGGATTGTGGTTTCAGCCTCGCACAATCCGAAAGAATATAACGGCGCGAAAATGGTCAAGGAAAAGGCGGCCGCGATTTCCTCGGACACCGGGCTGTTTGAGATCCGAGACATTATCAAAGCCGATCAAGACAAGAGCGTAACCTCGGAAACCAGGGGCACAGTTTCGGAAACAAATGTGCTGAATGACTATGTCGAACACGTCCTCGGTTTCATCGATCGGAAAGTCATCAAACCTTTTCACCTGGTCGCGAATGCAAATTTTGGTTACGTGGGCGGCGGTGTGGATCTGATTGCGGATGAGCTTGGACTTAAAATTACCCCGCTTAACTGGAAGCCTGACGGCACTTTTCCGAAAGGCACGCCTGATCCGATGCAGCCGGCCAATCGCGCCGAGACTGAAAAGATGGTGCGCGATGGAGATTTCGGTTTCGCCGCGATTTGGGACGCAGACGCCGATCGCTGCATGTTCCTCGACGAGCGCGGTGAATTTATTTCCGGGGCTTACGTGACGGCGATGCTCGCGGATGTGCTCCTGACTAAGCACGGCGGCGACAACAAAATAATTTTCGATCCGCGCGTTATCTGGCCGACGACCAAAGTCTGTAAACAGCATGGCGCCGAACCGATTATTTCCAAGAGCGGCCACGCCTTTATCAAGGACCGCATGCGCCAGGAGAACGCCATCTTTGCCGGCGAGATGAGCGCACATTACTACTTTCGCGAAAACTTTTACGCCGACAACGGAGTGATTCCCTTCCTGCTCGTGCTGGAACAGCTTTCCCGCACCGGCAAATCGTTTTCGGAAACTATGCGGCCTTACATGGAAGGTCATTACATGTCCGGCGAATTGAATTATCGCGTCGATGACATCAAGAAAGTCATTGGCTCTGTGCAAGAACGCTTCAGTAAAGAAGGCTCCGAAGACTTTACCGACGGTTACTCGCTGAACACTGAGGACTGGCGCTTTAACATTCGCGCCTCGAACACTGAGCCGTTGCTGCGGCTCAATGTCGAAGCGCGCAAGCCCGGACTGGTGGAGAATATTGTCGGCGAGATCGAAGCGATTATAGGATCAAAGCCCCACTAAACCCTCCACATTCCCGGCGCCTTTGGACTTTGTGTGAGAGCACTTTTCAAGGAACCGGACTTCTCGGGCACACGCCTTGCCGAACAACCTTCTGAAATTTGATCCCGGCGCAGCCTTGACTGCGCCCGACTAGAAACGGGAGGTGCGTGTTTATGGGGCTCATCCTTTTGATAATCCTGATAATTCTGCTGCTGGGAGCATTTCCGGCCTGGCCATACAGCCGCAACTGGGGTTACGGCCCGAGCGGCGGCCTGGGGTTACTTGTACTGATAGTGATCATTCTGCTCGTCTTGAGAGTGTTCTAACTCAGGACGATTCCTGGTGGCCAGACGTGCGCGAGTCAGAAGCCGGCAGTCGCCTGCTTTGTGGTAGTTCTTCGCGTCTTTGCGCCCTGGCGTGAGAGAACATCTCGCGCAAAGCCGCGAAGACGCAAAGCTTCGCCAGGACAATTCCCCAGCGACGCTGCCTGCGCGTTTGACTCTTTTAGCGCGCAGACTTCAGACTCGTGCGCATGCCTGAGCTGCCGGAAGTTGAGCATGTTGTGCGCGCCTTGCGCCGCGTGGTCGTTGGCCGAACGATCATCGCCAGTGAAATTCGACTGAAGAAACTGATCGGCTCAACCACTCCCGCTACCTTCAATCGCCGGATCAAGAACGCGACGATTACTGCTGTCTCGAGAAGAGGCAAGTTCATTCTGATCGAGCTCAATGGTAAGGGAGTCCTCCCTCACGGCTGGGCTTCTAATAGCGACTTGAAGGGCGCATGGAAAGGCAAACGTCGCGCAATTGCTGGGAGCGCCGGCGTCTCGCCCGCTAGTCATAATTTAGTTCTCGCCGTTCACCTGCGCATGACTGGAAAGTTTCTTTATCTCAGCCCTGACGATGAGATTCCCAAGCATTCGCACGCGATCTTTTATCTCGACAACGAGCAGCGCCTCGTATTCCGCGATCAACGACAGTTCGGCATCATGCGATTAGTCCCGTCCGCGCGTTTGGCCGAAACCAAAGGCATCGTCGAGTTGGCGCCCGAGCCATTCGGCGAAGATTTCAGTTTCGATTACTTGCGCGCAACGCTCTCGCGTTCGCGGCGAACCTTGAAGACTTTGCTGCTGGATCAGACGAAGGTGCTTGGCCTCGGAAACATCTACGCGGCTGAAGCATTGTTCCGTGCGGGCATCAGTCCCTTCGCAATTGCCGCAGAATTATCCAAGCCGCGGACCGTGCGACTACACGAAGAGATTCGGAATGTTCTCACCTTCGCTGTCGATCACATTCGCGGTTCAGTAAAGCTGGACGAAGGATTTTCCTACGGGGAGGCATTTGTAAGGTTCTGGCAGGTTTACGATCGCGAAGGCGAGCCGTGTGTGAGATGCGGCGCGAAGATCCGCCGCGTTAACCACGGCGGGAGGTCAACGTACTGGTGTCCAAAGTGTCAGCGGAGGTAGCGTCCTGGTAGTTCAAGCCTCAATTTTATCCCCACCCGGCTTCAGCCGGGTGAACAAGTCCTTAACATAACTTGCGCGCCGCGAACTTTGATGCGATCCCCGGAATGGCTCTGCCACTCTGATGCGCGGCAAGTCTGCGACTTGCCGGCGGCGAACTTCTTTTTTATTCGGGTCTTCGACCCGCCCATGGTCAAAGACCGTTCAGATGACCACGTTTCGGCAAGTCGCAGACTTGCCGCGCATCAGAGTGGCAGAGCCATCGCCGTAAAGCGCGCACCTACTGCGGCGTCAAATCCAGCGCCTCAACCACTCGCGTAAACGGTATGTTCGCTTTCTGATTTACTTCCTTCACGTCCTCGGCGTTACCGGCTTCGAACAAGCACATGCAATGCGCCTCGCCCGGTACGAAGGTGGTGCGGATATAACGCACCGGCTTTCCCTCAGCCGTAGATTGATTGCTGGTCTCAATCGCCGCCTTTTGCGCCGCCGCGAGCTGTTCCATTTCAATTCCGGGCAAATCCCTCTCGACCATATAAACTGGCATGTTTTTCCCTCCTGCGAAACCGGCGCCTCCATGACGGTCGGGCTAGCGCACGGTCTTGATTAAGACTCTCGTTCAATTCCTTCGTGACAAATCTCGATCGATTCAATCGCCACTTCGTTGCCGGTGGCGTTCAGATGCGGTCCCTCCCATTTCCGCGGGAAGCCATTGAAGAATTTCCAGCGCACTACCGGCGTCATGTCGTCGTCGAGCAGAATGATCACTCCATCGCGCCGGTCGGCGACACCGTTCACAATGTTCTTGTGCCAATCCTGAAGTTCAGCCGAGTTGGTAACCCCACGCTTAAGAGTAATGTCGCCGACCTTGTGCAGCCCTGGAAGTTTCCGCACGGCGAAGTCACCGCCCTCGCGATACTCGATACAGCCGACCTCGGAACTTAGCCCGCTGCACTCCTTGAAGCCGGCGATACTTAATCCGGCAATCTCTACCCGGAACTTAAAATTCTTGTAAGGGTCTTTTCGCGCCATGGTTCCTCCCTCCCATCAGTCGCTTTCAGGCACGCAGTCTTTCCCCGCGTCCGTCAGGTAAACAATTTCGCGATAGATTTCCAGATCGTGTTTGATCGCGGTTTCGAACTTTCGATTCGCTGAATCGCGATAGGTGATCTGCGCCGAGAGTTTCGTCGGCTGCTTCCGGCGAAAATAAGAGTGGCTGGTGTCCAGGAAAGTGACGATTTCCCGCCCCGGTCCAAGGAACTCGATATTTTTAAAAAGCGGGAGCTCGGAAAATTCCTTGCCGCCACCGACGCCGGTGAACTTTTTGTTGAACTTAACCGAGATGCCAAGCGCCGGGCGCCCACCTATATTTCGAATCGCGAGGTGAAACGAACCCTGGTCGAAAAGGAATTCGAGAATTACATCCGGCCGTCCAGCGGCCGAAATATCGGATGTGCTCTCAGGTTTTCCCATAACCAAACAGAGAGAACCTGCCGCGCGGAGCTACAGGTTCGCTACGATAAACTCAGTCATCATTTGCCGCATGTGCTTGATCAGGACGGGATCGGTCACGCCATGCCGCGACTTTGGATAAACCATTAGCTGGACTTGCTTACCGGCCTTTTGCAGCTCGTACAAAAACTGAATCGTGTTGGCCATGTGCACGTTGTCGTCGATGGCCCCGTGAATCAGCAGCAGCTTGCCATGCAGGTCCTTGGCGTAATGCACGGGCGAGCTTTTCCAGTAGCCCTCCGGATTATTCTGCGGCGTCCCCATGTAGCGCTCAGTATAGATGCTGTCATAGTTGCGCCAATCGGAAACGGTGCCACCGGCGATGCCAATCTTGAATGTCTGGCTGTGCGTCAACGCATAGCTCGTCATGAAGCCGCCATAGCTCCATCCCCAAAGACCTATTCGCGAACCATCGACATAAGGCTGAGATTTAAGCCAGGTATAGCCATCTTCGAGGTCCCGCAATTCCAGCTCGCCGAAATTCCGGTAGAGTGGCCACGCGGAATTCACACCTTTATTGCTGGCCGTGCGATTGTCGCAAATCCAGATGATGTAACCCTTCTGCGCCAGCAGCTGGTGCCACATGAAAGTTGATCCGCCCCAGGCGTTGCGTACCGTGGGCGCCTGCGGGCCGCTGTAGGTGTACGACATCACCGGATACTTCTTTGCTGGATCGAAATCCGGAGGCTTAATCATCATCGCTTCCATCGTAAAGCCGTCGCGAGTCTTTACATTGAGCAACTCGACTTTCCCGAGTTTGAATTGCGCCAGAGCTTCAACTTTATTTTCATCAATCGTGCGCAGCGACTTGCCTGAGGCATCGGCCAGGCTCACCCGCGTGGGAGTGTTAACGTCGCTCCACGAATCGATGAAGTACGTGCCGTTTGAATTGAAAGTTGGCCGGTGAGTACCTTCAGTCGTGCTGATCCGCGTCATCCCCGTGCCGTCCAGCTTGATTGCATAGACCTGGCCGGCGATGAAGCTGTGTTCATTGGCCGTGAAGTAGATGTTCCCCGTGCTTTCATCGACTTCGCCAAGCGCGAGCACGTCCCAATCACCGTTGGTGACCTGGCGGATTAGCCGGCCGTCGGGTGCGTATTGATAGATGTGCGTCCAGCCGTTACGGTCACTGAGCCAGAGGAACGAGCCATCCTTCAACCAGCGAATTCCATCATCATTAACGCCGATCCAGGCTTTAGTGGATTCACGAAAAAGCTTTGTGGTCTTGCCGTCGTCGGGGTTCGCGCTGTTGAAATCAAGATAGGTCTGCTCGCGATTCTGCGCCGCGAACCAGGCTTTCTTGCTGTCGGGAAACCAGCCAACCCGCACGATCAAAAGGTCTTCGGGCATGTACTTGCTGGTGTCGGCCCAGGCGATATCGCCGCCAGCGGCGCTCACCAGTCCCAGCTTAACAATCGGATTCGGATCGCCGGCTTTTGGGTAGGGCGTGTTCTCAAGACGTTGGTCTAGCGGAATATGATCGACGACCGGATAATTGGGTACGGGGTGTTCGTCGATTCGCAAGAACGCGATTCGCGTTGAATCGGGGCTCCACCAGTAGGCCCCGAAGTTCCCACGACCGTAAACCTCTTCCTGATAGACCCAATCCAGGCGGCCATTAAGAATAGTTTCGCTGCCGTCGCTCGTCAGGGCCCGTTCGCGGCGCTGCATGCTCAGGTCTTCAACATACAAGTTTCCCGCGCGCACAAAGCTGATCATGCGACCGTCTGGACTAAATGCCTCGCCGACTTCTTCTGCCGGATTGCTGGTCAGACGCACGGCGCGATCGCTGCCGAATTCGTAATAGAAAAGATCGTTGGCGAAATTTATTAACACCCCGGTCTCAGCCGGGTTCAACTCATAAGCACTCTGATTAGCCAAACGGCGCGCATCTTCTTTGGAAACACCCGGGAGCGCTGTGAACGCCGCCTGCATTTTGGCTGCATCATAAAAAGCCTCGGACTTGCCCGTCACGGCGTTTACTTTCAGCAGCCGCGGAAACGCTGCGCGATCTTTGCTGACGACGATGTAGTGAATACCGTCTTTCAGCCAGCGCGGATTTGAAGGTGACCCGCTGAAGTTAATCCGCTTTGCCGGATCGAAAACGTCGTCGATGGTGAGAAGTTTGTTTTGGGCGCGTACCGAAGGAATTACCGCGAGAAGCAGAATGACAAGTGTCAAGCGTATATGATTTCGCAATTTTGTTATGGTCTCCTGAAAAAATTAAGCAGCGTCGGGCCGCGGCATCATCTTGCGGATAAGTGGCGTGAGCACGGCGAGCAGAAGTGCCGCCGCCAGAGTGATACCGGCAAAGATTCCGAAGGCGCGTGTCAGCACGTCCGGAGTTCCCTTTTCAAACAGCTGGGTGGTGCGCCCGGCGATGTAACTGCCGATCGAAATCGACAGGAACCAGACGCCCATCATCAATCCGACCATGCGCACGGGCGAAAGTTTGCTGATCGTGCTCAAGCCAACCGGGCTCAAACACATCTCACCAAGGGTTTGGATGAAATAAACGACCAGCAACCACCAGGGCGAGACACGGCCCGCGCCGGTCAGGCTGGCCGCCAAGGTAATCACGCCAAAGGCAATTCCGGCGAAGAGCAAACCGAACGCGAATTTGGCCGGACTCGAAGGTTGGCGATCGCCCATTTTTTGCCAAATGTAGGCAAAGATTGGCGCCAGAATGATTACGAAGATTGCCGGCACTGACTGCCACCAGCTGGAAGGAAACGTCCAGCCAAAGACTTCGTTGCGAGTCAGCCGGTCGGCAAACAAAGTCATACTCGATCCGGCCTGCTCGTAAGTCATCCAGAAGATGACTGAGAAAACTACGAGGATGAAGATGACCAAAACGCGCTTCAGCTCTTCACCTTTCAGCAGCCGTGTCGTCCCGCCCAGGTAACCGATGAAGTAGCCGCACACCGTCCAGAACGGCACCGATACCCAACCGGAGTCGAAGCGATAACCGAACCAGGCGCCAATCAACGCGCCGACTACCGCCAAAATCATCGTGATGATGTCGAATTTTTTATCCGAGGTGGCGGTGACTTTTTCGCGCGTGGGTTTCTGGCCCGCATCTCGTAACCGTTTGGCGCCCAGAACATACTGAATCACACCCAACGTCATGCCCACACCGGCCGCCGCGAAACCCCAATGCCAGGCCTTCGCCGGGTTCATTCCCATGCCGCTAATCACGCGCCTAAATGTTTCGCTCTGCGCCAGAAATCCCGTCACGAACGGCGAGATGAACGCACCGAGATTGATCCCCATGTAGAAGATTGAGAATCCCGCATCGCGACGCTTGTCCTCAGGATGGTACAACTGGCCAACCATCGTGCTGATGTTTGGCTTGAGCAGGCCGGTCCCCATCGCGATCAAGATCAAAGCGGCATAGAACGTCGGCAGCGTATCGATCGCCATGCAGTAATGCCCAGTGGCAATGACGATGCCGCCGATGAGGACTGCGCGCCTCGCGCCGAGGAACTTGTCCGCCAGCCAGCCGCCCACCAGCGGCAAGTACCAGACCGACGAAACATAGGTGGCATAGATCGCGCTGGAGTACGCCTCGCTGAAACCAAGGCCTCCGTCGACCGCCTTTGAAGTCATGTAGAGAGTCAGGAGCGCGCGCATACCGTAGTAGCTGAAGCGCTCCCACATCTCGGTGAAGAAAAGCGTCGAGAGTCCACGCGGATGTCCAAAGAATCCGCGGTCATCTGCGCTCAATGAAGTTACGGCCGTGCCATCAATTGGTGTGCTCATCTTTTAAGAAGTACTCATACCGAGAATCGAAACCGCCCGCGGAAATCACAGACTGAAGTCTGTGCCACTAAGAACTCACACGCCGGGCATTGCTTTCTTCAGGGGCCGCAAGAGTACCAGCAGAATCAAAGCCATCCCCAGCGCGCAGGCGCTACAGAAAAGCCAGAAATTTGAATGCAGCCAGTCGTCCCAAAGTTGTCCAATTTGCGTCAGCTTATTACCAAAGCCGGTGGCTACGAACCAGCCGCCCATCATGATTCCGCGCCAGCGGATGGGGCTGACTTTCGAAACCAGAGACAGGCCCATGGGCGATAACATGAGCTCGCCGGCAGTCAGCACGCCATAGGCGCCCAGCAACCACAGCGGCGACATTTTGTACGCGCCCAGCGCGTAGAGATTCGAGCCCGCGGGCAGAGAGCCCTCGCCAATCTTGGCCGCGATAAACCAAATCAGAAAAGCGCAGGAAGTCAGCACCATTCCGATTACCATCTTGGTCGGAGTAGATGGCTCGAGTCCTTTCTTATCCAGCCAACGCCAGAAAGCAATCACGGGAAATGTCAGCAGAATGACCCAGCCGGGATTGATGGCGTTCGAGATGATGCCGGTGACTTTCCAATTTGTGTTTTCGTTTCCCCAATAAGTGATAGTCGTGCCGTTCTGGTGAAACACCATCCAAAACACTACGACAATTCCAAAGATGACTATTAACGCACCGACGCGCTTCCAGTCAGGAACTGCATCCATTACGGCCCGCCGCGTCGCGTTGTCCGTGTCCTGCTGGCTTATGCCGTGGGGTGGCGCATCAGTGGTGACGGCCGCGGTATCAGCCACCGTGGCGGCGGCCCGGCTGCGGGCCGTGTCAGCCATTTCGATATGTTTCTTCCATTTCCATAGGACGAAGATGGAAAACGCCATGCCGACCACGGCCACCGCGAACGCCGGATGAAACCCGAATTTGCTCTTCATAAACTCCGCGACTATCGGAGCGAGACAAGCGCCAACGTTGATGCCCATGTAGAAAATGTTGTAAGCGCGGTCTTTCAGGTGGCTGCCCTCCTGATAAAGATTCCCTACCATCGCCGAAACATTTGGCTTGAAGAATCCGTTGCCGATTACCAGGCAAGTCAGGGCCGCGTAAACGGCCGGCATCGATCGAATTGAAAGCAAAAGGTGGCCCGCCATGAAAAACAGTCCACCAATCATCACCGACTTTCGATAGCCAAGCTTCTTGTCGGCAATCCACCCGCCGATGAGGGGCGACATGTAAACGCACATGATGTAGTTCGAATAGAGCGCCTGCGTGTCGTCGATGGACCAGGCGAAACCCTGCCCGGTGGTGTCACGCATGTAAAGCGCGAACATGGCCCCCATCGTGTAAAAGCTGAACCGCTCCCACATCTCGGTCGCAAAAAGAACATAGAGACCCTTAGGGTGGCGGTTGGCGGCTAACTCAGTTGTCGACATACGTCGCACTCCTGTTCAGTTTGGACTGGATACACTGCGCGGGGGAGATTAGCTTGCGATGGTGTACGCATTCAGCCAGAAGCGGGCGATTGCTGTCAAGAGATGAGTCGCAGCCTTGACAGCTTCCCGAGGCCAAGCGTATAAGCATTTATGAAAAACGTGGTGAGTTAAGGCGACTTGCGGCCACGTAAAACAAACGGCTAAACAGCTCGGGCAGTTCGAAAGACGAACCCGAAAAACTTCATTGGAATTGAAGTCCCGCGTTGTTTGGCGCGGGATTTTTATTTGTCCGAACTTTGCGCTTTGTTCTTTGTACTTTGTGTTCGTTGCGCGGCCACCGAGCCAGCTACAAAACATGACAAAGTCCAAAGTACTAAGTCCTAAGTCCTAAGTACCGAACTTTTATGCCAGACTTCAGACACCTTCTCGAATCGGATGTCAGCCACATCTTTGATGGCGCGATGGGCACGATGCTCTATTCAAAGGGCATCTATATCAATCGTTCGTATGACGAGCTGAACCTGGTCGCCGCCGACCTCGTCCGCGAAGTCCACGCCGAATACATTCGCGCCGGCGCAGAAATCATCGAAACCAACACCTTCGGCGCCAATGTTAACAAGCTTCAGCCTTACGGGCTGGAAGCCAGCATGCGCGAGATCAATATCAAAGCTGCGCGCATCGCGCGCGAGGCTGCGGGTGAACGGGTGTATGTGGCCGGCGCCGTCGGCCCACTTGGTCTGCGCATCGAACCCTACGGCCCGACTTCGTTCGATGAAGCGAAGGCCATGTTCTCAGACCAGATTTCCGCCCTGTTGGAAGGTGGGGTCGATCTATTCGTCCTTGAAACTTTTTCCGACATTTCGGAATTGCAACAAGCGATCCGCGCCGTGAAAGAGTTGTGCGACTTGCCGATCGTCACCCAGGTGACGATTCAACTTGACGGCAACACTTCATTCGGCACAACGGCCGAAGTGTTTACGACGCGACTCGATCAATGGGGCGCGGATGTGATTGGACTTAACTGCGGCGTAGGACCGGCGATCGTGCTGAACTCGATCGAGAAGATGCGCACGCTGACCACGCGCAAGCTTTCCGCTCAGCCCAACGCGGGCCTGCCCCGCGATGTTGGCGGTCGCCAGATTTACATGTGCTCGCCTGAGTACATGGCTGAGTATTCGCGTCGCATTATCCAGGCGGGCGCCAAGTTTGTGGGTGGTTGTTGTGGATCGACGCCGGCGCATATCAAGATGATCGCCGATGCGATTCGTCAGTTTCACCCGCGCACCCAACAGGTCACAGTTCCCGGTGCGGCCAAGGTAAGCATTAGCGAATTGAAACCACCCGACGTGACGGTGGTCCCTTCGGTAGAACGTTCCAACTGGGCCCGCAAGATCGCCACCGGCGAATTCGTGACGACCGTGGAAGTTCTGCCGCCGAAAGGCTGCAATCCAACCAAGACGCTGGAATCGATTCGTCTCTTGAAAGAGGCCGGCGTTGATGGCGTGAACATTCCCGATGGGCCGCGCGCACAAACACGCATGGGCGCGATGGCGACCGCGGTCATGGTGCAACAGGAGATCGGGATCGAGGCCGTGCTTCATTATTGTTGTCGTGACCGCAACCTCCTCGGGATGATGTCCGACATTTTGGGAGCGCAAGCTCTTGGCGTGCGCAACCTGCTTTTGATTACCGGCGATCCGCCAAAGATGGGTCCTTATCCGGACGCCACGGCCGTGTTCGACATCGACGCGATTGGCCTGACCAACATGGTCAACAAACTCAATCACGGTCTGGACATCGGCAACAATCCGATTGGCGAGCCGACTGCCTTCTCGATTGGCGTGGGCGTGAATCCGGGCGCGGTGAACATGGACGAAGAATTGCGCCGTTTTGAATGGAAGATCGAAGCCGGGGCTGAATATGCGATTACTCAGCCGGTGTTTGATACCGCGCAGCTACGCGATTTTCTCAAGCGAATTGAGCACTGCCGGATTCCGATCGTCGCCGGCATCTGGCCCTTAGTCTCATTCCGTAATGCCGAGTTCCTGCACAACGAAGTTCCCGGCGTGCAAGTTACGCCGGACATCATGGAACGCATGCGGGTAGCTTCAGGAATCAGTAAGGAAGCCGGGCGTGACGAAGGTTTGAAGATCGCGCGCGAGTCTCTGCTCGAAGTCCGCGATCTGATTCAAGGTGTGCAGGTCTCAGCGCCATTCGGCAATGTGAAATACGCGCTGGAAGTCTTCAGTGTGTTGCCGGAGTTCAGTGGGGCACGAGTCGCAGCTTCCGCACTAACTTAAGATAGGACATATAGGTCTTATGGGTCCTATGAGACTCATTCGTCCCATCACCTGGTTTATCATTTCGCATCAAGCAACATCCAGAAGTAAGGCAGAACTTCGTTCGCCAGCCTGCCGGTTCTTCCCATCATGCGGTTGCGATGGTCGCCGTTGTATTCCTCGAAAACGTGATTGACACCTGCTTTAGTGAGCGCGGCTGAGAGCGCTCGTGAAGTTGGCGGGATGTGCTTGAACTCGTCTTCGTATCCCGAATCGAATTTCAAGCCGCGCAGTTTTTTGAGATTGGCTGCGTACTTATCGACCATGTACAGCGGCATGTTCTCAGTCCACTTCGAATAAGCGGGCTCGGCGTTCTGGATCTTTCCGTCGACGATCGCGAAGGGCAGGTCTGCAAACGTGCCGCCCTGCGCCGGGTTGGGCGAAAAAGCCTGGGCCAGCACAATTGCCCCTAACGCATAAAGACCGCCCGGCAATGCTTCCTCGATAGTCTTAGGTTGTTTCGTTATCAGAAAAGTGAAGGCGGGATTGTCGGCGGACAGATCCTGCCCCCAACCGAGTACGGCCGGATTAATTCCGTAAACTACCGAATAGACATCCGGATGCTTCATGCCGAGTTTGATCGCGCCATAACCGCCCATCGAATGGCCCGCAAGGCCGCGGCCCCCGACCTGTGCCAACGTCCGATACTTTCCGTCGATATAGCTCACCAGATCGCCGACGATGAAGTCTTCCCAGTTCCCGGTCGCGGATGAATTTGTATAGAAGCTACCGCCCCAGTTTGATCGCGCGTCCGGCATGACGACGATCATTTCGCCAAAGCGCTTTTCAGTGATTCCGTGATTCATAACGTCCGGAACCGATTGCCAGGCGTCGTTCTTTGTCCACGGCTTGATCCAGGTTTCATCCGTATCGGTAATTCCATGCAGCAAGTAAATCACCGGGTAGCGTTTCTGCGGCGAACTCTCGTAGCTCGGCGGCAAATAGATGCTGACGCTGCGATCCGCGCTCTCGCCGGTTAGAGTTTTTTCCAGCGAACGAGAGTGGACGCGCTCGCGCACCAGCCGGCCGTCCTGGGCCAGTGCTGGAGCGGCCACAACGAAAATCAAAGTTGCGAAGAAGAAAAGAGCGAGACGGCGACGCCGGGAATACTGGGTTGCGGTTTTCATATGGGCTTCCTCGACATCAAAGAGTGTGATCCTAACAACGCTCTCCTGCAGTTCTGAGTTCCGCAGATAGTGCCAGCAGCCCGAACGTCAGGGAGGGCCACTCACGTCCAGCAACCCGGAGGGTTGCAAAGAAAGTAGCCGGTGGTCGGAGCGAAGCGAAGACCACCGGTACCCGATGTAGTTGAGATCGCAACCCGGAGGGTTGCCAGATCCTTGGATGTAAAGATCTCACTTCAATTTTGGGTTCAACGTCTGTGACGTCTGGCACCCTTCCAGGGTGCCGATATCATTTACCACCTTCCGGTGGTCTCCGCGGACTCCGACCACCGGCTACTTTCTTGCAACCCTTCGGGTTGCGCTGGGCTGAGATGAACCAGCTTGCCCTCCCTAACGGTCGGGCTTCTGACACTTTTCATTCATGCTAAACTCGCGCATGCAGTGGCACAGACGGTCGCGAAACAATCCCACCAGGTCAGACGCGTTCACAAAATAAGAACTCGCGCCCGCTATGAACATCGCCGCCTGAAAAGAATTTCGCGCACGGCCACGCTCGGCGGTCTCTTTCTTTCATTCCTGAAGATCGGCGTCAGTGGTTTTGGCGGCGGTCTTGCCGTCCTAACTCAGATTCGACATCTGGTCGTCCAGGAAAGACGCTGGATCACCGAGCATGATTTTATCGAAGCCCTGGCGCTGGGCCAGAGCCTGCCCGGCACCAGTGCCGGCAATGCGGTCACCTACATCGGCTTTCGCTTGCGCGGGTGGCGTGGCGCGAGCATAGCTCTGACCGCATTTATCCTGCCCTCGATGTTGATGATGATTGCCCTGGCGATCTTCTACGATCGCTTTCGCGCTCTGCCCAACATCGAGCAACTCTTTCACGGCTTTAACGCCGCGGTCGTGGCTTTGATTGCGGTAACCGCCTGGCGCATGGGCAAGCATACTTCGAGCAAACCATGGCAGCGCATCCTCATTGTTCTTTCTTTTACCGCAGTCATTTTTCTGCGCGCGACCGTCGTTGAAGTGATTGTTATCTGCGGATTAATCGGCATCGGTTTCGAATCATTCGCCGACAAGCGCCTGCCACACCTGGAAAGAATCCGCGGCTTTGCCACCCGCCGCCAACAGCGGATTCGCGAGCGCATCGATCAAAGAAGGCCGCGCAAGCCGCACCGTTTCTTCGGCGGCTATCTGACAGAAGCGATGGCCGAACAGCGGCTGCGCGAGATGAGCGAAGCCCTCGTCACTCAGATTGACGAACCGGCAGACGAGGTCGTCGCTACCCCCCGGGAAAAGAAGAAACACGATTCATTGAAAGCGTTTTTGTTGCCGGCGATTCCGGGTTTAGCGAAGGTGGGATTAGCGCTCTCGGTGTCATTCATCTTTCTGAGAATCGGTACGGTCACGTTTGGCGGCGGGTTTGTAATGATTCCGGAAATTCAAAACGAAGTGGTCAGCTCGCATCACTGGCTGACGCACCAGGAATTCGCCGACGCCACGGCACTCGGTCAGATCACGCCGGGACCCGTGTTGATTATGGCAACGTTCGTTGGTTATCGCGTCGCGGGATTGTTAGGGACTCTGTTTTCGACTATTTGCGTTTTCCTGCCGTCTTTCTTAATGACGATCGCCGCTGGATCTTCTTTCCGGCGCTTTCGGTCGAATCGGCAGATGCAGGCGTTTCTGCGCGGCGTCGCGCCGGCAGTTACCGGTTTGTTAGCAGCGGCGGCCTGGAGCGTCGCGCGTTCAGGCATTCACACAATCATCGGCGGAGCTATGGCCGTGCTGCTGCTCGTGATCCTGTTGCGCTATCGGCCGAATGCTTTGTATGTCCTGATTGGAGCCGGTGTGTTTCGATTCTTGCTCGCTCTGGTTTTGTGGTGAGCGGACCCGGTGAATCGAGGCCGCCCGATCGTTTGGGGGGCAACCTTCGCGAGTAGCTCCCCGTGACGGTGGTACTCATTGTTGACTCCCAGCGCAACCCGAAGGGTTGCAAAGAAAGTAGCCGGTGGTCGGAGTCCGCGGAGACCACCGGAAGAGTCGCTAGTCATGATCGCACCCTGAAGGGGTGCCAGACGGCCAACAAGTACTTCTCCGGCTTAATGAAGGACCGACCGTTCTTCGGTCGAGAACACGATGTGATTGTGTAGGGTCAAGAAGGTTGCGCCCATAGTCGGAAGTTTAGATTACAGGTCAGCGCAAAAGATCCTTTACAGCGAAGGCTCTGGCACCCCTTCTGGGTGCGATCTCAACTACGTGCAGTACCGGTGGTCTTCGCTTCGCTCCGACCACCGGCTACTTTCTTTGCCACCCTTCGGGTTGCTGAGGTGTGTCAACTAACTAGCCCTCCCTCACGGTAGGGCTTCTGATACCTTCCGTTAGTTCCCCACGTAATGCCGCAAGGCTTTTTCCAAATTTGGATATCTGAATTCGAAGCCCGCTGTCGTTAATCTCTTGGGTATCACTCGCTGACTGACCAGCAGCATCTCATCGGCCATCTCGCCAAACGCCAGGCGCGCCGCGAATGCAGGCATTGCCAAAGCCGTCGGACGATTCAGCACGTGGCCCAGGGTCTTGGTGAATTCTTCGTTTGTGACTGGATTAGGCGACACCACATTCACCGGTCCACGAATGCTTTCATCAGCGATGGCCAGCTTGATTGCCTGGATTGAATCTTCGAGCGAGACCCAACTGATGTATTGCTTTCCCGATCCGACTTTCCCACCCATGCCCATCTTGAATGGCGTCAAAAGCTTTGCCAGCATCCCGCCTTCACGCGCGAGGATCGGTCCAAAGCGCAGATTCACGACGCGCACGCCGGCTTTACTGGCCGGCTCACTCGCCAGCTCCCATTCGCGGCATACGCCGGCGAGAAACCCACCGCCCGATTCGCTTTGCTCGTCCAGGACCTCTTCATCGCGATCGCCATAAATTCCGGTCGCTGAGGCACAAACAAATACTTGCGGTTTATTGGTCATTTTCGCAATCGCTTCGCTCAAGAGGTGAGTACCGTTCACGCGGCTATCGCGAATTTTCCGCTTTTGCTCGTCTGACCAACGGCCTGCCGCAATGTTCTCGCCGGCGAGATTTACGATCACATCAAAGCCGGCCAGGCTTTCAGGGTTCATTTCGTCCTGGTTCGGATGCCATTCGATCTCGCCGGGCCGCGGCCTCGAACGAACCAGTTTGGTGACACTTGCACCGTCGCGCTCCAGTACGGGTATTAGGGCCGAGCCTATTAAACCGCTGGCGCCGGCGATCGCAACCTTCATCGTCTCCGCTTCCTCTCGTTTCGTAACATCGGGGATAAGAATTGCGATCCTAACTCAGCCGGCCTCAGGATGCACACTCTTGTCATTGAATTTGTGAGAAAACACTGTAGAATTTGCGCGCTTCTGTTAATTGCCCGCCCCAATGCGAAAAGCCAGATTCCTAGCGCTAATTCTCGCCGGCGCGGTACTGGTCTGTCTCGTGGTGCTGCGGCACGGTCTTACCCAATCGACCGGGCTGCGGCGCATCACCAACACCACCGAAGAAGGAATTAATCTTAACCCATCCATCGGTGGCGACGGCCGCATTGTAGCTTTTGAATCCACCGAAGATGTCGCCGGAGCCGGAGGCAGCGATCACTTTCGCGCCATCCGGGCAAATGTCGGAATCGACCCGGCGACGTTTTTTCAGTTCGCCGGATCACGAGCAGTTACTCCGGCCATTTCGCAGGACGGCTCGCGCATCGCATTCGCTTCGAAGGACGATCTCCTGGGAACGAATGCGGATGGCAACTCTGAAATTTTTCTGTACGATGGCGCGAAGTTAATTCAGATTACGAAAACCACGCCCGCGAGTCTCGCCGATCGTGTCACGCAAGGCAACTTTCAACCATCCATTTCGGATGACGGCCGCTTTATCGCTTTTTCTTCGAACCGCGATCTCGCCAATCAAAATAGCGATGGCAACCTGGAAATATTTGTTTACGACGCCAACGCGGCGACGTTTGCACAGCTGACAAATTCGTCGGGCATCGTGGGAAACACGGACGCCAAGATTAGCGGCGATGGATCGACGGTCGATTTTATTCGTGACAACGGCGTCACGCCGTCCTCAGCGCGCGATCTGATGAAGCAGCCGCGAGTTGGCCCGGCCGCGGCGACCGTGCTCGCGGCGAATGTGCAAGCGCTGGCGATGACTTATGGCCGCGCGATTAGCGACGACGGACTTCGCATCGTTTACGCCGCGCAGACTGCCACCAACACCACGCAAGTGTTTGTTTTTGACGGCCGGACCGGAGGGGTTAATCGGCAAATCACGTCGCTCGGCGCGCGCGTCACCGAAGTTCCGCTGCATCCGACCATCAGCGGGGACGGATCACGCCTGGCCTTTGCCGCGCGCCGAAGTGTTACCGGCACGCCGTCCAATTCAGACGGCGGAGTCGAGCTGTACGTTTATGATTTTCCGACTTCGACCTTTTCGAAGATCACCAATGCGCCTTCTAGCGCGACTGCCGACGTCGTATCTTCGTTAAGCGACGATGGGACAACTGTGGCTTTTAGCTTTCCGCGAGTTCTGTCGGGTGCAGTCATTAATAGCGGAACTGAAAACAACTCGGAGATTTACGTAATCGCGCCACCCGCGCGGCCCGCCAACGGAAATCTCACAGCGATTCTGAATCATGCTTCGTTTGGACACGAGCCCTCCCCGATTAAGGCCGTAGCGCCTGACAGCATTGCGGTGGCCCAGGGCGCGAACCTCGCGAGCGCGACAGTTCAATCGCAGAAGTTGCCAAACGGGACTTTCCCGACGAACGTGGCCGGGACACGGGTCACCGTAAACGGCCGGGCCGCGCAGATCTTTTTTGTTTCGCCGGCGCAGGTGATCTTCCTCGTTCCGCCACAGACCGAGATTGGCACCGCCGAAGTCATAGTTACAAATGCTGAGAACTTCCCTTCCCGCGGCAACGTGCCGACCCTGCGAGCCGCCCCGGGCGTCTTCACCAAGACTGGCGACGGCATCGGCGAAGGCCAGATTCTCAACGCCGACACGCTTCAGGAAGGGCCATTCGATCCCACCGGCGGCAACCTTCGCCTCAGCATCTTTGCTACGGGCGCCCGAAACGCTGCGCAGACCACAGTCTCGATCGGCGGCCGTCTGGTCAACGCTGATTCCGTAATTCCTTCATCGAATATGCCTGGCCTGGATGAAGTGCACGTGAGGGTGCCGGCGGATTTGAGGGGTGCGGGCACTGTCAACCTTTCAGTCATCTCAGACGGGCGTGAGAGTAATCCTGTCACCGTCAACTTCCTCGGCGATCCCAGCCGCGCAATTCTCTTCAACGAAGTGCTGGCTGATCCGCCGGACGGAGCAGCCGGCGACGCGAATCATGACGGCGTCCGCGACGGCACGCAGGATGAATTTGTCGAGCTCGTGAACGGCAGCGTCAGCGAAACGATCGGCATGACCGGCTGGACCATAAAGACGCGCGCAACCGGCAGCACCACGGAAACCACGCGGTTTACTTTCCCAAGCGGCACTTCCCTGCCTGCCGGGCAGGCGCTGGTTGTCTTTGGCGGTGGCGGGCCAGCCTTCAATCCGAACGATGAAGTCTTTGGTTGTGCTCAAGTCTTTAAGATCAGTTCCTCGGCCGGTCTTTCGCTTACCAACACCGGGCTCACGATTCTGGTCCGCGACAGTGCCGGCAATTTGATCGCGCAGTTCGCTTATGGTGGTTCGACCGGGCTCGACGGAAATGCTTCGCAATCGCTGACGCGTTCGCCGGACATCACCGGCAGTTTTGTTCTGCACACCGCCGCCTTGAATGCTAACAACCGACGGTTCTCGCCGGGCCTGCGCACTGACGGAACACCGTTTGGAAACTGTCCGGGAAGATTAACCAGCGTGAGCATTTCACCGGCGGGCGCGAGTATCGTCGTCGGGCAAACCACTCAGTTCACGGCCCAGGCGCTGGATCAGTACGGTCGCACGATGACTGGAATTCCGATAACGTTTGCATCGGACAATACCAACGTCGCAACTATTGAATCCGTTTCAACCAGTGCCGGCGTGGCCACGGCCACAGTCCGAGGAAAGAGTCCCGGCACGGCTCACATAACCGCGTCAGCGACAGACGGCTCGACCACAGTAAATAGCCCGCAGGCGAATCTGACAGTTACCGGACCGTCGCTTTCGATTAATGATGTAAGCCAGAATGAAGGTAACAGCGGAACTACCACGTTCACCTTCACCGTAAGTCTGTCCACGCCTGCACCGGCGCCAGTTACTTTCGACATCTCCACCCAGGACAACACCGCGACGGCTGCCGACAATGATTACGTCGTGCGTAGCTTGAATGCGCAAACAATTCCTGTGGGACAACAAACCTACAGTTTCGACGTCACAGTCAACGGCGATCTCAACCTGGAGCCGAACGAGACGTTCTTTGTGAATGTCACAAACGTAAACGGGGCGAGTGTGAGCGACGGGCAAGGTCTGGGGACGATCATCAGCGACGATATTCCGACCTTGAGCGTTAATGATGTGTCGGCGAGCGAAGGAAACAGCGGCACAACCATTTTCACCTTCACGGTGAGCTCGAGCCTGCCCGCGCCGGCGCCGGGAATTACCTTTGACATCGCCACTGCAAACGGCACGGCCACCGCCGGCAGCGATTACGTCGCGCGCTCACTGACTGGTCAGACCATTCCGGCCGGGCAGAGCACCTACACCTTTGATGTCACGATAAACGGCGACACATTGGTCGAGCCGAACGAGACGTTCCTCGTGAACATCTCGAATGCTTCGTCGAATGCGTCGATCACCGATAGCCAGGGCGTCGGGACCATTCAAAACGATGACGCTGCGACTCTCGTCATTAGCCAGGTGTATCCGGGCGGCGGTCTTTCCAGCGCGTCGTTCACTAACGACTACATCGAGGTATTCAATCGCGGTACGACGACGGTCGATTTTTCGCTCACGCCCTATTCGGCGCAGTTCCTCAGCGTAGGCGCCGCGACCTGGTCGAAAACTGATCTCACTTCCGGCAGCATTGCACCGGGCCGTTACTTCCTGATTCGTGAGGCGTCCGGCGGTGCGGTTGGCGCCTCACTGCCCGCGGCGGATGCGACCGGCACGATTAACCTGACCAGCACGACGGCCGGAAAAGTCGCTTTGGTGTCGGGAACTACTTTGCTGACCGGAAATTGTCCGGGCGACGACGGTTCAGCGCCGTTCAACGCGGTCAACGGAACGATTGCGGACTTTGTCGGTTACGGCAGCTCAGCCTCGACGGCGAACCATTGCTATGAAGGATCGGGGCCATCCTCGTTCACTTTGAGCAACAACACGATCGCGGACTTCCGCAAAGGTGGAGGCTGTGTCGATACAAACGACAATGCGGCAGACTTCTTGACGGCTGCGCCCTTCCCGCGAAATTCCGGTTCACCTGCCAATAGTTGTTCGGGCGGAGCGACGCCGAACCTTTCGATTAACGACGTCACCATTACCGAGGGCAATAGCGGGACGACCATTGCGACCTTTACCGTAACGTTGTCAACGCCGCCCCAGGGCGCCGATGTCACATTCGACATTGCGACGCAGAACGGGACCGCCACCACTGCTAACAACGATTACGTGTCGCGGAGCCTGACGAGCCAGATTATTCCGGCCGGCCAAACCACCTACACTTTTACGGTGACGGTTAACGGCGACACCGCGTTAGAGCCTGACGAAACGTTCCTTGTGAATGTGACCAACGTATCCGGCGCAAACGTCTCTGACGGACAAGGCCAGGGCACCATTCAGAACGATGATTTGCCCTCGCTGTCGATCAACGATGTGTCGGCGAGCGAAGGTAACAGCGGCACTACGACCTTCACCTTCACGGTGAGCCTCTCGGCCCCGGCTGTCGCGCCGGTGACTTTTGATATCGCCACCCAGGATGGGACCGCGACCGTCGCGAATAATGACTATGTGGCGAAGAGCCTGACCGGGCAAACAATCCCCACCGGCCAGCAGACCTACACGTTTGATGTCACGGTAAACGGCGACAGCTTGAATGAAGGCAGCGAAAACTTCTTTGTGAATGTAACCAATGTTGCGGGTGCGACGGTATTGGACGACCAGGGCCTCGGCACGATTCAAAACGACGACAGCCCCGCTCTGAGCATCAATGACATTGCGTTAAGTGAAGGCGACAGTGGCGCGACCGCTTTCACTTTCACGGTTACACTTTCGCCGGTCAGTGGCGACACCGTCACAGTTAATTATGCGACCGCGGATGGAACGGCTACCGCCCCGACTGACTACACCGCGATCTCGTCAACTCAACTTACATTTGCGCCGGGCGAGACGACCAAGCAAGTTACCGTCCAGGTGAACGGCGACAAACTGGTGGAAGGCGATGAAACCTTCTCGGTAAACCTGAGCGGCGCCGCGAACGCGGCCATTAACAAAGCGACGGGCATTGGCACGATTACCAATGACGATGTCGCGAATCTGGTGATTAGCCAGGTTTATGGTGGCGGCAATAATTCAGGCGCGCAGTTCCAAAACGATTTTGTCGAGATATTCAATCGCGGCACGACTACCGTGGACTTCGCGCTCACGCCTTACTCGATTCAATACGCCAGCGTCGGATCGAACTTTGGCGGGACCACGTCCAGCTCAAAGACCAACATCACGACCGGGTCGATCGCGCCGGGCAAATATTTCCTGGTTCAAGAAAGCGGGGGTACGACCAACGGCGTAGCCTTGCCGGCGCCCGATGCGATTGGATCAATCGCGCTCGCCGCAACGTCAGGAAAAGTCGCACTGGTAGCGGGCACGAACGCGCTGGCAGCCGCGAGCTGTCCTGGTGATGACGGCACGGCGCCATTCAATCCATCGAGTCCGGCGATTGCGGATTTCGTCGGCTATGGCAGCACCGCCGGCAACACCGGCCAGTGCTATGAAGGCCCGGGTCCAGCGCAGGCTCCGGGTAACACAACCGCCGACTTTAGGCGAGCCGGGGGCTGCATCGACACCAACGACAACGCCGCAAATCTTTTTGTTTCAGCTCCGGCGCCCCGGAACTCGGCTTCGCCGGGCAATGATTGCGCGGGCGGCGCGATACCCAATCTTTCTATCAACGACGTTAGCCTAACCGAAGGCAACAGCGGGACTACGATCGCCACCTTTACGGTCAGTTTGTCCGGACCGGCGCAGGGAGCGGACGTCACTTTCGATATCGCAACTGCAAATGGCACCGCGACGACGGCTAATAGCGATTACGTTTCACACAGCCTCACCGGCCAGATCATCCCGGCGGGGCAGACAACTTACACGTTCACCGTCACCATTAACGGCGACACCGCGGTTGAGCCGGACGAAACGTTCTTCGTGAACCTCACAAATGTCTCAGGCGCCAGCGTCACTGACGGACAGGGCCTGGGAACAATTCAGAATGATGATTTGCCTGCCCTTTCAATCGACGATGTGTCGCTGAGTGAGGGCAACAGCGGAACCAAGCTGTTTACGTTCCACGTTAGTCTGAATGCGGTTTCGACTTCTGCAGTGACCTTTGATATTGCGACGCAGGACAACAGCGCAACAGTCGGTAATAACGACTATGTGGCGCACAGCCTGACCGGACAATCGATTCCCGCCGGCTCGACCTCATACACGTTTGATGTGACGGTTAACGGCGACTCGAGCATCGAACCGAACGAATCTTTCTTCGTCAATGTCACCAATGTAAGCGGTGCTACGGTAGCTGACGGGCAAGGCGCAGGGACCATTCTCAACGACGACAGTCCGACGCTGGCTATCAACGACGTTTCCATTGCTGAAGGTAATGCGGGAACTTCAACGGCGACCTTCACCGTGACGCTCACGCCGGCGGCGACTCAATCGGTAACCGTCGATTACGCGACCGCGCCCAACACGGCCGCGGCCGGGAGTGATTATCAATCCACGAATAACACCCTGACATTCAACATCGGCGAAACTTCGAAGCAGATTAACGTCACCATCAACGGCGACACTTTGGTCGAGCCGGATGAGACGTTCTTTGTGAATCTAACCAACCCCACCGGCGGCTCGACGATCGGAGATGCTCAGGGAGTCGGCACCATTCAAAACGATGATGCAGCCAATCTGGTGATCAGTCAGATTTACCCGGGTGGCGGCCTGACCAGCGCAACCTTCCAGAACGATTTCATCGAACTCTTCAACCGCGGCACTACGACAATTGATTTCGCCGTCACGCCTTACTCGGTGCAGTTCCTGAGCACCAGCGGCTCGACCTGGGCGAAGACGGATCTCACTACCGGCAGTATTTTGCCGGGACGTTATTTCCTGATCAGAGAGACTTCGGGCGGAGCAAACGGAGCTACCCTGCCCACGGCCGACGCGACCGGCAGCATCAACCTGACCAGCACGACGCCCGGCAAAGTCGCGCTCGTCGCCGGATCGACGTTGCTGACCGGAAACTGTCCCGGCGACGACGGCAGTCAGCCGTTCAACCCGACAGGCGGCGGCGTCGCAGATTTCGTAGGCTATCTTGGAACTTCATCGACAGCTAACCATTGTTACGAAGGATCGGGTCCGGCGTCGTTTACCAGCGGCAACAATACAATTGCCGAATTCCGCAAGGCCGGCGGCTGCACAGACACGAACGACAATGCACCCGACTTCTTTACTTCAACGCCGTCCCCGCGCAATTCAACGTCACCCGCGAACAACTGTGCAGGCTTCACACCCGACTTATCGATCGACAACGTCACCGTAACTGAGGGCAATACGGGAACGACCACGGCCATCTTCACGGTCAGTTTGTCCGCGCCGGCGCAGGGGGCCGATGTCACTTTCGACATCGCGACCCAGGACAACTCGGCTACTACCGCGAACAACGACTACGTCGCGGTGCCGCTGACAAATCACGTTATTCCGGCGGGTCAAACCAGCTTCAGCTTCAGCGTGACGATAAACGGAGACACTGGAGTCGAGCCGGACGAAAACTTCTTCGTCAACGTCACGAATGTTTTGGGAGCGAACGTGACGGACGGCCAGGGAGTAGGCACGATTCAGAACGACGATTTGCCAACTCTATCAGTGGATGATGTGTCCGTAACTGAAGGCGATACGGGCACCAGGACTTTCTCGTTCCACGTAACCCTCTCAGCGCCGGCCCCGGCCACAGTGACCTTTGACATCACGACTCAGGACAGCTCGGCGACCACCGCGGACAATGACTACGTCCTGCGGTCGCTAAACAGCCAAACGATCGCGCAAGGCGCGACCTCGTTCACTTTTGACGTTACGGTAAACGGCGATCAGAACATCGAACCAACCGAGAATTTCTTTGTTAACGTTTCGAATGTGAGCGGCGCTACCGTGCTCGATGGGCAAGGTCAGGGCACCATTCAGAACGATGATAGTCCAGTTCTCAGCATTAACGACGTGACACAGATTGAGGGGAACGCCGGCACAACGATCTTCCAGTTCACGGTGACCTCGAGCCTGCCGGCGCCCGCGGGCGGCATCACTTTCGACATCGCCACGAGTGACGGAACCGCCCAGGATGACAACCCGGTCAGCGAAGACAACGATTATGTTGCGCGCAGCCTGACGTCCCAGACTATGCCGGCTACCCAAACGACCTACACGTTCGACGTCACGGTCAACGGCGACAAGTTGGTCGAGCCGGATGAGACTTTCAACGTTACGATCTCAAACGTCTCAAGCGGTGGCGCCAGCATTGGCGATGGCACCGGCGTCGGCACCATTCAGAATGACGACACGGCGCAATTGGTGATCAGCCAGTTGTATGGCGGCGGCAATAACTCAGGCGCGACTTTCCAAAATGATTTTGTTGAAGTCTTCAATCGCGGCACCACGACGGTAAACTTCGCGGTGACGCCGTATTCGATTCAATACGCTTCGGCCAGCGGCAGCTTCTCAGGCAGTGCCAGCAACTTTATTGCGCTGACGACGGGTACCCTTATTCCGGGACAGTATTTCCTCGCCAAGCTAGCGGGCGGAACCACGAACGGCGTCGCCCTGCCGGCCGAAGATGCGAGCAATGCGTCACTCGCAATGAGCGCAACTGATGGCAAGGTCGCCCTGATCGTCGGCACCACCACCGCCAGCACAACCGCGGGCTGCCCGACCGGGGTAACGGTGGCGGATTTTGTTGGTTACGGTTCAGCAAACTGCGCCGAGACAACCGCGACCGCGGCCTTGTCGGCGACCAAGTCAGCGCTGCGTAAGAGCGATGGCTGCATTGATACTGACAACAATGCGAACGACTTCACAACGCCAACGCTCAGTTCAGGGACGCCGCCGCGGAATTCAGCTTCCGCCATCAACGATTGCAATGCGCCGCCCTCTTTGAGCATCGATAATGTATCGGCGACTGAGGGCAACAGTGGAACCAAACTATTTACCTTCACTGTTAGTCTCTCGAAACCGGCGCTGGTGGGTGGCGTGTCATTCGATATCGGCACCCAGGATGACAGCGCCACGGCCGGCAGTGATTACGTTACGCACAGTCTCATCAATCAAACGATCGCAGCCGGCCAGCAGACTTACACCTTTGATGTCACCGTTAATGGTGACACCGACGTCGAAACTGACGAAACCTTCATGGTAAACGTTTCGACCGTAACCGGAGCCACCGTGGCGGACGGACAAGGCGTGGGAACGATTCAGAATGACGATACGCCCTCGCTCAGTATTAACGACGTGACGGCGAGCGAAGAAAACAGCGGAACGACTACATTCAATTTCACGGTTACGCTCGCGCCCGCGAGTAACCAAACCGTGACCGTTAATTATGCGACAGCCGATGTGACCGCAACGGCGCCGAGCGACTACACAGCGATTTCATCCACGCAGCTTACTTTCCTCGCCGGCGAGACCACCAAGCCCGTCAGCGTAACCGTCAATGGCGACACTACTGTCGAGCCTGACGAAAGCTTCAACGTGAACTTGAGTGGCGCGACCAATGCCAATATCGGAGATGCGCAGGGAATCGGCACGATTACTAATGACGATGGCGCAACGGTCGTGATTAGTCAGGTTTATGCCGGCGGAGGAAATACGGGTGCACAATATACCAACGACTTCGTCGAGATCTTCAATCGAACGAGCAGCGTAATCGATGTCAGCAACTGGTCGATTCAAACGGCGACTGGCACAGGAACCACCTGGACCGTCACGCGACTATGCCCCGTCAGTCAGACCTGTACCATCGGAGCGAATAGGTATTACCTGGTGCAACTCGCGGCGACGAACACCGTGTCCTGCGGCAATGCACCTTGTGGAGTTGCACTGCCAACACCTGACGCAAGTAACAGCAGTCCAAATTTGGCCGTCGCCGGGGCAAAGATTGCCCTCGTCACAAACACCACCGCCTTGAGCGGCAGCGCTGCCGGAACTACGCCACTGGGAGGGACGACGTGTCCGAATGCGAACCTCGCCGGCGTGGTCGACTTTTTCGGGTTTGGTTCGGCGACGTGTTTTGAAGGAAGCGCCGCCGCGGCAGCGCTCACGAATACCACGGCAGCGTTCAGAGGGAGCAGTGGTTGTACGGACACCAATGCAAACTCGACGGACTTCAGCGCCGCAGCGCCGAGTCCGCGCAACTCAGCTTCGCCAATCCACACCTGTCCGTAAAAATTTTTACCGGATTACGCCGCTTACCGGACTCGACGCACTCGCATACAGACGCTGCGACATGCGGCCTGAGAGATAAGCCAGTCTTCCTGCTTCAATTGCCAGCTTCATCGCCTTCGCCATCTTCGACGCGTCCCGGGCTTCGGCAATCGCCGTATTCATCAGGACCGCATCTGCACCCAATTCCATCGCGATAGCTGCATCGCTGGCGGTGCCGACGCCGGCATCAACGATGATGGTCGCGTCGGGAAGCTGTTCGCGCATGATGCGCAGGTTGGTTGGGTTCTGCACCCCGAGCCCTGAACCGATCGGCGCGGCCAATGGCATGACCGCCGCACATCCGGCATCAAGTAACTTCTTCGCGACAATCAGATCGTCCGTGAAGTAAGGCAGCACGATGAACCCGTCTTTGACTAGTGTGCGCGCCGCCGCCAACGTCTGTTCATTGTCCGGAAACAGGGTCGTCTGATCGCCAATCACTTCCAATTTGATCCATTCAGTCTGCAAGGCTTCGCGGGCCAGCCGCGCGGTCCGGACAGCTTCTTCCGCGGTATAACAGCCGGCCGTATTCGGCAAAATCTGCAACGAAGGATCGAGATGGTCGAGAAAGGATTCGCTGCTGTGATCGAGTGGAACACGACGAACTGCGACGGTCACCATCTCAGCGCCTGACGCGCGGTGGGCCGCTTTCATCTCGTCGTAGCTTCGATATTTGCCGGTGCCGATGATGAGACGCGAATTAAAAGCTTTTCCGGCGACTTCAAATTGATCGGTTAACGCTGTGGCTGGTGCAGACATTAGTGCAAGACTTCCTTTTTAATAAGTAGGATCAATTTACACCGATCGGAGCGTTTAGCGCGAGTTGTCCTGGCTTAAGGTTGACGTACGCTCTCACCGTAGCGCGCCAAAAATTTGTGTGCGGTGGCAAGCGTAGCGCGACACCGCTTTGAATGTTTTTCGATCAGAAAAAACCAAAGCGCTGTGTCATGACTCTGCCGGCGCACTCCAAATCTGTCGCCGGGACCTCAACCACCGCCGACGAAGTGAACAATCTCGACGCGATCGCCTTCGTTCAGAACGGTCCGCGCCCATTCATCACGACGAGCGACGGTACCATTTAACTCGATGGCCACACGCTGCGGCGTAAGCGAGAGTTCCGACACCAGCATCTCCAAAGTTGACCCTGAGGTCACTTCGCGTTGCTCACCATTGATTTGAACCTTCAAGAGTTTGGAAATCAGGACTTGGATGGCAGGATAATTCGGCGCAGCTCAGCCTTCTCGCCCTTGTCTTCGGTCTGGACCAAAATCGCAGCCCGGCCCAATTTGAAGTTAGGCAACACCAGGCTTAACACGGCGACTCCATCATTATCGGTAGTTGCATAAAGCGTCTGCGCGGAAAAGTCGGTTCCGAGCGTTTTGAGAACCACCGGAATTCCCGGGCCAACCTCTTTACCTGCTCGCGAAACACCCAGCCGCAAAGTGGCTGCCTGCCCACCGCGCAAGTCCGACTTTCCAATTAATCTGAGCGCCAGCTCCGGTCCCTGGGGAATCAGATCCAAGGCGGCAGTCTCGTCTACGAACCCAGCCGGCGGGCCCGAACTTACGGGCGAGGGTTTCCCTTCCTCATCAGCAAACGGCGCGGAAGGTGCACCCGATTCGCGCTCAGTCAATCTCTTTAAGTCTTCAATCCGGCCGGCGTGTACGGCGGCGCAAATTAGCTTGTGCTGTCGTTGCAGACGAGTCGCCAGAATGTCCTTATCGAAACCGCGAGCCACCAGGTCGTCATAAGGCGAGCGCTTGCTGGCCAGAATCTCGCCGCCCACATAAACGAGCGAAAGAATCATCGGCGTCTGCAAACCCTTATCTTCGGTCTGCACGTGATAAACAATGCCGCCGTATTCAACGTCCGTGTTATAGCCGGTAATCACTGGATCTTTTTTGCGTGGTGATGCGAAGAGCTTTCGAATGGCCGATGGAAAATTAGCATAACGATTTTTCCGCGGTCAATGAAATCATTTTTTCGCTGCTCGAACTTTGCGTCTGTGTTTTTGCGTCTTCGCGCCTTTGCATGGAAAACTTGAGGTTCCTTATCTGATTTATCGTCATCTCTGAATTTGGGTGAGTGGTATCAGAGTTCCGGCTTTAGTCGGGTATCTCTGCGGAACGAGAAAGCCCAACTACAGTTGGTGCTTTAACCCGGTGAATCAAGACGGTGCGTGATCGATCACGCGCTTGACACCCCTCGATCCTTGGCCTACGATCCCTGCTTGTACAATGATTCTCAAGCAAGGGTGGAGCTAACGACGCTCTTCGAGGGTTGAGCGCGTTGAGATACGACCGCCGATGCCATTCGAGCTAAGCCAGTACTTGCCAATCCTTTTGATGTTCGTGGTCGCTGCGGGCTTTGCAATAACGTTCATTGGATTGTCTCAACTTGTCGGCCAGCGCAAGCGCACCCGCACCAAGTTGATGCCCTACGAATGCGGCAAGGACCCGGTGGGGTCGGCCCGCGAACGCTTCTCGGTCAAGTTCTATCTGATCGCGATGCTCTTCATCCTGTTCGATATAGAAGTCATCTTCCTGGTGCCGTGGGCGGTCGTCTTTCGCAGGCTTTCGGCGCCGGCGTACGGCCTGAGCAATGTGGTCTTTTTTGAGATGATTGTCTTTATCGCGCTTTTGGCGGCGGGTCTGATTTACGTGATCAAGAAAGGCGCGTTTGACTGGGGCGAAACCGCCCGGCGCGAAGCAGAAGCCGAAGGGCGGGTGCTGGAAAAGAAGATTGCCAGCGCCAGATTTCAAGCTTCAAGTTCGTCAAAAGCCGCGTAATTGTAGGGACGCCGGCGTGCAAAGTGTGCGCCCCCGAGGCGCGTACCGAATTTATGGGACTCGAAAACGTCATTGCTGAAGCGCTGCCCGAGGTGCTGACCACGCAACTCGATTCGCTCATTAATTGGGCGCGCAAGTCGTCACTATGGCCGGCGACATTTGGTCTGGCCTGCTGCGCCATCGAGATGATGAATGCGACCAGTGGCCGTAATGACCTGGCACGTTTTGGTTCGGAGGTATTTCGCGCTTCGCCGCGTCAGGCCGACGTAATGATCGTTTCTGGTCGCGTGTCTCGGAAGATGGCGCCAGTCCTGCGCCGAATCTACGACCAGATGCCGGAACCAAAGTGGGTCATTTCAATGGGCGCCTGCGCCACGTCGGGCGGCGTCTTTGATAACTACGCCATCGTGCAGGGGGTCGACAAAATTGTGCCGGTAGATGTTTACATTCCCGGCTGTCCGCCGCGACCGGAGATGTTGATCCATGCAGTCATGATGTTGCAGGACAAGGTAATGAAAGAGTCGATTCGCGATCGCCGCGACGCGCCGGACGAAGAAGCGCGCGTGGCGATTACGCCGGGAACGTTGCCGGTGACTGATGGATCGACGTTGCGCGAGCCGGCCAACGCGGCGTCCAAACCGTACACAATTGCATCAAGGCATGAGAAGCGCCGATCTTTCTAGCTTTAGGCCGAAACGTGTTTCCCCGGACAGAGGCTGAATGGAACCACAGAACACGCAAACAGGCGCGCCCGGAAACGAATTAACTTCCAACCAAGTAACCACTCCAACGTCGCCGGCAGTGGCGACGCTGCAATCTGAACATCCTGATTGGATCTCTGAGGCGGTCGAAGCCCTGGGCGAAAGCACCGTTTTCATCCCGCGCGAACATATCGCGGATGTCTGCGCGTTTTTGAAATCGGCTCCCGGCCTCGAGTTCAATTTTCTTTCGGACATCTGCGGGTTTGATCGCGGACCGGAAGAGGAACCGCGTTTCGAAGTTAACTATCACTTGTTCTCAACGACCAAGTTTCATCGCCTCCGGCTCAAAGTTTTAGTCAACGAGGATGATGCCCATGTTCCTAGTGTTACCGGCGTCTGGCGCACCGCGAACTGGCATGAGCGCGAAACTTATGACTTATTTGGCGTGATTTTCGACAATCACCCGGACTTGCGACGCATCCTTTTGCCTGACGACTGGCAGGGACACGCTTTAAGAAAAGATTTTCCGTTGCGAGGTTACGAACCTTATAGCCTGGAATAGGTCTTATAGGTCCCATTTGTCCCATGGGTCTCATGGGACGAATAGGACCGATGCGACACATGAGCACTGCCGTTAACATTCCGCCGCAGTTCGAAATCGTCGATCAGCCGCTCGACACGCAAATGACGATTTCGATGGGGCCGCAGCACCCTTCGACCCACGGCGTGCTGCGTCTCGAGCTCGTGCTTGACGGAGAATCGGTGGTGAAGGCCACGCCGGACATCGGCTATCTCCATACCGGCATGGAGAAGCTCTTCGAATACCGCAAGTACCAGCAGGGCATAGTCATTACCGATCGAATGGATTATCTGAATCCACTCGGCAATAACCTGGCTTACGTAATGGCCGTCGAAAAGCTCCTGCAGATTGAGATTCCCGAACGCGCCCAGGTTATTCGCGTCCTGACTTGCGAATTGCAGCGCATTGCGTCGCACCTGGTTTGGCTGGGCACTCATGCACTGGACCTCGGGGCGATGACGGTTTTCTTCTATGCGTTCCGCGAGCGCGAAAAGATTCTTAATTTGATCGAAGCCGCGTCCGGCGGCCGCCTGACGCCGTCCTATTTTCGCATCGGCGGATTGATGATGGACATTCCCGCCGGGTTTGAACGGCGCGTCAAACAGTTCCTGGACGATTTTCCCAAAGCGGTCCAGGAGTTTCATACGCTGGTGACCGGCAATCGAATTTTTCAAAAGCGGACCCAGGGTGTCGGTTACATCTCGGCCGAAGACGCGATCGATTGGGGCTTGTCCGGCCCGTGCCTGCGAGGCAGCGGCATCAACGTCGATGTGCGCCGCACGAATCCGTATTGCGGCTACGAGAATTACGATTTCGAAGTCCCGACTGAGGCCGACTGCGATGTTTGGGCCCGTTACATGGTGCGCATGCGCGAAATGACTGAGTCGCACAAGATTGTGACGCAGGCCCTTTCGCGTCTGCAGCCGGGTTCGGTAAAGGCAGATGCGCCCAAGGTTGTGCTGCCCGATCGGGAAGCGATGAAGACGCACATGGACGCGTTGATTCACCACTTTTTGATTGTGGCCGAAGGATTTGATGTGCCGGCCGGTGAAGTCTATATGCCGATCGAAGCCTCGAAAGGCGAACTGGGCGTCTATGTGCAATCGACCGGCGGACCAAAGCCGGCGCGCGTCCATTTCCGCGGCCCGAGCTTTGTGAATCTGTCGGCCCTGCCGCACATCGCCCAGGGTGAGATGATTGCCGACGTGGTCGCCATCATCGGATCGCTGGATATCGTTCTGGGGGAAATTGATAGATGAAATCGCCACAAAGGCATCGAGACACTGAGATTCCTGAAGGCAAAGTTACCGGCGCACTTTGCCGTTATGTTTTTTCGCTCTCAGTTCTGGCTCGGTGTCTCGGTGCGCCGGTGGCTTAGTTCTTATGGCCGAAGTACTCGTCAAAATTCAGCCACCCGATCATCCGGTGCATATGCCGGAGGCGGCCACTTTTTCTCCGGAAGTCGAAGCGGAAATCGATCGGCACATCGCGAAATACCCAATCAAACGATCGGCAATTCTGCCTTTGATGTTCATTGTGCAGCGCGAGCGCGGCTATCTGGATTCCCCGGGTGTGCAGTATCTCGCCAATCGCCTGCAATTGCGGGTGACGGACATCTGGGAAGTGGCCACTTTCTATTCGATGCTGAATACGAAGCCGGTCGGCAAGTACCACATTCAGATTTGCAAAACCCTCTCGTGCAAGATTATGGGCGAAGGGAAGATTACGAAACACGTTTGCGACAGGCTCGGGATCAAGCCCGGCGAGACTACGGCCGACGGCAAGTTTACGCTGTCGCTGGTTGAATGCCTGGGCTCGTGCGGTACGGCGCCGATGTTTCAACTCAATTTTGATTATCACGAGAATCTGACGGTGGAGAAAGTAGATCAGATTCTGGACGGATTATCGTAGTGGCACAGACTTTAGTTTGTGATTAAGTCCTGAAAGAAACACAGACTGAAGTCTGTACCACCAATTTATGTTCATTGGCGCCATCGGATGTGAACCCCTTCAGCTTCGCCGAGTCCATCTCGAGAACTCGCGGTCGATTGACGTGTATCGACGCAACGGCGGCTATGAGGCCATCAAGAAAGTCCTCGATTCGATGTCGCCAGAAGACGTCATCAACGAGGTAAAGAAATCTGCGCTGCGCGGCCGCGGTGGCGCCGGGTTCCCTACCGGCATGAAGTGGAGCTTCGTTCCCAAGGACTCGCCCAAAGAAAAATACGTCGTCTGTAACGCCGACGAATCTGAGCCCGGCACCTTCAAGGATCGTTATCTGATGGAACTCGATCCGCATATGCTGATCGAGGGCATGCTGATCGCGGCTTATGCCCTAGGCGCCAAGCGTAACTACATCTACACCCGCGGCGAGTACAAGTACCTGATCGACATTATGGACATCGCACTGGACGAAGCGCGTGCCGCCGGTGTGCTTGGCAATAAGATTCTTGGCGCCGATTTCAATTGTGAAATTTACACGCATACGGGCGCGGGCGCATATATCTGCGGCGAAGAGACGGCGCTGCTCAGCTCGCTCGAAGGGTTTCGCGGACATCCGCGGATGAAGCCTCCCTTCCCCGCTGTCTCAGGTCTTTACGCGTCGCCGACTGTCGTCAACAACGTCGAGACGCTGACCGCGGTGCCGGATATCATCAAGATGGGCGGCGAGGCTTATCAGAAACTCGGCACGGAAAAGAGCGGAGGCACCAAACTTTGGTCCGTGTCAGGCCATGTCAACCAACCGGGCGTCTATGAGCTGCCCATGGGTTATGACGACATGGAAAAGTTCATCATGGAAGACTGCGGTGGAATCGCAAACGGCAAGCAACTGAAAGCGGTCATTCCCGGCGGCTCGTCGGTTTACATCATGCGGGCCGATCAAATCATCGGCAAAGATGTCCGCATGGACTACGAAGGTTTGGTGGCCGGCGGCTCGATGGTCGGCTCAGGCGGCTTCATCGTGATGGATGAAACCGTCGATATCTTTGAATCGACCAAGAACCTGACGGAATTCTACAAGCACGAGTCTTGTGGTTGGTGCACGCCTTGTCGCGAAGGCACGGACTGGCTGGTAAAGATCTTCAAGCGAGTTGAAGGCGGCGGCGGGCGGCCTGAAGACGCGCAACTCCTGCTCGATCTTTGTGACAACATTGAGGGCAAATCGTTTTGTCCGCTGGGTGACGCGGCCGCGTGGCCCATTCAGTCGGCGGTGAAGAGATTTCCGGAAGACTTCGAGAAGCACTTGGGAAAGAATAATTAACCACAGAGAACACAGAGAATAACAATGAGAGAAGAGCGTTAAGCATCTCATGGCATTTTGTATTTCTTTTTTTTAATTATTCTCTGTGTTCTCTGTGGTAAAGGATTTCATGAGCACCGAATTCGTCAAAGTAACCATTAACGGCCGGGACTTTCAGGTGGCTAAAGGCGCCCGTCTAATCGACGTCTGCCGCGAGAACGCCTTCGCCATCCCGTCATTCTGCTATTACGCCGACCTGGCATTGCAGGCTTCGTGTCGCATGTGTCTCGTGCGCATCGAAAAGATGCCGAAGCTGCAAACCTCGTGCACGATCACCTGCACCGACGGCATGGTGGTTACGACGCAGAGCGAAGAGATTGAGAAAGCCCAGCGATCAATGCTCGAGTTTCTCCTCGCGAACCACCCGCTCGATTGTCCCGTTTGCGATCGCGGCGGCGAATGCGAACTTCAGGAGCTGACTTTCGATTGGGGCAATCTGGAAGAACGCTTCATCGAACGAAAGAACGCGAGGCCTGAAAAATACCTTTCGCCGATGGTCGCCAACGATCCGCAGCGCTGCATTCTGTGCAAACGATGCACGCGGGTCTGTGACGAGTGGATGGGCGAAGAAGCCATCGAGGCGGGTAATCGCGGCGCGAATACGGTGATCGGAACTTTCGGCGGCTGGCTCAACTGCTCGCAGTGCGGTAACTGTATTGAAGTTTGCCCGACGGGGACGCTTTTGGATGGAACCTACCGCCATCAGCACCGGCCATGGGAACTTTCTCAGACAATTTCCACCTGTACATATTGTTCCGATGGTTGCCAGATGTCGCTCGGCTCGCGCGCCAACGAGCTGGTCCGAATCGTGGCCCGCGATCGGTACGTCAACGGTCACAACGGCGAGTTCTTATGCGTCAAAGGCCGCTTTGGTCACCCTTTCGTCAATCATGAGGAGCGGATTCGCACCCCGCTGATTCGTTATCAGAAAGGCGGGCGGCTGGTGCCTGCGACCTGGGACGAGGCAATTCGCTTTATCGCCCAAAACGTGGACAGGATTGTGAGTGATCACGGCAACAATGCCGTCGGCGTCCTGGCCAGTCCGCGCCTTACCAATGAATCCGTTTACGCTCTGAGAAAGTTTGCGGGTGAAGTAGTCGAAACGGAAAATTTTGCGGTCACTGACAGGTTCAGCCTCAAACCGTTCTTCGATAATCTCGGCGGGCCACTGGCCACGCACAGAGACATTCGCCACGCGAAGACGATCGTTTTGATCGGCGGGGAACCGGAAGAATTGCAACCGCTGACGGGCAAGCAAATTCGCCAGGCCGTGCGCAATGGTGGCGCCAATCTAGTCATTATCAACAGTGTTCCGCTGCGACTGCGTGAACAGGCATCCCAATTTATTCATATCAACGGCGGGACCGAAGACGCCGCGGTACTCGCATTGACTGGCCCCGATCACGACGCGGTAAGCGCTCGCAAGCTGGGGGTCGAGACGCGCGAATTGTCGTCGCTGCGCGAAGCCATCGCGGCGACGGCGGGTGATGTCGTAATCATGTTCGGCGGCGAAGTTAGTCCCACCGCGCAGGCGGTCCTGGCGCAACTTCCCTATTCGCTCGGCGGCGAGGGCCGGCGCGTCTTGCTGCATCCGTTGCCTCTCTACAACAACAGCGTCGGGGCGCACGACATGAGTCGCGACACGGCCAAAGATGCTCAAGACATTCTGCACGACGAAGCCGTGCGCGCTCTGATTGTGGCCGGTGAGCCGATGTTGCCAAGAGTTGGCGGTAGTTCCGAAGACGCAGTCCCGAATCGCGAGTTCCTCGTTCTCTGGGAATTGTTTGTCTCTGAAGTGAGCGAGTACGCGCGGCAGGCTGACGTGATCTTGCCCGCCGCTTCTTTCGCCGAAATGGACGGCACCTTTACCAACAATGATGGGCTGGTCCAAAGAGTGCGCCAGTCGATTGAGCCGGTGCATCAAGCGCTGCCCGACTGGGTGATTGCCGCGCGTCTGGCAAACGAGTTGGGCGTCGATTTTGGTTTTGGACGCTCCGCCAGTGGCGTGTTCCGCGAGATTGCCGACCGCGTGCCGGCCTATGAAGGATTGCGTTATCCGATTTTGAAAGATGAGAGCAAACCGGCGCAGGCAAAGCACGCCATCTCGGCTCGTCGGGACGTGGCCCATGAGATCGAATCGATTCGCCGGTCAGTTGAAGCCATGCCTGAAGGTGGCGAAAAGGTCCGAGAGACGCCGGCGGTCGGTCACGAGTTGTTTAAGCTGGGCGCTTTGATGAGCAAGACACCCCAGATTGGCTTGCTGGCGGCCGGCAATCCGACGCCTGAGACGTTCGCGATTTCGCCGCTCTACCAGATCACGGTTGATGGAAATTTGAAACGCGAAACGGTGGAAGCTTAGAAGCTGATCTTTGTACTTTGGGCTTAGTACCTGGACGTTGAGCGACAGCCCATTGGTTTAGACCTGGCGTCTCGGCTAGGCGAACGAAGTACAAAGCACAAAGATCAAAGTACTTTTTTGAATGGAAGATCTAAAACATCTCATCCTGCTCACCATCGGCATTCTTGTCGCCTTTACGGTGGTGATGACCCTCGTCGCTTACACTGTGCTGGCTGAGCGGCGCATCCTCGGTTTTATCCAGGGACGGCTGGGGCCAAACCGTGTCGGACCTGGAGGTTTCCTGCAACCACTGGCCGACCTGCTTAAGTTCATCTTCAAGGAAGATATTGTTCCCGACAAGTCCACGCGCTTCGTTTATTTTCTCGCCCCCGTAATCGCCACCGTGGCCGCGCTGATGACGATCGTCGTCTACCCGTTCGGCCCCGACATTCACTTGCCTTTCAGTATTCCATGGATTGGCGACACGATTCCGATGGTCGTCGCGCGCTTTGACGTCGCGCTGCTTTATGTCCTGGGTGTCACTTCGGTTGGGGTCTATGGCATCGCGCTCGCGGGTTGGTCGTCGAACAACAAATACAGCCTCATGGGCGGCCTGCGTTCTTCCGCCCAGATGATCTCGTACGAATTGGCGCTGGGCCTGGGATTGATTGGCGTTATTCTGCAATCGGGCACACTCGATCTTTACAGCATCGTCGAACAGCAAGCGGGGCACTTAGGTATTACTGGCTGGAACTTGATTTGGGTGCAGCCACTCGGATTTTTCGTTTACATGGTGGCGGCGATTGCCGAGACCAATCGCGTTCCTTTCGACTTGCCGGAAGCTGAAACCGAACTGGTTGCCGGGTTTCATACCGAGTACAGCGCCATGAAATTCTTTCCAGCACAGTGGGATCCGAAGCTTGGAATTCACGTGACTTGAAGTCGCGGCC